>Ga0076929_100994_pt1 | contig 11954 bp, 9 predicted proteins | sample HotLakConUCCSL28_FD_87104 | JGI IMG/M metagenome (GOLD analysis project Ga0076929, IMG submission 87104) | Hypersaline microbial mat communities from Hot Lake, Washington, USA - Hot Lake Consortium UCC-SL28 (version 3) (version 3) | ecosystem: Environmental > Aquatic > Thermal springs > Hot...
CTCGTCGGCGCCGCCGTCGCCTCGGTCATCATCAACATCGCCGGCGCCGTGGCCCTTCTGGTCCACGCCCTGCGCGCGACGCCGGAAACCGAACTCCTGCGCAACATCTGGCGGCCGGACTGGGAGGTCTTCGCCCTCGTCTTCCGCCTCGGCTGGCCGATCGGGCTGACCTGGCTGTCCGAGGTCAGCCTCTTCGGCGCAGCCTCGGTGATGATGGGCTGGGTCGGGACGCTGGAACTCGCCGCCCACGGCATCGCGCTGCAGATCGCTTCGGCGACCTTCATGGTCCATCTCGGCCTGTCGCAGGCCGCCACGGTGCGCACGGGCCGCGCCTGGGGAGGGCGGGACCTCGAGGCGTTGCGCGACGTGGCGATCGCCGCGATCGCGCTCTCGATGGGGTTCGCGGTGCTGACCGTGGCGGTCTTCCTCGCATTCCCCGAGCTTCTCGTGGGCCTCTTCATCGACCCCGCAGACCCGGTGCGGCCGACCCTTCTGGCCGCCGGAACCCTGCTTCTGGCCTATGCCGCGCTGTTTCAGCTCTTCGATGCGGGGCAGGTGCTGGCGCTGGGGCTTCTGCGCGGGGTGCAGGACACGCGGGTGCCCATGGTCATGGCCGCGATAAGCTATTGGGGCATCGGGGCGCCGGCGGCTTACGCGCTGGGCTTTCCGCTCGGGCTCGGGGGGCCCGGCATCTGGCTCGGGCTGACGCTCGGCCTCGTCGTCGCGGCGGGCCTGCTCAACTGGCGGTTCTGGCGGGGGCGGGCGCTGAGGGGCGGCTGAGGCGGGCTCAGAGACTGCGCAGCCACTCCATGACGTCGGCGCGCACAGATTGCGCGCCCGACGTTCTCGCCGTGTCGATCACCGACCGGGCCTCATCGAGGTTCACCCGGCGGATCAGCGACTTCACCGGCCCGATCGAGGCCGGTCGCATGGAGAAGACGCGGAGCCCCATGGCAGCGAAGCAGACCGCCTCGACGGGCCGCCCCGCGTCCTCGCCGCAGAACGACACCGGCGTGCCGGTCTCGTCGCAGCGCTTCACGATCTGCTCGATGAAGGTGAGGTAGCTCACGTTCAATGTGTCGTAGCGGCGGCGCACGCGCTCGTTCTCGCGGTCGGCGGCGAAGAAGAACTGCTTGAGGTCGTTGCCGCCGATCGAGATGAAATCGGCCATTTCGTAGAACTGGCGCGGCGCGAAGGCGAGCGACGGCGTCTCGAGCATGGCGCCGATCTCGACATGTTCGGGCAGGACATGGCCCATGCGCCGTTCGCGCTCGATCTCGTCGAGAACGGCGGTGCGGGCGGCCTTGAACTCGTCGAACTGGGCGACGAAGGGGAACATCACGGTCAGCTTGCGTCCGTTCGCGGCGCGGATCAGCGCCTGAAGCTGCATGCGCATCACGCCGGGCTGTCGAGCCCCACCCGGATCGCCCGCCAGCCGAGGGCGGGGTTGGGTTCGTCCTGCGGCTTCATGTAGGGCAGGACCTTGTCTGAGCCGATGTCGAGGGTGCGGAACACCACGCGCCGCCCCTTCGCGGCGTCGAGGACGCGGGCATAGATCGCGGCGAGCTCGCCCCGGCGCGGCACCTTGTTGCGGGCGAGAAACTGGAGCTCGGTGCGGAAGAGGCCGACGCCTTCGGCGCCGGAGCTTTCGAGGGACGGCAGGTCGGCGATGAGACCGGCGTTCATGTGAAGCTCGATCACCGTGCCGCAGAGCGCCTGCGCCGGCTTGTCGCGGAGGCCCCGGTAGCGCTCCTGGGCCTTGGCCTGCATCGCCATCTTGTCGCGGAAGGCGCCGACCACCGTGTCGTCGGGCCTCAGGTGCACGATGCCCTCGTCGCCGTCGAGCATGACGTGGTCGCCGTTGAGCGCCTCGGTGGCGATGCCTTCGGCGTGTATGATGAGCGGGATCGCCCATGCCCGCGCGACGATGGCGGCGTGGCTGCCGACCGAGCCCTGTTCGAGAACGATGCCGCGCAGGCTCGTGCGGTCGTAGTCGAGAAGCTCCCCGGGGCCGATGTTGCGGGCGACGAGAATGGCGTCCGACGGCATCTCGCCGTTGTCGCTGCCTTGCCCCGTCAGGGTGCGCAGCAGGCGGTTCGAGAGGTCGTCGAGGTCGTGGAGCCGCTCGCGGAGATAGGGGTCGGGCACCGCGGCCATGCGCGCGCGGGCGGCCGACTGCTCCTTCTCCACCGCCGCCTCCGCCGAGAGGCCCGAGGCGACGTCGGCCTCCATGCGCTTCAGCCAGGAGCGCGACTGGGCGAACATCCGGTAGGCCTCGAGCACGTCGCGGTGGTCCTTGTCGAGCTGGCCGGCGTCCTCGAGCATCCCGTCGAGCGAGCCCCGCAGCGTCTCGACCGCATTGCGCAGCCGCTCGACTTCGGTGTCGGGGTCCTCGGCGAAGGGATTGGTGACCATGACCCGGGGCTCGTGCAGCCAGACATGGCCCTCGGCGGTGCCTTCCTGTCCGACCCCGCCGCGGAACATCACCGGCTGCTTGTGGCGCGCCGACAGCGCCGCGCCCTCGCCGACGAAGGCGCCGAGTTCGGCCATCTCGGCGATGACCATGGCGACGACCTCGAGCGCGTAGATCTCGTCGGAGGTGAATTCGCGCTTGGTCTTCGACTGCACCACGAGAACGCCGAGGGTCTGACCGAGGCGCTGGACGGGCACGCCGAGAAACGACGAGAACACCTCCTCGCCGGTCTCGGGCATGTAGCGGAAACCGCGCGTAGACGGCGCGTCGGCGGTGTTCAGCGGCTGGGCGCGCTTCGCGACCCGGCCGACGAGCCCCTCGCCGATGCGCATCCGGGTCTGGTGGACCGCTTCGGGCTTGAGGCCCTCGGTGGCGCAGAGCTCGAGGGTGTCGGCGTCCCGGAAGAGATAGATCGAGCAGACCTCGGTGCCCATCGAGGACGCGGTGAGTTCGACGATCCGGTCGAGCCGGGCCTGGCCGGCGCTGTCCTCGGCCATGGTCTCGCGCAGGCGCCTCAGAAGCCGCCTGCTCTGGGATTCGGGGTCGCGTGCCATCCTGCCCTGCCGTCCTCGCGCAGCGTTCTGCCGCACAGGGCACCATAGCGCGCCGCGGCGGGGGAGGGGAAACGGGTTTTCGCGGACGGAACGGGGGCCTGCCCGCCGGAGCCTGCCCGCATGGTCCGGGCCGCCGGGCCGCGGTTCGCCGCGGATATTTTTCCCAGGGTGAAGAAACCTTGCCGGATCGCGCGGGCCGTGAAAGGACTGAGGCATGCGTGCCGTCGTCGCTCTCGCAGCCTGCCTCGCGTTTGCCGCCTGTGCGCCCGACCGGGTCGAGGCGCCGGAGCCGGATGCGGACTTCACCGCCCGGGCGGTCGGGTTTCTCGAGGGCTTGCAGGCGCGCAGCGTCGCCGGCGACCGCGAATACTGCGGATATTTCGGCTATGACGCCATGGGGGATTTCGCCTTCAGCGGACCTCAGGAGGGCGGCGAGGCCTGGTGCGAGCCGACGCGGCCGCGCGATATCGACGTCATCGCCTCCTATCACACCCACGGTGCCCACGGCTACGCGCATGACGCCGAGGTGCCGAGCCCCGAGGACGTGGACACCGATGTCGCCGAGGGCGTTTTCGGCTACGTCTCGACCCCCGGCGGACGGGTCTGGCTTGTCGACTGGCGCGACGCGACCGCGCGCCAGGTCTGCGGCCTCGGCTGCATTTCGCAGGACCCCGGCTACGACCCGGCCGGGGAGGGCCGCGTGGCGCGCGTCTACACCCGCGAGGCCCTCGCGGCGCGGTTCGGCTACTAGAGCGGATCGCATTCCTTCGAATTCACGTGATCCGCTCTATCCCATCGATTTCGTATGTCCGGGAAGCTCGAAACCGGTTCCCACTTTCGAGCGGCATACTCTAGGCCGCGCGCTCGAGCCCGAAACTGTCGTGCAGCGCCTGCACGGCGAGTTCCATGTACTTGCGGTCGATCAGCACCGAGATCTTGATCTCGGAGGTGGTGATGACGCGGATGTTGATGCCCTCGTCGCGGAGGGCGCGGAACATCTGCGCGGCGACGCCCGCATGGCTGCGCATGCCGATGCCGACGACCGAGACCTTGGCGACGTCCTTGTCGGCGACGAGGTCGTGGAAATTGATCTCGCCCTTTTCCTTGGCTTTGCGCATGGCCTCTTCGGCCCGCGCCACCTGGTCGACGGGGCAGGAGAAGGTCATGTCGGTGCGGCCCTCCTCGGAGATGTTCTGCACGATCATGTCGACGTTCACGCCCGCGTCGGCGAGCGGCCCGAAGATCGCCGCCGCGATGCCGGGACGGTCGGCCACCGACACCAGCGTCATCTTCGCCTCGTCGCGCGAATAGGCGACCCCTGCGACCACGTTTCTCTCCACGATATCCTCCTCGTCGCACACGAGCGTGCCGGCGTGCTCGTCGTTGTCCTCGAAGCTCGAAAGCACGCGCAGGCGCACCTTGTAGCGCATCGCGAGTTCGACCGAGCGGGTCTGGAGCACCTTCGCGCCGAGGCTCGCGAGCTCGAGCATTTCCTCAAAGGCGATGCGGTCGAGCTTGCGGGCCTTGGCGGTGATCCTCGGGTCGGTGGTGTAGACCCCGTCGACATCGGTGTAGATGTCGCAGCGCTCGGCCCCGAAGGCGGCGGCGAAGGCCACCGCCGTGGTGTCCGACCCGCCGCGTCCGAGCGTGGTGATGCGGCCCTCGGGGCTGATGCCCTGGAACCCCGCGACGACGGCGACCCGCATGCCCTGGGCGAATTTCGCCCTGATGTTGTCGGTGGGGATCTCCTCGATCCGCGCCGCACCGTGGGCGGATGTGGTTCGCAGCGGCACCTGCCATCCCTGCCAGGAGCGCGCCGGCACGTCCATTTCCTGAAGCGTGAGCGCCATCAGGCCGGCGGTGACATTCTCGCCCGCCGAGACCACCGCGTCGTACTCGCGCGCGTCGTGGAGCGGGGAGACGTCGTCGACCAGCCCGACGAGGCGGTTCGTCTCGCCGGCCATGGCCGAGACGATGACGATGACGTCATGGCCCGCCGCGACCTCCCGGCCCACGCGCTTGGCGGCCCGGCGGATGCGGTCGGGCGTGGCGACGGAGGTGCCTCCGAATTTCATCACCAGAAGAGGCATCGGCCCGCCCAGGTTCCCTTGTTCCGGGGCCGGTGCTTACGCGGGGGGACCGCTCCGCGCAAGGGTCTCAGTTGGACTTGGCGCGCGGGCGGAAGGGCAGGGGGGCGACCGGCACGCCGTCGTCGAGGAGCGCCTTCGCCTCCTCGAACTTCGCCTCGCCGTAGATCGAGCGGTGCGGCTTTGCGCCCTCGTGCATCGCCCGGGCCTCGGCGGCGAATTCGAGGCCGACGTAGTCGGACGATTTCTCGACCTCGGCGCGGAGCTTCGCGAGGGCCTTTTCGCGGTCGGTTTCCGCCCCGCGAAGCGATGCCGCGCGCTCGGCGGGGCGCACGCCGGGGGCCATCAGGGCCTTTTCCACCTCGGACGAACCGCAGACGGGACATTCGAGCCGGTGCGCGGCCGACAGCCCGTCATAGGCCGCCGCCGAGGCGAACCAGCTTTCGAAGTCATGCCCTGCGGCACATTTCAGCGCATAGCGGACCATGCGGAGGCCTTTCCAGAGACGGGGCAACGTGACCCCGGAACCAAGAAGAAAATATGAACATCCGCGCCGCGATCAATGGCGCGGCTGTTTCATCGACGCAGCTGCACGGGGTCGAAGCCCTTCAGAATGCGGGCGAGTTCCTTCTCCTCGACCTCGGCCGCGGCCTTCTTCGGGGTGAACCACTTGCGCCGGCGCTCGCCCTTCTCGGGCCAGTTGCGCGCGAGGCTGCGCACCTTCACCGGGTAGACCGCGACCACGCAGGGCAGAGCGTCGTGGAGGTCGGGATGCTTGACATAGGAAAAGACGCCGAGACAGACCGGCAGCACCTTGCCCTCGACCCCGGCCTCTTCGGCGGCTTCGCGGTGGGCCGTGGCGGGCGGTTTCTCGCCCTCCTCGGGCCAGCCCTTCGGAATCACCCACCGCCCGGTGCGGCGGCTCGTGATGAGCAGCACCTGCACCTTGCCGTTGCGTTCCCGCCAGCAGATCGCGCCGTGCTGCGTTCTGGCGCTTCCCATGCGCGAGACCAGTTTCTTGAACGTCACATGACTCATGATCGCGTAACCTAGCATGGCTCGCGGGGCACCAGAACCGGTTTTTCGGTTCCGGCGCTGCCGTTGACGGATCGCGGATCGTCCACATGTCTCAGCGCTGGAAAGCGGGAGCGCCTTGTGGAGAAAACGACCCCGGACCGGCCGCTGATGCTGGGCCACGACATCTACCGCGGGTCGAGCTACGGCGCCGACCACCCCCTGCGCATTCCGCGGGTCTCGACGGTCACGGATCTTTCCCGCGCGCTCGGCTGGCTGCCGCCCGACCGGTTCCGCCGTTCGCCCCGCGCGAAGGCCCGCGCGCTCGAGGTGTTCCATACCCGCGCCTATCTCGCCGCGCTCGAGGCGGCCGAGGCGGAGGGGGCGGTCAGCGACGCGGTGCGCGCGCGCCACCGGATCGGGACGACCGCCAACCCGGTCTTCGGCGAGGTCTGGCGGCGGCCCGCGATCTCTGCGGGCGGGTCGCTGCTGGCGGGCGAGCTTCTGGCGGGCGGCGGCGTCGTCTATCACCCGGCGGGCGGCACCCACCACGCGTTTCCCGACCACGCGGCCGGGTTCTGCTACCTGAACGACCCGGTTCTCGCGATGCTGTCGCTGCGCCACCACGGCGCGGCGCGGCTCGCCTATGTCGACATCGACGCGCATCACGGCGACGGGGTGGAGGCGGCGTTCGCAGCCGACCCCGAGACCCTGGTGATCTCGGTCCACGAAGAGCGCCGGTGGCCCTTCACCGGGGCGCTCGGGGATGCCGGCTGCGGCCAGGTCTTCAACCTGCCGGTCCCGCGCGGCCTCAACGACAGCGAGATGGCGGCGGTCCGCGACGAGCTGATCCTGCCACGGGTCGCGGAGTTCCGGCCCGACGCGGTGGTGCTGCAATGCGGGGCGGATGCGGTGGAGGAAGACCCGCTGTCGCGCCTTGCGCTGTCGAACAACGCCCACTGGGCCGTGGTCGCGGCCCTTCGCCCGCTCAGCCCGCGCTACCTCGTCCTCGGCGGCGGCGGCTACAACCCCTGGTCGGTGGGACGTCTCTGGACAGGGGTCTGGGGCACGCTTCTGGGTGCCGAGATACCCGACGCGCTGCCGCCGGAGGCCCGCGCGGTGCTGGATGGGCTGAGATGGACCCGCCCGGGGCGTCCGCGCCCCCGGCCCGCGCACTGGTCGACCACCCTGCGCGACGCGCCCCGCGAGGGACCGGTGCGCGTCGAAATCCGTGAGCGGCTTTCGGCGCTTGCCGCCCGCGCCGCGCCCGGGCCCTGAGCCGGTCGGGGTTTCCCGCACGCGCCGCCTTCCCTATATCGCGGGTCAAGGGAGACAGGCGCCATGAAGAACGCAGCGGTCGTGCTCGGCATCCTCGGCGGGGTGATCGGGATGGTCACGGGCTTTTTCGTCTATGGATACGTGGAGTTCGTGGGCTGGTTCGACACGAGGGTCGAACAGGAGGTGCTTCGCGCGCCCGAACATGCAGGCCGGCTCATCGTCGTGGGGATCGCCGCGCCCGTGCTCGCCCTCGCCGGCGGCGCGATGTCCCACCCCCGCCCGCTGACCGGGGCCGCGCTGCTCGCGCTTTCCGTCGCGGGCATGACCTGGGCCTACGGCTTCGGCGTCTTCACCGCCTTCCCCATCGTGCTGACCGGCCTCGCGGCCCTCTTCGCCCTTCTCGGCCGCGCGACCCGGGAGCCGGGCACGCTTTGAAGGCGGGGCCGCGAGACGCATCATCCGCGGCTTGGTTAGCTCGGGGCTTCACCTGGCCCCGGGCCGAACATGAGGGGAAATCTGGAGGCGTGTACCGGACCCGCTACCATTTCTCCAACCCATTGTCAGGTTTGAACAATCGAGTGCGAGGTTGAGTTGTGTGACCGGTGTTCCGATCACAGCCTGGCAGCGAAGTTTCCACGGGAGAAGTCCGTCGATCCGGCTCTGCCTGTGACCGCGGACGACGGCGGTCAGAGTGTCGGCCAGCCAAGCCAGAGGATCGACGGAGTTCATCTTGCAGGTCTCGACCAGCGAGGCGATGACCGCCCAGTTCCCGGCGCCGGCGTCGTGGCCCGCGAAGAGGGCGTTCTTGCGGTTCAATGCGATGGGGCGGATCGTGCGTTCGACGGTGTTGCTGTCGACCTCGACGCGACCGACGTTGAGGAAGTACCCGAGGCCGGCACGGTATTTGGCGATGCAGGACAGCGCCTCGCCGAGGCGTGATTTGGCCGAGACGCGCGCACCCGGCATATCCATCAACCTGCAGGACGCCACCGAAGCCCTGCAGGATCCGTTCGGCGTGCTGCCCGCCGCGACCGGGGGCATAGGCGAAGACGACACCCGGCGGCGCGGTGCCGTCCCAAGGCCGGTCATCGCGGGCCAGTGCCCAGAAGTATCCGGTCTTGGTTTTGCGTGGTTGCCAGTTGTTGCGCCACTGGTCCGAGTGACCAGCCGATCCGCCTTTCGAGCGCGGAACACAAAGACATCCGTATCCGGTTCGATGGGACGATCACGGCTCCTCCGCCAGGGCACGTACGAGCCCCACGATCCGATCCGCCGATGCCCGGGTTCGAGCCGGATCACCCCCGAACCAACGACGACCTCCGGTCGGGTCACGGCGCCCTCCGCCGCGCGTCGCGCGTCGTCAGCGGGGCCGACCATCAGCGCGGCGAACTCCTCCGGATCCTCCGGTGCCGGCAGCACCAGCCGCCCCTTCCGCGCCAGTGTCCGCCACGACGACACATGGTTCGCCGAAAGCCCGTGCCGCTGTGCAACATCGTTCACCGTCACACCAGGCATCAGCGTCTCCGCCACGATCCACACCTTCACCTCATCCGGCCCACTTCCTGTTCCGGCGACTGCGACCGCCGACCGGGAGAACCTCCAACAATCATCGCCGTCCAATGATCAATCAGGATGCAGGCAGGAAGGTGCGGGCAGGACAGCGCTTACATATTTCCACTATCCACACATTTGGAAATCCAAAGCCTGCGGTGTGCCGGGAGGGCCCGACAGGTTCCGCTGCTCCAGCCAGCATAATTCATGTGAGGTATTTCCGCCCCATACCCCACCACAACGCCTGCCAATAGGCCTTGAGCGCTATCGCGCCCAAGGCCCTCCAGAGAGACGATTCAGGTAAACCCGAAAAATCCCAGAATGACCAAAACGATCACGACCAACCCAACAATGTAGATAATGTTGTTCATTTATGCCTCGTTTGCAGAAGGCTCGGATATTCCGACCCTGATTCCACTTCATTTCGAGCGTACAAACGCTTCCCGATATGGAGAAGTTCCGCCACACGTGGAGGTCGAGTGTCGGGCCGCTCATAGTCGTTCGTCAGAGCTGGCCCGGTTGATCTGGGCAGGTTCCGGGCGTTTTTTAATGGGTTTCCGCCTCGGTTATGCCGCCGCCGCTTCAGGCGTCGTCTGTGTCCCCCGTCAGCGCCTGTGGGACATCTGAGTTGATTTTGTAACGGAGGGTTTCTGGCTCATCGCAAATACCAAGGAGTGGAGATGAGACAGAAAACCGGAACAGCGAAGCCTACGGCGGAGTCGATGGTGAAAGACATCCGCCGGCGCACGCGATCTCGTCCGCTACGGCACCCCCTCAACGCGGATCGGTCTCCGGGCGGGGCTTGGGCGAACCGATCGCGACCAACTCGACCATGGCGGGCCGGGCAGAGAACCGCAGGGTCGAGATCGTGATCACGCCGACGAACTGACCCGGCAGGCAGCTCGTTGCGGCGGGACGGGCCGGGTTCGAACGCGCGCCCGTCCTTTCTTTCGGGGCGCGCGGCACGGGTTGCGAGAAAGAAAACGCCTCCCGCACAAACCTGCATCAGTCAGGGCCCGGCCGCCGTCCCGCATGGTCGTTTCGACGGCATCCCAACCCGCCGTCAGTTGTCTGTTTCGAGTAACGGCGAGGCGTTCCTGCACGCAAACCTGGAAACTGTCCCGGTCCGGCCGGGAGGCTTCGTCGCTTCGGCCAGACCAATAAGGGACGAAGTCCATGCAAGAGAAAAACCACACGCACGGAACCGCCGACAAGATGAAGTCGGTCAAGGCTGCCTGGGACAAGGCGCCCGCCGGACCGAAGAAGGACGCCGCGCTGAAGCATTACCAGGCCGCCGAGAAGGCGCAGACGGCGAAGAACGACAGCGAGTGCAATCGCGAACTCGAAGCGGCGACCCACGCGCTCGCCTGACTCGCGTCTACGGAATGAGTGTGCCTCTCCGGCGGGACGCCGGGGAGGAGGTTCACTGAGGAAACGGGCCGCTTGCGCGGCGATGCGTTTCGGCGGGACCAGTTCGACGTGCAATAGCGGGCGGGAGATGACTTGCTCGTGCGGCACGTCCAACGGCATGGATTCGCGAAGTGAATCCTCCGTCGTCAGACTTGCGCGACAACGCCATCGTCCAGGCTCTGACCAGCCTGAGGCCCGGGGCCTGTCTTGCCCGTCCTGCCCGCCGCGCCCTCAACGTCCTCATTCCTGCGCCGGCATCCGGCCGTTCCGCCGGTCCGCCGCGCCGACAGTCTGAAGCGCATCGTTCAAGGCGGCATCGATCTCCTCATGCGCGGCCGTCTCGCGCTGCAATTCCCGCGCCGAGGTTGCCAGACGGTGCATCTGCCGGATGCAGGCCTCGGACATTGTCCGGCGGGAGGCAGCCACGGCGAGTTCACCGAGAATTCCGAGGGCATGCAAGGTCACCGTCCGGTCGGCGGCCACGTATTGGCGCATCTGGTCGAACGAGCGGTCCAGCATATCCTCGAAGCACACCCGCCGGTAGAGAACGGGGTCGTCAGGCCGCGCGGGCTGCGCGGGGGGCCGTTCTGCGAAGGCCATAAGGCCGGCGCGAAGCCAGTTCAGGCAGAGCATGGCCGTGTTCGGGTCGTTTATCCCCGGCGAAAGGGCGCGGCCCAGAACCTCCACCAGCTGATCGGAGAGAAAGAGGATATCCTGCACGTCCGTCCGGTTATGCCCTTGGGTGGCGCAGTCACGCATGCGCCTCATCAGGGCGGAATCGTCGTTCTCCGCTGGATGCGCGCTCATGATGGTTTCGCCGGGCACGAGAAACTCCCCGGGCGCGCGGTGAAGCGTGATCTGCAACTTCCGGTCGCGGGCGAGATGCACCAGACTTTCAATATCCAACTGTTGCAGGAAACCCGCCGCTTCCGCCGGCAGAATGGCCGTGCCCGCGCCCGGTGGTGCGGGCGTCCACGTCTTTACGTAGACGGGATCCGGTTGCTCCCTTTGGCGCTGGTCCTCCGCATCGAGCATCCTTTCGACGGAGCGGCGCAACTTTTCCCCAAGCTGCGCCGTCACGTTCATGATGTTGATGGATTCGGGAATGTGATGGATATACCCGATAAGCGCGCCCACCGCCGCGAGGGTCAGCACCAGCGCGAAGAAGACCGAAATCTGTGGCACGAAGGCTTCCTGGGTGGATTGCGCCAGTTCCAGCCGGGCATGCACCGTGCTGAGCACCGTGATGCAGTAGACGAAGGTCGCGACGAAGATCCCGAGGACGACCTGGTTTGTCTTGTCGCCCATGAAATTGCCGATGAGGCGCGGCCCGTAATTCGAGCTCGCGAAGGACACCGCGACGATGGTGACCGAAAACGCGACGCCGGCCACACCCAGCGTGGCGCCGGCGAGGGTCGTCAGGATCGCGCGCGCGCCGTCGACCTGGGTGCCCCGGATGAAGTTCACCGACCGGACCCACTCCGTGCCGAACAGCGAGTCGAGCCAGGGCAGGAAGAAGCCGAAGATGACCGCCGCGAGGGTCATCGTGCTGGGCCAGAACCAGTAGTTTTGGCGCAACACGCGAAT
>Ga0076929_100998_pt1 | contig 11927 bp, 4 predicted proteins | sample HotLakConUCCSL28_FD_87104 | JGI IMG/M metagenome (GOLD analysis project Ga0076929, IMG submission 87104) | Hypersaline microbial mat communities from Hot Lake, Washington, USA - Hot Lake Consortium UCC-SL28 (version 3) (version 3) | ecosystem: Environmental > Aquatic > Thermal springs > Hot...
CTGCCGAGCACGCTCCTGTGCGCCCTCCACGTCGATCTCCTCGCCGAACTCCACCACGTCAGCGATGCTCTCCTCAAGCTCGAGGTCAAGCGCCCCTTCCTGAGGCGCCTCGACAGCGTCGCGGCGCTTTTCCAGCGTCTGCTGCAAAGCGTGGAAGCTGGAGGCGAGCCGCCGACGGTAAATCGTCATAACGAAGCCGACGGCGCTCCGCACGCTCTTGTCGGCCGCGTTGTAGGTGTGGGCGATATATTCCTCGACCCGGTCATAGACGGCCCGCTCTTCGGAAGACAGCTCGATGAACCGGTCCTCCACGTGCCTTGTCGCGATCGGTGTCGAGAGCTTGCCCGCATTGTGGTAGCGGCGTAGCAGCTCGCGAGTATGCCTCGACACGAGCGCCTTCACCGGACTCGCCTGTCGGATCAGCTTGAGTGCAGCCTTGCGCTGTTCCTCGTTGAGCTGCCGTCGGGGTATGCGCGAGCTGTCCCTCAGCGCCTCGAGGACCTTCTTCGAGCGAAGGCGCGACAGGCCCGTCAGCCGCTCGGCCTCCTCGCGCGGCATCTCGCCGAACGCCTCCTCGCTCGCGCGGAAGAGGGCGGACAGACGGTCGAGCTTGTCGTTCGTCACGCCCGGGCTGGACAGGTCACGGAAGAAGCCCTCGAAGGCGTCCTTGTGCCACGCTTCGGGGAGCCCGAGGAGATTGAGGAGATCCCACAGCTCCACGGGCGCGACCTGCATCGGCGTCGCGGTGAGGAGGACAAGGCCCTTCGTGCGGTTCCGGAGCTTCAGCATCAGCCGCAGGAGCTGGTTCGGCCCCTCCTCGCTGACGGAGCCCGCGCCCTTGCGCCGCGCGTGGTGCGCCTCGTCGAGCACGATGAGATCCCAGGGCTCGGCCGCTTCCAGAAGCTCTGCCTGCCTGTCGTGCCGGCGCGCAAGGTGGCTCGACATGATGACGAAAGGCTCCCGGTGCCAGTCGCTCCGGCTCACCTGCCGTTCGACGGGCTCCTTCCGCGCGTGCGACGTCGTCCACGTGAGCTGCCGCCCGTCGTAGAGCGGCCAGTCGAGGTTGAACTTCTCGCGGAGCTCGATCTGCCACTGGCGACACACGCTCGCCGGCGCAAGCACGAGTACGCGCTTGACCCGTCCGGCGAGCCACGCCTGCCGGAGGAGGAGGCCCGCCTGGATCGTTTTGCCCAGCCCCACCTCGTCCGCGATCAGGAGTTTCGGCGGCCAGTTGTCGTACAGGCGGTGAAACGCGCGGACCTGATGCGGCCACGGCCGGATCGCGCACGTCGCCTCGCCGACCTGGTCGCCGCCGACCGAGGCGACGGCCGCGGTTGCGACCTTGTGCCAGAACGCCTTCCGCCGTTCGTCGAGTGTCTCCGGTTGCGGTCGCTCGGGGATGGCGAGCGGCGGTGCGGCCCCGTCGGGCTTGGGCGGGCGGTCCGGCGCCGGCAGTGCAGTCTCTCCCTTTAGGCGCTCCGGGAGTTCTCCCTCGGGTGGGGCGTGCCGCATCAGCTCCGCGCGGACGGCCGCCGGAACAGTGATCGTCCGGTAATGACTCGCCTTGTCCGCCCACAACTGGGCAAAATTCTCCTCCTCCAGGCGGACGCGGCGCTCGTCCTCCCAGGCTGCGTAGACCGAGATTCCCTCCCAGTTCGCCGTCCAGCCCTGCGCCGTCTCGTTGGCGCTGCCGGTGAAGGCGATCCGGTCGCCCGTGCGGTCCTCGATGATGCCGCTCTTCTCGTGGAAGATCGCCATGGAGCAGACAGGCCGCCGCTCGGCGTCGCACCGCACCGCGATCTTCACGTCCAGCCGCTCGGTCGCGACCATCCAGGCGAGGAGCTCCAGCGCCTTCTCCTCGCCCGGGGTCCCCGACAGGTCGGGCGCGGCCAGGAGCGCACGCTCGACGGCGTCGCGCAGCCGCTCGCCGTTCTCGATCGCCTTCACCTCTTTATCGCCGAGCGTGCAGCCTGCGATCAGCCGCATCCGGCCGTCGTTCACGATCAACCCTTCGACGCCGCGGGCCGCGACCGCGAGGGCCGTGGCGCCGAAGTAGCCGGTCAGGCGGTCGTAGCGGACGGCCGCGCGCAGAGCCGGGACGTAGAACCGGGTGACGAGGCTGCCACCGTCGGGCGTGTACTTGAGTTGCCAGTCCCGGTCGCGAAGGAGGCTCACTCAGCCGCCTCCGCCTCGTCCAGGTAGAGGGACAGCTGCTGCGGCTCGTCCACCTGCTCGGCGAAGGCGATCCGCCGCAGCTTCTCCAGCGCGTCGAAGTCGTCCGCGGAGGCCTTGCTGTCGCCGGTCGCGACGTCGAAGCCGACGAAGCCGCGCGAGGGTGGCAGCACCTCAAGGAGTGCCTCGAAGGCCTTCAGGAACGTCGGGTCGGCGGCGAGACCGACGTCCTTCACCAGCTCCTCGGCCGACGCCACGGAGCGGGTGCGGGCGCGGTGGGCGGCGTGGTGGAGGGCGTCGATCATGGCGATCGAGCCGTCCGGCGCGCCGAGCGTGTTCTTGGCCGCCCGCGTCGCGCTGTCCCACAGGATCAGGTCGGAGTTCTTTTTCGCGCACAGGCGGCCGACGATCTGACCCTCAAGATCGGCGCCGACGGCGCGGGCGAGGCGCAGCCCCTCGTCGTAGGCGAACTTCGGCGCCTTGAAGGCGTCCCACGCGAGGATGAACCACGAGGTCGCCGGGTCGAAGTTGATGTTCTTGCCCATGTGGGTGAGCTGGTCGAGGCGCCAGTTCTTCACCACGCGGCGGGCGGCGAGCAGCGCGTCCTCCGGCGTCGCGGCGTAGGGGTCGTGCTCGCCTGGGAACAGCTCGGCCTGCCGCTTGCGCTTGCGGGCGGCCGCCGGGTCCTCCGGGCGGGGCGTGCCGCGCTTCAGCGGCCAGTGGCGGGAGAAGGCCTCCAGCGCCGGGCCGAAGCTCGCGAGGTAGAGGTCGACGCCGGAGATGCCGGCCTCCTGGAACTCGGCGATGCGGCGGCGGACGGCGCGCTCCACCTCCGGCTCCACGTCCTCCCAATAGGTCGTCTCGTCGGTCGTGTTGGCGGGGCGCGGGCGGCAGACGAGGAAGATGGTGGAGTTGGCGGCCGCCTTGTCCTTGATGTGGAGCGATCCCTCGGCCTCGGTGTTGATCGGCCAGGAGGCGGTGACGACGAAGCCCGCCTCGATGAGGCCCATGGTGAGGGCGTCCCACGCGCCGGTGTCCTTGTGGGTGAACATGACGGTCATGATGCCGTCGTCCTTGAGGACGCGCCGGCACTCGCCGAAGATCTCCGCCATCTTGCGCTGGTAGTCGAGCGTCGCGAGGGCGTCGGCGCCCTTCTTGCCCTTGAAGTGGGCCTTGTTGGCGACGGCCTCGGCCTCCTTGTCGGTGAGGCGGCGGGTGAAGAGTTCGGGCGCGACGAGGCCGGCGGTGCGCTTCAGCCATACGTAGAAGAAGTCCGACAGCTCGGCGTACATCACGTTGGCACCGTAGGGCGGGTCGATTACGACGGCGTCGACCGAGGCGTCCGCGATGTGGTCGAGTGACTGGCCGGGCTTGACGGTGATAGTAGCCGGCGGCCCCTCTCGCTGGGCGTTGTGGCCGAACAGGGCGCCGCCCTTGGCGTTGTCCTGCGTCGCCAGCTCGATCAGCTCGCCGATGCACTTCTCTGTCTGTTCGATGGCCCAATCATAGCCGAGTCCTTCGATCATTATCGCCATCTCGCAATAAGACCACTTCATCGCGAAGTTGTGCGAATCAAAGGTGTTGACCATCACCTCGCGCGGAACATGCCAGCGGGTCATGACAGAATTGTAATCCCTCAGCTTATCAAGACTGAGTGCCAGATAGACGTAAGCGGCAGTGCGCTGTTGTGAAATTCGACCTTGAGTCGATTCCGAATCAACCATCGTGCGGAATACCTCGGCAGCAAACCCGTGTCCGAGTAGCTGGCGATGCGAAAACAACTGCTGCCATCGGCGCATCCCATACAGGCGATGCCCGCGATCGTAGTTGCTAAGATCGTCGATTGGCTCCGTCGGGACGATGTCGAGGGCCTCCCACTCGGGGAGCTTCTCGGCGAGGCGGGCGGCGATCTCGGCGGCGTTGTCGTCCTCCGGGCGGGGGGCGCGGTAGCCGCGCTCCCACTTCGGCTTGCCGAGCTTGCCCGACTTGAGCCGCCGGTCGATCCGCCGCTTGAAGACGACGGCGTAGAGCTGCTCGCCCATCTCGCCCGCCTGCGCCTGCCGCTTGATCTCGTCGCCGTCGATGACGCGGCCGCAGTCCGGAAACGGGCAGACCGCATCCCCGCCCGAGACGGTCCCCTCCGACTGGTCATCGACGCTTCCCACGATCTCGAAGCGGCAGATCCGCCCGGCGCTCCCCGGGCCGTCTTTCGTCTCCGGCACGAGCCGCACGCCCGTCCCCGAGCCGTTCAGCCGCCAGTTAGGCGACAACGGCACCACGCCCTCGCAGTAGGGACAAGCCACCGTCCGCGCCCAAAGGTACGTTGCATCGATCTCTTCAGGCGCTTTGGCCTGCGGAAACATCCACTTAATCTCCGGATCGACCCGCCGCCGAAACTCGGCGGCGACCTCCTCGAATTCCCGCTGGAGCGCTTTGCCAAAGCGCGGAGGATAGTCGACAGTCGCCTTTAGAATAAGCGCAGCGACCGGATTGAGGTCGTTGGCGATCGCGTGTGCGCCGAGCCGCAATGCCTCAAACGGAATGCTGCCGCCGCCCGCCGTCGGATCGAGCACGATCGGGGGCTTGCCGTTCTCACCAAGGCTCTCGACCAGCCGGCGCTCCTGCTCAGTGGGCATATACTTGAACGCCCGCTCGTAGCCGTAGGGGTCGTCTACGCGAACGCCCGTGCGCCTGGCGCGGTCGATAAGGCGCTTCGCAGCCACCGCATCGCCGTGGATGCCGAGGACGTGGAGGAAGGCGTCGCGATCGGCGTCGGCGGGCAGGAGCGAGGCGAGCACCGCCGCCCGGGACGCCACCAGCGGCCGCCGCGCCCACCAGACGTGGAGGTAGTAGATCGGCGGCAGCGCCGTCATCGACCGCCGCTCCCTGACGCTCTCCTCGCTCAGCGCCGCGATCGGCAGCCACTCCTCGATCAACCGCCGCGTCATCGCCCGCTCCCTACTGTCACCACCTGCGGCCAGGTTCGAAGCCGCCAACACCCACTGCGGCCTGACGCTGGACCCGCCAGCTGCCCGGAATCTTCGCTGCGAAGGCGCCGATCCGGCGCACCAGGTCCGCCGCCCGCATCCATGCGCGGGACCACCCGGCCGGACGGCGACCGCGAAAACAACCCAAAGCCGTCCAAAGCAGAAACGGCCTGAAGATCAAGCGGAGCGCCATGCACGGCTGCGAGCCCGAGGGTCAGCGCCGAACCCGAGTCGCGGGGACCCCTCCCTTTCCGCATCACTCTGCGAGGCGTGCGATGCGATCGGCCCGCTCGGCCTCGTAGAGGCTGCGCCGCTCTTCCATCTCCGCCCGCAGGCGTGGATTAAATATCCCCAACAAGAATCCTATCATGCTAAAAATCAAAAAGGCAAAGACAAATAGAACGAAGACGAGTGAATCTGTTGGCTGGATGACAGCATAGATAATGAACAAAGAAACAAGAACGCTCGTTGCGCAACCGAATAAGAAGAATCTCAGAGCAGACCTGCTGCCTGTCCACAGATGAAACGCTATTGCGCCGGCAATGGCGCTTCGAGCCACGGGTAAAAGCACTTCGCGAGGATCATCTATGTGCCCGATAAAAAAGAGGCCAAACAGCAATAAAATTCCCTCGTAAGCGATGTATAAACACAAAAGTCCCACGAGTATACGGAGATTCAGAAAGCTAAGCTTCATTGCCAAATCTCATCACCTGTTTGACCCGCTGCCGACCAGTCGCCCCGCCGGCTGACAGCGAAGACGGGAACTGAGCAGATCTCGCCGCTCAAGCGACGCCAACGGCGCACATTCGAGCACTCGCTGATTGCGGCGGCCATGATCCCAATCAAGCGCGGAACGATCCACGTGACCGGAGACGACGTTTTCTTGCAAATTCGGCGAAGGCGGATCTCGCTGAGGTGCGCTCACCAAAGCGAGAGAAGATCGCTCGAGACCAAAGATCGAAAGCATCTTCTTTGCGCCCGGACGGTCGGAGGATGCTCTAAAACCCATATTTGACCGAAAGGTGACACGATAGCTGTCGGCGCTCCCGGCGGCTAACGGCGCACGTCTGGATCGGTCAATAGGATGCGAAGAGCGTTGAGCACGCGCCGCGGATTCTTCCGGTGGACCGCCATGCCGAGCCAGTAGGCGGCCTCCTCCCGACCCATCTCCTCGACGCCCTCGGCGACCATCCGCATCCGGTCCCGGTTCCGCATGGGGGCGATGGCACGGAACAGGAGCGCGAGGCGGAGCGCGCCGTCCTCCCCGATCGCGCCGGAGAGACCCTCGACGGGCATCAGGTCGAGCCGGATGCCAGCCTCCTTCAGGCGTTTCAAGACGCGCTGCTCGGTGAGCTCCAGGTTCCGCCCCTTGAGGCCGCCGAGGCGCCTGGGCTCCTTCAGCTGCGGCGTCGCCGGCGAGGGGAGCTGCCAGATCTCGACCTCGACATTACCCGGACCGTGCCGCTTTGCGCGGACTTCGTAAGCCGGCTGGGAGCTGCGCGTCTCCACCGTCGCTCGGGCCACCGCTGTCATTCCTTCGCCTCCGCCACCGCTTCCACGTATGCCGCCGCGCTCGCGTGCTTCGTCAGGCGCTCGATCAACGTGGCCGGAGCCTCTCCCGTGAGGTCGAGCCCGTTCTCGAACGCGAACGTGATGGACGCCTTGAGGTCGCCCTCGCTCGCCGCGCGGAACTGCGGCTCAAGGTACTCCTTCATCGTGGCCGCGTCGCGCGCGGTCCCCTCGAAAGAGAACTCCATCGTGCTCTTTTCCGCAGTTTCGAAGGTGCCCTCCAGCGTGACGCGCTTTTCGGCGCCGGGAACAGCCTGCGAGATCGCCACGAGCTTGAAGCCGTCCGAAACCTCGAAGAGGCGGACGGTGAGCGAGGCGAGCGCTCCCACCTTGGCCGAGCGCGCCTTCTCGAACACGACCGTCAGCGCCTCCTTCAGAACCCCCTCGGCAGTGAAGGTTCGTTCACGCGCCTTTGTGCCGGTGTCTCCGTCACCCGTCAGCGTGTCGTTCCCGTCGCCGCCCTTTCCGTTGAAGTCCCGGCCATCCTCCTTGACGCCATCACCGTGCCCGCCGTCATCGGCCCCTTCGCCGTCCGACACGTCCGCATCGTGCGTGGAAGAGCCGCCTTGTGGCTGCCGCGGCCAGATCCCCTTCAACTTCGCGTACTCGACGGTGCTGACAAATGAGTCCTCGTCGATCCGCACCGACGGCAGCGGATCGCCTGGACCCGCGGTCATTTCGCCGGATTGGTAGACGTAGAGCCCTTCCTCAAGTCCCTTGTGGATTGCCTTCCGAAGCACCTCGTCGGACAGGAGGATCGGTAGGGACGGTTCCTTGCGGAACTCGTCGCGAAGCGAGCCGGTGCTGATCTGCCCCTTCTTCAGAGGCGTTCGATCGCGCACATAGGCGGGCGAATCGGGGTGGTCGTGGGCATCCCGCAGCTTGTTGAAGCTCTGCAGCTGCCGCACGACCTGGAGCTGCCCGGAGCCAGGCTTCTCCGATGCGTTCTGGACGTCGATGACGGCGTGAGCGAGCTGCAGACCACCATCGCCCTCGAGGCCGCTGCGGGAGGGATAGAGAAGGTGGCGGTAGCAGTTCTGGACCGCGATCGCGGCCTCGGTCTCTGCCTTCCCGTCGAGTTCGCGGACCTTCTGCTGCTGGTGCTCGGCCAGCTCGCCGAGCCGCGCCGGCTGCTTCAACTCGACGAGGGCGAGCCGGCGCAGGATGGCCTGACGCATCTCCTGCACCTTCAGCTCGTCGGCCAGCAGGAACAGGACGTTGTTGCGGAGCCGCCGGAAGTCCCGACCGTCCGAGCCCTTGCGCGTGAAGATCTGCTCGACGAGGTCAGGCACCTTGTCGAGATCGTGCCCGACCGCCAGCGCCTCGTAGGACATGACAGCGAGCCGCGGCTTGTCTTCTCCGATGTCGTCCGGCACCTCGTATGGCCCGCTGGGGAAGGGGACCATGTCCAGCTGGCGGCCGTTGAAGATCGTTTTGATCCGGTCGTTGAGCTGGGTCCGCACCTCGTTCGGGTCGATCCGGCGTTCCTCGCGCGCGATCAGCTGGGTCAGGTTCGGCTCGGCGTTGAAGCGCAGCGGGGCCGTCGGGCGGTCGTCGAGATAGGCCGAGTCGGCAACGAACTTCGAGCGCGCATCGTCGATGAAGGCGATGTCGATGGACGGCCCGACCATCGAGTAGCGCAGCTCTTCCGCCGTCAGGCCCTTTAGATCGTTGTTGAACGCCATGGTGTGCACAAAAACCGTGCGCGCCACATATGACCCGTACGGCGGAAGGCCACGGAAGTGTTTGTCGTCGATCTCGCGGGCGAGGCTCGGCTTGTCGCGAGTACCGGTGATGTCGTTCGTGATCGCAGGGTCGAAGGCGCTCTGTCCGAGGCGAGTTGTGAACTCCCGGCGGATCATCTCGCGCCGCAGGTCCATGTGGTGAACGTGAATCGCGTGCGCGTCAGATGGCCGGTCCTCCCAGAGGACCTGAATGGTCCGCCCGAGAACCCGAAGCATTCCGCGTACGCGCTGAAAGTCGGCCAACGTGGCCGTCTTGCCCGTGAGCGTATCGAGGACGCCCGGGTGGAAGGGGTAGGCTGCCGCGAACTCTTCGGTCCCAGAATTGCCGCCGCCCGCCGGCAAGGCATCCCTATGCTGGGTCCAGAGTGACCGGTAGGCTTCGATCACGTCGGAGGCGCCGGCATCGTCGATGGACCGGAACAAGCGCCGCCGGAGGACGGCCGCGGTCTCGTCGTCCTTGGTGGGGTTGAGGTTGGTCGCCTTGCGCCCGGAAACACTTTCCAATTCGTCCATGTGACGGGCAAGGAACTCGTTCTCCTGCGCGAAGGCGTCTTGGACCTTCCCGTCCTGGCGAACGGCAAGCGTGTAGACAACGGCCGCATTCCCGGCGCCTTCGACCGCGGAAAACAGCGCCTTCATAAAGCCCGTTAGCTGATCGCGACCCTCCAGATGCCGCACTTTGCGGAGGTATTCTCCCAGCTCGTCGAGGACGATGAGGACCGGCTGGTTGCCAAAGAGCTCCGCAATCGTGTCGGCGCCGGGCGCCACCCGCCCCTCGTCGGAGCGACGGACCAGTTCGTAGCCCTGCTTGCCAGCGAGCTGTGCGGCAATCTCACCCCATGGAGTGTAGGCCCTGATGCCGTCCACCATCCGGCGGCCGTTCGCAGGGTCGGCATTCTCACCGTCGAAGGCTGCGATCCGAACCTCCTGATGCGGCAGAAAGGTCGGATCAACGAACTCCGCGATGCCTGGAACCTGCCTGCCCGACCGCGCTGCGTGCACGAGCGCGATGAGGCCGTGCGTCTTGCCGCCGCCGAACGAGGTGTCGAGCCGGAATGTCGCCGAAAGCGCTTCTGCGCTGCCCGACAGCCGTCGGCACACATTCTTGAGGAGTTCGCAGATGCCGACGGTGGGGAAGGTGTTGGAGAAGAATAAGGTCGGATCAGTGTAGTCCGGCCCCGCGCGGCCGGAGAGAACGGCGGTCAGGTTCGCGGCGTAGTCGCTCTCCGACACGCCGCCCGAGAGCACGTCCGCCCGGGGGACGCACAAATCGTAGATGGTTGCGAGTCCCATCGGATCTCCATTCATGCAATCAAATGTGGTATCGCAGCATAAGGGCGCCGCGTCCAGCCAGCGGAGATCCTCGGCCAATGGAGGCGCCTGCCAATGGGAAAGCGCGCGGCGAAGCAGCAATCAAAAAGTCATGTGCCCCTAACGACTGGCAATGGATGCAGCACCCATCGTCTAGCGCTATCGCTCCGAGCATCTTGGCCTTGTTTAAGAGGAATCATCACGGTTCAGATCGCGCATAGATCGATTCTGATCAGCTTTCGATTCGAGCCGAGTGGCTTTCGCGAGGCAACAGGAACATTCAACTCAAGCCAGAACAACACTCGAAAACACGAGGCATTCTGTGGGCTTTTGACTGTTAACCTTTCGACTGGAGTCAACAGCTCCGGAGAAAATGGGCGGAGAGAGCGGGCAAGATGGGCTCGAACGCACGCCCTCCGGTCAACAGCCCGGGACGGAAAGCCTGCAGTTCCTGGTGTTTTTGCCGGCTCGGGAGCCGCCACCGGCCATACGGAAACAGGGCAGCTGGCGGCGACCAGGCAGGTCCTACTCCAGCGAAGATTCGATCTCTGTTCCTTCTCGCCCTGCTGCCCCTGTCGTCGAAGGCAATAGCTTCGCCGAGCAGAAAATGGCGGATTTCCTGGGTTTCCGAGGGAATTGATCATTCCCGCGTGGTCAACAGGTTCGGAGAAAAATGGCCCTGAGAGATCCTTGCGGGCCCTCACGGCACCGAGGAAGGTGTTTAGCCCCACCCTCGAAACCCGCGGAAACACTGGAAAGATAGGCCCTCCGTCTGGGGAGGACAACGCTTTCGTAAAGGCAGCTGGCGGAGGGGATGGGCCTGATATCCAACCTTCTCCACCTTAAGTTATTGATTTCCTTAAGACGGTGGGGCGTCCTCAAGCATAGGTCAATGCATCGATGTGCTATGACGGCGGTTGGTTCAATCAGCCCTTGACCTTCCAGTGACAGGAAGGAGCACATTGGTCCTGAGGGTCCGTGCATCGGCCTTCACGCGGCTGAGACCGCGAAAGGAGAACACCATGTCCACCGTCAATCCTCACGCAGGCCGCGTCCATTCAGACGCCGTAATGCCGAAGGTCCATGAGGAGCCTGCGGCCGGCCCGACGGCCATCGACCCGGTCTGCGGCATGACGGTGAGCCTGAAGCCGGACACCCGGACCGAGAGCTATGGTGGCGAGGACTTCCATTTCTGTTCGGACAAGTGCCAGACCAAGTTCCAGGCGGATCCCTGGTTCTATGCCTCCGGCCGCGCCGCGGGGCGGAAGAAGGCGGCCCCGGCCAACGTCCAATACACCTGTCCGATGCACCCCGAGATCGTTCGCGACGCACCGGGAAGTTGCCCGATCTGCGGCATGGCCTTGGAACCGATGGTCCCCTCGGATGAGCCCAGCGAAGAACTGACCGACTTCACACGCCGGATGTGGATTTCGGCGGCGGCGGCGGTGCCGCTCATCGTGCTGACGATGGGCGAGCTTGTCGCCCTGCCAGTGCGCGACTGGATCGGGCACCAGACGGCAAGCTATCTCGAGTTCGTGCTGGCGACGCCGATCATTCTCTGGGCCGCCTTGCCGTTCTTCCGGCGTGGCTGGGACTCGATCGTGAACCGCAGCCCCAACATGTGGACGCTGATCAGCCTCGGCGTGGGAGCGGCCTATCTCTATTCGCTGGTGGCCACGTTCCTGCCAGGCGTGTTTCCGGATCAGTACCGGATGGGCCACGGCGTCGGTACCTATTTCGAGGCGGCGGTGGTGATCGTCACGCTGGTCTTTGTTGGCCAGGTTCTTGAGCTGCGGGCGCGCGAGCGCACCGGGGATGCCATCCGCGCGCTGCTCGATCTCGCGCCCAAGACCGCTCGACGCATCCTGCCGGACGGCACCGAATACGACGCGCCGCTGGAAAACATCATGGAGGGCGACCGGCTGCGCGTGCGCCCCGGCGATGCGGTCCCGGTGGACGGGACGGTGATCGAGGGCCGCTCATCTCTGGACGAGAGCATGCTGACCGGCGAGTCCATGCCCGTCGAAAAGGGTCCGGGCGATGCGGTGACCGGGGCCACGATCAATAAGAACGGCTCTCTGGTTATCGAAGCGGGCAAGGTCGGCGCCGATACCGTGCTGGCCCAGATCGTCGCCATGGTTTC
>Ga0076929_101005_pt1 | contig 11796 bp, 8 predicted proteins | sample HotLakConUCCSL28_FD_87104 | JGI IMG/M metagenome (GOLD analysis project Ga0076929, IMG submission 87104) | Hypersaline microbial mat communities from Hot Lake, Washington, USA - Hot Lake Consortium UCC-SL28 (version 3) (version 3) | ecosystem: Environmental > Aquatic > Thermal springs > Hot...
CGCCGTGCGCTGCGAGGTCCGTCGGATGGGCGGCGGGTTCGGCGGCAAGGAGAGCCAGGGCAACGCGCTCGCCTGCGCCGCGGCGGTGGCGGCCCGGGCGACGGGACGGCCCTCATCGATGCGCTACGACCGCGACGACGACTTCACGATCACCGGCAAGCGGCACGATTTCCGCATCGACTACCGCGCGGGCGTCGACGGCGACGGGCGCATCGAGGGGATCGAGTTCCTCCAGCTCTGCCGCTGCGGCTGGTCGCTCGACCTGTCGCTGCCGGTGGCCGACCGGGCGATGCTTCATGCCGACAACGCCTATTTTCTGCCGAACGTGCGGATCGAGAGCCACCGGCTCAGGACCAACACCCAGTCGGCCACGGCCTTCCGGGGCTTCGGGGGGCCGCAGGGCATGTTCGGGATCGAGCGGGTGATGGACCATGTCGCCCATGCCCTCGGCGCCGACCCGGTCGCGGTGCGGCGGGCGAATTACTACGAGGCCGCCGGGGAAGGGGGGCTGTCTGCCCCCCGCCCGCCTGCGGCGCGCCCCCCCGAGGATACTTCGGGGCCGATGATGGCCGGGACCGATCTTGCCTCGCGCGGGGCCATCGCTCCGGGCACCGGGCGGCGGATCGCCGGGGAGCACTCGCCGAAGCCGGCGGGCCGGCGGCTGACGCCCTACGGGATGGAGGTGGAGGATTTCATTCTCCACGAGATGACCGGCAGGCTCCTGGAGACGAGCGATTATGTCGCGCGGGCCGAGGCGGTGGCCCGCTTCAATGCCGCAAACGCGGTCTTGAAGAAGGGCATCGCGTTCAGCCCGGTGAAGTTCGGGATTTCCTTCACGCTCACCCATCTCAACCAGGCGGGTGCCCTGGTACATGTCTACCAGGACGGCTCGATCCACATGAACCACGGCGGCACGGAGATGGGACAGGGCCTGTTCCAGAAGGTCGCTCAGGTGGCCGCGGCGCGGTTCGGGGTGGAGGTGGAGCGGGTGAAGATCACCGCGACCGACACCGCGAAGGTGCCGAACACCTCCGCCACCGCCGCCTCGTCGGGCTCGGACCTCAACGGCATGGCGGTGCAGGCCGCCTGCGACACGATCCGCGACCGGCTGGCGGCCTTCGTCGCCGAGCGCCACCAGGCCGACCCGGGCGGGGTGCGCTTTGCGGACGGCCGCGTGCATGTGGGCGGCGAGGCGCTGCCTTTCGACACGGTGGTGAAGGACGCCTACATGAACCGCGTCCCGCTGTCGGCGACGGGGTTCTACAAGACCCCGAAGATCGTCTGGGACCGGCTGAGGGGCGAGGGACGGCCGTTTTTCTACTTCGCCTACGGAGCGGCGGTGACCGAGGTCGTCATCGACACGCTCACCGGGGAGAACCGCATCCTGCGCGCCGATATCCTGCATGATTGCGGAACCTCGCTGAACCCCGCGCTCGACATCGGCCAGATCGAGGGCGGGTATGTGCAGGGCGCGGGGTGGCTCACCACCGAGGAGCTTGTCTGGGACGGCAAGGGACGGCTGCGCACCCATGCGCCCTCGACCTACAAGATCCCCGCCTGTTCGGACCGGCCCCGCGTCTTCAACGTGGCACTCTGGGACGGGGCGAACCGGGAGGAGACGGTCTACCGCTCGAAGGCGGTGGGCGAGCCGCCGCTGATGCTCGGCATCTCGGCCTGGCTCGCGCTTTCGGCGGCCTGTGCCGCCTGCGGGACGGGGTGGCCAGACCTGCGCGCGCCCGCGACGCCCGAAGCGGTGCTGGCGGCGGTGCACAGGGCGCGGGCGTGAGCTTCGACCGCGAGGCCCTCGCCGCCGCCATCGCCCGGCACGGGGCGGTGGCGCGGGTCGTGATCGCGGAGGCCAGGGGCTCGGTGCCGCGCGAGGCGGGGGCGGCGATGCTCGTCTGGGAGGGCGGGCAGGAGGGCACCATCGGCGGCGGCGCCCTCGAATGGGAGGCGGCGGCGCGGGCGCGGGCGGCACTTGCCGGGGGAGAGACCCGGGTGGACCGGCTGGCGCTCGGCCCCTCGCTCGGGCAATGCTGCGGCGGGGCCGTGGTGCTCGTGACGGAACCCTGGGACGCCGCCCGCCTCGAGACGGTGCGCGAGCCCGTCGTCGCCCGCGCGCTGCCCGGCGGCCACGCGGTGCGGCCCCTCGGCGTCGCGCGCGCCATCGCCCGGGCGCGGGATGACGGGATCGGGCTCGCCACCCGGATCGTCGACGACTGGCTCGTCGAACCGGTCGCCGCGCCGGACCGGCACCTCTGGATCTGGGGGGCCGGGCACGTGGGCCGGGCGATCGTCGAGGTCATGGCCCCCCTGCCCGGCCTCGCGATCACCTGGATCGATACCGCACCGGAGCGGTTTCCGGACCACGTGCCGGACGGCGTGGTGGAGTTCGTCGCCGCCAGCCCCGGCGAGGCGGTGCCGCGCGCACCGGCGAATGCCGACCACCTCGTGCTGACCTATTCCCATGCGCTCGATCTCGAGCTTTGCCACCGGCTTCTGACCCACGGCTTCCTCAGCGCGGGGCTGATCGGGTCGGCGACGAAACGGGCCCGGTTCCGCAAGCGGCTCGCCGAACTCGGGCACGAGACCGCGCGGATCGACCGGATCGCCTGCCCGATCGGCGACCCGGACCTCGGCAAGCACCCCGTCGCGATCGCCATCGGGGTTGCGGCGGCGTTCCTCGCGGGCGATGCTCGCGGGCACGCCTTGGGGGAACGGGGTTGAGCGCACTTCTGGAGATCGACGGCGTCACCAAGGCCTACCCGGGTGTCGTCGCCAACGACGCGGTGTCCTTCGCCGTGGGCGCGGGCGAGGTGCACGCGCTCCTGGGCGAGAACGGCGCGGGCAAGTCGACGCTGGTGAAGATGATCTACGGGCTGGTGAAGCCCGATGCCGGCGCGATGCGCCTTTCCGGAGCGCCCTACGCGCCGGCGAGCCCCCACGAGGCGCGGCGCGCGGGCGTGGCCATGGTGTTCCAGCACTTCTCGCTTTTCGACGCGCTGAGCGTGGCCGAGAACGTGGCCCTCGGAATGGAGGACCCGCCCCCGCTGCGCGCCCTCGCGGCGCGGATCAGGGAGGTGAGCGAGGTCTACGGACTGCCGCTCGATCCCGGGCGGCTGGTCGGCGAGTTGTCGGCCGGCGAGCGCCAGCGGGTCGAGATCGTGCGCTGCCTCCTGCAGGAGCCGCGCCTCTTGATCATGGACGAGCCGACGAGCGTCCTGACGCCACAGGAGGTGGAGATCCTTTTCGAGACGCTGCGGAAGCTGAGGGGCGAGGGCACCTCGATCCTCTACATCTCGCACAAGCTCGAGGAGATCCGCGCGCTCTGCGACGAGGCGACGATCCTGCGTCTCGGCAAGGTGGTGGCGACCTGCGATCCGAAGACCGCCTCGGCGCGGCAGATGGCGGAACTGATGGTGGGCGCGAGCCTCGTGACGCCGACCCGGGAGGGCACGGCCTTCGGGGAGACCGCGCTCGAGGTGACCGGCCTCGCGGTGGCCTCGGCGAGCCCGTTCGGAACCACGCTGAAGGATGTTTCCTTCAAGGTCCGCAAGGGCGAGATTCTCGGGATCGGCGGGGTGGCCGGAAACGGGCAGGACGAGCTTCTCGCCGCACTCTCGGGCGAACGGCGCACCGAGCGGAGGGCAGTGCGGCTCGCCGGCGAGGAAATCGGCCATCTCGGCCCGAACGCCCGGCGCGCCCGGGGGCTTCTTGCGGCACCCGAGGAGCGGCTCGGCCATGCCGCCGCGCCCGACATGAGCCTGACCGAGAACGCAGCTCTGACCGCCGCCGTGCGCAAGAACCTCGTATCGAACGGTTTTCTGCGCTGGGGCGCGGCGCGGAGTTTCGCCGAGGAGGTGATCGGCAGGTTCGACGTGCGCACGCCCGGTCCTGGCCATGCGGCGCGCTCGCTCTCGGGCGGCAACCTGCAGAAATTCGTCATCGGCCGCGAAGTGCTGCAGGCGCCGTCGGTTCTGGTCGTCAACCAGCCGACCTGGGGCGTCGATGCCGCCGCGGCCGCCGCGATCCGCCAGGCGCTTCTCGATCTCGCCGCGGGCGGGGCGGGCCTCGTGGTGATCTCGCAGGACCTCGACGAGTTGATGGAGATTTCCGACACCTTCTCGGCGCTGTCGGAAGGCCGGCTTTCGCCGCCGAGGCCGGCGCGCGGGCTGAGCGTGGAGGAGATCGGGCTGATGATGGGCGGCGCGCACGACATGGAGGTTGCCCATGTGGCCGAGTGAGCGCCGCGGGGCTCTGCCCCGGACCCCGGGATACTTGGCCCAGGATGAAGGAGCGCGGGCGTGATCCGCCTCGAGCGGCGGCGCGAGCCGAGCCGGGCGGCGGCCGCGGTCACCCCCGTTCTGGCGGTGGTCGCGACGATGATCGCGGGCGGGCTGATGTTCGCGGCTCTGGGCAAGGACCCGGTGGAGGCGATCCGCACGATCTTCTGGGACCCGCTCTTCTCGGACCAGTTCGCGGATTATTCCCGGCCGCAGCTCCTCGTGAAGGCCGGTCCTCTCATTCTCATCGCCATCGGCCTCAGCCTCGGGTTCCGGGCGGGTGTCTGGAACATCGGGGCGGAGGGGCAATACATCATCGGCGCCATCGCCGGGGCCGCGGTGGCGCTCGCGTTCCATCCGGCCGATCTGTGGATCATCTTTCCGCTGATGATCGCCGCCGGGGCGCTCGGCGGGTTTCTCTGGGCGATGATCCCCGCGCTTCTGAAGACCCGGTTCAGGACCAGCGAGATCCTCGTCTCGCTCCTTCTCGTCTACGTGGCCGAACAGGTGCTCGCGGCGGCCTCGACGGGTTTCCTGCGCAACCCCGAAGGGGCGGGCTTTCCCGGCTCGCGCAACCTCGCGCAATACCCCGCCGCGGCCAACACCGAGATCATTCCGGGCACCGGGATGCACTGGGGCGTGGCGGCGGCGTTCATCGCGGTGATCGCGGCCTACATTCTCCTCAACCGGCACATCACCGGCTTCAACATCCGTCTCGCCGGCCAGTCGCCGCGCGCGGCCCGCTTCGCCGGGGTCGACCCGAACCGGCTGGTGATCTTCTGCCTCGGGGTCTCGGGGGCGCTGGCGGGCCTCGCGGGGCTCTTCGAGGTGGCCGGGCCCGCCCGGCAGATCTCGATCGACTTCAACGTGGGTTACGGCTTCACCGCGATCATCGTGGCCTTTCTCGGACGGTTGCACCCGGTGGGCATTCTTTTCGCGGGGCTCCTGATGGCGCTGACCTATATCGGGGGCGAGCTGGCGCAGATCATGCTCGGCCTGCCGGCCGCCGCGATCCAGTCGTTCCAGGGGATGCTCCTGTTCTTCCTGCTCGCCGGAGACGTTCTGACGAACTACCGGGTGCGGTTCCGGCAGCGGCGGGTGGCGTGATGGACCTTTCCGCGATCAGCCCCACGCTTCTCGTCTTCGCGCTCATCGTGGCCTCGACCCCGATCCTGCTCGCCGCCCTCGGCGAGCTTGTCGCAGAGAAGGCGGGCGTCCTGAACCTCGGGGTCGAGGGGATGATGATCACCGGCGCGATCTGCGGTTTCGCCGCCGCCTTCGAGACCGGCAGCCCCCTCCTCGGCTTTCTCGCCGCCGCCGTCGGCGGGGCGGCGCTGAGCCTCGTCTTCGGGTTTCTGACCCAGGTGCTCCTGTCGAACCAGGTCGCGACGGGGCTGGCGCTCACGCTCTTCGGGCTTGGCCTCGCGGCGATGTTGGGTCAGCCCTATTCGGGGCAGACCGTGCCGGCGACGGCGAGGCTCGACCTCGGGCCGGTCACCGACATTCCCTTCATCGGACGGGTCGTCTTCGGCCATGACTGGGTGGTCTACTTCTCGCTGGCGCTCGCGGCGGCGATCTGGGCCTTCATGAAGTACAGCCGCGCCGGCCTCATCCTGCGCGCGGTGGGCGAGAACCACGATGCCGCCCATGCGCTCGGCTACCCCGTCGTCGCGATAAGGATCGCGGCCGTCGCCTTCGGCGGTGCCTGCGCGGGGCTCGGCGGGGCCTACATCAGCCTCGTGCGGGTGCCCTCCTGGACCGAGGGCATGACCGCCGGCGCGGGCTGGATCGCGCTCGCCATCGTCGTCTTCGGCGCCTGGCGGGCGGGCCGCGTGGTGATCGGTGCCTATCTTTTCGGCGGAGTCACGGTTCTGCAGCTGAACCTGCAGACCGCGGGCCTCGCGATTCCGGGGGAGATCTTGTCGATGTCTCCCTACCTGATAACGATACTCGTGCTCGTGATCATCTCGGCCGATCGCAGCCGCGCAGCGCTCAACGCGCCCGCAGCCCTCGGCCGCACATTCCACGCCTCGTCCTGAGGCCAACCGACCACCAACCGGGGAGAAACCATGAAACTCAAGCACATCGTATCGGGGGCGGCCGCCGCCATGGCACTGGCGACAGCGGCCTTCGCCCAGGGCAGCGAGCCTGTGAAGGTCGCCTTCGTCTATGTCGGCCCGAAGGACGACGGGGGCTGGTCGCAGCAGCACCACCTGATGGCCACCGAGATGGCCGAACACTTCGGCGAGCAGGTCGAATTCTCCTATCTCGAATCGGTTCCGGAAGCGGAATCGGAACGGGTGTTCACGCAGCTCGCGCTGGCGGGCAACGACATCATCTTCGCCACCTCCTTCGGCTACATGGACCCGATGCTCGCCGCCGCCGAGAAGTTTCCCGACGTGAAGTTCGAGCACGCCACGGGTTACAAGACCGCCGAGAACATGGCGAACTACGCTGCCCGCTTCTACGAAGGCCGGGCGATCATGGGCCATATCGCGGGGCGGATGACCGAGACCGACAAGATCGGCTACATCGCGTCCTTCCCGGTGCCCGAAGTGCTGCGCGGCATGTCATCTGCCTACCTTCACGCCAAAAAGGCCAACCCCGACGTCGAGATGACGGTGGTCTGGCTCGGCACCTGGTTCGACCCGCCGCGCGAGGCCGACGCGACCCAGGCGATGATCGACCAGGGCGTCGACGTGATTCTCGCCCATACCGATTCCACCGCGCCGCTGCAGACGATGGAGGCGTCGGGAGAGCAGGTCTGGGGCTTCGGCCAGGCCGCCGACATGATCCAGTTCGCGCCCGAACCGCGGCTTTCGTCGATCATCGACGACTGGGCGCCCTATTACATCGAGCGGGTGCAGGCGGTGATCGACGGCACGTGGGAAAGCGGCGCCACCTGGCACGGGATATCCGATGGCATGGTCGGTATCGGCGAATTCTCGGAGGCGCTTCCGGAGGAGGTGCGGGCCGAGGCGCAGGCGCTGATGGAGTCTATCGTTTCGGGCGAATACCACCCGTTCACCGGGCCGATCAACAAGCAGGACGGCTCGGTCTGGCTGGCCGAGGGCGAGGTCGCCGATGACGGCGCGCTTCTGGGAATGGACTTCGTGGTCGAGGGCCTGAACGTCGACATTCCGGACTGAGTCACCTCCTTCCCTGCGAGGCTTGCAGACTGCGCCGAGACGGCCGCCAAGACCCGCGCGGGGGTCGTAACGGGGTGACGAGACTGTCGGAAAGGACGAAGGCCCGCTGCACGACTTGCGGGCCTTCGCTTCTTGCTGAATTTCACCCCGAGGGAATCAGGCGAAATCCGGGCGGTAACGGGCATGCTCCGCCATCGGGTAGCGGGCGGCCGGGTAGGTTTCGGGCCGCTCCCTGAGCGATGGAAAGAGCCGCCTTATGTCGTCGCCCACGTTCCGGTCGATCGCGTCGAGCGCGGCCGGGGTGGGGCGGAAGCTCTCGACGGGCAAACCGTTGGCGCAGAACACCACGTGCTCGTCGAAGACGATGTTGAAATAGGTCACGTCGCCCACGTCGCGCGCCGTGTGGATCGCGTCGTTGGCGCCGGTGAGTTCGCGCGCCGGAAGCAGCGTCATCTCGGTGTCGGCCTTGTCCTCGAGCCGCCAGCCGGGAATGAGAAGCCGGTGGCCGGGGGCGACCAGCAGTTCCCGAGCCGGCATCATCGGGGCGATGGCCCGGGGAGCGAGCCGGACCGGCGCCAGCGAAGGGTCCGCCGCCAGTTCGCCCGCCGTCAGCTTGCGGCTGAAGGCGATGCGGACCGGCTGAAGGCCGGCGTCGCGCGTCACCACGAGGTCGCCCACGCGGATGTTCTCGACGCGCCGCGGACCGCAGGGGGTCCGGAGATGGGTTCCGGTCACCAGCCCCACGGGCCCCTCGTTCGAGAATGCGACGTCCTTCGGCATGTCTTCGCCTTCCATGGCGCCCCCGGGCGGGGTTCAATGAATTCCTCCGACAAAGACTAGGGGCAAATCTGTCCAGAATGTGGACGTGTGATGGTGAAATCACGGAGGACAGAAGAAATTTGACCCCAAAGAGTTAATGGAAGACGAAGAATCGGGGAGTTCGACCCGATTTTCATGACAATCGGCTGCGTTCTTGCCGATTGTCTCCTCCAATTCGGGCATTTGTCGGACTGGCCGCGCGAGCCTCCCCCGGAAACAGCCTCCGGGCGCGGCAAGCGACGATCGCGACGCTCCGAATGCCGTTCCGGACGACTATCCGTCCTTCCGGATCGCTTCGTTCTTCGGGTCGTACGGGCTGTCCTCGGTCACGGTCGCCGGCCAGAGCCTGTCCTGCATCTTCACCATGAGTTCCGTCCCGGGCACGGCCTTGTCGGGCGTGACATACCCCATGCCGATCGACTTGCCGAACGCCACCGACCAGCCGCCGGAGGTCAGCCGGCCGACGCGGGTCTCACCATCATAGAGCGCCTCGCGGCCCCAGGGGTCGGCGTCGTCCGGCCCGTCGACGAGGAAGGTCGCGCATCTGAACCGGATGCCGGTCTCTTCCATCGCCGCCTTGCCGTGGAAGTCCTTCGAGAGGTCGACGAAACGGTCGAGGCCTGCTTCGAGCGGTGTGGCGTCACGGCCGAGCTCGGCACCGTAGGCGCGGTAGGATTTCTCCTGCCTGAGCCAGTTCTGCGCCCGGGCGCCGGCGAGCTTCAGGCCGTGCCGGGCGCCGGCCTCCATGAGATCGTCCCACAGCCGGTTCTGCATCTCGATGGGGTGATGCAATTCCCAGCCGAGTTCGCCCGTATAGGCGACGCGGATCGCCCGCACCGGCACCATGCCGAGTTCGATGTCGCGCGCCGAGAGCCACGGGAAACGCTTGTTCGAAAGGGCTGTCTCCGGCTCGGGGTCGCGGATGAGGTCGTTCAGGACCGCCCTCGAGTTGGGGCCGGCGAGAGCGAAGACGCCCCATTGCGTGGTCACGTCGTGGATCGCGACAAAATCGCCGCTCGCGGCCACGAAATCCTCCGCCGCCTTGCGCAGATAGTCGCCGTCATAGGCGGTCAGCCCGCCGGCGGAGACGAGGTAATAGTCGTTCTCGCCAAGCCGGACGATGGTGTATTCGGTCCGCACGGTGCCCGCGACCGTGAGGGCGTAGGTGAGATTGATGCGGCCGATCTTCGGGAGCCGGTTGCAGGTGAACCGGTCGAGAAACGCCGTGGCCCCCGGCCCCGTCACCGAATGCTTGGTGAAGGCGGTGGCGTCGATCAGCCCGGCGGCTTCGCGCACCGCGCGGGCCTCGGCCTCGGCATATGGCCACCAGGCCCCGCGCCGGAACGAGCGCGCGTCGTGGTCGAAGGTTTCGGGGGCGTCCACGGGGCCGTAGTAGTTCGGCCGCTCCCAGCCGTTGACCTGGCCGAACTGCGCGCCCTGCGCCTTCTGGCGGTCGTAGGCAGGCGCGGTGCGCAATGGCCGGCAGGCCGGGCGCTCTTCGTCGGGGTGGTGGAGGATGTAGACGTGGGAATAGGCTTCCTCGTTCTTGCGGGCGGCATATTCCGTCGTCATCCAAGCGCCGTAGCGGCGGGGGTCGAGGCTCCCGAGGTCGATCTCCGCCTCGCCCTCCACCATGAGGTCGGCGAGATACTTGCCCGCCCCGCCGGCCGCCGTGATGCCGAAGGAGAAGCCTTCGGCGAGCCACATGTTGCGCAGGCCGGGTGCCGGGCCGAGCAGCGGGTTGCCGTCGGGGGTGTAGCAGATCGGGCCGTTGTAATCGTCCTTCAGGCCCACCTCTTCGGAGGACGGAATGCGGTGGATGAAGGACATGTATTCCTCCTCGATCCGCTCGAGATCGAGCGGGAAGAGGTCGGCGCGGAAACCCTCGGGCACGGCATGTTCGAAGCGCGCGGGTGCGCCTTCTTCGTAGGGCCCCAAGATCCAGCCGCCGCGTTCCTCGCGGACATACCACCTGGCGTCTGCGTCTCTCAGCACCGGGTGCTCGGGGTTGCCTGCCTTGCGCCAGTCCACGAGCGCCGGGTCGGGCTCGGTGACGATGTACTGGTGCTCGACGGGGATCGCGGGGATCTTGATGCCGAGAAGACGCGCGGTTCGCTGGGCATGGTTTCCGGTGGCGGTGACGACGTGTTCGGCATGGACAACCGCCTCTTCGCCGGAGGGGACGAGGTTGCCGCCCTTCTCGACGAGCTTCGTGAGCGTCACGTCCCAGTGCGCGCCCGTCCAGACATACCCGTCGACCTGCCATTTCCGCTCTATCGTCACACCGCGGGCCCGCGCGCCCTTGGCCATCGCCTGCGTGACGTCGGCGGGATTGATGTAGCCGTCGGTCGGGTGGTAGATCGCGCCCACGAGGTCCTCGGTCCGCACCAGCGGCCAGCGTTCGGCGATATCGGCGGGTTTCATCCATTCGTAAGGCACACCGCAAGTCTCGGCGGTGGAGGCGTAGAGCATGTACTCGTCCATCCGCTCCCGCGTCTGGGCCATGCGCAGGTTGCCGACGACGAAGAAGCCGGGGTCGAGACCGGTCTCCTCCTTCAGCGTCTTGTAGAACCGGATCGAGTAGTCGTGGATATGGGTCGTCGCGTAGGACATGTTGAAATAAGGCAGAAGCCCCGCGGCGTGCCATGTCGACCCGCTCGTCAGCTCGTCGCGCTCGACGAGCATCACGTCGTCCCACCCCGCTTTCGCGAGGTGGTAGGCGATGGCCGTGCCGACCGCGCCGCCGCCGACGACGAGGGCCTTGACGTGGGTCTTCATGGCGCGGACTCCTTCCCCTTTTGCCCCGGAATTAACCCCGAACGGGCCGGGACCGTCGCGACCTTCCGACATCGGCGGGCCGAAAGCGACCTTCAGCCGTCCTCGCGCGGTCCGGACCCTCCGAAAGCTGCACGCGCGGGGTCCCGGACTCGCCCGGGCTCGAACTCAGAGCGTCATCTCGCTTGTGGACCGAAAATGTCCAAGCTACTTCACCGCGCATGGATATCTGTTCCGGCATCGACGACATCCGGGCGGTCGTGGCGGGCTACCGCAGGGCCGGCGAGAGCGTCGGGCTTGTGCCGACCATGGGGGCGCTTCACGACGGGCACATGGCGCTCGTCTCCGCCGCCCGGGCCGGAAACGACCGGGTGGTGGCCACGATCTTCGTCAATCCCACCCAGTTCGGGCAGGCCGCCGACCTCGACGCCTACCCGCGGACGGAAGAGGCCGACCTCGCGATGCTGAAGGCTGCCGGGGTCGATGCCGTGCTCCTCCCGACGGTCGAGGACATCTATCCCGAGGGAGACGAGACGATCGTCGAGACCACGAGGCTGGCTGGCGTCTTTCACGGGGCCGTGCGACCGGGGCATTTCCGGGGCGTGGCGACGGTGGTGGCGAAGCTCTTCAACATCGCCGGACCCGACCGCGCCTATTTCGGCGAGAAGGACTACCAGCAGCTCGCCGTGATCCGGCGCATGGCGCAGGATCTGCATTTCGCCGTGGAGGTGGTCGGCGTGCCCACGGTGCGCGAGGCCGACGGGCTGGCG
>Ga0076929_101006_pt1 | contig 11790 bp, 11 predicted proteins | sample HotLakConUCCSL28_FD_87104 | JGI IMG/M metagenome (GOLD analysis project Ga0076929, IMG submission 87104) | Hypersaline microbial mat communities from Hot Lake, Washington, USA - Hot Lake Consortium UCC-SL28 (version 3) (version 3) | ecosystem: Environmental > Aquatic > Thermal springs > Hot...
ACGCCGCCGAACAGGCCGCACTCGCGCAGGGAGACGAGCGCGTGGTGCGGGAGACGGTCGAGGCGCTGCGCTCCGGCGTTCCCGCCAGAAAGCTTTCAACAGGAGAGACGGTATCATGACCGACTACACCTCCAACGCCCCCGTCGAACGCGCCCACAAGGCGCCTCGAACGGAATTCTACGTCTATTTCGCGATCATCTTCGTGGCGGCGCTGCCGCTGGCGGCGCTTGCCTGGGCGCTGGGCGCGGCCCGGCGGCGTTCGTTCGTCGGCAAGGGCCCCGTGGCCCGCGCCTGGAGCCAGGCGCGCATCATCACGCCGATGATCTTCGCCGCGTGACGCGCGCGCGACCAGTTACCGCCGTGCCCGCGTGGCGCGGCAGAGGTTTGCCCCTCCCCCCCGGGGGGGTGAATGGCCGGACGGGGATGAGCCCCGCCCGGGTCCCGGCCGCGGGGGTTCGCGGCATCAGTCTAACGTTCCGGAGGAAAGTTCATGGCTGATAAATCCGACCTGTCCTTCACAGGTCTCACTGACGAGCAGGCGCAGGAACTGCACTCGGTGTATATGAGCGGGCTCACGCTGTTTTCGATCGTGGCCATCGTCGCTCATATCCTCGTGTTCATCTGGCGCCCGTGGTTCTGAGGAGGGATTGAGCAATGGCTAAGTTCTACAAGATCTGGCTGGTCTTCGATCCCCGCCGCGTTTTCGTGGCGCAGGGCGTTTTCCTGTTCCTGCTGGCAGCGATGATCCACCTCGTGCTGCTCAGCAACCCCAGCTACAACTGGTTCGAGATCGCCGCGGCCAAGTACGACCGCGTCGCCGCCGAGTGAGCTGCGCGCTGCGGGCAGCCTCGGCTGCCCGCAGCATATCGCCAACGACGAAACCGACGCCCCCGGACCTCCCCGGCCCGAGGACGCCTCTAGCGGAGATGGAAGCATGGCACTGCTCAGCTTCGAAAGAAAATACCGCGTCCGTGGAGGGACGCTGGTTGGCGGAGATCTCTTCGACTTCTGGGTGGGCCCCTTCTACGTGGGCTTCTTCGGGGTCACGACGATATTCTTCTCCGCCCTCGGCACGGTCCTGATCTTCTACGGGACCGCGCTCGAAGGGGTCTGGAACCCCTGGCTCATTTCGATCGATCCTCCCCCGGTCGAGATGGGGCTTGCCGCCGCGCCGCTCAACGAGGGCGGCTTGTGGCAGATCATCACGATCTGCGCGATCGGCGCCTTCGTGAGCTGGATGATGCGGGAGGTCGAGATCTGCCGGAAGCTCGGCATCGGCTATCACGTGCCCTTCGCCTTCGGCGTCGCGATCCTCGCCTACGTCACGCTCGTGGTCATCCGACCCGTGCTCATGGGCGCCTGGGGGCATGCCTTCCCCTACGGAATCTGGTCGCACCTCGATTGGGTCAACAACGTGGGCTACGCCTACGGCAACTTCCACTACAACCCGGCCCACATGATCGCGATCACCTTCTTCTTCACCAACGCGCTGGCGCTCGCGCTGCACGGCTCGCTGGTGCTTTCGGCGGTGAACCCGGGCAAGGGCAAGGAAGCCAAGACGCCGGATCACGAGGACACCTACTTCCGCGATCTCATCGGCTACTCCATCGGCACGCTGGGCATTCACCGTCTCGGCCTGTTCCTCGCCCTCAACGCCGGGCTCTGGAGCGCAATCTGCATCGTCATCTCCGGGACCATCTGGTTCCAGGAATGGGTGATCTGGTGGGATTGGTGGCTCGATCTGCCCTGGTGGCGTGACCTGTAAGGAGATCCCTGAAAATGCCCGAATATCAAAACATCTTCACCCAGGTCCAAGTGCAGGGCGTGCCCGAATACGGCATGGACAACGAGAACAACCTCATGGAGGGCCGCTTCGGCAAGCCCGGGTTCTCGACGCTCTTCGGCTGGTTCGGCAACGCGCAGCTGGGGCCCATCTACCTGGGGCCCTGGGGCGTGATCTCGCTGGCCACCGGCACGGCCTGGTTCGTGATCGTCGGCCTGAGCTTCTGGAGCCAGGTGGACTACAACCCCGCGCTGTTCCTGCGTGAGCTCTTCTGGCTCTCGCTCGAACCCCCGGGGCCGGAATACGGCCTCGGCATTCCGCCGCTCGGGGAGGGGCTGGGCTGGCTGATCGCCTCCTTCTTCCTCCTCATATCGGTCTGCACCTGGTGGGTGCGCACCTATGTGCGCGCCGAGGAGCTGGGCATGGGCAAGCACGTCGCCTACGCCTTCGCCTCGGCGATCTGGCTCTTCCTCGTGCTGGGCCTCTTCCGCCCGATCCTGATGGGAAGCTGGTCGGAGGCGGTGCCCTACGGCATCTTCTCGCACCTCGACTGGACAAACCTCTTCTCGATCATCCACGGAAACCTCTTCTACAACCCGTTCCACGCGCTCTCGATCGTGTTCCTCTACGGCTCCGCGCTGCTCTTCGCGATGCACGGTGCCACGATCCTCGCGGTCTCCCGCTTCGGCGGCGACCGGGAGATCGAGCAGATCTTCGATCGCGGCACGGCCTCCGAACGGGCGGCGCTCTTCTGGCGCTGGACGATGGGGTTCAATGCCACCATGGAAGGCATCCATCGCTGGGCCTGGTGGTTCGCGGTGCTCACGACGCTCACCGGCGGCATCGGCATCCTGCTTTCGGGCACGGTCGTCGACAACTGGTACGTCTGGGCGCAGGACCACGGCTACGCGCCGCTCGATTAAGGAGACTGTCCAATGTCGGACGAATATCTGAACGTGCTCAACACGTCGCGCACCTTCAAGCTGCGCGCCGAGATCATGGCGCTGATGCTCAAGGGTGCGGGCTATGCCGCGGCGGTTCTGGTCGGGGCGGGGCTCTTCATCTACGTGCTCTACCTCCTCGGCCTCGCGCTGCCGCCTGAATCCAAGGAGGCGGTCGACCCCAACGTCGTGTACCTCCTCGAGGCCCCGGCCGGGCCCACCGTGACCTGAGGCCGGGGCGGTGAGCTTCATCGCCGCCCCCCTCGCGCCGGTTCGGGCCGGTTCGCGCCGGCCCGATCCTCGGAGCCCCCAGGCTCCGGTTCCCTTCCTGTTGGCTACAGGAAACCTGCGCCGCGAGGGCCACGTCTCTCGCGGCGCACCTTCCAACCCAGATCACCGGAGGCTGCCATGACCCGCCCCGCCACTCCCACGCTCGACCGTGTGCGCACGCCCGACGAGCTTCGCACGCTCACCGACGCCGAGCTGGCCCGGCTTGCCGGCGAGCTGCGCGACGAGACGATCAGCGCCGTCTCCGAGACCGGCGGCCACCTGGGCTCCTCGCTCGGCGTGGTGGAACTCACGGTGGCGCTGCACGCGGTCTTCAACACGCCCCATGACAAGCTGATCTGGGATGTCGGCCACCAGTGCTACCCCCACAAGATCCTCACCGGCCGCCGCGACCGCATCCGCACCCTGCGCAAGGAGGGCGGGCTCTCGGGCTTCACCAAGCGTGCCGAAAGCCCCTACGACCCCTTCGGCGCGGCCCACAGCTCCACCTCCATTTCGGCGGCGCTGGGCTTTGCGGTGGCGCGCGACCTCGGCGGGCGCACGCCCGAGGGCGTTGGCGACGCGATCGCGGTCATCGGCGACGGTGCCCTGTCGGCGGGTATGGCCTACGAGGCGATGAACAACGCCGGCCACGAGAAACGGCGGCTGATCGTCATTCTCAACGACAACGAGATGAGCATCGCGCCGCCCGTGGGGGCGATGTCTTCCTATCTCAGCCGGCTCTATGCCGGGGCTCCGTTCCAGGAGCTGAAGGCGGCCGCCAAGGGCGCCGTCTCGATGTTGCCACCACCCTTCCGGGAGGGCGCCAAGCGCGCCAAGGATCTTCTCAAGCACATGGCGGTGGGCGGTACGCTCTTCGAGGAACTGGGTTTTTCCTATCTCGGACCGATCGACGGGCACGACATGGAGCAACTGCTCGCGGTGCTGCGCACGGTGAAGGCGCGCGCCGACGGCCCAATCCTGATCCATGCCATCACGAGGAAGGGCAAGGGCTACGCGCCCGCCGAGGAGGCGCAGGACCGTGGCCATGCAACGGCGAAGTTCGACGTTCTGACCGGTGCCCAGAAGAAGGCGGCGTCCAACGCCCCGAGCTACACGAACGTTTTTGCCGAGGCGCTGATCTCCGAGGCAGAGCGTGACGAACGGATCGTGGCCGTCACGGCGGCGATGCCCGACGGCACGGGCCTTTCGAAGTTCGCACGGCGTTTCGCCCCGCGTTGCTTCGATGTGGGCATCGCCGAGCAGCATGCCGTGACCTTCTCCGCCGGGCTGGCCGCGGGCGGGATGAAACCCTTCTGCGCCATCTACTCCACCTTCCTGCAGCGCGGGTACGACCAGGTGGTGCATGACGTGGCGATCCAGCGGCTGCCCGTGCGCTTCGCCATCGACAGGGCCGGCCTCGTGGGCGCGGACGGGGCGACCCATGCCGGGGCGTTCGACATCGCCTATCTTTCCAACCTGCCCGGCTTCACCGTGATGGCCGCAGCCGACGAGGCGGAGCTGGCGCGCATGGTGGCCACCGCGGCCGCCCACGACGAGGGGCCCATCGCGTTCCGCTTTCCCCGAGGCGAAGGCGTGGGCTGCGAGATGCCGGAGCGCGCCGAACCGCTGGAGATCGGACGGGGCCGCATCCTGCGCGAGGGGGGCCGGGTGGCGCTGCTTTCCTTCGGCACGCGGCTTGCCGAGGCGCTTGCGGCAGCCGAGGCGCTGGCTGCGCGCGGTATCGCCCCGACCGTGGCCGATGCCCGCTTCGCCAAGCCGCTCGACACGGCGCTGGTGCTCGATCTGGCGCGCGAGCACGAGGTGCTCGTTACGCTGGAGGAAGGGGCGGTCGGTGGCTTCGGCAGCCATGTGGCCCAGTGCCTTGCCGAGGCGGGCGCCTTCGATACCGGGCTGAAGTTCCGTTCCATGGTTCTGCCCGACGCCTTCATCGACCAGGCAAGCCCGGCGGCGATGTATGCGGCGGCCGGGCTCGACGCGGCGGCGATCGAAGCGCGTGTGCTGGGGCTTCTCGACATCGCGCGCATCAGCTCCGCAAGGGTGTGATGCAGGGCGCCGGGCGCCGGCCAGCGTGCCGGAAGCCCCGGGTTTTCCCGGTTTCAGGGTTTGTTAACGTCCCTGGGGCTAGGATCCCCGGCAGTGGCTTCGCCCGAGGGTTTGCTCCAACCTGAATGCGCACGTCCGACATGTCCGGCCCCCGGGTTCCGGCCCGGGGGCCGGATCTGCGAGTTGCCCTTGCGCAACGTGTTTCGGAAACGGTCCTGCAATATGCGGTTTTTCATTTCCAAGGCGCGTTCAATTGACACGCGGCGCCGCTACCGGCATTTTACAACTGAAGGTAAAGCGCCGAAGCAAGGGCGAACCAACAACGAGGCGGTGGCGACGGAACGATGCGGGCACGAACCCGCGCGAGGCGGCGCTCCAAGGAGCAGACAGCGATGATCAACGGGTTCAACCCCCAACCGGCCCGCATTCCGGCGCCGGTTTTCGACCGCAGACTGACCGATGCCCAGCTGCGCGCAGCGGCGCGCGGGGTGATGCTCACCACATCGGCCTTCGCGCTCGCCGCCTGCAACATCGGTGGCGGGGGCGGGGGCGGCGGAGGCCTCGGCGGCGGCGGAGGGGACCCGGCGCTCGACGATCCGATGACCTTCTTCCTGACCGCCGCGAAAGACGTGTTCACCGGTGGCAACAACGACGATTTCTTCGACGGCTCCCTCTCGGCAAACGGCGGCTTCCAGACCCTGAATTCGCCGGACCAGCTGGACGGGGGCGGCGGGGACGACGTGCTCGAGGCCAGCTACACCGAGCCGACGACTCCCGTGGTGACCGATATCGAACGCTTCGAGCTGACCGACGCCGATTCCGGCGGCGAACTGCTCAACTTCATCTCCGTGACCGGGCTGCAGGAGCTGGCGCTGATCGGCATGTCGGGCCCTGCCGACATCATCAACATCAACCAGCTGCTCGATCTCGAGCTGACCAGCAACACCCAGAACGTCTCCATCGCCTACATCGAGGCCGCCGTGATCGGCGGCGCGACGCGCCAGGACATCCAGCTGACGGCACACACCTCGGGCGCCATCACGCTCGACCCGGGCATCGAGATCGTGGATCTGGTTTCCGAAGGGCCGGTACCCAACTTGATCACCGGCCTCTTCGCGCCCGGCGGGACGTCGCTCGTTCTCGACGGCCCCCGCGACCTGATGATTCTCGGCAACCTGCCCAGCGGGATGCAGACGATCAACGCCACCGCGCTGGCCGGTGACCTTGCACTGACGCAGACGAACCCCGGCACGCTCGATTTCCAGGGCGGCCCGGGCGACGTGACGCTCTTCCTCGGCGACGGGTTCGACGACACCGATACGGTGAACGGCGGCGGGGGCACGAATACGCTTATCGTGGGCGCAAGCTCGCTTGCGGCGATCAACAACCCATCCAACGTGACGAACTTCGCCAGCGTCGAGGTGGAGGCGGACGATCCGCTGGCCGCCGATCTCGATCTCACGCTCTTCGCTCAGCTCAACACCATCGCGCTTCTCGGCGGCATCGACGGGCCGGTGGAGCTGACCCTGAGCAGCGGGGACGAGGTGACCCTCGGCGACGAGACGACAGGCATCCTCACGATCTCCATCGACCCCGACGGCGCGAGCGACGAGGTGGCCCTCGTCCTCGACGGGGCGGATGCCGATATCCGCGACGCCATCCTCGCCACCGACGTGGAGACCCTGCGCTTCGAGGTCCGTTCCGATCCGGGCGAGACCAGCCTGATCGAGATCGACGACGACATCACGCTCGCCATCAACGGGGTGCAGCGCGTGTTCTTCTCGGGCGATGCCGAGGTGCATGCCGGCGGGCTGATCCGCGCCGATATCGTGGATGCAAGCGGAATGACCGCACCCATCGAGTTCAACGGCAGCGAGACGACGAACAGCGAATTCATCGGCGGTTCTGCGGCTGACCGGTTCCTGATGAACGACGGCATCGCCTCGGATCTCACGGGCGGCGGCGGAGGCGACCAGTTCGTCTTCGACGTGGATGCCGCCGACGAGATGACCGGCGGCCCCGGAGCGGACCTCTTCACGATGGAGGACTCCTCTTGCGGCGCCAACTACACCTCGGGCACCAACTTCGCCGCGGTGCAGATCAACGACTTCTCGAGCGGCGACATCCTGCAGCTCAGCCTCTCGACGCTTGCCGAGCGCTTCTCCGATCTGGTCACGGGCGGAGACGCCCCGGTGGATACCACCACCGAACTCGCGCCGATCACCTTCGCCACGATCGACGAGGCCAACGAGATCATCGACGGCGGGGACATCCTGTTGCTGACCGGGGTCACCTACGCCAACGAAGCGGCGGTGCTGGCCGACCTGCAGGACACCGGGAGCGGACGGGGCTTCTCGTACGCAGCGGGGAACCTCGATGGCGACACGCTGATCGTGGCCTACCAGACGACCGGAGGCGATACCGCGCTCGCGCTTGTGCGTGAAATCGCCAGCATCGAGGTCATCAGTTCGAGCGACGAGCTCGACGATATCGACACCTTCCTCACCCTTTCCGGCGTCGCCGTCGACACCTTGCCCACCTTCGACGTGGAGATCATCGCCTGATGAACCCCGCCGGCGCGCCCGCGTTTCGCCGGGCGCGTCGTAAGGGCGCGCCGCGCCCGCAGCCGCCGCGCTTGCCCTTGCCGGTGTCGCGTTCTAAGCGGGCACACGCAGCAGCGGCAAGTTCCCTCCTTCCAGCCACCACAGTCGGGCCCGGACGTAGACTATTGTCGCCCCTCGGCGTACAAGCCATCAATGAAACGGGCCGTCTGGCGAGCGAACCGCCCGCGCCGCGCCCGCGTCAAAGGGAAGAGAAGACCTCGTGCCAGACAATGTCCTGAAGATCGAAACGGCCAAGGTTTCCGAACAGGAGCTGAAGGCCGACGCGCGCGCCACCGCCGAAGGCAAGGCCGAGACGGCCCGTATCGAGACGACGGTCGTCAACGCCGTGGTTGCGCTCCTGCGCGCCCACAGCGACCGCAAGAGCGCCGGCGTGGTGCGCGACAGCGTGGATACCCCCTACGAAAGCTTCGGCCATCGCGAGGCCCTCGCAGCGATCTCCAACCTCGGCTACCGAGCGAGTTTCGGGGCCATGCCGATCGGCCAGATCAAGGACGAGTTCCTCCCCATCATCGCCTTCCGCACCGACGGCAGCGCGATGGTGGTGACGAGCCTGTCGCCGGAGGACGGGGTCGGCCTGATCGATCTCGACAAGCCCAAGAAGCGCGAGACGATCGGGTACGAGGCCTTCAGGGAGCAGTACTCGGGATACCTGATCCTCGCCAAGCCGCTCTCCGAACAGGAGCGCGAGCGGCAGGGCGGGCACTGGTTCTGGGGCGCGTTCAAGCAAAGCCGGTGGCTCTACACCCAGGTGCTGATCGCGGCGGCCGTTTCCAACTTCCTGGCGCTCTCGACCGCGATCTTCACGATGGTCGTCTACGATCGAATCATCCCGAACGAAGCCATCGAAAGCCTGATCGCACTGGCCATCGGCGTCGGGGTGGCGCTGGCCTTCGACTTCATAATCAAGACCTTGCGCGCGCGGTTCATCGACAATGCGGCCAAGCGCGCCGATGCCGCGATCTCGCGCCGGCTGTTCGACAGGATCCTCAACCTCAGCCCTGAGGAGCAGACCCGCAAGACAGGGGCGATGGCCGGGATCGTCCGCGAATTCGAGACCCTGCGCGATTTCGCGACATCCTCCACGGTCGTGATCCTCGTCGATCTGCCGTTCGTGTTCTTCTTCATCTGGGTGATCAGCCTGATCGCCGGCCCCATCGCCATCGTCCCGCTCATCGCGGTGCCGCTGGTGATCATCGTGGGTCTCGGCATCCAGCCGTTCCTCATGCGGATCACCAAGAACGCCATGGAAAGCGGGATCTCGAAGCAGGCGGTGCTGGTCGAGACGCTCTCCGGGCTCGAGACCGTGAATGCCACCGGCTCGGGCCGGCTCATGCGCAAGCGCTACGAGGACGCGCAGCATGAGCAATCCGATCTCGGCCTGCGCACCCGGATGCTCTCGCAGTTCGCCATCAACTTCGCGGCGTCGGTGCAGCAGTATTCCCAGATCGCGCTGATCTTCTACGGCGTGTTCCTGGTGCGGGACGGCATCATCACAACCGGCGCGCTCATCGCGGCCGTCATACTCTGCGGGCGCACGCTCGCGCCCCTCGGGCAGCTCGCCAACGCGATGTCGCGCATCAACTCCGCGCGCTCGGCTTATCGCGCGCTCGACGAGCTGCTGCGGACGGGCAAGCAGGAGGGCCTCGAAATGACGCCGGTGAGCCGGCCGAAGTTCGAAGGCGAGATCGAGTTCCGCAACGTGACCTTCAAGTTTCCCGGGGCCAGCCAGCCGATCATCAGCGACCTGTCGTTGAAGATCCCTGCGGGGCAGCGCGTGGCCGTGGTAGGCAAGATGGGCTCGGGCAAATCTACCTTCACGCGCCTTCTGGCCGGGATCTACGAACCCGAGGAAGGCTCGGTGCTCATCGATGGCGTGGACGTGCGGCAGATCGAAAAATCCGACCTGCGCCGCAACATCGGGATCACGCTCCAGGAAAGCTGGCTCTTCGCCGGCTCGATCCGCGACAACATCCTGATGGGCAGTTTCGAGTACGACGACGACCACCTCATCAAGATCTGCAAGATCGCCGGGGTTGACGATTTCGTGGCCGCCCATCCCAAGGGCTACGACATGATCGTCAAGGAGCGCGGGGCCGGGCTCTCGGGCGGGCAGAAACAGGCGATCAACCTCGCGCGCTCGCTGCTCCACGAGCCCTCGGTGCTGTTGCTTGACGAGCCGACATCCTCGATGGATCAGCAGACGGAACGTTCGGTCGTGCAGGCGCTCTCGGAGTTCCAGACGGGCAAGACGATGGTGGCGGTCACGCACCGCAACTCGATCCTGCAGATCGTCGACCGGGTTCTGGTGATGGAGAAGGGACGGGTCGTGACGGACACGACCCCCCAGCAGCTTGGTGTGAAAGGCGCGTGATAGAATGTCCCAGGTAGCCTTCAAGCGGTTCTCTCGCGAACTGGCAGGCGAGGGCGGATTAGCCTCTTCAACCCTGCTCATCATCATCGTTTCGCTCATCACCATCCTTCTCGCCTGGGCCGCGGTGACGGAGCTCGATTCCGTCGTGCGCGGGCAGGGCAGCGTCGTTTCGGCGAGCCAGAACCAGCTCGTGCAATCCTCCGATTCGGGCGTCCTGCTCACGCGGTACGTGCAGGAAGGCGAAGTGGTGGAGGCGGGGCAGCGGCTCTTCGAAGTCGATCCGATCGAGGCAAAATCCCAGCTCGACCGCACCCGTCAGCAGCTTTCCGTGCTGCGCGCCCAGGAGATCCGGCTCCAGGCCGAGGTGAACGGCGAGGTGCCCGAATTCCCGAACGATCTGGCCGTCGAGGCCGCCACGGCAATCGCCAACGAACTCGCGCTCTACAACGCGCGTCTGCAGCAGCTGGAGGGCGAGATCGCCACGCTGCAGCAGCGGCGGTTGCAGCGGCAGACGTCGATCGAGGAGGCGCAGATCGGTTATGAAACCGCGATCCTGCAGATCGCCCTGATCGAAAACGAGATCGCGGTGGTGGAGCCACTGGTGCAGAACGGCCTCGCCCCCGAGACGCGCCTTATCGCCCTGCGCAGGGATCTGCAGCAGAACCAGGGACAGGCCAACGGGTCCGTGGCCGCGCAGCGACGGCTCGAAGCCGCACTTCTGGAGGTCGAAAGCGAGCTTGAAACGGCCCGCAACTCCTACGTCACCCAGGCGCTGACCGAACTGGCCGACGTCGCGGCCCAGCGTTCAGAGACGGATAGCATCATGCCGGCGCTTGTCGACAGGGTGGAGCGCACCACGATCCGCTCGCCCGTTGTCGGCGTGGTCAACCGCATCAACTTCCGCACCGCAGGCGCCTTCGTGCAGCCCGGCGACGTTCTGCTCGAGATCGTGCCCACCGGCGACGACCTGATCGTCGAAGCCCGGATCGATCCGAGCGATATCGCCAGTCTCGCCCCTGGCGACACGGTCCGCACTTCGCTTACCGCCTATGACCCCACGCGGTACGGGCGGATCGACGGACGCGTGATCAACATCTCGGCCGACGCCACAACCGACCAGAACACCGGTGAGCAGTACTTCCAGATCGACATCACGCTGGAGGGCGAGCTCTACGAGGATGACGGTACCGCCGTGCAGCTTCTGCCCGGCATGGTGGCGACGGTGGATGTCAACGCGGGCAAGCGCTCGGTGCTGGATTACTTCTGGCAGCCGATGGCGCGGATCAAAGACACCGCCTTCCGGGAATAACGCCATGCGATGGATCGGCAGGCTGATCCTGCTCGTGATTGTCCTGGGCGCGCTCGCCTGGGGCGCAGCCGTCCTGCTCGGCCCGGGCCAGATCGAACGGCAGATCACCCGTCAGTTCGGCGGCGCCGTGCAGGCCGAGGCGCTCACGGCCGGGATAACGGGGCGCATCGAGGCCACGGGCGTGCGTGCCGCGATGCCGGGCGCGCCGGAGGCCCTGCTGGCCTCGGTTGCCGTCGTCCCGGGCTGGTCTGGCGGTCCCGGTCTTCGCTTCGCGGCGCGCGCGCTCACCTTTCCCGAGCTGGAGATGACGTTGCAGGACGTCTCCGGAAGCTGGTTTCCCTCGATGAGCCGTCGCGGCCCCTTGCTGATCGAGGTCGCCTCGCTAGATCGGAAGGGCGTCGTGTAGGGAAAGAGTGTAGATCTCGGTG
>Ga0076929_101009_pt1 | contig 11767 bp, 11 predicted proteins | sample HotLakConUCCSL28_FD_87104 | JGI IMG/M metagenome (GOLD analysis project Ga0076929, IMG submission 87104) | Hypersaline microbial mat communities from Hot Lake, Washington, USA - Hot Lake Consortium UCC-SL28 (version 3) (version 3) | ecosystem: Environmental > Aquatic > Thermal springs > Hot...
CCGAGGCCTCGACGACGACCGCCGCGTAGGCGCCGACATTGAGCGATACGCCGATCACGCCGGCGGTGAAGGGCGCGATGGTCGGACCGAAGAGCGGCAGCACGTAGAACAGCCAGAACAGCTGCACCAGCGCCGAGGTGCCGCGAAAGATCTCGACATAGACAGTGCTGAGCCAGCGCACCGGCCACCACGGGGCAAGCCGGCCAAGACCCGCCGCGAAGGCGACCACCAGTGTGAGCACGGCCGAGGTGCCGAGGATCTGCAGGGTGACGAGCGCCCCGTCGATGAATACCTCGGGGTTCGCGGAAAAGGGCGTGGCGCGGAAATACATCAGGCCGAGCGCCATCGTGGCGATCAGCACGGCTATGAGGGCCGGTATCGACATGCGTGCTCCGCCGGGTCGGGAAGAAGCGCCGGGCGCCAGGCCCGGCGCGCGTTGCTCAGAGCCCTTCGGCGCAGAGTTCGGCCATGGTCAAGGCCGGACCGTCATCCGCCGTGAAGCCCCAGGAACTGGCCATTTCGAGGTAGCCATCGGCCATGTATTCGGCCTGGATCGCGTCGAAGGCGTCACGGAAGGCCATCTGCGCGGCGAGTTCCTCCTCGCTCTGGCCCTTTGGAAAGGCGATGGCACCGTGGCCCTTGTAGATTTCGCCCGCGATCTCGGTGATCGAGCCCGAGCTTTCCACGCTGATGAGCTCCCCGGCGGTGCGCACGATATCCGCGATCGCGAAAGCCGAGAGCGCGAAGCCGTCCGCCCTGCCCGACAGCACCGCCGAGATACCGGCCGCCTTGTCGCCGACCTTCAGGAGCTTGTCGTCGGGCACACCGTCGCGCTTGGCGAGCGTTTCCTCGGTGCCGCCTGCGAGGACCGCGAGCGTCGCGCCCTCGGTCGCGGCGATATCCTTGAAGTTCCGCAGGTTCTTCGGGTTGCCCGCCTTGACGACATAGGCCGCTCCCTGCCCGAACGTGGGCTCGGCGAACAGCACCTGCTCGCAGCGCTCGGGACGGATGTAGATGCCCGCCGCGGCAAGGTCGACACGTCCGGCGACCATCGAGGGAATGAGGGCGCCGAAGTCCATCGCGACATACTCAATGTCGTCGATGCCCATCTCGGCGAGCACATGCTTGACGACCTCGACCTGTTCACCGGTGAAGCTGCCGTCGGGCTGCTTGTAGCCGTAGGGCGCGTAACCGGCGATGCCGACGGTGACGCCCTCGGCGCGGTACTTCTCGATCAGGTCGGTCTGGGCCTGGGCCGTGCCTGCGAGGCCGAACGTGAGAGCGGCGATCTTGAGCGCGCCTGCGAAGTGGCGGAAACGGGTCATGTCGGGATCTCCCTGCGCTGTTCTTCGGACATTGCGGCGCGGGGCTGCGCCGTGCAACGAGGTTCCCGTATTGCCGCTCGAAGTCCAGAGAAAAATACATCTTGGCATCGTATTGCGCGTTCTGACCTGCGGAAATTGCGGAAATTGCTTGCGATCTGCTCATGATGTATCCAACGTGACGAATGTCAGTCAGGTTCAGGATGGCGTGAAGCGGAGCGATGGATCAGCCAGACAAGGAATCTCCGGCGGCAGGCGCCCGCCCGACCGGACCCGACCCGGTCGTCCGGTTCATCGGCGTGACGAAGCGCTACGGCGCGCTTACGGTGCTCGACAAGCTCGATCTCGACGTGACGGAGGGCGAGATGGTCTCGATCATCGGACCATCGGGCTCCGGCAAGACGACGGTTCTGCGCGCACTCATGACGCTGGAACGGATCGACGAAGGGGTCATCGAGGTCGGCGGCGAGGCGCTGACGCACATGGAGCGCGGCGGCAGGCTCGTCCCGGCCGACGAGCGCCACCAGCGGAGCATTCGCGGCCAGATCGGCATGTGCTTTCAACAATTCAATCTCTTCCCGCACATGACGGCGCTCGAGAACTGCATGGAGGGGCCGGTCTACGCGCTGGGACTGCCGAAGGCGGAGGCACGGGCACGGGCGGAAGACCTGCTCGAGATGGTCGGTCTCGCCGACAAGCGCGACAGCTATCCGACGGCGCTGTCGGGGGGCCAGCAGCAGCGCGTGGCGATCGCGCGGGCGCTGGCGATGCGGCCGCGCGTGATGCTCTTTGACGAGGTGACGTCGGCGCTCGATCCCGAGGTGACGGGCGAGGTGACGGGTGTCATCCGCAAGCTGGCGACCGAGCACAACCTGACGATGCTGATGGTCACTCACCAGATGGAATTCGCGCGGGACATCTCGGACCGGGTTTGCTTCTTCTGCGACGGACGGATCGAGGAGCAGGGCGCGCCGGCCGATATCTTCGCCGCGCCTCGAAGCGAACGAACGCGGCAGTTTCTGAGCGCGGTGCGTGCCGCGATCTGAAGCATGGCTCCCGGATCGGCCGCGAGCTTCGCGTCACCGTCAGCGCCGCGATCGGATTGGTTCGCTCCTTCCTGGACCCGGAAGATCGCGCCAGGGACGACGCCGTCCGCGCCAGCCGGAGCACCCCGTCGACCAACAGCCGGATTCGGTCCCGCCGCGGCCCGGCCGTCCTTTCTTTCCCGGACCATGCGGCTCGATCCGCGCCCGTTGCGCGTCGCTCAATGTTTGTCCGCTGAAGATCGCATCGGTTTTCGGTTTCGAAGCAAGACTCACCCGATCCGGAATCCCCCCCGATGAAGACGCCGCCTAGTGTTCCGAGGGCGTTCTATCAGCTGCCCGATGGGCGATCATCTCGAAAAGCCGATGCAGTTCACCAAGGTGAAACTCCTCTTCGCTCTGGCCGTCCCGCGGTCCGCGCGAGAGGGCGCGGGCGAGATCGAAGAAGCCGCTTCCGGGCAGGGATCCGCGCCCACGGCTGACAGCGCGCGCGGCGATGAAGGGGCGGCCGGCGGCGGCGTCTTCCCGCATGGTAGTTTCCAGAGCGCGCGTGACCTTTCCCACCGATCCCGGCGTCCAGAGCCCGAGCGCGCGCGCAAGGGCGCCGTAGGTGACCGGGGCCGCGTCTTCGGCAAGACCTTCCAGATGCGCCCGGACGCGGTTCGGAAGGTCCTGTTCCCTGGCTGATGCCTCTATCACGCGCGGGGGCGGAATCTCGCGGGCCGCACCCGTGGCGTCGATCTCTGCCGCCCATGCCCGGGTCGCTCCGCGCAGGACGATCCGTGTCTTGCCGGCATCCGCGCCTTCGCCGGCTTCGGTCACGCCGACGACATCGCCGCTGCGAAAGCCGTCGCGCAACGTTTCCGGCGTGAGACCCAGACGGGGCGCGAGATAGTCGGGATCGACCGTGACATGTCCGTCCTCCAAACCGATCACCCCGTCCGGGATCGGCCGGTCCAGAACCGGCGACGGCCCGTCCCGCCGGGCGTAGAAAGGGCTGTCTCCCGCTTCATGGTCGGTCACGTCGACGATCTCGCCGATCTGCGGCAAGGCGGCGCGCAGCATCCGCTCGACGCCCTGCCGCAGCGTCGCGGAGGAGGCCGCACAGCCCTGGCAGCCGCCGGACATGCGCAGATAAAGGGTGCCGCCGTTGACCCTTTCGGCCGAGATATGCCCGCCATGCGCCGCGACGGAGGGGTTGACCTGCCGGTCCAGCAGCTCTTCGACCTTGCGCAGGAGAACCGCGTCGGGGTCGGGCTCCGGGGCGTCTTCGCCCGCCGCAAGGGGCGTGTCCGTCTCGTCGAGGACCCGGCGGATCGCGGCGGCGATGGCCGGCTTCAGAGCGGTCCAGTCGGCAGCGGCGTCCTTCTTCACCCAGATCGTCGCGTCCCGCACCTCGACCCGCGAGACACCGCCCACGCCGAAGAGCGCGCGCGCCAGCGGTGCATCGCCGGGCACATCGAAGCGGGCCGAGCGGCCCGGCTGCACCGGTGCGTCGAGCACGAACCCCATGACATCCGCGTCGCCGGCCGAGCCTTGCGCGCGGATGCGGCGTCGGGTCTGTGCGTCAGACATCCTCGAGTTCCATACCCTGCATCGCGTAGAGCGCCTTGATCGTGTAGATCCCGGTATCGTGACCGTCGCTGAAGGCCATGCCGAGCGCATAGTTGCCGATGCTCCAGATGCGCGTGACGTTGAGGTCGAGCGGCACGCTCGCCGGGTCGAGAAGCCGCGCGCTCGTCATCTCGTCGCGGCATTGCGCGCAGCGGCAGGCGAGGCGCAGGTCGCGGTCGGCAAGGCGCTGTTCGCCGCCATCGGCCCAGCGCAGGATCAGGCCGGCATCGTCGCGGTCGAGCGCTGTCAGGCGGTCGGGCGGGCCGCCCGGCGCGACCCGTGCCGGGGTCGGCTTGCCCGACCCGTCGGCGAGCGACCACGCAAAGGGCGTCGCGATCCCTCCGCCCACATCACCGCCGGGCGTCAGCGCCGCCGCGATGCCCCGATAGGCCTCGGCGGCCGGGCTTCCCGGCGCCGCATGCACCACGGGCCGCCCCTCGTCGCCGCAATCGACGACATCGGGGTCGAGCGGCACCTTGCCGAGAAAGGCCACGCCCAGTTCCCGCGCGATGGCCTCTCCGCCGCCCTGGTGGAAGATATGCGTCACCGCTCCGCACCCCGGGCAGGTGAAGCCGCTCATGTTCTCGATCACGCCGAGGACCGGCACGCTGACCTGCTCCATCATCCGCAGGCCCCGCCGCGCGATCTTGAGACTGACATCCTGCGGCGTGCTGACCACCACCGCGCCAGAGAGCGGAAAGGCCTGCGCCAGCGTCAGCTGGATGTCGCCGGTTCCCGGCGGCAGGTCCAGCAGCAGGACGTCGAGCGCGCCCCAGTCCACCTGGCGCACGAACATCTGCAGGTACTTCGACACCATGGGGCCGCGCAGGATCGCCGGCGCGTCGTCGTCTGTGAGCATGGCCATGGAGATGACCTTCACGCCATGCGCCTCGGCCGGGACGATCCGTTGATCGGGTGACATCGCGGGCTTGCCCGTGGGCGCACCCAGCATCCGCGGAATCGACGGGCCGTAGACGTCGGCATCGACCACGCCGACGGACAGGCCCGCATCGGCCATGGCCACTGCGATGTTCGCGGTGACCGTGGATTTTCCGACCCCGCCCTTGCCGCTGCTGATGGCGATCATGCGGGGCCCTTGGGGTTGTTCAGGCTGCATTGTCGCGGTTTCCTTCGCGTTTTTTTACAAGAGTCGGCCCGCTGTAGCTCGCGCAGAGCTTCGTCGTCTCCTCGGCTGCCAGTTCCGCCGCCATGCAGGCGCAATAGGCCGTGTTTCCGGACGTCCCGAAATGACTGCAGTCCCGGCAGGTGCCGAAGGCGAGCATGTTTCTCCGCGTGGCCAGCGCGGAGGCCAGTCGCGACAGCGTCGTGAGAAACCGGTCACGCTCGGAGGCTCCGAGAGCGTCGATCACGCCGATCAGGTGGCGCAGCGGATCCTGCGCGAGCATCGCGCTGCCCGCCTCGGTCAGGTCGAAGCAGACGCTGCGCCGGTCGCGTTCGGAGCGGGTCCGCGCGATCAGCCCCCGGCGCTCGAGCGTCTTGATGATCTGAGAGGCGGTGCCCCGCGTCGTCGCCTGGAAGCTGGCGAAGCCCGAAGGGGTTCTGGTGCTGCCGTTGGCGCGGGCGAAGAAACGCAGGCATGTCCATTGCGCCGCCGTGAGTTCCGAGCGCGCATCCTCGCTTCGCGCCGCACGGCCGACATGGACCAAAAGTTCCGCGATGCGATCCGGTGTCTTTGGTTCGTGAGTCATGCGTCTTTAATAGCGAATCGAAATTACTTTGACAACGTGTCGCGGCTCTCGATCGGGAGAAGGATGGCGTCGGCGCGGAGCGTTCCGGTCAGCCACCACCCAGAAACACAGCCGCGGACGTCCCGCCCAGAACGCAGATCCCGGCCGATGCCAGAACCACGTCGCTGCGCGTGATCGGCGGCTGCGGCAGATGGGTCCTTGGCTTGCCGGCCTGCAACCCCCGCGCCTCGAAGGAGAGGGCGGCGCGCGTGGCGCGGCGGATCGCGTAGGCGAGAAGCGGAATTGCGAGGGAGGTCGCCTCGGCCACCGACGGGATGCGCCGCAGGCGCCGTCCCAGCCGGATCGCGCGCGCCATGCGCAGTTGCAGCATTTCGTGGCGCAGATCGGGCACCATGTGCATGGCCTGCAAAAGGGCGAAACCGATGGGGGCGGGAAGGCGCATGTGCAACATGAGCGCCCGGACAAGCTGACCGGGATCGGTGGTGAGCGCGAAGAGCGCCGAGGTCATGCCGCAGGCCAGAACGCGGAAGAACAGGACGAGGCCCGGTGCAACATCGGGCGCGCCGCCCTGTTCTTGCGCCATCTGGAGGGCAAAGCCCGCTTCGGCGCGGAAAAGCACCGATGTCGTGAAGAAGCCGAAGCCGAAGAGCGAGAAGGGCACCATCAGCAAGAGAACCCGTCGCAGCGGGATGCGCGCGTCGACCAGAAGCAGGGCGGTCGCGGCCATAAACAGCGCGATCTGGAAAGACAGCCGGAAGATCAGGAGCGAGGCCACGATCCACGCAAGGCACAGCGCCAGCTTCGGCAGGGGATGAAACGTGCTCAGCATGAACCTTCAAGCCAGTGCAGCAGTGGTGCGGCCGCCGGCGGCAACAGCCCCGCCGCCGTCAGGCGCGCGGTGTCCAGCATCAAGACGGAGCAGGGGCCGTCGAAGCGGATGCCTCCCCGCTCCACGAGCAGCGCCCGGTCGGCCACCGACAGCGCGAAATCCAGATCATGGGTGATCACGGCAAGGCCACGCCCCTCGCTGGCGAGCGTTCTGATGCGCGCGCGGAGCGCCGTCTCGGCGGTGCCGTCGAGGCCGGCCGTCGGTTCGTCCAGGATGAGGACGGGCCATCGGTCTGACTCCGCGAGAAGCGCCAGCGCGAGGCGACGTTTCTGACCCTGAGAGAGGGTGAAGGGATGCTGATCGGCGACGCGGGCGAGGCCCCAGCGGTCGAGGATGCGCGAGACCGCTTCGCCGTCCCGTTCGATCGTCTCGAGCTCGGCACGGACGCTTTCGCGGCTGAAATGCGCCTCGGGGTTCTGGAACGCCACCGCGCCCGGCGGACCCGTTCGCCGACCTGCCCGGGGCGGCAACAGGCCTGCGAGGCAGGCGGCCAGTGTCGTCTTGCCGGCGCCATTCGGCCCGACGATGGCCAGCACCTCTCCCGCGCGCAAATCCAGCGACACGTTGCGCAGGACAACCGGCCCGAAGGCCGGCGCGCAGGCCGCTTCGCTGAGCGTGACGAGCGTTTCGCCGGGTGAGATCGGATCGGGCAGGATCAGGTCCCGCAACTCACGCAGATGCGCGGCGGATGGAGCGGCCTGCGGCCGGTGCAAGGCTCCGCCCGGTCCGATGAGGTCGGGCAGGGCGAGGTTCAGCCTGATGCCGAGCGGCAGGGATATTCCCTCCGAGGCCAGGGCGTCCGCCTGCCCCGGAAACACGTCTTCCGGCGGGCCCTCCACGATCACGCGACCCGAACGACCGATCGCGATGCAGCGGTCTATCCGGTCGAGGATGGGGCCCGGCTTGTGTTCGACGACGAGGGTCGTGCAGCCCGGCATGAGCAGAAGGTCGGCCATCCTCCGGGCGGCCATCGGCGCGAGGCTGGCCATGGGTTCATCGGCCAGCGCGATCGGTGCCCCCTGTGCCAGAAGGGCGGCGATCGCCACGCATTGCCGTTCCCCGCCCGAGAGAGTCGCGATGCGGCGGTCGGCCCAGGCCGGCGGAATCCCCGCGCCGGCCATGGCACTGTCGACGAGCTCCGGAATCAGTGCCGGTGCAACTCCCTGATTCTCGGGGGCGAAAGCGACCTCGTCACGGATGGTGAACCCCGCGAGGGTCTGGCCGGCGTCCTGGAAGAGATAGCCGCAGGTGTCGGCCCATTCGGCGGGTCGCCGGGCGTCCACGGGTTCCCCGTTCAGCCTGATCTCGCCGCGCCGGGTGCCGGGGACCGACGCCGGCATCAGCCCCGTCGCGGCGTGGAGCAAGGTCGACTTGCCCGCGCCCGAAGGCCCCAGCAGCAGCACCCGCTCGCCCTGGCCGAGCGTCAACGAGACCGGCCCGACCGCGTCGGCCGCCGCGCCGTCATGGCGCAGCGTGACGCGGTCGTAGGTCAGCGCGTCAGGCATTCGCTGTGCGGATGTCGCGGTCTATGGCGAGGCCCGACAGGACGCCGGTGCGGTAGAGCGCCTTGACGATGACATGCCCCAGCAACCCGCCGAGCAGCGCCCCGGACGCGAGGCGCAGCGCGAACATCGCCACCAGAAGCCCCGGCGCGAGGCTGCCGTAATCGAACCTGATCCACGTGTACGCGAAGGAGAAAACGGCGGCGCCCATTCCGGCTGCCATCAGCACGGGGAGGGAATACCGCCGCCAGCGCGTCGCCGCGAAAACCGCTTCGGCGCCTGCGCCCTGCACGAGGCCCGTCAGCAGGAGCAGAAGGCCCGCGGGGCTGCCGAGCAGCACCTGCACGGCGGCGGCCATGACCTCGGAAACGAGGGCGACGCCCGGCTTGCGGATGATGGCGGCTGCGATGATCGACACGATGAACCAGAAGCCCATCACGACATCCATCGTCAGGGCACCGAAGATGGCCTGCAGGACGAGCCAGACCTGGACCCAGCCGAGATAGAGCACGCCGAACACCGCTCCCAGAACGGCGACGATCAGGGTTTCGCGAAGGGTCCAGGCGGATTGGTCGGGCATGTCAGCCTCCTCTGAGTTGATTGGGATTCGGGTGGAAGTGCTGGGCCGCCGCGCGGCCCGGCGGTCAGCGGTCGCTCGGAGAGTTGGCCGATACCGTCACGTCCATGGCGATGTGCCCGGCCCCGGACCCGAAGCCGGTGAAGGCCTGGTTCAGGGTCTCGAAAACCGGGCCGGCATCACCGCGCAGAGCAGTGCAGAAGTTCTTGGACCGGTCGAAGGTCCCCGACCCCTTCAGGAACTCGATGCAGCCGTAGATCTCGTCCATGTGGTGGTCGACCCCGAGCGGGTAGAGCGAGAGCTGCGCCGCGATCGCCTGCCCCTTTCGGGGGGCCGCCGCGACCGTGCCGCGACTGGCGAGGATCCGGTCCGGCAGGCCCGGGGCGGGCGCCGCGGCGGCGACCGGCGTGCAGATCGGGTCGTCCGGTTCGCCGGGGCAGCCGCGCGAGACCGTGGCGTGCATCGTGGTGTGGGCGCCCGACATGGCGGCCGCCAGGAACAGATCGCGCATCGCCGGAAACAGCACCTCCGGCGGGCCGACCATCAGCGTCGACAGAGGGTCTGTTTCGACCCTGAGGCGATCGCGCCATGGCTCGAGCGCCCCGATGGCGCCGAGGATGATGCCGACGAAATCATCGGACATCGGATACAATGAGACTTGTGCGCCTGAGAACATGGTCACCTCGCTCCGCTGGCATTACCCAGATCAGCTGAAGGGTCCGAGGACTTGCGCCCTGCATCTCAGCCCCGGCACTACGGAGCTCCCCTGAATGGCCAACAGGTTTCAGGCTTGTGCGGAAACGTCAAGCGGTTCTGTCGAATGGCCGGCCATGGCTGGGGACGCTCATGGGGGATCGACTGCACCGCCACAACGGCCGCACCCTGCGCCTTGAAAGGGCAGGCAAAGCACCTTTTCGGCCCGATGGAGACCGGCCGGGAAGGTCGCATGAAGCCCGAACCGGAGACGGGGTGACGGACAACGCGGCGGAAAACGCCATTCCAACCGGTCCGGTCCCACGGGTAGAGCAGCACGAGCCCGCTCGCCGGGGACCCTCCTCCGCGGCCCTTCTACCCCCGCGCGGCCCCGAGGTGGGCGAGGCGGATGAGCGTGCGCTCGATGACCGCCATCTCGGGGGCGTTTGAGGCCGATCGCAGGGTGAGGTCGGCGTCCATCAGTTGCGTCAACGCATCCTCGAGCCGCCGCACCCCCCAGCTCTGCGCCTGCCGGGCCATGCGGTCGCGGCTGGGCCAGGGAACCCGCGCCCGGGCGATGCCGGCACTCGCCCCGCCCGGATCGGCGGCGGCGGCGTGGAGGGCGCGGAAATGGCGGGTGGCGCCGATCGCGATGGAGACCGGCGTGGTTCCCTGCGCTTCGAGACGGCGCAGGACGGGGCCGATCTCGCCCGCGCGGGCCTCGGCCGCGGCGTGCAGGAGGTCGTCGAGTTCGGCCTCGATGGAGGACGGGGAAATGGCGGCGACGTCCGCCGGGGTCGCCGGCGTGGCGTCTCCGTACTTGTAGAGCGAGAGCTTCGTCACCGTCTGGCGGAAGTCGCCGGGGTCGAGGACGTTGGCGAGATCGACAAGCATGCCCATCGCCTCGCGGGTCGGTTCGGCGAGGCCCGATGCCTTCAGCGCCCGTTCGATCTCCTCCCGTGACGGCGGGTCGTCGTAGATCGCCGCGGCGACGGCGTTCCGCGCGCCTTCGAAGAGCTTGCGGAGTGCTGCCGGCTTCAGCGCCCCGGCGGTGACGACGATCATCGCGTCGCCCGGTTGCCAGTCGTTCAGGGCGGTGGCGATGATGTCGGCCTGCGCGTTCGTCGCGTCCTCGACCAGCACCGCGCGGGGGCCGGGGAACATGCCCGTGGCGCGCACCGCGTCGATCAGGGCGGCCTTGTCCTTCGCGAGGTCGGAGCCGGGCAGGCGGGTAAGGCGCATTTCCTCTTCCGCTTTCTCGCCCAGAAGGTTCCCGAGAAGTTCCTGGCGCTTGAGGGCGACACGCATCGGGTCGGCGCCGTAGATCAGCACGCCGGAGCGCGCGGGGTCGGGCTTGCGGAAGAAGGCGTTGGCGTCGCGGGTCGAAAGCTTCACGCCCAGTACTCTGCGGTGGCCGCGAGGCGGGTCACGATCTGGTCGGCGAGGATGGTCATGAGCCGCGCCTCTGCGTCGCGCTTGGCCGCGCGGGTGGCGACGGTGGTGGCGGTGGCCGAGTAGCTGGTGAAGTTCTGCGTTTGCCCCGAGGTCAGCGGTTCGCCGGTCGCGGGGTCGATGAGCGCCCAGTCCACCCGGCCGCGCAGCCGGAAGCGGGTGATCTCCTGGTCGGCGGTGATGCCGATGCCGTCTTCGGCGAGCGCGATGTCGGCCGACAGGCGGTAGCGCGGCGCGGTGGGTTCGCCGAGCCGGCGCTCAAGCTCGTTGACGAGGACGAAGCCCACGGGGTCCGACGGCGGGTCGACGAGAACGGTGCCGCGCAGGGACCGGGCGACCGAGCCGGGCGCATAGACCGGCTCGTAGCCGCAGCCGGCGAGGGCGGCGAGGCCGAGAAGAAAGAGGCGGCGGTCAGATGACGACATTCACGATCCGGCCCGGGACGACGATGAGCTTCTTCGGCGCGCGGCCCTCGAGCGCCTTCGTGACAGCTTCGTGCTCCAGCACCAGCTTTTCAAGCTCGGGCTTGCCGACGTCGCGCCCGACGGTGATTTCCGCCCGCCGCTTGCCGTTGATCTGGATCGGCAGGGTCACGCTGTCCTCGACGAGAAGGGCCGGGTCGGCGCGGGGCCAAGGGGCGTCGGCGACGAGGCCCTCGCCCCCGAGCATCGACCAGATGTCTTCGGAAAGATGCGGCGTCATCGGCGACATGAGTTGCGCGAGACCCATCGCGGCTTCCCGGCGCGCGGCGTTCGAGGCCTGTGCCTTCGTAAGCGTGCCCGTGAAGGCGTAGAGCGTGGCGATGGCCACGTTGAAGCCGAAGCTCTCGACGCCGAGCGTGACGTCGTGGATCGTCTTGTGCAGCGCCTTCCGCAGGGCCTCGTCCTCGGTGCCGGTGTCGCCGCCCCCGGCGATTTCGGACGCGATACGGTGGACGCGGGAGAGGTGCCTGAACGCGGCCTCGGC
>Ga0076929_101010_pt1 | contig 11760 bp, 8 predicted proteins | sample HotLakConUCCSL28_FD_87104 | JGI IMG/M metagenome (GOLD analysis project Ga0076929, IMG submission 87104) | Hypersaline microbial mat communities from Hot Lake, Washington, USA - Hot Lake Consortium UCC-SL28 (version 3) (version 3) | ecosystem: Environmental > Aquatic > Thermal springs > Hot...
AGGGCCGCGAGAAAGGCGAAGCCGCCGGCATTGGCCCCGTCGCGTGCGGCCCCGGCGTCGGCGGGGGCGACGACCTCGCCACCGAGGAGAACACCGGAGGCGAGGATCGTCGGAATCGACATGAGCATGGCGAGCCGCGCGGCCTCGTCGCGGCGGTAGCCGAGCTGGCGTGCGGCGGTGATCGTGATGCCTGAGCGCGAGGTTCCGGGAACGAGGGCGAGGACCTGCCAGAGCCCCATTACGAGGGCGTCTTTCAGGGTCCAGTCCTCACCCGACTTCGCTTCTTCGCCGATGCGGTCGGCCCAGTAGAGCACGAGGCCGAAGACGATCATCGTCCAGCCGATCACCGCCGTCGATCGCAGCGCGTCGTCGAGACCGGTGAGCTTGAAGACGAGCCCGGCGAGGACAACCGGGACGGTGGCGACCACGAGGCAGAGGACGAGCCAGCTGTCGGGGTCGTCGACGCGTCCACGAAGCACCTTCGGAGCGCCTCGGAAGAGGCGCATGGTATCGGTGCGGAAGTAGAGCATCACCGCGAAAAGGGTGCCGACATGGACGGCGACATCGATGACCTGACCCTGGTCGTCGAGGCCGGTGAGATTCGGCAGGAGGATCAGGTGGCCGGAGCTCGAAACCGGCAGGAACTCGGTGATTCCCTGGATCAGGGCCACGACAATCAGGTGGAAGAGGGGCATGGTCGCCGGATCGGGTTACGGTTCACCGCCTGTGTAAGTCATTCGGAATCAAGGGGACAGAAGAATATGCGTCAAATTACCTGACATTCTTTTCGCGTTTGCGGCGAGGCTTCTTCTGAGGGTGTCGCGACAAGGGCAAACTAGGTCTGCACTTCTGACTTTTCTTTTGAATGCAACCGCCTTATCCAAGTGTTTCGTTACCCGTCACAACTGCGAGCTGGCCATGGCCGAGAACCCCATGCTGAAATTCACGACCATCGAGCGTGCGATGCCCGAGAAGCGTGACGCGATGGTGCGCCGCGAGGATTTCGGGGAGATTTACGCCGAGTACGCCGACGCGAAGGCGAAGGAGCAGTCCGCGCGCTGTTCGCAATGCGGCGTGCCCTACTGCCAGTCGCATTGCCCGCTTCACAACAACATCCCCGACTGGCTCATGCTCACCGCCGAGGGCCGCCTCCGGGAAGCCTACGAGCTCAGCCAGGAGACGAACACGTTTCCCGAGATCTGCGGCCGGATCTGCCCGCAGGACCGGCTCTGCGAGGGCAATTGCGTCATCGAGCAGGCCGGCCATGGCACGGTCACCATCGGGTCGGTCGAGAAATACATCACCGACACCGCCTGGGAGAAGGGCTGGGTCGCGCCGATCCGCCCCTATGCCGAGCGCGAGGAATCGGTCGGCATCATCGGCGCGGGGCCGGGCGGGCTGGCGGCGGCGGACATGCTGCGGCGCGCAGGCGTGCAGGTGACGGTCTATGACCGCTACGACCGCGCTGGCGGGCTGATGACCTACGGCATTCCCGGCTTCAAGCTGGAAAAGGACGTGGTGATGAAGCGCATCGCCCAGCTCGAGGACGGCGGCGTGGAGTTCGTGCAGAATTGCAACGTGGGCGACGACATCTCGTTCGACGCGATACGGGGCAAGCACGACGCGGTGCTGATCGCCACGGGGGTCTACAAATCAAGGGAATTGCAGGCGCCGGGCATCGGCGCCGAGGGCATCGTGCGCGCCATCGACTACCTCGCCGCCTCGAACCGGAAGGGCTTCGGCGACGATGTGCCGGAGTTCGACTCGGGGCTTCTCGATGCCGAGGGAAAGCGCGTCGTCGTGATCGGCGGCGGCGACACGGCGATGGACTGCGTCCGCACCGCGATCCGCCAGGGCGCGGAAAGCGTGAAGTGCCTCTACCGCCGCGACAGGGCCAACATGCCGGGCTCGCAGCGCGAGGTCGCGAACGCCGAGGAGGAGGGTGTCGAGTTCGTCTGGCTCTCCGCACCCAAGGGCTTCGTCGGCGACGAGGTGGAGGGCGTGATCGTCCAGAAGATGCGGCTCGGCTCACCCGACGCCACCGGCCGGCAGATGCCGGAACTGATCGAGGGTTCGGACTACACCGAAGCGGCCGATCTCGTGATCGCCGCCCTCGGGTTCGAGCCGGAGGAGTTGCCGAAACTCTGGGGCGTGGAAGGGCTTGAAGTGTCGCGCTGGGGCACGGTCAAGGCCGATTTCCGCACCCACGAGACGAGCCTCGAGGGGGTCTACGCGGCGGGCGACATCGTGCGGGGTGCGAGCCTCGTCGTCTGGGCCATTCGCGACGGCCGGGAAGCCGCCGAGGCGATGCTCGAGCGGTTCGGTGCGGGTGCTGCCGCGGTGGCAGCGGAGTAGCGGTTTCCGGACCGGCCGGCGGGGTCGCGGCCGGTCTGCCAAACGTATGGCAAAGTGTATGGCAGGCGTATGGCAGCCTGCATGGCGTGTCACGGACAGAGGGTCAGGCAAGCTGACCCGTTCGGTTAAGGAAGGATGAAGCGATGACGAGACCCGGAGCGGCCGCCGCGACGCTGGCCCTTCTCCTGTCGGCGGGCGCGCTGGTGGCGAGTCCGGAGAACCAGCCCTATGCCGGGCAGGAGGCGCGCGACGTCTCGAGCCTCTCGCCGCAGGACATCGACGACCTTCTCGCCGGGCGCGGATGGGGCTTCGCACTGCCGGCCGAACTCAACGGCTACCCCGGGCCGCTTCATGTGCTCGAGGCTGCTGACGAACTGAAGCTGACAGACGCGCAGCGTTCGGCCATCGAGGAGATATTCGAACGGATGAACGCCGCCGCGCGGGCGTTGGGCCGGAGGTTCATCGATGCCGAGGCCGCCCTTGACGCCGCCTTCGCGGAGCGCACCATCACTCCCGAGGCGCTGGCCGGGCTGACCGGAGAGGCGGCCCGGATCGAGGCCGAGCTTCGCGCGGCCCATCTTGCGGCGCATCTCGAGGTGACGCCGCTTCTGACGCGGCACCAGATCGCGACCTACAACACCCTGCGTGGCTATGGCGGCGCGGCGGCCGGGGGCCACTCGGGCCACGGCGGACATTAGGGAGACAGCCATGACCAAGTTCGACGATACCTGGGCAGCCGAGGAAAAGGCCCGCCGGGCCTTCATGGCCGAGCACGGTCTTTACAGCGAGGCCGACGAGCATTCGTCCTGCGGGGTGGGGCTCGTCGTTTCCATCGACGGCTCGAAGAGCCGGAAGGTCGTCGAGCACGGGATCGACGCGCTGAAGGCGGTCTGGCACCGGGGTGCTGTCGATGCCGACGGCAAGACCGGCGACGGCGCGGGCATCCACGTCCAGATCCCGCACCACTTCTTCGGCGACCAGATCCGGCGCACCGGCCACGAGCCGCGCGAGGGCGAATTGCTGGCGGTGGGCCAGGTTTTCCTGCCGAGGACGGATTTCGGAGCGCAGGAAACCTGCCGCACGATCGTGGAATCAGAAGTCCTGCGGATGGGCTACTACATCTACGGCTGGCGGCACGTGCCGGTGGACGTGAGCGTGCTCGGCGAAAAGGCCAACGCGACGCGGCCCGAGATCGAGCAGATCATCCTGTCGAACTCGAAGGGGGTCGACGAGGAGACCTTCGAGCGCGAGCTCTACGTCATCCGCCGCCGGATCGAGAAGGCCGCGCACGCCGCCGGGATCGGCGAGCTCTACATCTGTTCGCTGTCGTGCCGGAGCGTGATCTACAAGGGCATGATGCTGGCCGAGCAGGTCGCCGAGTTCTACCCCGACCTCAAGGACGAGCGTTTCGAGTCGGCCTTCGCGATCTATCACCAGCGCTATTCGACGAACACGTTCCCCCAGTGGTGGCTCGCCCAGCCGTTCCGGATGCTCGCCCATAACGGCGAGATCAACACGCTGAAGGGCAACCTCAACTGGATGAAGTCGCACGAGATCCGGATGGCCTCTGGGGCGTTCGGCGACATGGCCGAGGACATCAAGCCGATCGTGCCGCAGGGGTCGTCGGACAGCGCCGCCCTCGACGCCGTTTTCGAGGTTCTGGTGCGGGCCGGGCGGTCTGCGCCCATGGCAAAGACCATGCTGGTGCCCGAAAGCTGGTCGAAGCAGGCCGAGGAACTGCCCGAGGCCTGGCGCGACATGTATTCCTACTGCAACGCTGTGATGGAGCCCTGGGACGGGCCGGCTGCTCTCGCCATGACCGACGGCCGCTGGGTCTGCGCGGGGCTCGACCGCAACGGGCTTCGCCCGATGCGTTACGTGGTGACCGGAGACGGGCTGGTGATCGCGGGGTCGGAGGCCGGGATGGTGCCTGTCGAGGAGGCCCGCGTGGTGGAGAAGGGGGCGCTCGGCCCGGGCCAGATGCTCGCCGTCGACATGAAGAAGGGCCAGCTGTTCCACGATACCGAGATCAAGGACAAGCTGTCGCGGGCGCTGCCGTTCGGCGACTGGGTCGGCAAGATCACCGACCTCGACGAGAAGCTCGGCGCGGTGGCCGAGCGGGCGCTCTTCGAAGGCTCGGAGCTGCGCCGCCGGCAGATCGCGGCGGGCTACACGATCGAGGAACTCGAGCAGGTGCTCGCGCCGATGGCCGAGGACGGCAAGGAAGTGCTGGCCTCGATGGGCGACGACACGCCGTCCGCTGTGCTGTCGACGAAGTACCGGCCGCTCTCGCACTTCTTCCGTCAGAATTTCAGCCAGGTGACGAACCCGCCGATCGACAGCTTGCGCGAATACCGGGTGATGAGCCTCAAGACCCGGTTCGGGAACCTCAAGAACGTGCTCGACGAGGATTCGAGCCAGACCGAGATTCTGGTGCTGGAAAGCCCCTTCGTGGGCAATGCGCAGTTCGAGGCGATGATCGAGGCGATGAACGCGCCGATGACCGAGATCGACTGCACCTTCCCCGCCGGGGCGGGGGACGGGGCGCTGCGCGCCGCGCTCGACCGGATCCGGTCGGAGGCCGAGGACGCGGTGCGCTCGGGGGCGGGGCACCTCGTGCTGACCGACCACCACCAGGGGCCGGACAAGGTGGCGATGCCGATGATCCTGGCGACGAGTGCGGTGCATTCGTGGCTGACGAAGAAGGGGCTCCGGACGTTCTGCTCGCTCGCGGTGCGGTCGGCGGAGTGCATCGACCCGCATTACTTCGCGGTTCTGATCGGCTCGGGCGCGACAGTGGTCAACGCCTACCTCGCCGAGGACAGCATCAGCGACCGGATCTCGCGGGGGCTGGTCGAAGGGTCGCTGACGGAAGCCGTGGCGCGCTACCGCGCGGCGATCGACCTCGGGCTTCTCAAGATCATGTCGAAGATGGGGATCAGCGTGATCTCGTCCTACCGGGGCGGGCTGAACTTCGAGGCGGTGGGGCTGAGCCGGGCGATGTGCGCGGAGTTCTTCCCCGGACTCGTCAGCCGGATCTCGGGTATCGGCGTCTCGGGCATCCAGCGCAAGGCCGAGGAGGTGCACGCCCTCGGCTTCCGGGGCGGGCGCGACGTGTTGCCCATCGGCGGCTTCTACAAGGCGCGCCGGTCGGGCGAGACCCATGCCTGGGAAGCTACCAGCATGCACATGCTGCAATCGGCCTGCGACCGCGCGTCCTACGAGATGTGGAAGCAGTATTCGGCGAAGATGCGGGCGGCCCCGCCGATCCACCTCCGCGACCTTCTCGACATAAAGCCGATCGGCAAGCCGATCGCCATCGAGGAGGTCGAGAGCATCACGTCGATCCGGAAGCGGTTCGTGACGCCGGGCATGAGCCTCGGGGCGCTGAGCCCGGAGGCGCACAAGACGCTCAACGTGGCGATGAACCGGATCGGGGCGAAGTCGGATTCCGGCGAGGGCGGCGAGGACCCGGCGCATTTCACGCCCGAGCCCAACGGCGACAACCCCTCCGCGAAGATCAAGCAGGTGGCCTCGGGCCGGTTCGGGGTGACGGCGGAATACCTCAACCGGTGCGAGGAACTGGAGATCAAGATCGCGCAGGGCGCGAAACCCGGCGAGGGCGGCCAGCTTCCGGGCATGAAGGTGACGAAGCTTATCGCGCGGCTGAGGCACTCGACGCCGGGTGTGACGCTCATTTCGCCGCCGCCGCACCATGACATCTATTCGATCGAGGATCTCGCGCAGCTGATCTACGACCTCAAGCAGATCAACCCGCGCGCGAAGGTCACGGTGAAGCTCGTCGCCCAGTCGGGCGTGGGCACCATCGCGGCGGGCGTGGCGAAGGCGAAGGCCGACGTCATTCTCATATCGGGGCACAACGGCGGCACCGGGGCGAGCCCCGCGACCTCGATCAAATACGCGGGCCTGCCCTGGGAGATGGGGCTGACCGAGGCGCACCAGGTGCTCGCGATGAACCGGCTTCGGGACCGGGTGACGCTGCGCACGGACGGCGGGCTGCGCACGGGCCGCGATATCGTCATGGCCGCGATGATGGGGGCCGAGGAATACGGCATCGGCACGGCCGCCCTCATCGCCATGGGCTGCATCATGGTGCGCCAGTGCCAGTCGAACACCTGCCCAGTGGGGGTCTGCACCCAGGACGAGGCGCTGAGGGCGAAGTTCACCGGAAATGCCGACAAGGTGGTGAACCTCATCACCTTCTACGCCCAGGAAGTGCGGGAGTTGCTCGCCGGCATCGGCGCGCGATCCCTCGACGAGGTGATCGGGCGGGCCGACCTTCTCACCCAGGTGAGCCGGGGGGCGGCGCATCTCGACGACCTCGACCTCAACCCGCTTCTCATCAGGGTCGATGGCGCCGAGACCATCGCCTACGACCGCGAGAAGCCGCGCAACGAGGTGCCCGACACGCTCGACGCGGAGATCGTGAAGGACGCCGCGCGCTTTCTCAACGACGGCGAGAAGATGCAGCTCTCCTACGCGGTGCGGAACACCCACCGGACGATCGGCACGCGGACCTCGAGCCATATCGTGCGCGCCTTCGGGATGCACAATTCGCTTCAGCCCGACCACCTGCATGTCAAGCTTTCGGGAAGTGCCGGCCAGTCGCTCGGGGCCTTCGCCGCACCGGGGCTGAAGCTCGAGGTCTCGGGCGACGCGAACGACTACGTGGGCAAGGGGCTTTCGGGCGGCACCATCGTCGTGCGCCTGCCGATGGCCTCGCCGCTGGTCGCGGCCGACAACGTCATCATCGGCAACACCGTGCTCTACGGCGCGACCGACGGCTACCTCTTCGCCGCCGGACGGGCGGGCGAGCGGTTTGCGGTTCGGAACTCGGGCGCGAAGGTCGTGGTGGAGGGCTGCGGCTCGAACGGCTGCGAATACATGACCGGCGGGGTCGCTGTGATCCTCGGGTCGGTGGGAGCGAACTTCGGGGCGGGGATGACGGGCGGCATGGCCTATCTCTACGACCCCGAGGGCCGGGTGCCGACGATGCTGAACCATGAAGGCGTCATCACCTGCCCTGTCTCGACGGAGCATTGGGAGAGCGAACTGAAGCGGCTCGTGGAGCGGCATCTCGCCGAGACCGGCAGCGTGCGGGCCCGGGGCATCCTCCAGCACTGGGAGGACGAGTTGCGGCACTTCGTGCAGGTCGTCCCGAAGGAGATGCTGGACAAGCTCGCCGCCCCTCTCGGGGTCGAAGACAGGGCCGTTCCGGCGGAATAGGGTCGAAACCGCAGGAGACGTCTCGCGGTCAGCCGGTCAGCGGCTGGCCGCGTTCTCTTGCGTCGGTATCAGGCCAGCCGGCGGGTGCGGCCCGATTTCTCTTCCCAGCGCAGGCTCGATTTCATGCGGTTGTAGTGGCGCTCGGCAAGAAGCTCGCGCGTGATGCGAAGCCAGATCTGGCTGAAGCGGGCGATCTGGATGAGGCAGAGCGTGACGAAGGCAGCGGTCATCTGATGGACATCCCCGGTGGTGGCCGTGGCACAGGATCGCCACGTCTGTGTCACCATCGCCCCGAATGTGGCGGGAATGCGGCAGCAATCTGGCAGGATGGTCGAAAAGACGCGCTTTCCACCCTTGGTAGGATGCCTCGGCGGTGCATTCGGTGGCGGTCGGACCCCGGGCCCGGGACGGCGGGGGCCCGCCGAAGTCTCACGACGGCCTTTCTCGGGACGCGTTTCTGTGGTGTGATTCGTTAGACATTCGAAGACAGACCGATTTCATGCCGACGACTTACACCGACCAGTTCTTCACCTTCGATCCGGCGAACCCGCCGCCCGCCGGCACGGCGGTGACCTTCGTCACCCGGACGCTGACCGACGAGAACGACGACGGCGATATCGACCGCTTCGACGAGGACAGCATCGGCGGTGTGGACATCTTCCAGAGCTGGCCCGGGGATACCGTGACGATCAACGTCCCCGGCGTGGGAAACGTGACCTACACCGGCATCACCTTCTACCTCGACGATGGCGGACGGGTGTTCACCCCGACCGACGGTCAGGTGTTGCAGAACGGCACGCTGGTGAGCACGACCTTCGTGAATACCCAGGGACCGCTCGCGGTGCCGGACGGGCTCGGCCCGCCCTGTTTTCTCGCCGGCACGCTGATCGCGACGCCGTCGGGGCCGCGTGCGGTGGAGACCCTCGCCGCCGGTGACGAGGTGACGACCCGGGACAACGGGGAGCGACCGCTTGTCTGGACCGGCTCGCGGACGGTGGACGGGACGGGGGGCTTCGCGCCGGTGCGGATCGCCGCGGGGGTGCTCGGGGCAACCCGCGATCTCGTCGTGTCGCCGCAGCACCGGATGGTGGTGCGGGGCTGGCGGGCGGAACTCATCGCGGGCCACGAGGAGGTGCTCGTCGCCGCCGTGCATCTCGTCGGCGGCCGCGGCGTGACCCGGGCGCCGATGCCGCGGGCCGAATACCATCACATCATGTGCGCGGAACACGAGATCGTCTTCGCCGAAGGTGTCGAGACGGAGACACTCGACCCGTGCGGCGACCTCGCCCGAAGCGAGCGCGAAATTCTCGCCATGCTGCCGGTTTCGGCCGCACAGGGCGCCACCGCGCTTCCGGCGCTGCGTGCCTGGGAGGCGCGGCTTCTCGCCATTCAATAGGTGGTGATGTCGTAATCGCCGACGGTGGAGCCGACATTGTCGGCGAGATCGGTCGTCGGCCCGCCGACGGAGAGCATGACGGCGATGCCCAGCGTGACGATGGCGGCGGTGAGGACAACCCAGTCGATGGTGACGGCGCCGTCTTCGGCGTGCGCGAAATTCCTGATTGAAACGATCACGTGAAATCTCCTTCTTCGCGGCCTTGTGCCGCGGTGCATGTCCATTGGTTGGCAGAAAGAAGGCGGAAGTGCGGCGGAAGGGTAGCTGTTCGGTGGCATTCGCCCTCCGGTGGTCCGGAGCCGCTTGAGGCCCGGCGGACGGCGTGCCAGCAGAGGGACCATGGCGAAGCAGGCGGCGAAGAAACGGACGCGGAAGGCGAAGGGCGGGCTCGGCCGGCGCTTTCTGGCGTGGTTCTTCGGCTGGGAGCTTCTGAAGCGGGCGATGCGCTGGGCGCTCCGGGCGGTCCTGGCGCTTGCGGTGGTCGCGATGCTGGTCGTCGCGCTCTTCTCGGTCGCGCGCCCGCCGACGACGCCCTACATTTTGGCGGAACGCTTCCGCCTCGGCGCGGTCGAGCGGACCTGGGTGCCGATCGAGGATGTCGTGCCGGTGATGGCGCGGTCCATCGTCGCCGCGGAGGACGCGAACTTCTGCCTGCACTGGGGGTTCGACATGGGCGCGATCCGCGCCGCGATCGACGACGGCGCCGTGCGGGGGGCCTCGACGCTGTCGCAGCAGACGGTGAAGAACGTGTTTCTCTGGCAGGGCCGGTCCTGGCCCCGAAAGGCGCTCGAGGCGATCCTGACGCCGGTGGTCGAGGCGTTCTGGTCGAAGGAGCGGATCATGGAAGTCTACATGAACGTGGCCGAGTTCGACGAGGGGGTGTTCGGCGTCGAAGCCGCGGCGATGCACTACTTCGGCAAGGGCGCGGGGCGGCTCACGGCGCGGGAGGCGGCCCTTCTGGCGGCGGTGCTGCCGGACCCGAAGGGACGGTCGGCGCGCACGCCCTCGGGTTTCGTCGAGCGCCGGGCGCGCGCCATCGCCGACGGGGCGGCGACCATCGCGGCGGACGGACGGGCGGCGTGCTTTCAGCCGGAATAGAGCCTGAGGGCGACCGACAGTTGATCCCGCCGCGTCCATCGGGCAATGAGGGGCGAGGGAGACCCAAGAAATCGCGATGATCCGTCTCTACCACGTGCCGCTGTCGCCGTTCTGCCGCAAGGTCCGCCTCGTGCTGGCGGAGAAGAAACTCGACGTGGAGCTCGTCGAGGAACGCTACTGGGAGCGGGACGCGGACTTCCTGCGCCGCAACCCGGCGGCCAAGGTGCCGGTCATCAGGATCGACGGTCTGACGCTGTCGGATTCGGGCGCGATCACCGAGTACATCGAGGAAAGGCACCGCGAGCCGCCGCTTCTTCCCGGCACCCCGGCGGAGCGCGCGGAAGCGCGCCGGCTGGTGGCCTGGTTCGACGACAAGTTCCACGCCGACGTGACCTCGAAGCTGCTCTACGAGCGGGTCAACAAGAAGCTCGCCAAGACGGGCTACCCCGACAGCGCGAACGTCAAGGCGGGGGCGAAGGCGATCAAGTTCCATCTCGACTACATGAGCTGGCTTCTCGAGGAGCGGCGCTGGCTCGCGGGAAACACCATGACGCTCGCCGATTTCGCCGCCGCCGCGCACCTGTCGTGCCTCGACTACATCTCGGACGTGGACTGGAACCGCAGCGAGGGCGTGCGCGAGTGGTACGCGAAGATCAAGTCGCGCCCGGCGTTCCGCAGCCTTCTCGCCGACCAGGTGCCCGGCTTTCCGCCGGCGGCGCATTATGCGGACCTCGATTTCTAGGGGGCTGTCCGCCCCCTCCGGGCCTCCGGCCCGTTCACCCCCGAGGATACTTGAGGGCCGATGATGGACCGCACCGCGCTCAGGGAGGCACTGGCGGCGCGGGCCGTGGAGGAAGGCTTCGCGGCAGTGCGTATCGCCCGGCCCGATGCCGTGCCCCATGCCGCCGAGGGGCTGGCAGAGTATCTCGCCGCCGGACATCACGGGCAGATGGGCTGGATGGAGGACCGCGCGGAGTGGCGGGGGAACCCGGCCGCGCTCTGGCCCGAGGCGCGCTCGGTCATCATGCTGGCAGAACTCTACACGCCCGAGAGCGACCCGATGGAAGTGGTGGGACTGCCCGACCGGGGCGCGATCAGCGTCTATGCGCGGGGGGCCGACTACCACGATCTCGTCAAGAAGCGGCTGAAGCGGCTCGGGCGCTGGCTTCAGGACGAGGCGCGGCGGCGGGAGGGGGCGGAGGCCGGGATCAAGGTCTTCGTCGATACCGCACCCGTGATGGAAAAGCCCCTCGCGGAAGCGGCCGGGCTCGGCTGGCAGGGCAAGCACACCAACCTCGTCAGCCGCGAGCACGGCAGCTGGCTGTTCCTCGGGGCGATCTATACCACGCTCGACCTTGCCCCCGCCGAGCCGCACCGCGATTCCTGCGGCTCCTGCCGCGCCTGCCTCGACGTGTGCCCGACCGGCGCTTTCCCGGCGCCCTATCGATTGGATGCGCGGCGCTGCATTTCCTACCTCACGATCGAGCACAAGGGTCCGGTGCCCGAGGACCTGCGCGAAGGGATGGGCAATCGCATCTACGGCTGCGACGATTGCCTTGCGGTGTGCCCGTGGAACAAGTTCGCTTCGCAAGCCGCGGCCATTCGCGAATTCCTCCCTCGCCCCGAACTGGTCGCCCCGCGCCTCGCCGAACTGCTCGCGCTCG
>Ga0076929_101011_pt1 | contig 11735 bp, 9 predicted proteins | sample HotLakConUCCSL28_FD_87104 | JGI IMG/M metagenome (GOLD analysis project Ga0076929, IMG submission 87104) | Hypersaline microbial mat communities from Hot Lake, Washington, USA - Hot Lake Consortium UCC-SL28 (version 3) (version 3) | ecosystem: Environmental > Aquatic > Thermal springs > Hot...
AAGTGGCAACATTTTACGTTGCCCGCAGCGAGATTATCACGCCACTTCCGTGGCCAACTTTTGCACTGCCGTTCTCACCAGACCAGCCATTCGTCCATCGTGCGGCATTTCAGTAGGGTGAAGGTCGGCAGAGCGGACGAAGCTGCCGTTCGCGGCTTCTATTCCAAAGTCGGCTACTCGTGAAACCGCGTGATAGTGACCCCCTCAACCGGATAAGCAACCGTGCTACGCGGGGGCTACCAACCCTGAAAATGAAATAGTCTTCCTGTGTCACCGTCGTCGTGCAGACGCAGGATTATGTCCTGCTCTGACAGGCCGACGTAGCCACCATCACCATCGGTTGGCAAATCGAAATCCATCACAGTGATGATCGATTGAATTCCCAGGTCGGTGTAGGCATGTACAGAGGTCAAAAGATTGGCTTTTGGTCGTGGGTCGAGCAATTCGAAGATCCCGTCGTGGAAAACGAACCTTGGGAACGCACCGTCAAGATGGGCACGAACAACCGCGAGATCGAAAGCGACGCAGAGTAATTTCTTAAAGGATGTTCCGTCCGCTTCGCTTGTTGATAATTCGTTACGATCAACAAAGTCGGTGCGGAACTCCAGGTTTCCTTCCCCGTTGAGGCTTACCGAAAGAATGGCGTCGCGCCCCAGGACATCTTTCAACTGGCCGCTGAAGTACTCTCTGACCTTCGACAACAGACTGGTCCGGGTCCGGCTGGCCTGATCGAGCGCTTCCTCCGCGAGGCCCTGCAACTCGGCATATTTTGCCTTGGCTTCGCGCAGTTCACGGCGTTTGTCTTGGATGTCAGAGAGCGTATTGTGCTGACGTTTTAGAAGTTCGACCTCAGCTGCCGTCTTGGCGATTTCGGCTGATAGCGTCCGGTATTTTTCGAACACGTCCTCACTGCGCAGGAACTTGAGGCTTCGGCGTCGTCTATCGTTTAGCACGGTGAGCTCTGAGTTGATGCGTGCGATCTCTGCTCTTGCTGATGCACGCTCCTCTCGCAGGTATTCGCTTCGTTCCTCAGTGATGGCTTTGTTGAAGGCGATCAGCTGTTCGAAATCCGTCTTCACCTGGTCCGGAAAATTGACACCAGCTTCTTCAAAGAGGGTTTTGGCCTTTTGTGGATCGAAAGCGATCTTATCGGCAACCAGACCGCGTTCCAGTTCGGAGACCGAGTGCGACAAACGATAGCGGGCTTGGTTTAGATGAGCAATTTGAGCGTCAATGTCGTCGACAACAGCGGTGGTCTTTTTGGCATCGAAGCCTTCAAAGTCAAATTCATCCAGTTGGGCTTGCATCCGAAAGACTTCCGCCTCTCTCAACTGAATCAACGCATCGACTTTTGCGGGGTCTGACTCTCTGCCATCTGCATCCTGCTGAGCCTTAGCCAGAAGTGCCGCCTTAACTTCAATTTCGGCCTTTAGTTCATAGCGCTCGGTGAAAATTGAAGCGTCTAGCCCGAGAATCCGCGCGAGAATTGGTTTCCAGTCTTTGTCGACGCCGGCATGACGTTGAAGTTTGAAGACATCGTCGTAGTCGGCCTGTGACCGCAAAAAGTAGCCGATGGCGTTCCGGAATTTCCAGGGATCGATGTCTCTGAGGTCGAGATAGCCATCCAGGAGCGATTTTGCTTTGGCAAATGGTAGCTCAAAATGGGACCAATCATCGTTGGGCAAACTGGTAAGGTCTGGTTGTGTCGTTGGGGACAGCGAAAAACTGACTTTTGACGGGTTCTGGGCTGCCCGCCGAATTGTCAGGAAGGAACCATCGAGCAGCTCGATTTCGAGAAAGAAGACAAACTCGCCAAACAGATCTTCCCGTTTCTTGAAGAAGTGATCTTTGCCTACGCTTCCCAAAAGACAAAAATCGATCACGCGAGCGAGCGTCGACTTCCCAAGGTTGTGGGAGCTTTTGGACCTATTTTCAGGCAGTCGTATTTCGGCCAAGACCACGTTCAAACCGTCGTTGAAGAGGATCGGGGTGAAGTAGTGGTCAAGGTTGCTGTAGAGTCGGCGCAGTCTCATGTTTGCGCCGTGTACTCGAAGCGGTCCGCCTTCGGCAGGTAGCGGATCAATCCGAGCATGAAGAGGAGGTTTACGGCGGGCAGGAAGAGCGCCTTGGCACCCTTGGTGTGCTTCTCAACAAGTGCGAGAAGGTCTGCGTAGGTCTCGGTTCGTTTCTTCTTCAGCCGGTCGAGGATCACTGTCGCAACGCTGACAACCGTGAGATCGGGGTGAGCGTGTTTAGACGGTCTGATCATCTTTGTCCCTCCCGATGTCACAGTTCCAATACATGTAGTAGAGCATAGCGCGGGTCAGCCGCTTGTTCGACCTCAGAATGCCAGATCGGCCGATCAAAAGATCGAGCAGGTAGTTAAAGACGTCATCGAAGGTTTCATAGTCTGACCGCTTCGCAATGATCTTGAGGTTAAACTCATCGGCGGCCTCCTGATAGGACGCCTTGAAGCTCTCGTTGATTGGGTCGGACAAGAATTTTTTGATGTCGAACACGAGCTCAAAGTACCGCTTGCGTAGCGCGGCTTCAAAGTCAGGCGTCATGTTGTTGAGACGGTTTTTCTTCTGAAGCGGTGTGCGCGGGGTAGGCGTGCTCCGGTCTTCGTCGGATGCTGCAACCAAGACGGCTTCCCGAAACCCCTCAATCGTGTCAGCAAGGTCGTCGGGACTGACAATCAATGGTGCTTGGAGGGGGTTGATCGATATCGATGACTTCGCATCGGGAAAGAACTCCAGCCAGTCGTCCAACTGTTGAGTTCCTGCAAGCGCAACATTGCCGATAGGCATTCCGGTCATGTCGGAGATCAACTTGGTGAGCCTTTGCTCGGCAATGCCGGAGAGTTTTCGGTTGGAAATCAGAAGGTAGTTTTGTGCTTCTCCGCTCTCATAGAGCGCCTTGATCTTCGGGACTTCGTCGCAGATTAGCCCGGTAAGCTTGTCAGGATTGCACACCGATGGATCACTGAATGATGCGTTGATACCGTTTGTGTGTTTGGCCTGAATGATCGTGCAGTCAGTCCAAGGCGCCGCTGCCGATGGGTAGCATTGAGCCGTTCCTTTGAACTTCGCGTCGCGTCCACCGTCCTTGCCGGGAGCGAAACCCATCAAACCTGGTCCAAACAGTCTCTGACCGATGGCGACTACAACCTTCTCGAACTGGTCGTCGCTCAGATCAAAGTACTGCATCATGTCGATTTGGCCTTAAGTGTTTTGCTACATTTATAAGCAAGTTCTTGTTTGCAACAACGCCATTCTACAAAATATTGTGGATACCTCTCGCGACCCGTGAATTGCCTTCGAAAGCCGCGCCACACCATGAACGGATGGCAGCCATGCCCGCCGCCGCGCGGAGTCTTTGACGGAGCATCTGCGGAAATATCGACGCTGCGAGCGCGCAGCACACCAAAGCAATGGCCGCGTGGGGTTCGTAGTCGTAATGCGGCGATGCAGTACTGATCCCAGAAGTCACGCGAACTGAATGTCAGCTTCCACTCCTGTAGCCCGATTGGTTTGCTTGCGTAGAGAAGGTCCGGAATCCGCCCTGTACGAAGGTGACGGTCACACCGTTGAGGTCGGCCCGTTGCGGCCGGTCGAGACGACCACGATGCCGCGGCGCAGCTTCCGCAGACCGGTCACACGCGCATCGCGCAGCATTTTTTGGTATCAAGTGTCTGTGATCGGGACCTTGCTGCCATTCGATTATCTTTACAATTTCGGAATCGATGAGGACGGCCTTATGCCAATCAACTGCGCCAGTCGCCACGTTATCATCTCGGGGTGTTCGGGAGGTGGGAAATCTACACTATTGCTCGAGCTGAAGCGTCGAGGGTTCGAAACCATCGAGGAGCCGGGCAGAAGGATTGTCTCGGAAGAACTACAAGGTCATGGAAGAGCACTACCGTGGGTAAATCTCGAGGCATTTGCCAGAAAAGCAATCGAGATGGCGTCTCGCGACCGGGAGCGTGTTAAAGGCGTTGAAAGATGGGCTTTCTTTGACCGTGGACTTGTGGACGCGGCCGTGGCGTTGGAGCATGCTACAGGAATAGCCGCGTCCAAAACACTCGCTGAACACGATCGCTTTCAAGAGCGAGTTTTTCTGACTCCGCCCTGGCCGGAAATTTACGAAACTGATCCAGAACGACGGCACGATCTGGAGGAAGGCATCGACGAATATCATCGTCTGGGCAGCACGTTCGAGCAACTTGATTATGAGATAATTGTCTTGCCGAAAGTTGGCGTCGAGTCGCGTGCAGATTTTGTTTTGGATCGTCTCAAATGACACTTTGAGCACTTCACGTCGAGCTGCGTCGCAGCAACGACTTCACGACGCTCCTGAACCGTGCCAGTGTCGTGCCCGGCCCATTGCGGCCGGTCGGCCCGAATCGCAAGGTTCCCCGAACCGGTCACTCAGGCAGAGGGCAGCATGCCACCGCAGCCCAAGTCTGATATTCCCCCTCAAATCGCAGGTCTCTGGGCTGTTGATGCTATTTTCGAGACCGAGCCATCATCACTTGGCGACGCTCAAAGCTCGATTTGGTTCCCGGCACGCACGACATCGTTCAATCCGGCCGAGAGGTCTTGTTCGCTTTCAGGCCCTCGAGAACAGCATCCACAACCGCATCCGTCGCGGCCTTGGGCAAGATCAGGACCTTGCCATCGGCCATTGTGATCACGCATTCCGATCCGGCGGCATCCAGCGCGGTTTTCAGCGCCTCGACATCTTTGCGGGCAGTGTCTCGCCGTGCGCGGTCGATCAGGTTGATGGTCGCGTCGATCATTGGCGGCAGCATTAGGATGATGCCGCTGATTCCGATCGCGACAGTGAAAGGGTCGGTGCGGGTGTTGCCTGACGGGTCCTGAGCCGTTTCGATCAGCGGCCCGGCACCCAGATTGGTGAAAAGGGCATCCGCACATGCCCGCGCCGTCGTCACATCTTGGCCAACCAATTGCAATTTCATCTGTCAGCCTTTCCAGAAATCAGCGTGATCAGTTTCTCGCACTGGGCCACACCCGCTGCAACACCCAGCTTTGCAAAGGCTTCTTTTGCCTCGGTCAAAACCTTGACTGCCTCCTCCGCATGCCCGCCCATTGCCAGAACCTGCCCCAATAGCGCACCGATCCCCCCGATCCCATCAGCCCGGCGCAAATGCTGTACAATCGCAAAGGCCTCCAGCAATTCATCGGCAATGGTCTGCATCCCGCCGCCTTCGTGATCGCCGCGTTGCAATCTGATCTGCGCACAGGAAAACCGGCTATGGGCGATGCTGTCGATATCTTTCATCGCTTGCGCATCTGCCAATCGGTACAGGTGCATCGCCAACGCGCCTTCCAGATCGCCCTGCGCCTGCAGGATATCGGCGATCTTGCCGCGCGTGACGGCGACCGAGCGCCGGTCCCCCAGCGCCTCGTAGACCGGAAGCTGTTCCTGCTCGCGGATGCGCCGTGCCTCGGCCAGATCGCCCTGCGCCTGCAGGATATCGGCGATCTTGCCGCGCGTGACGGCGACCGAGCGTCGGTCCCCCAGCGCCTCGAAGACCGGAAGCTGTTCCTGCTCGTGGATGCGCCGTGCAACGGCCAGATCGCCCTGCGCCTGCAGGATATCGGCGATCTTGCCGCGCGTGACGGCGACCGAGCGCCGGTCCCCCAGCGCCTCGTAGACCGGAAGCTGTTCCTGCTCGCGGATGCGCCGTGCCTCGGCCAGATCGCCCTGCGCCTGCAGGATATCGGCGATCTTGCCGCGCGTGATGGCGATTTGCCGTTCAGCTCCGAGTTTGCGGAAAATTTCTATCGCCTCCGCATAGCGCGCGTTGGCTGGTGCAATGTCGCCAACAGCCTGCGAGCGGTCGCCGCTGAGCGCGAGGAACTGGCCGCGGTCCAGTGCCGAGAGGTCGTCTCGATCGAGCGCAAGCTTTATCATGCGCTCCTGGGTTTCCACGGCACCAATCAGTCTGGCCGCATTGACCAGTTTGCCAATAAGCATTGCACCCGGCGGATGGTTCAGCGCCTGCAGACGGTCAACAGCGATTTGGCCCAAATGCAGCGCCCCTGCCGCGTGGTCGGATATGTCGAACAGGAAGATCACGCCCGCTGCCGCAGCGGCGTCCAGAACCGCAGGGTCCGGGTCTGGGGCGGCCATGGCAAGACGGGCTGCCTCCAGCCCGCGTGGGTCGCGGGGGAAATCCCCGTCCTTGTCGCGCAAGCTTGCAGATAGCTCCGGCAAGGTGGCTCCGACAAGGCTGGACATATCGTTCGGTGTTACCGCCGTTCCAAGTGTGCGCGCCAAGGGGTTGACCGCGAAATGAGGGTGTTTTGCCGTGCTGGGCCATGCCGACATCTGGCCCCAGTCATCGACCAGACCCAAGGCAACGAGGCGCGCAAGCGCGGCTGTGGCATCCGCAACGCCAGCAGCGAGGATCGCAGCGCGCAGCGCGGTTTCGGGAATCGGGACCGCTTCGGAAAAAACAGCGGCTGCCCCAAGCGCGACTGATTGTGTCTGGCTCAGCGCCTTGGAGTATTGGTCAAAGGCCATGCGGGTAAAGAAATCCCCCAGATCGGTGCCAGTGGGTGGTTTGGTGCCACTGTTGCGGAACGCCTTTATCTGAGCCAGTGCCGCATTGGCGGCCATCTCTTCACCGTTAAGGATGGAATTGGTCAGCACATCCTGCAGGCCGGGGTTGCCCGCTGACGCCTCTAGTGCCGCATGCACCAAACTTTCGCGTCGCAGGATGTCAGCTTCCTTGTTCTCTACCCGGGCGCGCGCCCGCACCTGCTTGACGCGATCATGGCGTTCCATCGGAACCAGGGCGACGCGTTCCAGACCAGCCGCAAGATCGCCCCCGGTGGCCGTCGGGACAACGAAATCGAACCGCGAGGTCACCAACAGGCGCGATCGGGTAACAGAACGGCCAAGCGCCGAAAGCAGCGATCTGACCGCCGGAAGACATGATGGACCGGGAATGATCGCCTGCGTTTCGGCGGTCGGGTTTTCCAGCGATTGCTCGAAATCGTCGAGGACCAGCAAGACCGGTTGATCATTGAGGATGCCCGCAAAGAGACGCCGCAGCACATTCTCCAATTCGGGCGGGCTTGTCGATATGATGCGTTCGTATTCGGCTAGATCGTCCAAAATCCTCCGGGATTCAGACAACTCCTTTCCGTCGGCGATTGCCTGAATCACCGTCTTGAGTGCCTCGAACAAGGTGCGCTCCGTGCAGGCGCCATAAACCACCACGATGCGGTACCCGTTCATGCGATCGGCGACCCGGGCAGCAAGGCTCGACTTCCCGAGATTGCCCATGCCATGGGCCACAACACCCTTGGCCCCCTGCCGATAGGTCCCAATGATGCGCTTCAGTTCTCGTTTGCGACCGACAAAGGCATCGCGACTGGCCACGGGCACACGGCGGTCCCCGCCAAGGAATGCCTGCCCTGTGTCCGACCGGACTGGGCGGCCATTCTGACTGCGCGGGTCACACAATTGTGCGCCACCACCCGGACCTAGATAGACCCGCGCAAGGTGCCAATGCGACCCCAGCACGCGTTCCGACGGGTTGTCTTCGCGCTGCCGCAGCAAAGCTCTTCTTGCCTTTGCCGCTGCCTTTGGAACGGAGTCGCCTTTCGACAACTCGCGATAAAGCTCCTGTGCAAACAGCATTGCCTCGCTGTCATAGACGGACCCGTCCCAGCCAATCACATTGGGTGTAAAGGCCGAAATCTGGCGGGCAAAGGGATCGGCAAGGTCTGGTCCACTTTCTGCTTCCGCTCTACCTGCATCCTTGTTGTCCGGGCTGCTCGAAAAGGCCCCTTCGCGATACCCAACCGGCAAGGGCAGACCGCGCGCCGTTCCGCGCTCAGCTGTTCTGCAGGCCGAAAGGAAGAGAAGGGGTGGCATCACGTCGAATGCGAGCCGGAGTCTATCAACCGTGACCGCGTCGGGCTTGCCCTCGGCATCCTCAAGATAAACCACAGGCAATGGTTGACCGCCGTTTGCTTGCGGCTGGATGTTCCCATGGCAGCTCAGATGAAGCGCCTCGAATGGGCCTTGCAAACGGGCCGTCTCGGCCAGAAACTCGAGTTCACCGCTCTCTTCGACTTGCAAGTGGACGGGCGCAGGCTGGCCAAGTCTCGGGCGTGTCGCTTCCAGGATCACAGCCTCTTCACGTTCGTAGTCAAGTGCGGTCTGACCTTGCGGTGCTGCTGCCATGAAGAGCAAGGATATGTCGCGGAAACTCGGTTCTGTCGGCGCGCCGACGCCATGGGCCTGGCGCGCAACGCTGAACAGACGCGTGTCGCGCGCCAGAAATCCGTCTTTGTCCGCGAGAAGTTCCCAGGGGGCGGCCAACAAGGCATCGGCAAGATCCGCTGCATCGCCAGGTGCCACAGTTACGATCAGCTCGCGCGGATCAGTGAGCAACCAGTCGCGAAGCGCATTTCCTGCATCAAGCCACGCAAACATCTCGCGCCCGATAGGAAGTAGCAAATCGTCCGCCCTAGACCGAACTGCACGCTCATACTGCGAAGCCCAGTCTTGCAGTGTACCGGTGGCAGATTTCCCTGAAAGCGCTGGCAATGCGGTGCCGAAACCGGCATTAACTAAGCCACGGCGAATCGTCGTGCCGTCGATTGTAAGCTGCAAATGCATAACTCGTAATCCTTCAAGGAACTACGAAGAATCGTTAACCTACCAGTCGACATTTCGCAACCTGAACGAGAGTTTGTTGATCCTCTGATCTGAGCCCAGAAGATAGATTAGCTTACGCTGCGTTTCCACATGCGGAGCATGCACTATATGCGCGTTCGTGGGCAGTTGCGCCGTTTATGACGCCTTGCGAACCGAACTGTGAAGTTCGCGCATCTTACTCACTCCTGCCGGCCAGGTGCGGCGCAGTGACTGGCCGCTCTCGCAAGATGCCGCGGGTGCATTGCTGCAAGGTCACAGTCGGCTCTCCGCCCCTTGCGTCAACCGCGGCTTTTTGGGCTTCGCTTACCCTCGCCCGAACCGACTGGCTCAACGGTGCCCGGATCGGCCCCGCCGGTCTCGGCCCCCATCCGGCGGAAAAACTCGGTGAGCCGGTCGTCAGCGCGCGTAGCCCGATCGTCAGCCTCGATCTTGGCCACCTCCAGCATTCCGCATCTCTCTTGAAGTGCGTTTTGTTGAGCCCGGAGTTTGTTCAGTTCCTCGGACAGGGAGGACTTCTCATCCTCCAGCTCGGCAAGGCTGGCCTTCACCTGTTCCAGCATGTCCTTGGCAGCGTCGCGCTCCGCTTCCACGCCCCTCAAGTCATCGAGTAGCTCGGCGAACTGCCGCTCCGCCTCGGTACGCATATCATTCATGTCCCGGCGCAGCGCGTCGGTTGCCGCCTGAGCCTCCTCCGTCGCTTCGCGCCATAGCCGCATTGCCAGGTCGCGCAGCTGTTCCATGACGGCGTCAGGAACCTCGATCTCTTCACGCGTCACCCTCCTTTGTTCCTCGCGCCAGGCGCGCAGCAGCGGCGCGAGGGTGGACATGGACCCACCGCCGACCAGCTCATGCACGGCGGCATTTGTCACGGGCTTGCCTTGCGCGAGGAGTTCGCTTGCCGCACGCGCGACATTTTCCGAAGTGAGGATAGACGCACGGGGCATAGTGCCGACCTTTCTTGTTTCGTAATGTATGATATGTATCGTAACAAAGATACATATCAATACGCTTAGCACGGCGCACGCAGCGTAGATTAGACCCCGGGACTGGATCGCCATCCTCACTTAAGAGCAGCCGCTTCACCAAATAGACAACCATCGGATCGAAAGGGCGCATTTACGCCAAGCACAGCAGAACTTAAATTACCACGGATGCAAGCCGATGAAGATTTGAATACCAGACAGCCTGACACGACCATAGCGCAGGTTCTTACTGACCGACACCCTCGGATGCGCTTCCGTGCGGCCTTCAGGAACCATCCCAGGCTGCGAAGCTGGACGGTACATTCTGTGCTGGACTCCGCTGAATCCTTGAACGCATTTTTGCGGGAATGTCGCAGCCTTCCGCAATTCGGAGATGTACAGGAGCGCCGGCTGCGCGATATCCTCGACGATCTGGCAAGAACCCGAGGCCGTTTGCCTGCCAAGCCCTGTCGGAAGCAGGCGCTCGACAACGCTAACCCGAGCAAGCTGAGTGGCACATTTCATCCTGATTTCATCTCGGCTTGGAGCGATGTCTACCGAAGAGCCTGGCGCCTTGCGCATTTCGACGCTTTCCTCTATGTCCCAACCTCACTCCCCGAATTCGTCAAACACCCTGAGGTGCTGCGCGCCGAAGTCGGCCCTGAAATCGATCTCTCCGAGTATACTTCCCAGTGTGCTGAGCTACGCGAGAGTCTTTTTTCTGTGACCCGTGCTGAGGGTTTGGTGTTGATAGACCGCACGCGGCTCGACATGGTGTTTGGACGTCATGGCCCTTATGCGGGATTGAGCACCGATACACTTAAAGCCCAATGCCGGATGCTGCGGGAACTCGACTCGCTTCTGCCCAGCTCGGTCAACATCCGCGTCTGTGATGTTGAGGCTGCGCGCCTGACATCGTGTTCAGTTATCGGCGATGTTATCACGCTGGCGGTCGCTGGCGGATATCTGGTGACGCGCGACAAGGCGCTCCGGACCCTGCTTGAGAAGCGTTGCGCTTCGGCGATGCAGGGAACGTGTAGCCTTGCGGCTTATCTCGCAGATGGACCGGATACGTGCACCTCAGAGTGAAACGCCCTCACATTGCGGCGGGTCACTGAGCTCGCGGCCATGCAAAACGTGCAGGCGACAAAGTGGAACCGACAGGATGAAGGCTGCAATAGTGCTAGAGCATGTTGCGCTCAATCGGTTTCATACCCGGCAGCCTTGAAGAAGTTGTAGCATTCTTCGTCGGTGAAGAGATCGCAGACATGCGCGGCGGCGCGCTCCTTTCAGAGTTTTGTGCAGATGTGCGAGTTGCCGGAAGTCGTGCCCATGGGATCCAGAAGTGTGAGCAGCAACGATTCAGCCGCAGCTGATTAATTTTCCTCAACGATATCGTTGGGTCTTGTCCCAATGGCGCCAGGGCTTTCGGCCAGGAACTGGTGGCATGAATCAAATCTGAGACACAGGTCGCCCTGAGCCGGCAAGGCCTCCTCGGTCATCACTTAAACTTGGACTATGCGGTCAGCCATCGCAGGTCAGTCGGTCAGACCACCCTTCTCAGCGGATGCATCCAACCCAAGCCCAATGAGGACCCGGATCGCCTCGTTCTCCGAAGCTAGGCGCTTCTCGAAGCGGAAATCGGATATCCGCTTCGCCTGATCTTCTGTCAGGTTCACCAGCTTCTTCACGAGGAATACAGTATCTTTGCTCATGACCTCAAAATAAAGCATATGCTCCATATTGACAATGGGGTATATGCGGCATATGTTCAATATGCGAGCAAGGCAGGTGCTACCAACACCCGCCCGCTCTAACCGCCAGAACCTATTGAGGAGGCTCCGATGGCTAAACGTATCGATACCACTATTCCCCTGTTCCCTGAACCCCCGCTGCGCGCGATGTTTGCGCGGTTCACCGCTCTGGTTGGGGCGCTGGTCCAGCTGACATCTGCCGAGCGCGATCTTGGCGGCTATGACGGCCAGGATCCGGAGCTGGCGGCCTTTACCGGCGCGGTGGATGCGGCCCGCGCCCAGACGCTGAGCCACTGCGCGGTGATCCTCGCGGTGG
>Ga0076929_101014_pt1 | contig 11656 bp, 10 predicted proteins | sample HotLakConUCCSL28_FD_87104 | JGI IMG/M metagenome (GOLD analysis project Ga0076929, IMG submission 87104) | Hypersaline microbial mat communities from Hot Lake, Washington, USA - Hot Lake Consortium UCC-SL28 (version 3) (version 3) | ecosystem: Environmental > Aquatic > Thermal springs > Hot...
TGTCATCGCCGAGCTTCTCGCCACAGGGCGGGAAATGCTCGCCGAACCCATCGAGCTTCTGCCCCATGCCCGCGACGCCGTCGTTGAACTCGCAGCGGACCATCGCCTTGTGCTCGTGACGAAGGGCGACCTGATCGATCAGGAAAGAAAACTCGCGCAGTCCGGTCTCGGAGATTTCTTCGACGCGGTTGAAATCGTGTCGGACAAGACGGCGGCGACCTACCGGTCGGTCTTCGCCCGCCACGGCAATGGCCCCGAACGCGCGGTGATGTTCGGCAATTCCGTGAAATCGGACGTTCTCCCGGTCATCGAGGCTGGGGGCTTCGGGGTCTGGGTGCCGCACGGCGAACCCTGGGCGCTCGAGCGTGCGACCCCGCCCGAGAGCCACCCACGCTACCGCGTCATCGACGACCTCGGCGCAGCCGTGGCCTTGGTCGCAATGCTCGAGCACAACATGTAGTGGCCCCCTATTGGGCAATAGCATCATCGTGGGAAACCGTAGAATGCCGCGCAAACCCTTATGACTTGGGTATTTTCGTGGATGATTAACCGTGCTAAGCTAATGGAAATAATAAGCGACGGGGCATCGACCTCGGAGCGAGAGGCAGAAAAGGTTTCAACGTGGCGATGGCGCATTCGCGGGGCGTCCTTTGGGGACGTACGTTTTTTCTGATCTTCGGCATTTGGTTCGCGGCGGCGACGACCACTCTTGGCGCCCCATACGCTGCGATGGTGATCGACGCCCGAACGGGCGAAGTTCTGCACTCGCGCAATGCCGACACGAGGCTTCACCCGGCCTCGCTGACCAAGATGATGACGCTCTACATCGCCTTCGAGGCGGTAGAGCGGGGCGAGATTTCTCTCGATGACGTCATAACCATTTCGAAAAAGGCCGCAGCGGAACCGCCATCCGAACTCGGCCTGCGCGCCGGTCACAAGATCAGATTGCGCTATCTCATCCGCGCCGCCGCCGTGAAATCGGCGAACGACGCCGCCACTGCCATCGCCGAGGCGATCTCGGGCTCTGAAGCAGCCTTCGCGCGGCGGATGACCCGCACGGCCCGGGCCATGGGCATGACCCGCACCACCTTCAAGAACGCCCATGGCCTGACGGAGGCCGGCCATCTCTCCACCGCGCGCGACATGACCACGCTCGGGCGGCACGTGTTCTACGACTACCCCGAATATTACAATCTTTTCTCGCGTATTCAGACCCACGCCGGCCTGCGCGATGTGGCGAACACCAACCGCCGCCTTCTGTCCGCCTACCGGGGTGCCGACGGTATCAAGACGGGCTACACCCGAGCGGCGGGCTTCAACCTCGTCGCCTCCGCCGAGCGCGGCGGCAAGCGCATCATCGCCACTGTGTTCGGCGGCAATTCGACGGCGTCCCGGAATGCCCGGGTAGCCGAGCTTCTCGACATGGGCTTCCAGCGCGCGCCCTTGCACGCCTCGGTCAGAAAGCCCCAGCGCCCGCCATACGCAGGCAACACCGATGCGCCGGTCCTCGCGGCCCGCGGTCCTGTAAAGGCGAGTCCGCTTCCGCGCGCACGGCCGGTCGAAGAGGCGCCCGTGCTCGTCGCGGGTACCTTGCAGGACGGGATCTCGGATGCGCTCGCCGAGGCCGTGGTCGCCGACGTCGCTGTTCCCGAAACGCCCGGTGCCGTCCAGATCGCCCAGGCCGCGCCGATAGCCGAAGGATCGTCGAGCCCGGTCCTCGCACCTTCGGCCGACGCCGTCGCCACGCGTGCGAGCCTCGCCGCAGTCCAGCCTCTGCCGCGTCCGGTGCAGGTGGCCGCAGCGGCACCTCCGCCAAATGAACCGACCATCGTCACGCGCCTGTCGACCTCCGGCGGGCGCCACTGGGGCATCTCCGTCGGCCGCTTCCCCAACCGTCATGAGGCCGAGCGGGTGCTGCTGACGACGGCGCTGACCGAACTCGCAACCTTAGACGACGCACTTCGCAAGGTCGTGCCCCGAGGTGGCGCATTCGACGCCAACTTCGTCGGCATGACCCGCGAGCGCGCCGCACTGGCCTGCCGCAGGCTCGAGGCCCGCGATGTGAATTGCCAGACGCTCGGCCCGGGCTGACACTTCACCCACCCCGTGCATACGCGACCGTTTTCCGCTATGGTCGGTGCGCAGTCAGGGGGCTCAGATGACCGAACAACCACCTCGCAGCGATGACCCGATCGGCGGCTGGACGTCGCCTGGTCCAGATAACGTGAAGCTCGTCTATTTCCTCTATCTCGCGAGTCTGGTGCTCGGCATCACCGCGCTCATCGGGCTTGTCTTCGCCTATCTGAACCGCGGAAAGTACGGCGGATGGGTCGAAACCCATTACACCTACCAGATCCGCACGTTCTGGATCGGGCTTCTCTACGGCCTCATTGCGCTTCTCCTGTCGATCGTGCTGATCGGCTTCATCTTGATGATCGCGGTCGTCGTCTGGTTCGTCATCCGCTCGGTCGTCGGCCTTCAGCGCGCAACCCAAGCGCAACCCGTGGCCAACCCTGAAAGCTGGCTCATCTGACCATTCAGGCGACCGCGTCCCGGCTGATGTCGAAGGCCGCAGCCATCAGCTCGCGGGTATAGGCCGTCTGCGGCGCGTCGAATATCCGCTCTGCCGGGCCCTGTTCGACCACGTCGCCCGATTTCATCACGATCACGTGGTGCGAGAGCGCCCGAACCACCTTCAGATCGTGGCTGATGAAGAGATAGGCGAGGCGGTATTTCTTCTGCAAGTCACGCAAAAGCGTGACGATCTGCACCTGCACCGTCATGTCGAGGGCACTCGTCGGCTCGTCGAGCACAACGAGTTTCGGCCGCAGGATCATCGCCCGGGCGATGGCGATGCGCTGGCGCTGGCCACCGGAAAACTCGTGCGGATAGCGGTGCATCATCGCCGGATCGAGGCCCACCTCCTCCATGATCGATGCCACCAGAGCACGGTTCTCCTTGCCCTCGGGCCGGTGGATCGTCAGCCCTTCGGCGATGATCTCCTCCGCCGTCATCCGTGGGGAAAGCGAGCCGTAGGGGTCCTGGAAGACAATCTGCATGTCGGCCCTGAGAGGCCGGAGCTGGCGCGTCCGAAGTCCCTGGATGTTCCTGCCGAGCAGGCTCACCGGCCCTTCGGACGAAATGAGCCGCATGATCGCCAGCGCCAGCGTCGTCTTGCCGGAGCCCGACTCGCCGACGATGCCCACCGTCTCGCCGGCCCTCACCGAGAGCGTCGCTGCGTTCACCGCCTTTACGTGACCTACCGTGCGCTTCAGAAGCCCGCGCTGTATCGGGAACCAGATGCGCAGGGCGTCGGTCTCGGCGACGATCGGCGCGTCGTCGGGCACGGGGTCCGGCACCCCCGTCGATTCTGCCGCGAGAAGCATCTGCGTGTAGGGGTGCTCGGGGTTCGCGAATATTTCCCTGGTGTCGCCCCGCTCGACGATCTCGCCGTCCTTCATCACGCAGACCCGGTCGGCGAAGCGCCGCACGATCCCGAGGTCATGGGTGATGAACAGCATCGACATGCCCCGATCGCGCTTCAGCTTTGCCAGAAGTTCGAGGATCTGCGCCTGGATCGTGACGTCGAGCGCCGTGGTCGGTTCGTCGGCGATGAGGAGCTTGGGGTTGTTGGCAAGCGCCATGGCGATCATGACCCGCTGGCGCTGGCCGCCCGAAAGCTGGTGCGGGTAGGACTTCATCCGCGTCTCGGGCTCGGGAATGCCCACCTCGTCGAGCAGTTCGAGGATGCGCTTTCGCGCCGCCTCGCCGGTAAGTCCCTGGGGGATGAGAAGGCTCTCGCCGATCTGCTTGTCGAGCGTGTGCAACGGGTTGAGCGAGGTCATCGGCTCCTGGAAGATGAAGGCGATATCGTTGCCGCGCACCCGCCTCAGCCCCGCCTCGTCGGCACCCACCATCTCACGCCCTTCGTAGAGGATGGACCCCGCGATCGTGGCACTGTCGGGCAGGAGGCTCACCGTCGCGAGGGCGGTCACCGATTTGCCCGACCCGCTTTCTCCGACGAGCGCCATCGTCTCGCCCCGGGCGAGTTCATAGGAGACCCCCCGCACCGCATGGGTTTCGACGGCATCCTGACGAAACCGGACATCAAGCGCATTGACTGCGAGAATCGGGGTAACAGCGCTCATGGCGACACCATGACCCACAGGGTGGCGAAGAGTGTCCAGCAGGCTGCGACCAGTGTGAGACCGAGGCGCAGGCTATCCCGAACCGGTTCCCGGAACATCAGCGCCGAAATACCGAGCATGACGGCCCCCGGGGCGTAGAGGACACCCATGACCATGTAGACGAAACCGGAGTATTCCCTCTCGTAGTCGATCTCCGACGGCGCGGGAACGATGTGCCTCCAGGCATGAACCAGCAAGACGGCGATGATGGCCAATGCCGCAAGATACATGGCACGCGCGGACAGGCGCCGCCGCCGGGGCGCATGCGCGCTCACGAGAAGGTCTTTCGGGGGTCGAAGGCGTCGCGCACCCCCTCGAAGATGAACACGAGAAGCGACAGCATGATCGCGAAGGTGAAGAACGCGGTGAAGGCAAGCCACGGGGCCTGGAGGTTCTGCTTGGCCTGAAGCGTCAACTCCCCGAGCGACGGCGCCGAAGACGGCAGGCCGAAGCCGAGAAAGTCGAGCGACGCGAGCGTGCCGATCGTACCTGTGATGATGAACGGGAGCATCGTCAGCGTGGCGACCATGGCGTTCGGCAGCATGTGGCGGAACATGATCGTCCAGTTCGACACACCGAGCGCCCGGGCGGCGCGAACGTATTCGAAGTTTCGTGCCCGCAGGAACTCGGCGCGCACCACACCCACGAGGGCCGTCCAACCGAAGAGCGCGGTCAGAAACACCAGAAGCCAGAAACTTCGCCCGAGAATCGCGAACATGATGATGATGATGTAGAGGCTCGGGGTAGATACCCAGATCTCGATGAAGCGCTGGAAGATGAGGTCGAGCCAGCCACCGAAGAAGCCCTGCACCGCGCCCGCCACGATGCCGATCAGCGAGGCGATGCCGGTGACGATGATCGTGAAGACGATGGACAGACGGAAGCCGTAGATCACCCGGGCGAGCACGTCGCGGGCGGTGTCGTCGGTGCCGAGCCAGTGCTGGGCGTCCGGCGGCGACGGAACCGACCGGCCCACGTCCGATATCGTGTCGAAGCTGTAGGGGATGATCGGCCAGAGCATCCAGCCCTTCTGGATGCTCTCGCCGTTGACGACCCCGGTCTCGGCCTCTGCCATGATGCCTTCCGGGTCGTCGAAACAGCTTTCGAGACCGCCCGAGACGATGAGGCACTGCACCTCGATGTCGGAATAGACCGCCTCGGTCCGGAAGTCCCCGCCGAAGGCCGTCTCCGGGTAGAACCGGAAGATCGGCATGTGCAACTCACCCTGGTAGGAGACGAGGATGGGCTTGTCGTTCGCGATGAACTCCGCAAACAGCGTCAGCCCGAAGATGATCGAGAACAGTATGAGCGACCAGTACGCCCGGCGGTTGCGCGTGAAGTTCCGCCAGCGCCGCTTGTTCAGCGGCGACATCTCGAAACGCCCGCGCCGGGGTTCCGGCGGTGGAGGCGGTCCGGTGTCACCCGGGGTGGCTTCGGGGGTGAGCGGTTCGGCGACGGCCATCTCAGCTCTCCCGCGTCTCGAAGTCGATCCGAGGATCGACGAACACGTACATCAGGTCCGACAGGATGCCGACGATAAGGCTGATGAGGCCGAAGGCGAAGAGCGTGCCGAAGATCACCGGGTAGTCCCGCGCCACCGCAGCCTCGAAACCGAGCCGCCCGAGGCCGTCGAGCGAGAAGATCGTCTCGATGATGAGCGAGGCCCCGAAGAAGACGGAAATGAAAAGCCCCGGGAAGCCCGCGATGATGATGAGCATCGCGTTGCGGAAGATATGCCCGTATAGCACCCGGCTTTCCGAAAGCCCCTTCGCCTTCGCCGTGATGACATACTGCTTCTTGATCTCGTCGAGAAAGGAGTTCTTCGTCAGAAGCGTCAGCGTGGCGAAACTCGCGATGGTCGATGCGAGAACCGGCAGTGTGATGTGCCAGAGATAATCCATGATCTTCCCGAAGAACGACAGCTGCTCCCAATTGTCAGAAACGAGACCACGCAGCGGGAAGATCTGGAGGTAGGATCCGCCGGCGAAAAGCACGAGCAACAGGATCGCGAAGAGAAAGCCGGGAATCGCGTAGGCGACGATGATGAGCGCCGAAGTCCAGGTATCGAAGGACGAGCCGTCCCTCACCGCCTTGCGGATGCCGAGGGGTATGGAGATCAGGTAGGCGATCACCGTCGACCAGAGGCCCAACGTGATCGAGACCGGCATCTTCTCGATGACGAGATCGACCACCGAGATCGAGCGGAAATAGCTCTCTCCGAAATCGAGGCGCATGTAGTCCCACATCATCGAGAAGAACCGTTCTAGGGGAGGCTTGTCGAAACCGAATTCCCGTTCGAGGTCCTCGATGAAATCGGCCGGCAGGCCACGGGCGCCCACATAGCCCTCGTTTCCGGTGTCGATCGTCTCCGATGCGGTGCCGGAAATGCCCTCGAACACGTCCCCGCCGCCCTCGATCTGGGCGATGATCTGCTCGATCGGCCCGCCGGGCACGAACTGCGTCAGCGTGAAGTTGATCACCATGATCCCGAATAGGGTCGGGATCACCAGGAGAAGGCGTCGAAGGATATAGGCACCCAAAGCCCCGCGACCCCGCTCAGTCCAGCGCGCCGGCGGCTCGGAGCCGGGCGTGGCCTTCGGCGTCGTACCACCAGAAATCGAGCGTGCCTAGGGCAAGTGGCGGGATCGTATCTGGTCGCCCGTACATGTCCCAGTACGCGACCCAGTGCTCCTGGTTCGACCATTGGGAAATCCAGAACCCCTGTGCGCGCAGTACGCGGTCGAGTGCCCGCACGGAAGGGCGAAGCTCGTCGAGTGTCGAGGCGGAGATGGCCGCGTCGATCAGCCTGTCGACGGCAGGGTCGCGCAGGGCCATGAGATTGCGTGAACTGTCCTCGGCGGTCTCGGAAGAGAACCATTGCTTGAGGCCGGTCGACGGTTCGAAGCCCTGTCCCGGGGAGTGATTGGTGAGGTCCCAGTCGCCGGATCTTCGCCGCTCGACATACTGCGCGTTGTCGATCCGCTCCAGCCGCGCGTCGATGCCGATCTGGCGAAGATTCTCCACATAGGGGTTCACGATCCGGTCGAAGGCGGGACTGACCTGGATGATCACGAGTTCCAGCCGTTCGCCGGCGTCGTTCCGGAGCATTCCATCATCACCCGGCACCCAGCCGGCCTCCTCGAGCAGCGCCGCCGCACGGCGCAGCGTCCGCCGGTCGGGCAGGTTCTGGCTCGGGTCGTTTTCGGGCGGAACCACCGCAGGCTCGGTCAGGATCTCCGGCGACAGAAGTCCCTCGCCCACCAGCGGCTCCAGGAGAGCGAGTTCCTCGCCCTCCGGCACGCCCTCGGCGGCTAGGTCGGACCCCTCCCAGAACGAGACGGGGCGCTGGTAGAGGTCGTAGAACAGCGTCGCGTTCGTCCACTCGAAGTTGAACAGCATCTCCACCGCATCGCGCACGCGCGCATCCTGCCACTTCTCGCGGCGAAGGTTGAAGATGAAGCCCTGGGCGGTCGTGATGTTTCCATCGGGCAGGGTCTCAAGAACGACCTGGCCCCGCTCGACCGCAGGAAAATCGTAGGATGTCGCCCAGATCCGCGAGGTGTTCTCGATCCGGTAGGTGTACTCGCCGGCCTTGAAGCCCTCGAGCGCCGCCGAACTGTCGGCGAAATACTCGATGCGCACGCTGTCGAAGTTGAACCGGCCCTGGTTGATCGGAAGCTCCGCTCCCCACCAGTCGGGGTTCTTCTTGTAGACGACGGACCGGCCGAAATCGGCCTCCTTCAGCATGTAGGGGCCAGTGCCGAGAAACGGCTCGCTGCGGCTTTCGTCGAGCCGGGCGCCGGTTTCTTCGAACCATGCTTTCGAGAACGGATTCCAGAGGGCGACGAGCCCGACCCGGTCGCGCACCGGCGTATCCTCGGTAAAGGTGAATTTCACCTTGTGGGTGTCCAGCACCTCGACCGCCTCGTAGTACTGGCGGAAGACGTTGCGGAACTCGGCGATCCCCTGGGTCAGGAAAAGGTCGACCGTAAACGCCAGATCCTCTCCCGTCATCGGCGTGCCATCCCAGAAAGTGACGTCATCGCGGAGGTTCACGATCACCCAGTCGAGGCTCTCGGGGTATTCGATGGTTTCGCAGAGATTGCAGTAAATGCCGTAGGGGTCGTCTGCCGCCGCGATCATCAGGTCCTCATACATCAGACCGGTCTGCGCGGCGGGCACCCCCTTGCGGGTGTAGATGTTGAAGCTGTCGAAATTGCCCTCCGCGGCGAGGGATATCTCGCCGCCTTTCGGCGCATCGACATCGACGTAGGAAAAAGGCTCATCCGGGCCGTACTTCAGCTCGCCGAAGTTCGAGAAGCCGTGGCTGATCGTCACTTCCTCGTGCGCCTCGGCATTCACGATTGCTGCCGTGCCGAGAAGCGCCGAAAGCCCCATGAGCGTCATCACCAGCAGACGTCGCCGCGCGGCCTCCCCGATCTCCCGGGTCAACGTCATGGTATGAGCTCGACGGGATTCTCTCATCAGGTTCTCCCTCCCAGGATGGACTCGGCCGTTACTGTTACTTGGGAGACTCCAGCTAAAAATCCAGTCGTCGGCTGCGCAAGTCGAAAAGCCGTGAACGGCGCCGGAGGTGCCGGGATAGGAAGAAAGCCGCCTCCCGTCGGGGCGGGCGCGCTTTAGCGGTGCGGGGCGGATCAGCTGCCCTCGTTCTCGAGCCAGGCAATGAGGTTCGCTCGATCCTCGATATCGCGCATCCCGTTGTAGGACATCTTTGTGCCGGGCGCGTATTCCCTGGGGTTCTCGATGAACGCGCTGATGTTCTCGGGCGTCCAGTCGCTCTCCATGCCCGCCAGAACGTCGGAATAGGCGAACCCGTCCACGGCGGCCTTGTCCCGGCCGACGATGTTCACAAGGTGAGGCCCGGTGCCGTTCCGCTCCTCCGCGATCGCGTGACAGGCGGAACACTGGCGCCAGAGCCGTTCCCCGGCGCCCGCGTCGGCCGCGGCGTAGACTTCCTCGAACGGCACTTCGGGTTCGGCCTCCGCTACCTCCTCGTCTTCTTCCTCTCCGGTGTCGATCGTGTAGGCCTGCTCCTGGTCGTATCGGCTTCCGGAATGGTAGATCGTCTCGGCAACCCAACCGCCCAGAAGGAAGATCAGGAGCATCCCGCAGAAGCCCCCGACGATCTTGGTCGCCGTCATCGTATCCAGCATTGTCCGTTCCAGCCCGTCATTTTCGGTGGCGGTATCTACGCGCTTCCAAACTCCTCCTGCAAGCGATATGAGGCGCGACGAAACGCCCCCTTTCGATGCGGGCGGACCGGCGAAGCGAAGGACCTCACATGGCCGCAATCGCGTTTCAGGGGGAACTCGGCGCCTATTCCCACGAGGCCTGCCGGGCAACACGACCGAACCACGAGCCGCTGGCCTGCGCCACCTTCGAGGATGTGGTCGAAGCCGTGCGGCGCGGCGACGCGGATCTCGCGATGCTGCCTGTCGAGAACACGACCTATGGCCGCGTCGCCGACATTCACCGTCTTCTGCCGGAAAGCGGTCTTCACATCGTCGACGAGGCATTCGTGCGCGTTCACATCAACCTTCTCGGTGTGCGCGGCGCGCGGGTCGAGAACGTCACCACCGCCTTCTCGCACCTCGTGCTCCTGCCGCAATGCGCCGAGTATCTCCGCCGGCACGGCATCACCGGCCGGGTGAGCCCGGACAACGCGCGCGCGGCCCGCGATGTCGCAGAGACAGGCGACCCCACCATGGCCGCCCTGGCCTCGGAACTCGCCGCCGAGGTCTACGGCCTCGACGTGCTCGCCCGGCACATCGAGGACGAGGACCATAACACCACCCGCTTCGTCATTATGTCGAAAACCCCCGACTTCACCCAGCGCGGCGAATTCGGGATGATCACGTCCTTCGTCTTCAAGGTCCGCAACATCCCCGCCGCGCTCTACAAGGCGATGGGCGGCTTCGCGACAAACGGCGTGAACATGACGAAGCTCGAGAGCTACATGGTCGGCGGATCGTTCAACGCCACGCAATTCTATGCCGACATCGAGGGGCACCCCGACGACCGCAACGTCAGGCTCGCCCTCGAGGAACTCGACTACTTCACCGACGAGGTGAAATTGCTCGGCGTCTATCCCGCCGCGCGGCGGCACCACTAGCCCCAGCGACCCGCCTCGATCTGCCGGGCGAGTTTCGCCACCCTGTCCCTGAACCCTTGCGACAGCCCCGATTTCGCAAGCTTCAGCGATTGCACGAGAAGCCGGGCGCGGAACGTCTCGGGGCGGACTGTCAGCGCGAAATGCAACCGCGTGCGCGACCGCGCAAGTCGGGTGAGGTCCACCTCGCCGTGCCCCCTCAACCCGTCGGACTCGGTAACGAAGAGCAGCTGCTGTCCCGGGTCCCAGCCGATGATCTCGGTGATCGCGATGCGCGGGCGGCCCCGGTAGATGAATGCAACCTCCCAGCGTGTGCCGACACCCGGCGGGCCCGACCCGTCGAGCCGCATGACGTCGAAGCCCCGCCTCAGCGCCTGCCGCTCGATGACGGCTATATCGGTCACCGCGGCGAAGACCTCCTCGATCGGGGCGGCGATGTCCTCGCGTGCGGAAAGCCTCATTGCCTCACTCCAGCCGGTCCCGGAGCCAGGCGTCGATGAGGAATCGCGCGATGGCTCCGTTTCGCGGCGGTCCGATCAGGTCATGGGTGCCGCGGAGCACTTCGGCGGCCTCCTCCCGGGTGATCCAGAACGCATCCGACAGTTCCACCGGGTCGAGGGTGATCGCCTCGGTCTCCGCCTCCCCGAGACAGCCCAGCATGAGCGATGCGGGAAACGGCCAGGGCTGGCAGGCGAGATAGCTGACCTCGCCCACCCTTACCCCGGTCTCCTCGAAGACTTCCCGCCGCACCGCCGCTTCCAGCGTCTCGCCCGGCTCCACGAAGCCCGCGAGCAGCGAGTACATCCGCTCGGGCCAGTGGGGGGAGCGGCCGACGAGCAGCCGGTTGCCCCGCACCACGAGCATGATGACGACGGGGTCGGTCCGCGGAAAATGCCGCGTCCCGCAGGCCGGACATCGCCGCTGCCAACCCGCCTCGGCCATCTCCGAGGCTGCGCCGCAGGCCGAGCAGAAGCGGTGCGTCACGTGCCAGCCGAGCAACGCCTTCGACGTCGCAGCGAGTTCCGCCGCGCTGGCATCGAAGCCCGCGACGGCGGCGCGCAGTTCGACGAAGCGCGCGCCCTCCGCCATCGCCGGATGCTGCTGTTCGGAGGGGTCGAAGAAGGCGCCGAGCGTGTCGGACGGGACGTCAGGCTCCCAGGCCGATACATCGGCTGCGAACCACGCGCCGGCATGGTCCCGGCCGAGAAACACAGGAGCCTCTGCCGCCTCGGCCAGCACCGGATGGCCCGGCGGCACCGCTGCGACAGCGCCATTTCCGTCGACAGCGGGCTTGCCACGCCAGAAGGGAAGGACCCGCGTAGTCGGGGCGTCGAGA
>Ga0076929_100173_pt1 | contig 11650 bp, 13 predicted proteins | sample HotLakConUCCSL28_FD_87104 | JGI IMG/M metagenome (GOLD analysis project Ga0076929, IMG submission 87104) | Hypersaline microbial mat communities from Hot Lake, Washington, USA - Hot Lake Consortium UCC-SL28 (version 3) (version 3) | ecosystem: Environmental > Aquatic > Thermal springs > Hot...
TCATCAATGCGATCGGTTCCTCACTCTTTGCGGTGAGCGCCTTCGGCGTCACGACGGCGGGCAACTACGCATTTTCGCGCCTGGTCGACTGGCCGGTGGCGGCCCTGTTCATCGCCGGCGGCTTCGTCGGCAGTGCCATCGGCGCACGGGTGGCGCGCAAGCTGGCCGATGCCAAGGGCACGCTGAATATCGTCTTCGCCGCTTTGATCTTCGCTGTTGCCATCTACATGCTGGTGCAGAATGCGGGTCTGTTGTAAACCGGCCCCCGGTTCAGCGCCCTCCATGAAAGCGAGACCGCATCATGTCCTATATTCCGCTCACCGATGATATCGCCGTCGCGCCGCAGCTGCGCCTCGAGGATCTCGATGCGATCGCCGCAGCCGGCTACAAGGCGGTGATCAACAACAGGCCCGATGGCGAGGGTCCGGACCAGCCGCCGCAGGAAGCGATTGCCGCGCGTGCAGCCGAGCTCGGTCTGGAATACCGCTACGTACCGGTGATCTCGGGACAATTCGCCCCGGAAGACGTCGCCGCCTTCCGCGCCGCGCTCGACGAGCTCGCCGGGCCGGTCGTGGCCTTCTGCCGCTCGGGAACGCGCTCCAGCGTGCTCTGGGCCCTGGCCAATGCCGGCCGGATGTCGGAAGATGACATCATCGCAACCGCGGCGCGCGCAGGCTATGACCTGTCGGCCCTGCGCGGGAGGCTCGACGGTCATGGCCATTGAAGTCCTGACGAAGACGGTTGCCGCAAAATCACGTCTCGAAAATGTGCGTTGCCAGGAGAGCATTTCCCGCGCTACAGACGGAGATATGGCAGCGAACCCGTGTGTGCATGTGAAAGCTTCAGATCTTCAGGCCCTCGAACCCAAGGCCGACATGGTGGCGCAATTGCTGACAGCGCTCGGTCATTCCAAGCGCCTGATGGCGATGTGTCGCATGATGGACGAGGAAGTCTCCGTCGGCACCCTCGCCGAATCGGTAGGGCTCGGCCAATCGGCGCTCTCACAGCATCTGTCGAAGCTGCGGGCGCTCGGCCTCGTCACCACGCGGCGTGAGGGGCAGACGATCTATTACCGCCTCGCTTCCGAGGAAGCGCGCGAACTGATCGGCACGCTCTATCGTCTCTTCTGCAAATAGGACGCCAGGCAGGATGCCAGGCAGAGGCGACGCGCAAGGGCTGGAAGCGAGGCGACGCCTGATCCCCGGGTGATCGCGACCAGCATGAAGCGCATGCGCGCATGTGTTCGCGGCTTCCCGGTCGCGGCGGATTGCGCCGCGCCCTTTTTCCACGATCCGGCATCATGACACCACGCAGCCCTGCGCATCCCGGCGCAACACGGCGCTGCGCGTCACGCAGCGCCGCGGCCCGGTCGCGCAGACCAACGCGTCAGCTGCATTCTTCGCGCGCCCGGCGCAGGGCGGCGGTGAAGCCCATCAGCGAGTAGACATCCGTCGTCTCGTTGCCGCGCCCGGACACGACTTCGAGCCGCAATTCACTCCCGGCGAGGAAGGCGTCGACGAGACGGCCCTCATCGGCGGGATCCTTGATCCAGACGTTCTCGCCGCTCGTCACCATGGTGAAGCGCGTACCGTCGACATCGGCGATCGCGTCCTGACCGTCGCGGGTGGGAAAGCCCATGACCACGGCCACTTCGTTGCGCACGTTCTCTGCCGGGCGGAACGAGACGAAGAGATAGCCGGCACCACGCCGCAATTCTTCGGGCAGGCGGCGCTCGGGTTGCGACAGCGCATAGCAGACCTTGGCGCCATCCGCGCTGGCAGTGTAGGCACCCCAATCGTTGAAGGTGTCCAGAAGCGTCGCGCCCGATTGGGCAAGGGCGCCGCCGGAGGGCGCCTCCATCATGGCACCGGCCAGCGCGATGGCGGGGGCGAAGCGGCGGAGAAAACGTGTGAGCATCATGGATCTGACCCTGGACAGTTTGGTGGCTCGCCATGCGGCGAATCGTGCTCGCGGTTTTTCACTACATTGTCCTGAAATGGGCAAAAATACGTTAACCTTTCCTGAATCGGCGGTTTTGCATTGCGCCATCGCGCGCCTGCTTCTAATTTCGTGCCATCGCCACCGCGCGCACAACAGATCGAGAAGCGGCATCAGCCGCCAGAAGAATCGAGGACCGGCTTGCTCTCACCCGGCGAACTCGCTGCACTGGCCAGGGCCGTCGCGCAGTCGCGCGACCGCGCGGCCTTTGCGCGCCTGTTCGATTTCTTCGCCCCGCGCCTGCAGGCCTATCTGATTCGTCAGGGTGCCGATGCGGCGCTGGCCGAGGAGATCACCCAGGACACGATGACCACGCTTTGGCGCAAGTCGGAACTGTTCGATCCCGCCAAATCCTCGCTTTCCACCTGGCTCTACCGGATTGCCCGCAACCGCCGCATCGATCTCCTGCGCCGCGACCGTTCGACCCTGGCCGAGCCCGATGACCCCGTCTTCGATCTGCCCGACGATACCGATATCGAGGGGGACATGGATGCCGCACAGCGCGACGAAGCCGTGCGGGTCGCCATGAGCAGTCTTCCTGACGAGCAGCTCTCACTGGTACGCTTGGCCTTTTTCGAGGGTCTGTCGCATAGCGAGATCTCGGAGCAGACCGGCCTGCCGCTGGGGACAGTCAAATCCCGCATCCGCCTCGCCTTCACCCGCTTGCGGCGCACCCTCGAAACCGGTGGCGTGGTGGAGATCGAATCCTGAGCGGTCGCATGTCCACGGATGAGCCGAATCATGCCGATCCACGGCGCTTGCTCTTGAATGTATCAATTGAAAATTGCATCATTTGCCGCCGGGGGCGCCTCGGGCCCCGCGCGGCGATGCGCGGGTCTCGTGCCTGCCGAAGCGGCAGTCGACAGATCCCCTGGTCTTGCCGCCCCTTCTCAATCCGCAAGGCGGAACCATATCTGCGGCAATATTGTGTGAAACGCGAACGTGGCGGGATCAGGCAGATGGGGCAAGTGTGCACAATGGAGCGCAACAGGCCGGGGAGAAGCGGGGCGTCGCCGTCGTGAGCAATCTCGAATCACGCGATTATCGCGATGCGATGAGCCATGTCGCCGGCGCCGTTCATGTGGTGGCGACTTCAGACGCGACGGTCCGCAGCGGCTTCACGGCAACGGCGGTCGCTTCGGTATCAGACCGCCCGCCGACACTCGTCGTCTGTGCCAATGCGGACAGTGCCACGACCCGTGCCATTCTCGAAACCGGCATCTTCTCGGTGAATGCGCTTGCTTTCGATGACGCGATGCTCGCCGAGATCTTTGCCGGGCGCACGGAGTTGTCCGGCGATGACCGTTTCGCCGAGGGGCGCTGGGACACGCTGGAGACCGGTGCACCCGTTCTGTCCGATGCGCTTGTCGCCTTCGATTGCCGCTTGCAGCAGAGCCCGCTCGTCGCGACGCATCATCTGCTCGTGGGCGAAGTCCGTGCAGTGCGCTATGGGCTGAGGCGGCGGGCCCTGGTCTATCGTGAGCGCGCTTTCACGGGATTGTGAACGCTCTGGCCGATCGTTTGTACTGCAGGCAGCACGTGCCGCCTCATCCGGCACGGAACTCGTCCTTCAGGGGCTCCCCCCACTGGCCAGCTACGCATGCCTGCTCTGCAAGGCTTCCTGTTGCCTTTGTCGCAGGGATATCCTAAACGCGCCTCCAGTTCATGCTGCGGTGCAGCAGCGTGCCCCGCACGGCGCGAGATCCGTCGCGTCCGTGTGCAGGGTCCCGAAGTAATCCTTTCGACAAAGCGGCTTCGTTCCTGCGCGCCGTGATTTTGCGCGATGGACCCTCGTTTGTGATGCGACAGGTAACGGAGCCGTTTCGTGACGATTGATTTCTGGAATCGCCAGCGCCGGGACTGGTTCGGCAATATTCGCGGCGACCTCCTCGCCGGCCTCGTGGTCGCGCTCGCGCTGATCCCCGAGGCGATCGCCTTCTCGATCATCGCCGGCGTCGACCCCAAGGTCGGGCTCTACGCCTCGTTTTCCATCGCCGTCATCATCGCCTTCGTCGGCGGCCGGCCCGGGATGATCTCCGCCGCCACGGCCGCCACCGCCGTCCTCATGGTGACGCTCGTCAAGGAGCACGGCCTCCAGTACCTCCTCGCCGCGACCGTCCTCGCCGGCATCCTCCAGGTCGCGGCAGGCCTCCTGCGGCTCCACCGCCTGATGCGCTTCGTCTCCCGGTCGGTGATGACGGGCTTCGTCAACGCGCTCGCGATCCTCATCTTCCTCGCCCAGATCCCCGAGCTCGTGGGCGTCCCCTGGCTCACCTACGTCCTCGTGGGGGCGGGGCTCGCGATCCTCTACCTCCTGCCGCTCGTCACCAAGGCCGTGCCGGCGCCGCTCGTGTGCATCCTCGTCATCACGGGCGTCGTCGTCCTCTTCGGCCTCGACCTCAGGACGGTGGGCGACATGGGCGAGCTTCCCTCGACGCTCCCCGTCTTCCTCCTGCCGGACATCCCCCTCAACCTCGAGACACTCCTCATCATCCTGCCGTACTCGGCGGCGGTGGCCGTGGTGGGGCTTCTCGAATCCCTCATGACGGCCTCCATCGTCGACGAGTTGACCGACACCACGTCGAGCCGCCACCGCGAGACGGTGGGGCAGGGCGTCGCCAACATCGGGACGGGCTTCATCGGCGGGATGGCGGGCTGCGCCATGATCGGCCAGTCCATCATCAACGTGCAGTCGGGCGGGCGCGGGCGGCTGTCGTGCTTCTGCGCTGGCGTCTTCCTCCTCGTGATGGTGGTCTTCCTCGGCGACCTCGTCGGGATCATCCCCATGGCGGCGCTGGTCGCCGTCATGATCATGGTCTCCGTCGGGACCTTCAGCTGGGCGTCCATCGGCAAGATGCGCACGCACCCCCTCAGCTCCACGGTGGTCATGGTGGCGACGGTCGCTGGCGTCGTCCTCACCCACAACCTCGCCATCGGCGTCCTGATCGGAGTTCTCCTGTCAGGCATCTTCTTCGCGGCGAAGATCGCCCAGATCTTCCGCGTCCGCTCGACCCTGTCGGCCGACGGGCGGCACAGGACCTACCATGTGGAGGGTCAGGTCTTCTTCGCCTCGGCCGACCGTTTCCTCGATGCGTTCGACTTCCGCGAGGCGCTCCAGAAGGTCACCATCGACCTGTCGAACGCGCACATCTGGGACATCTCGAGCGTCGCGGCCCTCGACAGCGCCGTCCTCAAGTTCCGCCGCGAGGGCGCCGAGGTGGAGGTCGTCGGCCTCAACAGGGCGAGCGAGACGCTGGTGGACAAGCTCGCCATCCACGACAAGCCGGACGCCATCGACCGGCTGATGGCGCACTGAGGACGCTGCGATGCCCAAGATTCTCGCCTGCATCGACGGCTCGGTCTACACCCCGAGCGTCGCCGATCACGCCGCCTGGCAGCGCTGCGTCTCGGCGCCTCCGTCGAGCTCCTCCAGGTGCTCGGCCGGCGCGAGGTCTCCTCCAGCGACCGTTCCGGGCGGATCGGGATCGCCGCCCGCCGCCGCCTCCTCGAGGAGCTCGCCGAGCTCGACGCCGCGCGCGCGAAGGTCCTCCAGGAGAAGGGCTGGCTCGAGCTCGACGAGGCGAAGGGGCAGATCGAGGGTCTCGGCGTCGCCGACGTCACGACGTCCCTGCGCCACGGCGACCTCCTCGAGACGCTGACCGAGCGGGAGGCTGCAGCCGATCTCGTCGTCGTCGGCAAGCGTGGCGAGGCGGCGGATTTCGCAAGGCTCCATCTCGGATCCAACCTCGAGCGGATGCTGAGGACGAGCCAGCGCCCCGTCCTCGTCGCCTCCCGCGCCTTCCGGCCGATCGAGCGCTTCATGGTGGCCTTCGACGGTCGCTCTGGCGCCACGAAGGCCATCGACGCCGTCTCCCGTTCGCCCCTCTTTGCGGGGCTCGCCGGGACCATCGTGACCGTCGCAGGCGCCTCCGGGGAGGTGCGCGGGCGGCTCGAGGGCGCGGCCTCCCGGCTGCGCGCCGGCGGCCTCGACGTCACCGCGCGGCTCGAGCCCGGCGAGGCGGAGGCGGTGATCCCGAGGATCGTGGAGGCCGAGGGCATCGACCTTCTCGTCATGGGCGCCTACGGCCACTCGCGCCTGCGCACCCTCGTGATCGGCAGCACCACCTCCGAGATGATCCGCGCCTGCCGCATCCCGATCCTGGTCTGGCGGTAGAGCGTGATCCGCCCGCGCAAGAGAACCCGCGCGGATGAAGGCGTGCTCGCGTCCATCGTTGGCGCGGTCTCCGGCCGATCGGTTCTATGCAGGTCGATCGGGCATCGCGCCAGGGCGCCTTCCGGCGAGGCGTGTGCGGTTCGCGGCGCCTTGTTCTGAAGGTCGCCGCACGGGTTCGTCGCGCGGCCGATGCGCTGTCCTCTGCCGGCTGCGTACGCCCCGTGGCGATCGGGCCGCCTCGCCGGATCGCCCGTTCGAGCCGTCGATGCTGCTGGCGACCCCGGAAGGATTCGAACCTTCGACCTACGGATTAGAAGTCCGTTGCTCTATCCAGCTGAGCTACGGGGCCGTCGCTTGGGAAAGCGTCAGTGGGTCCAGGGGGCGGCGCGGTCGGTGCGGAAATTGTCCGAGTAGGCGATCTTCTTCTCGCGCCGCGTGCGCTCGTCCTCGACGCGGTACTCGATGCCGTGGCGCTCGGCGTAGGCGATCGCGTCCTCACGGGTCGGAAAGTCCATGCGGACCTGGCGGATGGTGTCGCGGCTCGACGTCCACCCCATCAGCGGCTCCACCTCCGGCGCAAGCTCGGGCTCGAACTCGAGGCGCCATTGCCGCGTCTTGCGCGTTCCGGACTGCATCGCCGTCCGCGCCGGCTTGTAGATCCGTGCCCGCATCGAAGCTCTCCCGTCACCACGCCGCGCCGGGGGCGGGGGCCGAACAGCACCACCCGACCCGTCACACACGCGGCGCATGGTCGGGGCAGCAAGATTCGAACTTACGACCCCCGGTTCCCAAAACCGGTGCTCTACCAGGCTGAGCTATGCCCCGAAGCGCCGCGCGTTCCATCTACACATCGCAGCGCCCTGCGGCAAGGTTTCGCCCGACGCCGCAGCCCTCAGCGCTCCACCCGGACGTGGACGAGGCTGTCGCCGGGCTCGAGCCCAACGTCCTCGGCAACGCCCGCGTTCACCTCGAACACGAATCGCGCGGGACCGTCCGACGGGATCGCCTCCAGCGACAGGGGCTCGCCGCTCTTGATGCTGATCACGGTCCCGTCCGCCCGCGCGAAGATGAGGTCGAGGGGCAGGATCGTGTTCTTCATCCAGAACGAACGCTCGCCCTCGGCGCCGTAGTCGAACAGCATGCCGTGGTCGCGCGCCATCTCTTCGCGGAACATCAGACCGCGCGCGCGCTCGACCGGGTCGTCGGCGATCTCGACGCTGAACGTGAACTCGCCCTCGTCGGTGACGATGACGAGACGGTCGGGCGGCAACGTCGCCGGATCGGGGCTCGCGGCCGCGGCCGGCCCGGCGACGAGGACGGCGGCGGCGAACATGGCGGCGATGCGTGCGGCGGGAAGGCGCATCCCGCTCAGTGCGACTTGGGGACGTTGACGTTCCCGTCCGGCAGGATCTCGGCCGCCATCAGCCCCTTGGGGCCGTTGCCGAAGCGCACGCGCACGGTCTGCCCGGGGCGCAGTTCCGTCACGCCGAAGCGCCGCAGCGTCTCCATGTGGACGAAGATGTCGGGCGTGCCGTCGCCGCGGGTCAGAAAGCCGTAGCCCTTGGACCTGTTGAACCACTTCACCCGCGCCATCTCTGCCGGACCCTCCGGCGTCACGTGCACGTGAGCGCGCGAGGGCGGAAGGGTGGAGGGATGGGCGGCGGACGATTCGTCCATCGACAGTATCCGGAAGGCCTGGAGGCCCTTCGGCCCGGTCACCACCTCGCACACAACCCGGGCGCCTTCGTAGGCACTCTGATACCCGTCCCGCCTCAGGCAGGTGACGTGCAGCAGAACATCCTCGCCGCCGCTATCGGGAACGATGAAGCCGTAGCCCTTCCCGACGTCGAACCATTTGATGCTTCCGGACATCTCGTACAGGCCTTCGAGCCCGTCGATTCCCGGCGTATCGTGCCGGCTGTCCTCGGAATAGTGCTCGAAGTATCGGCTGGACTTCTGTTCGCTCACCACTAAACCCGCCGCTTTACCAAACCCGTTTACGCTCACCGCATCTCGGAATCGGACGTTACCATTTCTTCACCCTGTTCGCGACGGGTCATGCGTCTGGATCGGCGAGTGTTGCGCGCGCGACACAGAATTCTAGACGAATTTCATGTTCTCGAGCGGGGCGAACGTTTCGGCGAGCGGCGTCCTTACGACGATATGGGCCGACGAATCCTGCTCCGTCGGCTCCCGGTTCGCGATCACGAGGCGGGCGCCCGCCTCCAGAGCGATCTGTGGAAAAGCCGCGGCCGGGTACACCACCAGCGACGAGCCTGCCGCCACAAAGAGGTCCGCCTCCACGGCCGCCTCCATGGCGCGCTGCATCGCCTCCTCGGGCATTTCCTGGCCGAAAGAGACGACCGCCGCCTTCACGAGACCGCCGCACGCCGCGCAGCGGGGTGAGCGGGCGGTCTCCTCGACGATCCTCTCCGCCTCGGCGATCTCCATGCGCGCGGCGCAGTCGAGGCAGGTGGCGAAGTCGTTGGTGCCGTGAAGCTCCACGAGCCGCTCCCGGGGAACGCCGGCCCGCGCGTGGAGGCCGTCGATGTTCTGCGTCACCACCAGCGACACGACGCCCTCCCGCACGAGGTGGGCCACCGCGCGGTGGGCGGCGTTGGGGCCGCACTCGTCGAGAAGGCGCGCCATGGCGAAGCGGCGCTGCCAGTCCTCGCGCCGCTTTCGTTCGGAGGCCAGGAACTCCTGGTAGGTGATCGGCGTCATCCGGCTCCAGATCCCGCCGGGGCTTCGGAAGTCGGGGATGCCCGATTCCGTGGAGATGCCGGCGCCCGTGAAGACGACGGCGCGGCGGGCTGCGCGAAATTCGGCGGTGAGCGCCTGCGAGGCTTCCTCGCGACTAACAAGAATCATGCGAGTCATGGGTCCCATCGTTGCTGCGCCACGGCGTCGGCGCAAGATCACGGCGCTGTCCTGTAGGCGAGCGCCTCCGCCACGTGGACGCGCCGCACGCGGTCGCTGCGGGCAAGGTCGGCGATGGTGCGGGCGACCTTCAGCGTGCGGTGATAGGAGCGGGCGGACAGGCGCCGCTCCGTCGCGACTCGGTCGATGAGGTCCATCGCCTCGCCGTCGGCCTCGAGGGTCGCCTCCAGGGTCTCCACCCCCACCTCGGCGTTGAGGAGCGGACCCTTGCCGCCACCGAGGCGGGAGCGCTGGCGATCCCGCGCCTCGGCCACCCGCGCGGCCACCGCCGAGGAGGTCTCCCCTGGCGGGGCCCTGAGGTCCGCTGGCGTCACGGCGTCGACGCGGATCGCAAGGTCGATGCGGTCGAGGAGGGGGCCCGAGAGGCGCGACTGGTAGTCGCTCGCGCAGGCCTCCCCCCGCTTGCAGGTGTGCCCCGCCTCCCCGGCATGGCCGCAGCGGCAGGGGTTCATGGCGGCGAGAAGCTGGAAGCGGGCGGGATACGTCACGCGGTGGCTCGCCCGCGCGATCATCGCGACCCGCGTCTCCAGCGGCTCGCGCAGCGCGTCGAGGACCTGGGGCGCGAACTCCGGCAGCTCGTCGAGGAAGAGGACGCCGCCGTGGCACAGCGAGACCTCCCCCGGCCGCGCCTTCGGGCCGCCGCCCACGAGCGCCGCCATGGAGGCGGAGTGATGGGGCGCGCGATAGGGCGCCCTCGCGTCGAGCCGGCCGTCCGACAGGTGGCCCGCCACGGAGCGGATCATGGCGCTCTCGAGGAGCGTGCGCGGCTCGAGCGGCGGCAGGATCGAGGGCATCCGCTCCGCCAGCATGGACTTGCCGGATCCCGGAGGACCGATCATGAGCATGTTGTGGCCGCCCGCCGCCGCGATCTCGAGGGCGCGCTTCGCGCTCTCCTGGCCCTTCACCTCCGCAAGGTCGCTGCCCGGTCGGGCGGGGCGGCGCATGTCGGGCTCGGGCCGCGGCAGGATCTGGTGACCTGCGAAGTGGTTGACGAGGGCGGGGAGGGAGGCGGGCGCGATGAGAGGCATGTCCGCAGAGGCCCACGCCGCCTCCGATCCGTCGGCCGCGGGACAGATCAGCCCCTTGCCGAGGGCGTGGGCGCCGACCGCCGCCGGGAGCACGCCCGCGACGGCGACGATCCGCCCGTCGAGCCCGAGCTCGCCGAGGACGACGCTCTCCTCCACCGCCTCGGAGGGGACGACGCCGAGGGCCGCGAGGAGGCCGAGAGCGATCGGAAGATCGTAGTGGCTGCCGGCCTTCGGAAGGTCCGCCGGGGCAAGGTTCACGGTGATGCGCCGCGGCGGCAGCGACAGGCCCGCCGACAGGAGCGCAGCGCGCACCCGCTCGCGGCTCTCGGCCACAGCCTTGTCGCCGAGGCCGACGACGGTGAAGGCCGGGGAGCCTGCCGCCACCTGCACCTCGACGTCCACCGGGACGGCCTCGATCCCGCGGAAGGCGATGGTGGTGATGCGGCTCTGCACGCCGGCGCGCTCCGTCTCGTTCAATCCGAGATAGCACGACGTGCCCTCAATTTCAACCTGAGACGGCGGCGCTCCTCGACGTCCCGCGCGGTAATCATTGCACCTTGCGTCCTCGCCCCATACGTTCAGCCGAAACCGCGCGACGGTTCCGCCCGGGGAGGGACGAAGACGACGATGTGTGTGACGCGGCCGCCGTGCGCCCTGGGAGACGGGCTGTGATCGTTGAGCCTCCGCCTGGGCAGCGCCGCCGTGGACCCGTGTCCAGGTTCGGGCCTCTGTCGCCCGTCGTGCGCCGTTTCGTCCCCGCCAGGCATCCTGGCGCCGTGGGACCGAGCCCCTGGCTCGGCTATTCCCCGCGCTTTCCGGGCCGCCGCATCACGCCACTCGACAGGCAGACGCCGACCTTCGGCAAGCTCGGCACGCTCGAGGTGCGCCTTGCCCGCACCGCGGGCGAGGTCAAGCGCGCCCAGCAGGTGCGCTACCAGGTGTTCTACGAGGAGATGAACGCCCAGGCGGACCCCTACACCATGGCGACCCGCCGGGACCGGGACCGCTACGACGCGCTGTGCGACCACCTCCTCGTCCTCGACCACAACGTGGCGCAGCGCCGCTTCCGCAAGCCGAAGCCCCGCATCGTCGGCACCTACCGCCTCCTGCGCCAGGAGGTGGCGGAGAGGAACGGCGGCTTCTACAGCGCGTGCGAGTTCGAGGTGGGCGAGCTCGTGAAGCGCCACCCGGACAAGACGTTCCTCGAGCTCGGCCGCTCCTGCGTCCTGAAGCCCTACAGGGACAAGCGCACCGTCGAGCTCCTGTGGCACGGCAACTGGTCCTACGTGCTGCGCCACAACATCGACGTCATGTTCGGCTGCGCCTCCCTCGGGGGAACCGACCTCGACGAGCTCGCGACGGCGCTCTCCTACCTCCACCACAACCACCTCGCGCCGCCGGAGTGGCGGGTGCGCGCGGTCCCCTCGCGCTACGAGCGGATGGACCGCCTGCCGCCGGAAGCTGTCGATCCCAAGACAGCGCTCCGCGCCCTCCCGCCACTCCTCAAGGG
>Ga0076929_101017_pt1 | contig 11607 bp, 15 predicted proteins | sample HotLakConUCCSL28_FD_87104 | JGI IMG/M metagenome (GOLD analysis project Ga0076929, IMG submission 87104) | Hypersaline microbial mat communities from Hot Lake, Washington, USA - Hot Lake Consortium UCC-SL28 (version 3) (version 3) | ecosystem: Environmental > Aquatic > Thermal springs > Hot...
CGTCTCCATCAGCTTCTCGGTGCCCCGGTGGAGAAGCCCGATATGCGGGTCGCAGCGTTCCACGACCTCGCCGTCGAGTTCGAGCACCAGCCTCAGAACTCCGTGCGCGGCAGGGTGTTGCGGCCCGAAGTTCAGGTTGAAATTGCGGATCTTCTGTTCGCCCGTCAGCGTGTCTTCGAAGCCTCGGCCGTCCATGTGTTCCGTCCCTTTCAGTTCTGCCAGGAAGGGGGCATCCGCCCCTCGGTCCCGGCAACGAAGTCGTATTGCGGCGCGAGCCAGTCACGGGCGGCGAGGCGCTGTTCGGCGGTCATGTCGAGCGCCGGTCCCCGATGCACGACCCGCGACCCGGCAGGCGGCAGATAGTCTATTCCCAGATGTTCGCAAATCCCGCGCACCGCGTCACCCTCGAAAAGCTCCTCGTGGAAAGCGACCTTGAGGCGCGGGCCGACCGCCCGACGCAGCCGCGAGACGTTGCGCGCGTAGTCCGAACGCCGGGCGATCTGGCTTTCCTCGCCCCGGAGCGTCCGGCGCAGAATGCGCGCCGCCCGGTCCCGCGTCAGCCCTCCCGAGGGGTCGCGACGCGCGGCGATCATCCGCACATGGGACCAGAGCCGCTCCACGGGGTCGCGCAGGAGATAGACGAAGCGCACCTCCGCGACGAGCCGGGACATGCCCTTCAGCCGGCCCTGGGGAAGGAGAGCATAGGCAGGTGTGACATCGCCGATCACCGTTTCGCTTGTGCGACCGGCCTCGAGATAGGCGAGATAGGCTTGCGGGTCCTCGCCCGCCCGGAGCACGCCGAGCCAGTCGCTCCTGTCCCTGAGCCGCACGGCGTCCTCCGCGAGACCCTCCCCGCCGGCGGAGGCGATCTTCTTGGACAGCACCGCATGGCGGGCCTCGTGCTTGGCGATTTCCCTGTCGAGCTTGCCGTTCTCGATCGCGTCGAAGTAATGCAGTTCCTTGATCGACCGGAAATGACACTGGGGGTGTTCGGCGAGGTATTCGTAGAGCCAGCCGGTGCCCGCCTTGGTCGCGCCGACGCAGAACATGAGGGTCGCCTCGGCCATGTCAGATGCCTTCGATGTCGTCCCTGAAGGCGATGATCCAGAGCAGGATGACGGCGACCGCGGGCACGATGGCGATCATCAGGGCGAAGTACTTCGATATCCCGTAGCGCGGCAGGATCCTCCAGAACGGCACGACGAGGATCGCGGCGGCCAGGACATACCAGAGGGCGAGCTGGATCAAGACTTCGCCCCGTCGCCCTTTTCATCCCCGGGCAGGATGTATTCCGCGCCTTCCCAGGGGCTCATGAAGTCGAACTGGCGGTATTCCTGAACGAGGTTCACCGGCTCGTAGACCACCCGCTTTTCCGCGTCGTCGTAGCGCACCTCGGTATAGCCCGTGGTCGGGAAGTCCTTGCGGAGCGGATGGCCGCGGAACCCGTAGTCGGTGAGGATGCGGCGGAGGTCGGGGTGACCCTTGAAGAGAAGGCCGAACATGTCGAACACCTCCCGTTCGAACCAGTTGGCCGAGGGGTGGATATCGGTGATCGACGGCAGCATGTCCTCTTCCCGGGCCGCGACCTTGAGGCGGATGCGCTGGTTCTCGTACATCGACAGGAAGTGATAGACGACCTCGAACCGCGCCTCGCGCTCGGGGTAGTCGACCGCGGTGATGTCGACGAGGGTCGAAAACCTGCAATTCCGGTCGGACTTCAGGAACTCGACGAAACTGACGAGCGACGACGCCGAGACCTCGAGGGTCAACTCGTCCCGCGCCACCGCCCATGACAGCACGCAGTCGGGCCTCCTCGCTTCGATATGCGCGCCGAGTTCGTTGCGAGCGTCGGACATGTGGGCCTACCTCACGATGGTTCCGGTGCGCCGGATCTTCCGCTGCAGCTGAAGGATGCCGTAGAGCAGAGCTTCGGCGGTCGGCGGGCAGCCGGGGACGTAGATGTCGACGGGAACGATCCGGTCGCAGCCCCGCACCACAGAGTAGCTGTAGTGGTAATAGCCCCCGCCATTGGCGCAGGAGCCCATCGAGATGACGTAGCGCGGCTCGGCCATCTGGTCGTAGACCTTGCGCAGCGCCGGGGCCATCTTGTTCGTCAGCGTGCCCGCCACGATCATCACGTCGGACTGGCGCGGGCTGGCGCGCGGGGCGACACCGAAGCGCTCGGCGTCGTAGCGCGGCATCGAGGTGTGCATCATCTCGACGGCGCAGCAGGCGAGCCCGAAGGTCATCCAGTGCAGCGACCCGGTGCGCGCCCAGTTGATCAGGTCGTCGGTGGCGGTGACGATGAAGCCCTTGTCCTGAAGCTCGGCGTTGAGCTCCTGGGTGGCGACCTCGCGGTCTGCGCCGGCGGAATTGACGTTGGTGGCGACGGACATGTCCGGCTCCCTGTGTCGGCGGGTCTGCCCGACCCGTGGCTACCGAGCGATCTAGTCCATGGCCGGGGCGAATTCAACGCGACAAAGGCCGCGCGGCGACCCGGTCACTCCCAGGTCATCGCCCCTTTCTTCCACTCGTAGGCGAAGCCGATCGTCAGCACGAGCAGGAACACCATCATCGACCAGAAGGCGGTGTCCGACAGCGTCGGGAAGGCCGTGGCCCAGGGAAAGAGGAACGCGATTTCGAGGTCGAAGATGATGAACAGGATCGACACGAGGTAGAACCGCACGTCGAACTTCATGCGCGCGTCGTCGAAGGCGTTGAAGCCGCATTCGTAGGCCGACACCTTCTCGGGGTCGGGGTTCGAGACCGCAAGCACCACCGCGGCGAGAACGAGGATGAGCGCGAGGCCCAGCGAGACGCCGAGAAAGATCAGGATCGGCAGGTATTCCCTGAGAAGTTCGTCCAAGGTCGGCTCCTTCGCGGCGGTCTCGCCCCTTTGGTCTGTCTAGGACCGGCCGCAGGCGGGGTCAACGCCCGGTGCCCGACACGCCGTGGCTCACCTTCCCGCCCTGCCCTCGACGAGTCCCTCGTTTACCGCAAGCCAGCGCTCGCGGTAGGCGTGCCGGGCGGCCAGTGCGACGTCGTTCTGGAACGACGCGCCGACGCCCGCGCCCACCGCCGCGCCGATCACCGGGGCGAGCTGGGCGAGCTTGCGGGCGGAAAGGTTGACGCCGAGCGTCGCCGCCACCCGGCGCACGGTTGCATGGGTGCCGGCGGCCTGGCCCGTCAGGCGCACGATGTTGGTCCAGGTCTCGGGCGGCAGCTCCTGGCTTTCGCGCGCCAGCCGGTCGAGGATCTCGGCCTTCTCGCCGGGCGAGTTGGCGCCGGCGAGTTGCAGGATGTCGAGGATGAACACGCGCTCGGCCACCTCGCCGCCGCCGAACCCGTAGGACAGCCCGGTGAGCCTCGCGGTGCGGAGCGCCAGGGTGATCGTCGTGGGAATGTCCACCGCGAGCCCGAACGCGCCGAACGCCCCCGCCGCGCCGCCGCCCGTCGCGGCATAGCCGATGGCCCAGCGGCGCACCATGAGGGCGGCGGCCTCGCACGCTGCGAGGTCGGCGAAATCGTGGGAAATCGCCGCCTGCCGGATCGTCGCCGAGGCCACCCAATCCGCTCCGACGAGCGCCGCTTCGATGGCCTCGGGCGGGATGAGCCGATGGGTGAGCGCGGAAACCGGGCGCGCGAAGCCGCGCACGAGGCGCGGAACCGCCGACGGCGGGGCGCGCCTATAGGCGTCCTGCTCTGCAAGGATCGCCTGAAGCGTGGTGTCCGGCAGACCCGTCACCCCTCGGACCCCCTGAGGACGCGCAGGTCGCGCGCGCGTGCAGCCGTCATCTCCAGCCGGCAGTCGGCTCCGGCGAGCAGCCGCATCGACCCCGCGCCCCAGAGCGCGTAGGCGAGACCGCATTCCGCGTCGCGGAAGGCGATCCAGGCGCGCTGGGCGTCGCGGAGGGCCGTCGCGCGGTTGGCGAATTCGGGGAAGGCTGCACGCTCGGCCTCATCCTGCGCCTCCGCCCAATCCATGCTCGCGCGATATTCGGTGTCGAGCCAGACAGCCCAGACCTGCGCCTCTGCCAGCATGCAGGCCACCATTCCGACGGTCGTCTCGCCTTTCTCCTCGCGCGCCATGCAGGGGTCGGCGACGGCGCCCCTGCATCCCATGAGATCCGCCGTCTCCGCTGCCCTGTAGCAGGCATCGAGCGCAGGTCCATACCGCGCGACGAGGTCATCCGGCCCCTCTGCCGCAGCGGGCGCCGCAAGGCAGAGCGCCACCGCCGTCAGGCGCGGTAATCGGGGTTCTGGTAGTCGAAGCGGCATCCGGCCTTCCAGGCGTTGCGGTCGTTGCCGTGGTTCGAATAGCCTCCGGCATTCCTCAACATAAGCGCGAGGTGCATCAGGTTCCACGTCATGATCGTGGTGTTGCGCCGGGTGAAGTCGTTGTCGAACCCCGCCGGCCTGCCGTCGACCTCGTCGCCGTAGGACGGCCCCGGCCCCGCCTCGCCGATCCAGCCGCAATCGGCCTGCGGCGGAATGGTGTAGCCGAGATGGCCGAGCGCGTAGAGAATCGTCATCGCCGTGTGCTTGATGCCGTCCTCGTTGCCGGTGATCACGCAGCCGCCGGTCTTGCCGTAGAAGATCGACTGGCCCTTGTCGTTGAGCATTCCCGACATTCCGTAGAGGCGCTCGATCAGCACCCGGCAGACCGAGCTTTCCTCCCCGAGCCAGATCGGCGTGCCGACAACCAGAATCTCCGCCGCGAGAACCTTCTCCCAGAGGAGCGGCCAGTCGTCGCGGTCGTAGCCATGCTCGGTCATGTCGGGATAGACGCCGTGGGGAACATCGTGGTCGAGCATGTGGATATGCTCCACGCTCACCCCGGCCCTCTCCATGATCGTCGCGGAGGCGTCCAGCAGAAGCCTCGTGTGGCTCTCGCCGCCGTCCCTCTTCAGGGAGGTGTTGACGAAAAGCGTCTTCACTCCGCTGAAATCATGGGGATTTTCGGCGCAAAGCCGGTCTTGCTGTTCATTGAGAGACATCGGGAACCCTTCCTGTTGCAGGGGGTTCAAACGCTGGCATCCGACGCTTGTTCCGATAGGCGGGCAGCGGCGACCGTCGTCCCGGAGACCGCGGGCGCAGGGCCTGTCAGGTGTCCGGGCCCGCTCGGGGACGAACGGCGAACCCCCAGCGGTCGAAGGCCCGCACCGTGGCGTTCCCGCCCTGCCCGCAGGTCACGACGAGCCAGATCCTTCCGACACCGGGGCGCGCGACGCAGTCTTCCGCCCGTCCGCCGCCGGCCACATGGGCGCGCGCGGCACGGTCGATCACGGCGCTTTCGTCGAGCGTCGCCACCCTGAGGCCGAGGAGAAGCCCCAGACCGGACGCCGCGAGGAGCAGGAAGACGAGACCGAGGATCACCGGGCGAGGCATGCCGCCTGATGACATATCGCGGCGAGTTCCGCACCTTCCGCGATGCCGGTGGCGATGAACACGCCGGCCGCGACCAAACCCAGTATCCTGAACATCCGTCCTGCTCCCGCTTATTGCTTTCCTCCAACGGATGACCCGGAGGCGCGCGATATGACATGTCACCGGGCACGGTCCGGCGCTGATTTCGCCTAGCAGGCGGCCTGTTCGGCGGCGAGACGGGGGGCGGCGCGGATCACTTCATCGGCGATGATCCGCGCGATGAGGCCGCAATCGTCGGCGGAAAACGTCAGCGGCAGGCGCATGTCGACCACCGCGCGCAGCACCCGGTCGGAAGCGGGCATCGGCGCCGGGGCCGCGTAGGCCCAGTGCCGGTAGATACTGGTGAAACCCTGGGGTTTCTCGGCGCCGAACCATTTCAGCTCGACGCCGCGCGCCTTCGCACCGGCGACGACCGCCTCGATGGCCGCATCTGGCCAGTCGAGCAGGAGAAACTGGATCGACGAGCCTACGAAGCTTTCCGCGTCGGGCCGCTCGATCACCGTCAGCCCCGGCGTGCCCCTGACGCCCTGCTCGACGGCACGGTAGAGCGACGTCCATTTCGCGGCATTGTCGGGGAGGGCCGCGATCTGGGGCCGGAGAACGGCGGCGCGCAGGTTGTCCATCCGCCCCGAGACGTTCGGCATTTCGCCCGCATGGACCGCGACCGTCTCGGGGTCGGGCGCCGCGCCGTGGCGGTCGAAGAACATGTAGGAGCCGGACATCAGGATCATCTTCGCCGCGAGATCGGCGTCATCCGTGACGACGAAACCGCCCTCGCCGGAATTGGCGTGCTTGTAGGTCTGGGTTGAATAGCAGCCGATGGCACCGTGACGCCCCGAGGGCGTGCCCGCCCACGCGGCACCCATGGTGTGGGCGCAATCCTCCACCACCGGCAGGCCCGCGGCGTTCGCGATTTCCATCAGCCGGTCCATGTCGACGATGTGCCCGCGCATGTGGGACAAGAGAAGCGCGTCCGCCTCGCCCGCCTTCGCCTCGAGGTCGGCAAGGTCGATCGTGAGATCTTCGGTCACGCCCACGAAGACCGGCGTCGCCCCGACCGCGACGATGGCGCCGGGCACCGGGGCGAGGGTGAAGGCGTTCGACAGCACGCGCGCGCCCGGACCGAGACCGAGGGCGCGGAGCGCGAGGCGCATCGCAAAGCCCCCGGAGGTCACCGCCACCGCGTATTTCGCCCCGGTGGCCGCCGCGAACTCCGCCTCGAGGCGCTCGGTCTCGGAGGTCTCGCCGGGGGCGGAATTGTAGCGGTGAAGCTTGCCCGACCGCATGATCTCGACCGCCCGCGCGATTCCCTCTTCGGGGATCGGGGCCTGCTGGGTGAAGGATTTGGCGAATGTCTCTGTCACGGGCGAAATAGTGGAGCCGATGCCCTGTGCGGTCAACCGATCAGGTGCCGCACCACCCCGGACAGATCGGAATAGGCCGCCAGCAGCGCATCGGGCGCGAGGGCGGCCATTTCCTTGCCGGCCGGGCCGAAGGTGACGAGCACCACCGGCACACCGGCCGCCCGCGCGGTGTCGAAGTCGGTCACGGTATCGCCCACCAGAAGCGAGTTTTCCGTCGCGCCGCCCGCCCGCTCCACCGCCGCGCGGTAGGGGGCCGGGTCGGGTTTTCTGACCGTCAGCGTATCGGCTCCCACCAGCGCGTCGAAGTCCCTCCGTACCCCCAGCCGCGCCATCAGAAGCTCCGCGAGGCCCTCGGGCTTGTTGGTGCAGACCGCGAGGCGGTAGCCGGCCGATTTCAGCGCAGCGACCGCTGCCATCGCACCGGGATAGAGCACGGTATGGCGGTCGATCGCATCGCCGTAGGCCGCGAGCAGCCGGGGATATTCCCGGTCGATCTCCGCCACACCGGCACCGGGGTCGACCCGCGAGAACCCCAGCGTCAGCATCGCCCGCCCGCCGCGGAACGCGGTCGCGGCATCCGCCACCGGGTCGAGCACCGCGCCGTGTCCGAGATCGGCAAAGCACCAGTTAGCCGCCGCGATGAGGTCGGCGCTCGTGTCGGCAAGGGTTCCGTCGAGGTCGAAGACAACTGTTTTTGGCGCCATAATGCCTGTAATGTCCTGTCAGAAGCCGTGATCCGGCGGGGCTTGTGCGAATGCCCGCGTGGCGTAAAACGTGGGCCAACGAAAGAAAAGAGCAGATCATGGCGACCCAGCTCGTCCTTCTGGCCGCCGGCCAGGGCACCCGGATGAAATCGGACCGGCCGAAGGTCCTTCACGAGGTCGCCGGGCGCGCGCTCTTTGCCCATGCGCTGGCCTCTGCGGCGGACCTCGACATAGATCGGAGGATCGTCGTCGTCGGCAGCGGCGCGGAAACCGTCGCGGCGGCCGTCGAGGCCGAGGACCCGCGCATCGTCACCGTCGAGCAGCGCGAACAGCTCGGCACCGGCCACGCGGTCGCCCAGGCGCGCGACGCGCTCGCGGGCGCCGGAGGCGATACGCTGGTGCTCTACGGCGACACGCCCTTCATTCGCCCCGAGACCCTCGCGGCGATGGCCGCCCGGCGCGAGAGCGGGGCCGATATCGTCGTGCTGGGCTTCCAGGCCGTCGACCCGGGCCGCTACGGCAGGCTCATAACCGAGGGGGCGACGCTTCTGAAGATCGTCGAGTTCAAGGACGCGACATCTGATGAGCGTGCGGTAACCCTCTGCAATTCCGGCGTCGTCATGGCCGACACCGATACACTTCTCGATCTTGTCGCAGCCCTCGGGCGCGACAACGCGGCGGGCGAATACTACCTCACCGACATCGTGGCGACCGGCCGCGAACGCGGACTTTCGGCGTCGGTCGTCACCTGCGACGAGACCGAGACCCTCGGCGTGAATACGCGCGCCGACCTCGCCGCCGCAGAAGCCGCCTTCCAGGCCCGCGCCCGCGCCGCCGCGCTCGATGACGGGGTCACCCTCGTCGCCCCCGAAACGGTGTTCTTTTCCTTCGATACAATCATCGGCCGCGACGCGCTCATCGAACCCAATGTCGTCTTCGGCCCCGGCGTCACGGTCGAGACCGGCGCCACGATCCGCGCCTTTTCCCACATCGAGGGCGCGCACGTCTCCGCCGGAGCCGTCGTCGGCCCCTTCGCGCGGCTCCGGCCCGGCGCGGAGGTGGGCAACGACGCCCGCGTCGGCAACTTCGTCGAAATCAAGAACGCGGAAATCGGCGAAGGCGCCAAGGTGCCCCACCTCTCCTACGTGGGCGACGCGGAGATCGGCGCGGCCGCCAACCTCGGCGCGGGCACGATCACCTGCAATTACGACGGGGTCGCGAAGCACCGCACCGAGATCGGCGCGCGCGCCTTCGTCGGCTCGAACACGATGCTCGTCGCACCCGTGCGCGTCGGCGCAGGCGCCGTGACCGCCTCGGGCACGGTGGTCACGAAAGACGTCCCCGACGGCGACCTCGCCATCGGGCGCAGCGAACAGGTCAACAAGCCCGGACGCGGGCGGCGGCTGATGGACATGCTCCGGGACAGGGCCCGGAAAGGAGCCTGACATGTGCGGTATAGTGGGAATTCTCTCGGACAACGAGGCCGCGCCGGTTCTCGTCGAGGCGCTGAAGCGCCTCGAATACCGCGGCTATGACAGCGCCGGCATCGCGACGGTCGACGGCGGCCGGCTCGACCGCCGCCGCGCGGTGGGCAAGCTCGTCAATCTCTCGGACCTCCTGGTCCACGAGCCGCTCCCCGGAAAGGCCGGCATCGGCCATACCCGCTGGGCGACCCACGGCGCGCCGACGGCGGGCAACGCCCATCCGCACCGCGCGGGCGGCGTGGCCGTCGTCCACAACGGGATCATCGAGAACCACAAGGCGTTGCGCGCGGATCTCGCCGCGAAGGGCTATGCGCCGGAAAGCGAGACCGACACCGAGACCGTGGCGATTCTGGCGCAATCCTTTATCGACCAGGGGCTCGCTCCGCGCGACGCCGCCGAGCAGACCATCGCCCGGCTCGAAGGCGCCTTCGCGCTGGCGTTTCTCTTCGACGGGGAGGACGACCTCATCATCGCCGCCCGGAAGGGCTCGCCCCTCGCGGTGGGCCATGGCGAGGGCGAGATGTATCTCGGCTCCGACGCCATCGCCCTCGCGCCGCTGACAAGCCGCATCACCTATCTCGAAGAGGGCGACCGGGCCGTGATCACCCGCGCGGGCGTCGAGATCATCGACGCCGCAGGCCGGCTCGCGAACCGGCCCATCCGCACCGTCCGGATCGACACCGCCCAGGCCGACAAGGGCGGGCACAGGCACTTCATGGCCAAGGAGATCGCCGAACAGCCCACGGTGCTTTCGGCCACGATCGCCCATTACATTGAGGGCGATACGCTCAACCTGCCCGACGGGGTGCCGGATTTCGCGCGCATCGACCGCGTCGTCATGGTCGCCTGCGGCACGGCCTACTACGCCTGCGCGGTGGCGAAATACTGGTTCGAGGGCATCGCGAACCTGCCCTGCGAGGTCGATATCGCGAGCGAGTTCCGTTACCGCGAACCGCCCATCGGGCCGAACACCCTGGCGATCTTCGTCAGCCAGTCGGGCGAGACCGCAGACACGCTCGCCGCCCTGCGCCACGTGGCCGGCAAGGCCCGCGTCCTCTCCGTCGTCAACGTGCCCGAATCGACCATCGCCCGCGAAAGCGACGTCGCCCTGCCGATCTTCGCCGGCGCCGAGATCAGCGTGGCATCGACGAAGGGCTTTACCTGCCAGCTCGCCGTGCTCGCCACCCTCGTGTTGCGGGCCGCGACCGACCGGGGCGCCATCGGCGCGGAGGCGCTCGCGACCCGGCTCGCCGAGTTCGCCCGCATGCCGGGGCTTCTCTCCCAGGCCCTCTCGCGGGAGGCCGGCATCGCCGACATCTGCGGCGAGCTTTCCCAGGCGCGGGACATCCTCTTTCTCGGGCGCGGCACGCTCTATCCGCTGGCAATGGAAGGCGCTCTGAAGCTGAAGGAAATCAGCTACATACACGCCGAAGGCTATGCATCCGGAGAATTGAAGCACGGACCCATCGCGCTCATCGACAGCAATGTGCCGGTGATCGTGATGGCCCCGAAGGACAACCTCTTCGAAAAGACCATCTCCAACATGTCCGAGGTGCAGGCGCGCGGCGGCCGGGTCGTGCTCGTCACCGACGCGGAGGGCCGTGCGGAGGTCGGCGACACCGCCTGGCACGTGATCGAAATGCCGACGGTCTCGAAGTTCCTCGCCCCGATCCTCTACGCCGTTCCGGCCCAGCTTCTCGCCTATCACACCGCCGTGGCGAAAGGCACCGACGTCGACCAGCCGCGCAACCTCGCGAAGTCAGTGACCGTGGAGTGACGCCCGAAGCCGCTCTGCGTGCAATGGCTGGCGCCCGCAAGGCCATGGAGATGACCGCCTGCCGCGAGGCAACGCGGGTCCGCCTCTGCGTTTCCGACCCCGGGATCGACGACCTCGTGAAGACCTGGAAACGCGGGCTCGTCCTCGACGACCGTCTTGGGCTGGCCGAAGGTCTCTGGAGAAGTGATACCCAAGAAGTCCGCCTCGAGGCACCCGCTCCCGACGACCTCGCCCGCCGCGAGCGTATTCTCGGCTGGATGGCGGGATATGTCGCCGACCCCGGGTGGTTCATCCAGAAGGCCGTCGCCTGGTGGCTGCGCGACCTCTCGAAGCGCGACCCCGACCGCACGCGCGCCTTTCTCGAGGCCGAGTGATCCGCACCGGGGCGGGGGACAAACCCCGCTTTGGCTTGCGATGCGGCGCCGCAGGCCATAAATCGACACAACCCGCAGTTTCCCGAAGGCGCGTTTCATGGCCCAACCCCCCGTCCCGTCCGAACAGGATCGCGCCAAGTCGAAGGATATCGGTGCGCTGCGGGAGTTGTGGCCCTTTGTCCGCCCCTACCGGCTCCTGCTGACGGCCGCGCTGGTCGCGCTTGTGATGACGGCGATGGTGTCGCTTGTCCTGCCGATCGCGGCCCGGCGGGTCGTCGACAATTTCAACGTCGCCGAAGACGATCTGCTGACCGGCTATTTCATCGCGGCCATCGGGGTGGCGGGTCTTCTCGCCGTCGGATCCTCGCTGCGCTACTACCTTGTCACCCGGCTGGGCGAGAGGGTCGTGGCCGATATCCGCAAGGCCGTCTTCGACCGGATGATCGGCATGAGCCCGGTCTTTTTCGAAAAGATCAT
>Ga0076929_101018_pt1 | contig 11587 bp, 7 predicted proteins | sample HotLakConUCCSL28_FD_87104 | JGI IMG/M metagenome (GOLD analysis project Ga0076929, IMG submission 87104) | Hypersaline microbial mat communities from Hot Lake, Washington, USA - Hot Lake Consortium UCC-SL28 (version 3) (version 3) | ecosystem: Environmental > Aquatic > Thermal springs > Hot...
GTTCGGCTCGGGCTGGGCGTGGCTCGTGAAGGACGAAGGAGGCGCGCTCAAGGTGACGAAGACCGAGAACGGCGTGAATCCCCTCTGCTTCGGCCAGACAGCGCTTCTCGGCTGCGACGTTTGGGAACATTCCTACTACATCGACTTCCGCAACAAGCGCCCGGCCTACCTCCAGAACTTCCTCGACAAACTCGTGAACTGGGAAAACGTCGCAAGCCGCATGTGACGGCCTGCGCGCGGCCGGCCACTGGCGGGCCGTGGATATTTGAACCAGGGTGAAGCAGGGCCGCTGAGGCCCTGTTTTGCCGTCCGGGGGGCGGTTTGGCGAGCGGGACGAAAGCCGGTGTCGTGGCGATGGTCGCGGTCTGCGTGATCTGGGGGCTGTCGCCCCTCTATTTCCGCGCGCTCTCCCATGTCCCCACGCTCGAGGTGCTCTGCCACCGGGCGGTCTGGTCGTTCGTGCTCTTCTTCGGCATCCTGGGTCTTCAGGGCCGGCTCGGCCTCGTCCGGGCCGCATTGACCCGGCCGGGTGAGCGGCTGGCGATCGCGGCGGCGAGCCTCGCGATCTCGGGCAACTGGTATCTCTTCATTCTCGCCACCGCGGTCGACCGGGTGACCGAGTCGAGCCTCGGCTACTACATCTTTCCGCTCGTCTCCGTCGCCCTCGGCCGGGTCGTTCTCGGAGAGCGGCTGAGCGCGGGCCAGTGGGCCGCCGTGGCGCTGGCCGCCGCCGCCGTCGGCCTCATCGGCTGGGGGCTCGGGTCGATGCCGCTCATCGCGCTCGGCCTCGCGGTGGCGATGAGCTTCTACGGTCTCATGAAGCGGTTCGTCGCGGCGGGACCGATGGTGAGCGTGAGCGCCGAGATCGCCTGGGTGGCCCCTCTCGCGCTCGCCTGGCTCATCTGGCGGGGCGGGGCGGACCATGACGCCGCGACATGGGCGCTGCTGATCGGCTCGGGGCCACTCACGGCAATTCCGCTGATGATCTTCGCCTATGCCGCCAAGCGCATCACGATGGGGACGCAAGGTTTCGTGATGTATCTCAATCCCACCCTCCAGGCCGTCGTCGCCGTCGCCGTGCTGTCGGAGCCGTTCACCGGCTGGCACGTGGTGGCCTTCCCGCTGATCTGGCTGGCGCTCGCGATCTACTCGGCCGAGGCCGTGCGCGCCGAACGGCGGGCGCGCAGGTCGGCGACGAGTGCCGCCGGTCCCGCGACCACGGTGATGTAGCCCCTGAGGCTCGCGTCGGCGAACCCCCGGTCGATGACGTGGTCGACGAGGCCGAGAAGCGGCTGCCAGTAACCGTTGACGTCGACGAGATAGATCGGCTTGTCGTGCAGGCCGAGCTGCGCCCATGTCAGCACCTCGAAGAATTCGTCGAGCGAGCCCGCCCCGCCGGGCAGCACGGCGATGGCATGGGAATTCATGTACATCACCTTCTTGCGCTCATGCATGTTCTCGGTGACGACGTAGCGCGAGAGGTCGGCGCGGCCCTTCTCGCGTGGCAGCAGGTGCACCGGAATGACGCCGAGGCTTTTCGCGCCCGCCGCCGTCGCGGCGTCGGCCACTGCCCCCATCAGCCCGACATCGCCCGCGCCGTAGACAAGCTCCCAGCCCTCGGCCGCGATCGCGGTGCCAAGCTCGATCGCGGCGGCGGCATAGGCCGGGTCGTCGCCCGCGCGGGAGCCACAGAAGACGCAGACCGAAAGGCGGGGTGGGGGCATGGCGGCACTCGCGGGAAGGTTTTGACCGTTCATAACGGTGTTGATAAGGTCGCTCAAGCGCTCAGGGGATAGCGTTGTCAAGGGGATAGAGTGGATGCCGGAGACGAGCGGGAGCGCGTCGGCAAGACGCTACGTATGGGCGGCGGTCGCCGTCGGTCTCCTTGGCGTCGGACTCTGGGCAACCCGCCCTTTTCTGGACGGTCCGGGACCCGGAGAGGAGACCGCGCCGGAAGCCGTTCAGGTGCCCGAAGGGGCGCCCGAGGCGACCCCCGGGGCGTCAACGGACCCCGCGCCCGAGGCGCTGACGGAGGCTCCCGCGACCGCTCCCGACCCGGCCCCCGCCGAGACCGCGGCCGTGCCCGTACCCGCGCCGGACATGGCTGCGGAAGAGAGAACGGAAGTGCCGGAGGCTCCGGCAGCCGGACCGCTCGCCCCGGATGCTCCGGCCCCGGAGACGCCCGAGGGAGAAGACCCCGAGGACGCGGGTCGGGCCGGCGACGGAGACGGGGCGGGCGGCCCCGAGGTCGCGGCGGCTCCCTTTGCGCCCGGGGAGGAGCCCGGAAGCACCGCCTCCGCCGTGCCGGCCGCACCCGGTGGCGACGAGACGCGCCCGGCGCCGTCCGAGGCGGCCGCGACCGATGCTGTCGAAGACCCCGCATTGCCCGAGACCGCCGCGCCCGGGCCGGCGGCCGGCGATGCGGACGCCGCCGAGGCGTCCCCCGAGCCCGAACCGGAGACGCCCTTGCCCCCCGGGCCCGGCTTCGACGTGGTTCGGGTGGCCCCAGACGGCGAGGCGCTCATCGCCGGAACCGCAGCACCCGGGGCGCGGGTGAGCGTTCTCGTCGATGGTGCCGAGGTCGGCGAGGCCACGGCGGACGGAGCGGGCAACTTCGTCTCGCTGTTCTCGATGGGCGCGTCCGATGTCGCCCGGGTCGTCTCGCTGCAGGCGGGGGCGGACGGCCGGTCGGTCGGCTCCGAGCAGGAGATCATCGTCGCTCCCATGCCCGCACCCGTCACCGTCGCCGAGGCGGATGAACCGGCGGGGGCGGGTCCCGGAGAGGGGTCGGCCGACGTCGCAGCGGACGCGGAAGACTTCGCGGCGGCGGAGTCCGGCGGAGAGGCCGGACCCGCGCCGGCCGACTTGGCGGGGCCTGAAGCGGGCGAGACCGCCTCGGGGGCCGCCGGGGTCGCAATCGCCGAGGCCCCCTCCCTTCCGGCCCCCGATCTCGACGGCGCGGCTGGCGCCGAAACCGCGCTTCCCGCGCCCGTGTCTGAGCCCCCCGCCGTTCCCGCCGCGCCGACGCTTCTTCTCTCCGAAGGCGGAACGGTGCGCGTGGTGCAATCGGAGGCTCCCGATGTCATGGACCGGGTCGCCATCGACGCCATCACCTACGACACGGAGGGTGAGGTCACGCTGTCTGGCCGGGCCGGAACCGGCGGCTTCGTGCGGGTCTATCTCGACAACCGGCCGATCCTCACCACCGAGATCTCCGAGGCCGGCGACTGGCGCACCGAGCTTCCCGAGGTCGACACCGGCGTCTACACGCTCCGGGTCGACGCGGTCGATGACGCGGGCAACGTCACGGCCCGGGCCGAGACGCCGTTCCTGCGCGAATCGACCGAGGATGTGCAGACCTTCGCCGACGAGTTGGGCACCGGCGCCGCCCAGGACCTCGTCACTGTCCAGCCCGGCGACCACCTCTGGGGCATCGCCACCCGGCGCTATGGCGAGGGCTTTCTCTACGTCAAGGTGTTCGAAGCCAACCGTGGCCAGATCCGCGACCCCGACCTCATCTATCCCGGCCAGATCTTCGAGCTTCCCGAGTAAGGGCTGGCAAACGCCCTGCGTTCGCTTTAGGTAACCGGCCTGCCCGTGACGGGCGGTCGGGAGCCCATGAGCGACGTCGATTTCGAAAAACACGCCCGCGCGAGCGGTTTGCGGACGATCCGGAAGGTCGCCCCCTATCTCTGGCCCGAGGGCAGACCCCGTCTGAAGGTGCAGGTCGTTCTGGCGCTCGCGGCACTCGTCGTGTCGAAGCTCATCGCGGTGGCGACGCCGTTCTTCTACAAGGCCGCCGTCGACACCCTTTCGGGCGACGAGGTCTCGAACGCGATGATGCTCGCCCTCGGGGCGATCGGGGTCACCATCGCCTACGGCGTTGCGCGGCTGATGACGGTCGGCTTCCAGCAGTTGCGCGACGCGCTCTTCGCCGCGGTGGGCCAGCGCGCGTTGCGGCAACTGGCGCTCGAGACCTTCACCCACATCCACCGGCTCTCGCTGCGCTACCACATCACCCGCAAGACCGGGGGGCTCAGCCGCATCATCGAGCGCGGGGTGAAGGGGGTCGAGTTCCTCCTGCGGTTCCTGCTGTTCTCGATCGGCCCGCTGATCCTCGAACTGGTGATGATCGGGGTCATCCTCGCGGTGGTCTTCGACGTCTGGTATCTCGCCGTCGTCGTCGTCACGATCTGGCTCTACACCTGGTTCACCTTCAAGGTCACCGAGTGGCGGGTGCGTATCCGCAAGGAAATGAACGATCAGGACACCGACGCCAACCAGAAGGCGATCGACAGCCTCCTGAACTTCGAGACGGTCAAGTATTTCGGCGCCGAGAGCCGGGAGGCGGCGCGCTACGACCGTGCCATGGAGGGCTACGAGACCGCCGCGCTCAAGACCTCCTATTCGCTGGCCTTCCTGAACTTCGGCCAGTCCTTCTTCATCACCTCGGGTCTCGTGATCGTCATGGTCATGGCCGCAGTGGGGGTGCAGAACGGCGCGCTGACGGTGGGCGATTTCGTGATGGTCAACGCCTACATGATCCAGATCACCATGCCGCTCAATTTCCTCGGCACGGTCTACCGCGAGATCCGCCAGAGCCTCATAGACATGGGCGAGATGTTCGACCTTCTCGAACAGCCCCGGGAGGTGACCGACAGGCCCGGCGCGAAGGAACTCGAGGTGACCGGCGGCGAAGTGGTCTTCGACGACATCGTCTTTTCCTACGATGCCGCTCGGCCGATCCTGAAGGGGGTGTCGATCCGGGTGCCGGCGGGCAAGACGGTCGCGATCGTCGGGCCGTCGGGGTCGGGCAAGTCGACCATCGGGCGGCTTCTCTTCCGGTTCTACGATGTCGCCTCGGGCAGCCTCAGGATCGACGGACAGGACATCCGCGACGTCACCCAGGACAGCCTCCATGCCCGGATCGGCGTCGTGCCCCAGGACACGGTGCTCTTCAACGACACGATCCGCTACAACATCGCCTACGGCCGGCCCGAGGCGGGGTTCGATGAGATCGTGGCGGCGGCGAAGGCCGCGAAGATTCACGATTTCATCCAGGGGCTTCCGGAGGGATACGAAACCACCGTCGGCGAGCGGGGCCTGAAGCTCTCGGGCGGCGAGAAACAGCGCGTCGGCATCGCGCGCACGCTTCTGAAGAACCCCCCGATCCTCCTGCTAGACGAGGCGACGAGCGCCCTCGACACCGAGACCGAGATGGGCATTCAGGGCGAACTGAAGGCGATGGGCGAGGGACGCACCGTCATCACCATCGCCCATCGGCTCTCGACCATCGCCGATGCCGACATGATCGTCGTGCTCGAGAACGGCGAGATCGTGGAGCAGGGAGCCCATGACGAGCTTCTGGCGCGCGCCGGGCGCTACGCGCAGCTCTGGTACCGGCAGGCGTCCGAGGAAGAAGAGGCGGCCTGAGCGCCCGGTTCAGCAGATTTGGCCGACGAGCGCGGGCCGGATTTTCCGGAGCGCCGCGGTTGGTCTTCGACACCCGCTCGACCAGAGGACATTGCGGTCACGATCACCCCTCGGGAAATGCCTTAAAATTGAGCGCACCTCAGCTGTCACGATCGGCGTTCTCGCGTATGATGCGAAACAACAACGAGCGGCGACGTCAGGCCGTCGGGCAGGATCAGGAGGCTGAGCGATGAAGAAGGTTCGGGGAGCAGGACGAGGGGCGCCATCGCCGGGGACTTCGGAAACCCTGACGGGAAAAGACCTCGAGGCCATGATGGACCATCTGTATCCCGGAGGCGTGCCGAACATCTATCGGATGCTCGCGCGCAACAGCGCGGTCATGGCCGGTCTCGCAGGACTCAAGGTGGCACTCGAACATGGCAGGCTCACACAAGCCGAGCGCGGCCTTGTCGCGCTGGAGGTCGCCCGGGAGGCCGAATGCGGATATTGCCTCGTGGCGCTTCGCCATTATCTCGCGACCGAACTGGACGTGCCGGAAGAAAGCTTCTGCGCCAGTACGGAAGACTTGCCGCCTGATCCGCGCGCGCGGCTCGTGGTCAGCGCCGCACGCTCGATCATCGCCGCCCGCGGGCGATTGTCCCAGTATGAAATCGGCCGCTTCGCCGATCAGGGGCTGGTGCTGGAAGACCTGATCGAGATCATCGCGGTCGTGGGCGAATACACCATCGCCACCTATGCGGCCAACCTCGACCGCACGCGGCTCGACCCCGAATACCGTGTCAGGCCGGTCAATTCGCCGAAGGAAGAGTGACCCGGAAGCACGTGCCGGCCTCGCCCGTGAACGGAACGCTCAACCCGCCGCCGTGGTTCTCGCACAATTCCCGTGCGATCATCAGGCCCATGCCGCTGCCCGAAATCGCGGAGCCCGACTGCTCGCTCCCGATGGCGGTGTCGATGCCTGGCGGCAGGCCCGGCCCGTTGTCGATGATGTCGAGCCGCGTCTCGCCGGTCTTCGGGTCATGTGCGCCGTCGAGAGCGACGCGCGTCGCGCCGGCGTCGAAAGCGTTGCGCACAAGGTTCATGACGATGCGGTAGGTCTGGTCGAAATCCGCGTCGATCAGCACCGCGTCCGCGCTTTCATCGACAAGCGTGTACCCCGCAAGCTCGCGGCCCGCGACGGTCGCGTCGAGTTCTTCCAAGAGATCCGAAAGCAGGAAGCGCTCTCGATCCGGCGGGGGCAGGCGGGCGCGGCCGACCTGCACCGCCTCGCGGCAAAGGGCCACGGCCCGCTCGAGGGCACGGGTCATGCTCTCGGCACTCAGCCGGACGCGGTCGTCGGAATGCCCGGCCAGCCGGTCGCACATCAGTTGCGCAGTCGCGAGGGTGTTCTTGAGGTCGTGGGTCAGACGCCGCACCGCCGATCCGAGCTCCGCGAGGCGCTTCTCGCGCCGGTCGCGCACGACGAGCAGCACCGCCTCGCGGCCGCCGAGCTGGATCATGCTGGCATGGATGACGGCCGGCACGGTTTGCCCGTCGGACCGTCGGCAGGACAGGTCGTCTGCGCTCCATGCGCCGGTGCGGCGAACGTCCCGCAGAAACGCCTCGACCCGAGGCAGTTCGTGCGGGTGGATGTCGGCGGGGGTGCAGGCGCGCAGCGTCTCCATGTCGTAGCCAAGGAGCCGTTGCGCCTCGGCGTTCGCCCGCAGGAAACGCCCGGAGGCGCCATCGACCACCAAAGCTGCGTCGAAGAGACCATCGAAAAGCGCATCGAAGGGATCACGCAAGAGGATGTGCGATGGATCTGTCATGGCTCTTTCCCCGCAGGGTCAGACATCACAATGCAGGGACTCCTCGGTCAACGCGGCTTTCGGCATCGCTCGCCGACGCGGGCGACGAATGGCGTGGGTGTCGCGGGATCTTCCAGGCATCGGCACCACGCGCATCATGCCCGAGGCGATGGGGCGGCAAAGCTGAAGAACAGGCTCGTGGCCCTTCCTCACCGCGCCTGGCTGTCGCGGGGGGCGGTTTTGCCGGCGCTTCCGCGTTTCTCGCCGGACGCGGCGACGGTGGAGCGACATCCATGCTATTCCGCCGCCCGCAGCGGCAGGTCGGGCTGGGCCGGCTCGTCCCGGGCGGGCCGCACCTCCGCTCCGGTGTCCCAGACGATTTCGGCCCCCTTTACCTTGCCCGCCGCCCGGCGCAGCGCGAGGTCGCGCGCCGTCCGGCTGCCCGAGCCGCGCGAGAGCGCCGAGAGCGTCGCCCATGAGCGGTAGGCGCCGGTTTCGACCCAGACCCGCAGGGCGAGCATCGAGGGCGTGAAGACCAGCGTAAGCAACGTCGCCACCCCGAGCCCGAAGACGACCGCCGTGGCGAGTTGCTTCCACCAGAGTGCGGTCGGGCTGTCCACGGTATAGCCGCCGCCGATGAAGTCGAGGCTGACGCCGAACATCATCGGCGCGAGGCCGGCCATGGTGGTGATCGTGGTCAGGAGCACCGGGCGGATGCGCGCCTCGGCGGTGCGCACGATGGCCTCGATCCGGGGCATGTAGCGGGCGTATTCCTGGTAGGTGTCGATCAGCACGATGTTGTTGTTCACCACGATCCCGGCGAGCGCCACGATCCCCGTCCCGGTCATGATGATCGAGAAGGGCTGGCCCATCACCAGCATGCCGATGAGGCAGCCGGTGACCGACAGCACCACCGCCGTCAGCACGAGAAACGCGTTGTAGAACGAGTTGAACTGCGCCAGCAGGATGATGAACATGAGACCGAGCGCACCGGCGAAGGCCTGCATCAGGAAGGCGCCCGACTCGGCCTGTTCCTCCTGGTCCCCGGTCCACTCCCAGTCGAGGCCCGCCGGCAGCGGGTTCGTCTCCAGCCATTCCGTCAGTTCGGCGATGCGTTCGTTTGCGTTGATCGGCACGAGGCGCAGACTGCCGTCCGCGAGGCCGGTCTCGACTTCGGGGGCCGCAAGGTCGCTCTGGTAGACGAGCGCCTCGGTCCCTTCGGGCGCGTCCGGGTCGGGCCGCGCGGTCCCGACCGTCGCGCCGTTCGCGTCGGTGATCTTCTGCAAACCCGCGACCACGTCGGCCTTCACGTCGAAATACCGTTCCTGATCCACGCGGTTGATCTGACCGAGCTTCGCCACGGGTTCCCGGGTGATGAAGTTCGACAACGGCACCAGTCCGTCCTGCGTGCGCACCTTGAGGCTGTCGAGGGTGGAGAGAACCCGATCGTCTTCGGGCAGCCGGACACGGATTTCGATTTCCTCGTCGGAGGTCTCGACCCGCATGGTGTCGAGCAACAGTCCGCGGGTGACGAGTTGCACCATGCCGCCCACCGTGGCCACGTCCGCGCCGTAGCGACCGGCGGCCTCGACATCGACGTCGATCTGCCAGTCGATGCCGGGCAGGGGCCGGCTGTCCTCGACGTCGACGAGGCCCTCCGTGGTCTCGAACCGGTCGCGCGCGATGGACGTCGCCTCGAGAAGGTCGTTCCAGTTGGCGCCCCTGATCCGCAGGTGCACGGGCTTGCCCGAGGCGGGGCCCTGCGCGAGGTTCATCACCTCGGTCTCGATGCCTGGGATCCTGTCGAGCGACGCCTGGAGGCGGTCGATCACGAGGTCGCCGTCGAGGTCCTCGAAGGTCACGCCCTCGCGGGCATCGGCATAATCGGCCCGGTCTTCCCAGGGTATGAGCTCGATCTGCACCTGGCCGATAGTGTCGAGCGGGCTCTGGGCGCCGCCGGTGTTCGCGTTGAGACCCCCCGACCCGGCGAAGGCGAAGGCGTTCATGATGCCCTCGGTCGACAGCACCACCTCCTCGACCTCGCGGACAAGCGCGTCCTTCTCGTCGAGCGAGAGGTTGCCGCGCGCGCGGACATAGACGATGGCCTGCTCTGGCTCGCTCTCGACGAAGAACTCCACGCCGTTGTTGTTGGCGCCGAAGTAGCCGAAGACCGAGACGACGAAGAAACCGACCGCGGCGATCGTCACCAGCGGCATCACCGGGTTCGCGGCGATGAACCTGATGAAATGGCCGAAGGGCGTGCGGTGGTGCCCCGCGCGGATGCGGCCCGCGCCGCGCTCCCGTTTCGCGGCGCCGAGAGTGACCGAGGCCAGCATGGCCGAAACGACGAACATGAGCGCACCGGGGATCATGCCGGCCACGCCGTCGGGGGCGGCCTCGCCCATGAGATAGGCCGGGTTGAGGGTCTGCATCGCCGAGACGAAGAGCAGCCAGAGCGCCACGGGAACAAACGCCGCCCGCAGCCACCAGGGCGCCGCCCGCCTCAGCGCATCGGAACTCCGCTCAAAGATCCGGCTCATCCGGCCCGCGACCCCGCCCATGACCGGCAGGTAGATGAGCGCGACGATCAGCGAGGCCGACAGCACGAAGATCAGCGTCACCGGCAGCATGCCCATGAACTCACCGGGCACACCGGGCCAGAACAGCATCGGCAGGAAGGCGCAGAGCGTGGTCGCGGTCGACGACACGATGGGCCAGAACATGCGCTTTGCGGCTTCGGTATAGGCCCGCATCGGCCCCGACCCCTCCTGGATCCGCTTGTCGGCGTATTCCACCACGACGATCGCGCCGTCGACGAGCATGCCGACCGCGAGGATGAGCCCGAACATCACGATGTTCGACACCGGCACGCCCATGACGGCGAGAAACGCGAAGCAGAGCATGAAGGAGGTGGGGATCGCGAAACCGACGAGCAGCGCCGACCGCGTGCCGAGGGCCGAGAGCACCACGATCATCACGAGTGCGATCGCGGTCAGGACCGAGCTTTCGAGCTGGCTGACCATCGAGTCCACCTGGCGCGACTGGTCGTTCGAGGTGCCGACATTTACCACCGCGCGCAGCCCTTCGGGCCAGGTTTCGGACGCCGCGGCGACCTCGTCCTTTACGAGGCTTGCGGTGTCGATGAGGTTGAAGCCCTTCCGCTTGACGACCTGAAGCGCGACCGTGGTCTCGCCGTTGAACCGCGCCGTGCCCTGCCTGTCCTCGAAGGTCAGGCGGATGTCGGCGAGATCGCCCAAAGTGACCACCCGGTCGCCGTCGACCTTCACCGGCAGGTCGTAGACGTCCTGCTGCTCGTCGAACGACGAGGGAATCTTCACCGAGAACGCGCCCGACGAGCCTTCGACCTCGCCGGCGGCGATGAGCTGGTTGTTGTTCTGCACCACCGAGATGAGTTCGCCGGCGGTGACGTTGTAGGCCTCGAGGCGCAGAGGGTCGATGACCACCTCGAGCATCTCGTCGCGGTGGCCCGCGAGGGCTGCATCGAGAACCGGTTCGAGGCCTTCGAGCCGGTCCTGCAACTCGTTTGCGACGCGCAGGAGCGTGCGTTCGGGCACCGCCCCCGACAGGTTGACGATGATGATCGGGAATTCCGAGAAGTTGAATTCGGCGATCGAGTATTGCTCGAAACCCGAGGGAAACTGGCTCTCTGCCTTCGACATCCGGTCGCGCACGTCGGCCAGAACCGCGCCCTTGTCCCAGCCGAACTCGAACTCGAGCACGATGTTCGCATAGCCTTCGGCGGCCGTTGCCGTCATCGTCTTCAGCCCGTCGAGGTCGGACAGCTCGGTTTCCATCGGCCGCACGAGCAGGCTCTCGCTGTCTTCCGCCGAGATGCCGGGGAAGGGCAGGGAGATGATGACCGCGGGGATCTCGATGTCGGGCTCGCCCTCTTTCGGAAGCGAGACGTAAGACACGGCGCCCGCGACGATCGACAGCACGATGAAGGCGAGCACCATGCGCGCCCGCGAGGCGGCCCAGTCGACGATGCCGGTCACTGGCGCGCCTCCCGGTAGGTCACCGCCACGGGCACGCCGTCGGTGACGAACTCCTGGCCGACGACGATGACGTCCACCACGTTCTCGAGCCCCGAGACCCAGATGCCGTCGCGGGCGTCGCGCAGGACCGAGACCGGCGCGAACGCGGCCGTCGCGTCGCGGACGACGCGCACGCCGAGCCGGCCCTCGTCGTTCAGCGTCAACGCCGATTGCGGAATGAAATGCGCCGCCGTGCCCTCGCCGCCGACGACGATCTCGGCGGTCTGACCATCGCGGATCGAGAGGTCGGAATTGTCGACGGTGACCTCGACCCGGAAGGTGCGGGTGTTAGGGTCGGCCGAGCCCGACAGG
>Ga0076929_101019_pt1 | contig 11581 bp, 9 predicted proteins | sample HotLakConUCCSL28_FD_87104 | JGI IMG/M metagenome (GOLD analysis project Ga0076929, IMG submission 87104) | Hypersaline microbial mat communities from Hot Lake, Washington, USA - Hot Lake Consortium UCC-SL28 (version 3) (version 3) | ecosystem: Environmental > Aquatic > Thermal springs > Hot...
ATACCCACAGAGTGGTCGGACGGCGCCGAGGGGACCGTCAGCAGCAGCCTGACCTCCGTCAATGAAATGGTCAGTGGTTATGGGAGGGTACAGTATGGCCTGGGCAATCATGCCCTGACAGCGAGAGCATCCTACCGGGCCGGTGGCGATTTACGCACACCGAAAGGTCGGCTAACCGGTACCAGCCTGGAAAATTTTGAAGGGAGCGCCGGATACGGATTCACAAGTGACAACTCGGTTGGTGGGGTCAGTATATCCGGACTTCAAAGTGTTTACGGCATTCCGGAAGGCGATGCCGGTCCGGGAGAGGGGATTGACATCCGGCTCGACCGTGTTGCCGTTCAGGGCAACCTCGAGCTGCAGCGCGATGGCTTCTTCGATGCGATTCAGCTCAAATTTCATACCTCGGTGTTCAATCAGGATGAGGTCGAATTTGCCCGGGTCAACAACCAGCGGGATGAAACCATTGGCCTGAGCTATGCCCAGCAGGCGTACAGTATTTCAGGGTACTTCCAGCACAAACCTGCTGGCATGTTTGATCGTGGGGTTATTGGTTTCAACGTCAACGGTCGGGTATTGGATATCGGCGGACAGGATGCGTTCACTCCGGGGGAGCAGTTTATCAATCCTGCATTATTTGCGTTTCAGGAGGTGCCGGTTTCACAGCGTGTCCGGATGCAGCTGGGGTTGCGACTTGATTATCGCACGCTTCAGGCCCGGACCAACAGTGCGAATCCCGATATTGACGAGGCGCGTGACGATCTGAACCTCGCCGGATCTTTCGGCTTGAATTATCGTCCGGCCGACCAGCTTGAAATGGGGTGGCAGGTGGCGCGTGCGCACCGGTATCCAACGGCCGAGGAACTGTTCTCAAACGGGGCTCATCTGGGGGCGGGTGCCTTTGAGATTGGCAATGCTGAGCTCCAGCCTGAAATCGGTTACGGTGCCGATGCATTTATGCGTTACCGAACCAGATTCGCTGAGGTGGAAGTGGCGGCCTTTGTGAATTTTATCAACGGATTCATCGCATTTCAGCCGACCGGTCAGATTGATGGTCCGTCCGGGTTTCCGGTATTCGTCTATGAAAGTACGGATGCGCGTTTGATGGGTGGTGAAGCCCAGGCCGCGTTTCGTCTGAATCCCGACTGGTCGCTCACTACAGGCGTTGATTATGTGCATGGTACCCGCATGGGTGGAAGCACCGAGCCGCTTCCGTTTATGCCACCGTTTCGCTTCCGGGCAGGATTGGACTACACCCATGACCGCTTATGGGGAGGCATTGTTGCGCGCTACACAGCCCGGCAGGGTCGTGTAGCTCCGGCGGAGGCCGCCACAGACGGCTATATGCTGGTCAATCTGAACGCCGGATATCGCTTTGGAAGCTCGGTACTCAGTCGGGTCGTAGTGCGGGCTGAGAACATCTTCAATGTAACCTACCGCGATCACCTGTCCCGTGTTGAAGACCGTGAAGCGTTCATGCCGGCGCGAAATATCTCGCTGGTTTACAGCCTCTATTTTTAAGGAAGCTATGGTCAGTGCATGCAAAATCTTTATATTGGGTTGGATACACCGTTTTGCTGTTACACCCCATGAATTTGCCGCATGCTTGCTGATGTACTGGCTGCATCCCTGGAGAAATCACGTCAGGGATGCGCCATTCTGACTTCTGACGAAGATGACCCCGGGGGGGCATTCAGAATTGTATATACCAATTCGGCCTGGTATACGAATCTGACCGATGGTGATTCTGCAAGCTTGCAGCCTCCTTTTCTGCCTCCGGCACTTGATGATTTGGTCCGCCAATGGGCAGCGTCCGGTGAGGGTTACCATGAAAATAGCGAAGTGTACGTGCCTTCGGTCGGAAAATGGGTACGTTGTGAAATACTTGCACCCGATGCCAAACACATCGTACTGTTGCTGCAGGATATCACCGGGGCCCGTAAAAAAAAGAACGAATCGCAGTCGTACCAGCGTCAATACAAGCTCATCTTTGAAAATAGTCAGCTGGGCATATTCCGCTATGATGCTTTCGGCGTCATTATTGAAGCCAACGATGCCTTTGTGGACATCATGGGCAGTACGCGTGAGAAGCTCATCGGCCTGAAAATTTTCAGCCTGCCGGATGAACGCGTCCGAAATGCAGTTGAATATTCCCTTCGAGGCGAGAAAGTGCGCGTTTTCCTGAAATATAAGTCGGTTACTTCCGGCAAAGAGGTGGATGTCAACTGCTTTTTTTCCCCGTTGAACGAAGATGGTCGGGTGACCGGTGGATTTGCCATTGTCAGGGATGTCACGGAACGACTCCGGATTCAGCGGGAACTCGAAGATAATGAGGCGAATCTGAATTACGCCCAACGACTGGCGCGCATGGGCAGCTGGGAGGCAACGATTTACGGACAACAGCTGCATTGGTCGGAGAATTATTACCGACTTCTGGGACTGGAACCCTTCAGCGTGCCGCCGGATAACGACCTTTTTTTCAGCAGGGTTCATCCAGACGACCTGCATAAATTTGATCTGGATACGGAGTATATGCAGCACAGTCCGTACACCAAGCAATTGGAGTTTAGGCTGGTGTTTCCTGACGGTTCCATAAAATGGCTTAAAAACACTATCGAACCCGTCTTTGACGGAGATAAGCTGGTCCGACTGAAGGGGGTTAATATTGACATAACGGAGCTCAAGACGGTTCAGCTGGAACTGGAGCGCTCCCTGCACGACAAAGATGTGCTGCTTTCGGAGGTGCATCACCGGGTGAAAAACAATCTGGCTATCATTTCCAGTCTGCTGCAATTGCAGACTGATTATATAGCTGATGGAGAGATCCGCTCGCTGCTGGTGGAGAGCGTGAACCGGGTACAGTCCATGGCCCTTATTCATGAGCTGATTTACCGGCAGGAATCGTTTGCCAGTCTGCATTTTGATGACTTTTTGAGTCAGTTCACCCGGATCTTGCACGAGGGCTTTTCCAATAGTCGCCAGCAGGTGGAAGTTCGGCTGAAAACCGGGCACATTGCCCTGGACATCGACCGTGCTATTCCGCTTTCCTTAATCGCCAATGAGCTGCTCACCAATGCCTATAAGCATGCCTTTGTGGGTAGAGAACACGGCGAAATTTTCGTAGAGTTAACTTCCGGCGATGGGTATGTTGAGCTGGTAATTGCCGACGATGGGGTTGGTTTGCCTTCAGACTTTTCGCTGGAAGGTGGTACTACGCTTGGCAGCTCCCTCATTTTGGGCCTGGCGCAGCAACTTAATGCACAGCTGGAATATACGGCCAGGCAGGGTGGTGGCAGCCGCTTTCAGATCCGGCTACGGGCTGGCTCCGGGACCAGAAATTGAAATAGGTTTGCAATAGGTACCGCTCTGGCCGTATATTTGTAGTCTTGATGCCGGTGTGGCGGAATTGGTAGACGCGCACGACTCAAAATCGTGTTCCCTCGGGAGTATCGGTTCGACTCCGATCACCGGTACTGGCATCATCTAAGCCATTTTGGATTTGTCCAAAATGGCTTTTTTTGTGCCATTTACTAACACTTTGTTAGTAAATCGATGGGAAATCATTTCGCTGAGATAGAAAAAAGTGGCGCTCATCTTCACTGTTCAAAGTCTACATCATCCTACTTTACAGGGTAGTGTTTAGGGTAGTATTAAGGGTAGTATTTTTCTATATTCAAAAAAGCGCGTCGCTACGCAGTTGAAAAAACATCAAGATCACCTAGATCGGAGAGAATATGGCACACTTGAAAAAAATAAATAAGGTCTTTTATGTACGTTGGATAGAGTATGTAGACGGTAAACCAATGACCAAGGCGCGGTCACTAGGTACCCGATACAAAGATATTGCAACGAAGATGCTCAATGAGCTCACCCGTCTGCATGATATGGGTGAATTTGAGTACAACGATCCATCCCTGGATATCAAATCCTTACTTGCTAAGGAAGATAAACCCAAGTCTACGGTTCGGGTGCGGACATGCAGGGAAGCGGTTAACGCATTCTATGAGTACAAAAGCTCGCTTTGGACTCCCCAGACCATGAAAACCTATAAGCATGTGCTTGAGTATTGGTTAAACACTGGAGACGTCGAGAACAAACCGGTTCGTTCGCTTCAGGCTGCTCATATCAGACCGGCGATATTTCGTAAAGGTATCAAAGCAACCACCATGCATCATTACTACCGCCATATGAAGAGTCTATGGACCTACCTGCTGGCAATGGGTATAGCAAAAACTGACCTGGTCAGCCCGCTTAAAAAACAAATACCGCAGAAGAGAGACAATACAAGACCTAAGATGCTGACCAGTGAAGAGTTTGAACTTTTGATCGAGACCTTCGAAAAAGATCTGGAGCGAAAGCAAAGTACCTACTCGTACGACAAAAGCCTGGTGCAGAACTGGTTCATTCCACTGATTTCGTTGTACTTCTTTGCCGGACTGCGCAGAAGCGAAGTAGCCTATGACGGCAAAATCAGTTATTCCGGATTAAAAGCAGAAAACCTGATTTATCAAAACGGGACACTTAAATTCATAGCACTACCCCCGACAAAAGGTCGAACTGAGCGTATTGTACCCATTTCTCCGAAGCTCAGAGAGTACCTGGAGCCGTATTTGAAACAACGGGGAACAATATATCCGGGCGATTATGTCTTTGTCTACAATGGCGGCCAGTACAAAGGTGAACCTGTACGTGCCAAAAAGGTATATGAAGTCTTCAATAAATACCTGAAAATCGCCGGAATACCCTCCACACGAACCTTACACGGCATGAGGCATAGTGCGGTAACCAGTTGGATTGAGCAAGGCTTTAACACCGCTGAAGCCCAAATTATGGCAGGTCACAGCTCCATCACGGTAACGAAAGATATACCCATCTAACTGCAGAGCGGTTGTATCAAAAGATGGATGCGATGCGGTAAGCTTATGAATGAAATGGGTGGGTCAGTTTGCACTGAAATTGTCAGCGAGAAATTGAAATCCATAAATTTCTAAGTCTCGTGATTATCAATTAAATTGGATTATGGAAAAGCTTGCAACATTAGAAATTCGTGTGACAGGGAAGAAGGGTCAATTCGACCTCACCCCGGACAATTACGATATCAAGGAAATCAGCGTAATACTAAATAGTATCGAGGATCTACTGTACCCTTTGGTAAAGAAAGATAGACCCACAATTTCTTATGACATTGAGGCTGGATCTGTACGGCACCTATTCAAAACTAGTATGCAGGCTGTTATTGGTTTTAGTGCAATTATGGGAGAAATTCAGTATTCCGGCTCAATCGATTTCCTGGAATACCGAACGGCCAATGCAATCGAACAGCTGCAACAAGTGGCGTACCAGAAGAATTACGCCTTTGAGATTCTTACTTCAGCCACCGATAAGATTGGGTTGGTTATCTCACCCGAATCGCAGTACATCCGAACGAACAATATCCTCGTGGATGTAGAAATGTATTTTTACGGTACACTTACGAATGCAGGCGGAAAGAACAAGGCAAACATACACCTTGATACCGAAGAATTCGGATCTATTACCTTAAGCACCGATAAGGGTTTTATTATGGATCAGGAAGAAAACATACTATATAAAAAATACGGTGTTAGGGCTCTCGGAAAGCAAAATATTGAAACAGGCGATTTGGATAAGAGTTCATTGACTTTGCTTGAGTTAATCGATTACAGCCCAAAGTTCGATCAAACCTATCTCAATTCACTCATTAAAAAAGCAAAATCACGATGGGCCGATGTAGACCCAGATGAATGGCTGAGTGAAATCAGAGGAGACTATGAAGCTTAGTGTGCTGCTGGATACCAGTTTTTTCATCCGGCTTTTGAACGATGAGGATCCGCTTCATAAAAATGCAGTGGGCTACTACAAGCACTATCTCGAGACGGGAGTAGACTGTCAGATTTCGACGATTTCGGTCGCAGAATACTGTGTGCGAGGTACAATTAATGAGCTACCACTTCGAAACTTAAAGATTTTACCATTTAACATTACTCATGCAGTAAGGGCAGGCGAGTTTGCCGATATAATATTTCGGGAAAAGAAGCTATCAGGCATCGAGCTCAATCCCAGGCCAATCATACCAAACGATTCCAAACTTTTTGCACAGGCGGATATCGAAGAATCCATATCGCATTTTGTGACCTCTGATACAAGATCTTTGCGCACCTTTGCTATGTTGTCCAATAATATAAGACCTCGGTTCACTGTTCAAGACATTTCAGTGCCGTATAATGAGGCATTTGGGTTGTTGGAGTTGTGATACTTTTGTAAACTTTCTGACAATTTCAGTGCAAACTGACCCACCCATTTAACTAGAAAGTGACCCGCCTGTTTCAGTGTAAACTGACCCACCCGTTTCACTCGAAGCTGACCCACCCCTCGGAGCATTGTACCTTTGCTTTATTTCACCAAAGCGAAGGCATATGGCAGCAAACCCGATTACTATGGATCATATTCGAATTATTCTCCAAAAAGCCCACAGTGGCGTATCCCGGCGACGTATACACGTGATACAGGGATATCGGGCAATAACGTACGCGGTAACCTTCGCCAAATTGAGCAAAGTGGCCACACCCTGGAACAGGCACTCGCTTTGAACGATGCTAACCTATGGGATCTATGCCGGCAATAAGATACCCCTTCAGCGTTTCATCCACAGCGTTCGCTGATCTTACAACGATGGATACAAGAACATGGCGGCGAACTTAATAAAAGGCATGTTACTCGTCAATTGTTGTGGGAGGAACACCGTCAGCAAAACCCCGATGGATACTGTTACAACTGGTTTTGCCACTATCTAAACGAGTTTATTGGTAATCAGTGCTGGAATCCGAGAAAAAGAGTTCTACCCATCAGGGGTATTACTGGGTGTACTACCGTCCGCTCTCACGCAGTGTACTGTTAGATTACCAGCAAGGCCGAGGCCGCGACGCTCCCTCGTTAATACTACAGAACTGTATCCATGCAGCTAATTACAAATCATCTATGTAGTTGCTTGGATGGAAACATATATTTGACGATTATACCAATTTGGTTCTACTTATCTATTACTGTGAAAGTGACTTATGATATTTGAAGAAACTGTCAACCTGACTGATAGGCTTGCAATAGATGAACTACTATATAGGGGCAAGCGGTTTAGAGGGTCAAAGGAATTTATTAAGATTGTCAACTTTATCACTCGTTTTAATCATTACTCGCGGTTTAATACGATACTTGTTTACATCCAGAATCAGGATGTAACCTTTTTTGGTAGCGCTTCATTTTGGAAGAAAAAATTTGGACGGACAGTGTCAGAAGATGCAAGACCCTACATTATTCTTGCGCCAAAAGGCCCGATAGTTCTTGTCTACGATTTATTTGATACAAAGGGATATTTGTCTCCTGAAGATTTCTTGGAAAAAGGGTTGGGTCGAAAGCTGAGTGCTGTAAATGGAATCGTTGATGGTAGGGTTTATCAACGGGTATTACTCGAAACTAAAAAATGGGGAATAAAGGTTAGTCAAGAGCCATTTAGCTATTTCAAAGGAGGGCATGTAACAACTATTTTTTCAGGGCGACTGGAGATAGCTCTAAAAAAGGGTTTATCGGAATCAGAAGCATTTTGTGTATTAATCCATGAGTTAGCTCATTTATTTCTTGGTCATACAGGCCATAAATCGATTCTAAACGATGAAACAAAAAGTTCTATAACTCTACCACAGCGTATATTGAGTAAATCTGCTGCTGAGCTTGAAGCTGAAACAGTAAGCTATTTGATTTGTAAAAAAATTGGAATTGAAGCACAATCTGCGGAATATATTGCTGGTTATATAAAAAGCGAAAATGATTTAATCCAATTCAGTTATGAGATGGTGATAAAAATTGCTGATAAAATTGAAAAACTCTTCATCAAAGTTTAAGTAATGAAAAAAGGCACCAACCTAAAGAAATGCTCACTTTGTCGCACGGAAATTCATAATTCGTTTGCACGATTCATTAACTGTGTCAATTATTTTCTGGAAGCAAACAACTCAGTTCACCACTTGAATATGAGATTGGCCTGACTGATTTTCTTGATGAAAATTTATTCTGGACTAAAGCCTTTTCAACCAAAGGTAGAATAGGGCGTGGTATAATACTCCCCAATCTTAGGGCCACGGTGTAAAGATGGGGAGTATCATAACCTGTGGGCCTACCAGAATAACGTAGCAATGGATTTCTCAAGACCGGGAAAACACGCTGATAATCCGTATGTTGAATCATTCAATAGAAAGTTTCGAGATGAGTATTTGTCGGTAAATTCGTTTTTATCACTCGAACACGCCCAAGAAATAGTTGACCAATGGACGTGGGTTTACAATCACCTCAGGCCACATTGTTCTTTAGGATATTTAACTCCGGAAGAGTTTATTCATACCCACTAACTAACTCTCGAAAATTCTACTTTTGAGCAATATCAGATATGGGAAAATGTCATTTAAAAAACTATTATGAAACAACAATCTTATCATAGAAGTGTTTTTTTTAAGCCATGGATAGGTAAAAATTATAAATCAGGTGGAATTCTGAAAATAAGAACCCTCGTCCTTGGAGAATCTCACTATGGTGGACTTGTAGATAATCGCTTTGATTTTACGCAATTCGTAGTTGAAAAATGGGGTATTAAACAACGTAATCGTTTCTTTACGTCATTGGCAAAAACAATCATACCAACAGCTGACTATGGTTGGTTACCTGACTCTGAACGTGAAGAGCTATACGAATCAATCGCATTCTATAACTATATCCAAAAATTAGTAGGGGATAGACCACGGCAACGCCCAAGTGAATTAATGTGGAAAGAAGCAATAATACCTTTTCAATCCGTAATTGATTCCCTCAATCCTCAAGTCGTCATAGTTTTAGGTAAAGAGCTATGGTGGTATGTAATTCAGGGTTTAGATGTAAAAAAAACATCAGATGATGGAAGATTTGCATTGGTAAACCTACAATGTGGATCAGCTATCGTTTTAGGAAACGTATCTCATCCTTCATCATTTGGTTACAGCTTTAAAAAAGAACAAATAGTAGTTCATGAGCTTTTAAACAAAGTCAATAACTAGACCAGGTAAATTTGTATACACAACTTCTACAAGTATGTTCCCCAAAACCATAGAAAAAGAATATTTTGAGCTAGAACAATTTATATCTGGTCTCTATTTGAAATGGAATATTTTCCAGTCGCTGTTTCTGAAAGACCAGAAAAGAATCGATTTTTTGAATCACACTGCGTCGACGTTCTTTGCCGTCGTGAGCCACTCATTACTTAAAGACATTATAATCTCAATATCTCAGCTAGTTGATAACCATAAGGTTGGCAGTAATAGGAATTTGAGCCTTCATATTTTAGTTCTGCAAATACCTGAAAAAGATAAATTATTAAAGAAAAAACTGGAGCAGTTAAGATCTGAAATTGTCGTAAGCGCTACTTATATACGAGCTCTAAGGAGTAAATACTTAGCACATTTAGATTACAATCTTTTCAAACAAAATGGTTCTGTGGCAGAATTTACAGTGAATAAAATCAAGATCACAAATTTGTTGAATCTTATAAGTGATTACATGAATGAAGTGTCAAAGCACTACAAAGACACTGAAGTGCTGTATGAATTTACTGATACATTTGACTTCAGATCAGCAGATGCTTTGATCTATTGGCTCAAACTTGGGGTTAAACTCAATATTTATGATTTTGAGAACCCAGATTTGAGAATTCAAGCAACACCAAATAGATTTGACGATGCATAAAAGAGGCTTGATAGTTTCCCCAAAAGTGTATCTTAAATCTCCGGAATCAGTCGCTTTATCAGCAACTTTCATTCTCATATCTCCTTCAAACCCAACTCCCGCAAAAAAGCATTATGCTCGGCGGTTTTGCCCTGAATCCGTTCGTTGATGGAGGTTAGGCGCTGGTTTACTTCAGCCAAATCTATTTGTTCTTCTTCTTCGGTGGTGCTGACGTATCGCGAGATGTTCAGATTGTAGCCGTTGTTTGCAATTTCTTCCATGGAGACCTTCCGTGAGTAGCGCTCGGCTTCCTGTCGGTATTTGTAGGTGTCGATTATGTTCGCGATGTTCGCCTCGTTCAGGGTGTTTTGGCGTTTCCCTTTTTCGAAGTGCTCACTGGCGTTAATGAACAGCACATTATCTTCTTTCTTGCATTTTTTCAGCACGAGAATACAAACGGGTATTCCGGTGGAGTAGAAAAGGTTGGCCGGCAGACCAATAACCGTGTCGATGTGATTGTCTTTGAGCAGTTTGGTCCGAATGCGTTCTTCTGCACCACCGCGAAACAGTACCCCATGGGGCAAAATGATGGCCATGGTTCCTTCAGCACTCAGAAAATGAAATCCGTGCAGCAGAAAGGCAAAATCCGCAGCCGACTTAGGGGCTAATCCATAGCTCTTGAACCGGAAATCTTCTCCCATGGCTTCGTTGGGTTCCCATCGCAGACTAAAAGGGGGATTGGCAACAATGGCATCGAATTCCGTTTTCTTGGCCGGATTCATCTCGTTGAGGATATCCCACTGATTTTTCAGGGTGTCTCCGTGGTAGATTTCGAACTCGGTGTCTTTCATGCCGTGCAGGAGCATGTTCATCCGGGCCAGGTTGTACGTAGTGATGTTGTTTTCCTGTCCGTAAATCTTACCCACGGTTCCGCCACTGTCTTTGGTGCGCTTGCGTACGTTCAGCAGGAGGGACCCCGATCCACAGGCGAAGTCGAGCACGTTGTCGAGTTTGCCTTTTTTGCCTGCAGATGGATCCTGACTGTCTAAGGTGACGATTTCCGAAAGGATGGTGGATATTTGCTGAGGGGTGTAGAATTCTCCGGCTTTCTTGCCCGAACCTGCAGCAAACTGACCAATCAGGTATTCGTAGGCATCGCCCAGGGTGTCGGAATCGGTGGAGAAGTCGGCTATTCCCTCGGAGATTTTCTGGATGATGGTGCACAGCTTTTTGTTTCGGTCGACCGATGTGCGTCCAAGTTTCTCGGAGTTCAGGTTGATTTCAGAGAAGAGGCCCTGAAACGAGTTGTCGAAGGACTCATTTTCAATGTAGCGGAATCCTTCTTCCAGGGTGATGAGGAGGTCGCTGTCTTGTCGACGTGCCAGTTCGGTGATGTTGCTCCACAGATGTTCGGGCTTGATGACATAATGCACTTTTCTGCGCATCTGCTTTTCGAACTCGGGTACATCGATTTCGTTGGATGAATACCATAGTCCTAATGCGGTGCGACCATCGCTATCGGACAGCACAGGGTAATCGGTCCCCAGTTCTTTTTGGGCCGATGCTTCGTAATTATGGGAGAGATAGCGCAGGAACAGGAACGAGAGCATATAATCCCGGAAATCATCCGCGTTCATAGATCCGCGCAAATTATCGGCAATTTTCCAGAGCGTGTTGCCCAGCTGTTTCTGATTGGTGTCGGTCATTGTTTCGGACGTTGTTTAAGTTTGGTTTCCAATGCCTTCAAGTCGGCTTCGTCTTGTTGGTCGGCTTCACTTGCTTCACGCGTTTTGCGGTCTTTGTCGAAGTGGAGATACAGCTC
>Ga0076929_101020_pt1 | contig 11578 bp, 10 predicted proteins | sample HotLakConUCCSL28_FD_87104 | JGI IMG/M metagenome (GOLD analysis project Ga0076929, IMG submission 87104) | Hypersaline microbial mat communities from Hot Lake, Washington, USA - Hot Lake Consortium UCC-SL28 (version 3) (version 3) | ecosystem: Environmental > Aquatic > Thermal springs > Hot...
GGCCTGGCCGAGCGGGTTGCCGTAGTCGGAATAGACGCCTGCGATTTCGAGCGGGCCGCCGGGGAGGGGAACGGTGTCGCCGGGGGCGAGGCTCTCGCGGCGGGCGAGTTGTTCGTTGATCATCGCCGCCTCGCCGGCGGCGACCCTGTCCCAGGCGTCGGGCAGGGCCGCGAGCAGGGGCCAGTTGTCGCGGTAGGTGGCGTGGTCGGCCACGGAATAGACCTCGCCCGGCGCGCCGGCGATCTCCGTGTCGGCCCCCCAGATCGGCAGCATCGTCGCGCGGCCGTCGAGGAAACGCGCAAGCTCGTCGGCCTGTGCGGCGTCTTCGGCGGAGACGTAGAGTTCGGATGCGAGGCGCTGGTCGAGCCAGCCGAGGAACGTCAGCCGGAACGACGAGACCATGGTGCCGACACCGATGTTCGCCGACAGCGCGAGAAGGAGCGCCATGAGGGCGAGCGAGAGGCCCGGAAGCTGCTGGCGGGTGTCGGCCCAGAACCATTGCGGCACCGGGCGGCGCGCGAGGGCGGCACCGAGCGCGAGGGAGGCGGACAGGACGGCGGGCAGCGCGAGGGCGGCGGCGAGCAGAAGCGCGCCGAGCAGGATGAAGCCCGCGACGAGGCCGCCCCCGACCAGCCCCGCGCCGAGGGCGACGAGACCGAGCACGCCCGCCCCGGCGAGTTGAAGACGTGTCGTCGTCCCGGAGGCCCGCGCCCATGCGCGGGGGCGGGCGGGGGCGAGAAGCGGCAGGCGGGCGACCTTCCAGAGCGCACCGGTCGCGGCGACCGCCGTGCCGAGAACGGCGATGAAGAGCCCCAGCGCCCACCAGACCGGCGCGATCGACAGCGTGCCTTCCACCGTTGCGCCGTAAAGGCCCCTGAGCGTCGCCGCGACGTCGGGCAGGAGGGCGGCGGCGATGAGATAACCGAGGACGACGCCCAGCACGCCCGCGACGAGGGCTATGGCCAGCAGTTCGGCGACGAGAAGGCCGATGAGCGCGCGCATCGGCAGGCCGAGGATGCGCAGGGTGCGGAACACCGCCCGGCGCTGCTCGAAGGCGAGCCCGATCGCGCCGTGGACGATGAAGAGCCCCACCGCGAACGACAGAAACCCGAAGGCGGTGAGGTTGAGATGGAAGCTGTCGGTGAGCCGGGCGAGGTCTTCGGCGGTGGCCGGTGTGCGCCGTTCGAGACCGTCGACGAGATTGGCCGGGTCGGGCAGGCCCATGGGCTGGACCGGGTGGAGGAGCATTCGGTCGATCTCGTCTGTCCGCCCCGTGAGCCGCTGGGCGACGCCGATGTCGGTGAAAGCGAGACCCGGGGCGAGGCCCTCGACCGCGACGACGGGCGTCTCCCGGTCGCCGAGCCGTTCGGCGGTGCCGGGGGCGGCGAGGATCTGGCCCGTCCCGGTGAGAAAGTCGAGCGGCTCCTCGATGGCGACCTCGGCGGCCTGCGTGCCCGGCGGTGCCGTGAGCGGGTCGAGGCCGATGAGCCGCACCCGTCCGCGCTCGGCGGCAAGCCAGCCGTCGAGCACCGGGGAGACGCGCCAGCCCGCGCGGCGCAGGGTCACGAATTCGGCGGTGGTGAAGGGTCGTCCCTCACTGACGAATTCCTCCGCCCCGTCGCCGAGGGCGTTCGCGGCGGCGGCGTAGGACGCCCGCGCCTCGGCGTTGATCGCCTGAACACCCGTCCAGAGGGCGGTGGCGAGCGCGAGGCCGAGAACCAGCGTGACGAACTGGCCCGGGCGGCGGCGCCAGTGCGAGACGAGCGCGGCGAAGGCGGCGCGGATCACGCCAGCGCCCCGTGGGAGAGATGCGCCTCGGCTCCCGCCCGCACCGCGAGCCGGCGCGAATGGGTGACGAGCAGAAGGGCCGCGCGGGTCTCTGCGACCAGCTCGAGCATGAGGTCGAGCACCCGGTCGCCGGTCGCTTCGTCGAGGTTGCCGGTGGGCTCGTCGGCGAGCACCAGCGAGGGGCGCGGGGCGAGCGCGCGGGCGATGGCGACGCGCTGCTGCTGGCCGCCCGAAAGCTCTTCGGGGTATTTCGCCGTATGCGGCGCAAGGCCCAGCCGTTCGGTCAGGGCCGCCGTCCAGTCCGGCTCGAAGCGCCCGGCGAGCCTCGCCTGGAAAGCGATGTTGGCGGCGACGTCGAGCGAGGGAATGAGGTTGAACTGCTGGAACACCACCGCGAGCCGTTCGCGGCGGAGCCGCGCGCGGCCCGCGTCGTCGAGACCGGCGATATCGACGCCGTCAATCTTCACCGTTCCGCTGTCGGGGGTCTCGAGCTCCGCCGCGCAGTGCAGGAGCGTGCTCTTGCCCGACCCGCTCTCGCCGGTGAGCGCCAGCGTCTCGCCGGCCGCGAGGGCAAGCGAAACGCCCGCGAGCACCGTCACCGGCCCGTCGGGGCCGGGAAAGGTCTTTGTCAGGCGCTCGATGGCAAGGGGCGGCGAGGTCTCGGTCACGCTGCCACAGATAGCAGGCGGGTCCGCCAGGGACAGGGGGCGCGGCACCCTGTCCCCGGTCGATGTGCAGCCCTGGTCGACCGGAAGACCGCGCGGCACGGCATCGGGCCGTCCGAGGGGCCGCGTTTCGGCGGTCTCGCCGGTCAGAGCATGGAGGAAGGCGACGAGGTCGGCGACCTGCGCTCGGCCTCGGGGTGGAGCGCGACCCCGAACGGGCGTTCGAATGGTACCTGCGGTCGGCGATGAAGGGGCATCCGGGCGCGCAGTCCGGCGTGGGCTGGTATTGCGAACTCGGTCTCGGCATGCCCCGCGCCCGATCTCGTGCGGGCCTATCTCTGGTACGGTCTCTCGATGATCGGCGGCGACCCCGATGCCGCGATCGCGATCGAGGAAGTCGTCAAGAAGATGACCCCCGAAGAGATCGACCGCGGCAACGTCCTGATCAACGACTACAAGGGCTGGATGTATCCGTTTCGCTGAGACGGGGTGCCGACGTCGAATTCAGCGTTAACGGCGATGTCGATTGTGAGGCGGTGTCCCCGGCAATGAAGCTGATTCGCTCCCTTAGCGCCCCGCTCGGTCTCCGCGCTGCGAGAAATGTCGGGGGGTGACACTGCGTTCTCGATTTGGAAACCGCCAGAATTTGACGAGAATTGCGGTTTTGCCCGGGAGCCTGCAAAGCGGTGTTTGTCCCCGATCGAGGGACAATCCTCTCCCTGAGGCGCTTGATTTGCTTAAGGTTGTCTGAGAACCGGGGGCTATTGTCCGAGGTTTTGACAGCCCGCCCGGAAATGGCCACCTTCGCTCCCGAGGGGGCTGACATATTTCTGACCCCTGCACGACGCCAAGCGCAAATTCGCGCCCGGAAACCGTCACTCGGAACCTCGATAACGGTTCTCGTAGTGGCGAGACTTCGAGCGGTCGAAGGCCTCGTGTAGAGAGTAGGTTGGTGGTGCGTCGGGCCGGGTCCGGCCCGGCGCATCTTCCGGAGTAGACGGTCGTGCGGGCCTGCGAGCCCGTCAACATGTGAGTGAGTGAGATGCGCGACAATATCTTCGCGGACGTTTTCGAGGACCCCTTCGCCACCGGCGAGGAATGGATTCCGCTCTCCTGCGACAACACGAATTCCGCCCCGGGCGACGACGTGGCTTCGATTGCCGCTTACAGGGGCATTTGCGCAGCGGCGACGATCTTCACAATTCGCCACGTCGCGGTCCGGCGCGATGTGACCATCGAGACGCCGATCGCCTCGGGCGATTTCGACGCGAGCGGGCGGGTATCGCTCGCGGGACGCGTCAGGAACTGGTTCCCGACCGCCCCCGTCTGAAACGGGGCCGCGAGGGGTGTGCAGCAGGGGCCGCCTTCGGGCGGCCCCTCGTGTTTTCGGGACGGGAACGAAAACGGGCGCCCCGAGGGGAGCGCCCGCTGTTCCGGCATTGGCCGGGTTTACTGGACGATCGCCATCCGCGCCGCCTCGAGCTTGGCCTCCGCCTCCGCGACGCTTTCCTGGAGGGTGTTCAACACGTCCTCGCCGCCATCGACATTCTCAATGAACCAGTCGTAGACCGGTGCGGCCGCCTGGGCGAAGGCGGCCTGGTCCTCGACACTCGGCACGTAGATGTCGCCGCCGCCGGCGAGGAAGTCTTCATAGGCCTGGATCGACTTGCGCTTCGGCGAGGCGAAAGTCGCCTGCTGAAGCTGGTAAAAGCCGTCGGCCACCACGCGGCGCAGGTCTTCGGGCATGGCCATGAGCTTTTCGTTGTTCATGAACCACAGTGCCGCCATGTAGGCGTGCCCGTCGAGGGTGAGATACTGAAGGCCCGCCTCGGGAAACTTCATGTTCATGATGTCGGTGATGCCGTTCTTGGTGCCTTCGACCACGCCGGTCTGGATCGAGGTGAAGAGTTCGGGCCAGGGGATCGGGGTGGGCGAGGCGCCCAGAGCCTCGACGAGCACCTGCGGGATGTCGGCGACCACTGTGCGGATCTTGAGGCCCGAGAGGTCCTCGGGGCGCTGCACCTGGCGCTCGGTATTGGCGAAGTTCCGCCAGCCGCCGGTGTTTCCGATGGTCATGAGACGAACCGTGCCGCCCGAGTCCTCGAGCACCTTCTGCTGGAGGAGTGTCATGAAGGGGGTCCCACCCTCGAGCACCGCTTCGGCGACCCTGTCGTCGGCCATGAGGTAGGGCAGGTCGAACACCTGCACGTAGGGGAAGATGCCGGCGACCCCGCCGGAGGTGGCGATGTAGACGTCGATGCTGCCGTCGCCGACGCCCTGAAGGCACTCGGTGCCGTTCGAGCAGAGCTGGGTGCCCATGAAGATCTCGACGGCGATGCGGCCGTTCGAGGCGAGTTCGACGTGGTTCTTGAAGACCTGAAGGCCGTCGAAGTCCTCGTCGTTCTCGTTCGAATTCGCGGTGGCGCGCATGGTGAACTCCTGCGCGACCGACGCCAGCGGCACCGCCGCCAGCAGCGACGCCGCCAGAAGCGTCCGGAGAGTGTGTTTCAGCATTCGTGATCTCCCTTTGTGTGTAGGTTCGAAGGTCATTGGACGAAGCCCGTCAGTCGCGGAATCGTCATTGAAATCGCCGGAAAGTAGGTGATGAGGAATATTACCAGGATTTCCACGGCAAGAAACGGCAGGATCGCCTTCGCGATGGTCTCGACCCGTTCTCCAGACACCGAAGAGGCGACGAACAGGACAAGCCCCATGGGCGGTGTCGCCAACCCGACCGTCAGGTTCACGCTCATGATGATCGCGAAATGCACCGAGTGGACGCCGAGATCGGTGAATATGGGGGCGAGGATCGGCCCGAGAATGATGATCGCGGGTCCCGCGTCGAGGAACATGCCCACGATGAACAGAAGGATGTTGATGAGAAACAGGAGAATATACGGGTTCTCCGACAGCGCGAGAATGAAGTCGGCGAGGATCTGCGGCGCGTAGGACAGCGAGACCACGGTCTTGAAGGCCATCGCGGCCCCGACGAGCAGGAGGACCACGGCGGAGGTCATGGCCGAGCGCGACAGGACGTCGGGCATGTCGCGAAGCCGCATCGTGCCGAGGATGAAGAAGCCGACGACGAGCGCGTAGGCCACCGCGACGGTGGCCGCTTCGGTAGGGGTGAACACGCCCAGAAGGATGCCGCCGAGAATGAGGATCGGTGTCTGCAACGGCACGACCGCGCGCTTGGTCACCATCCGGAAGTCCGGGTCGACGCGCTTGCGAAGGCCCATGAGCAGGAAATGGACGGCCAGCACCGAGACCGCGAAGGTGCCCCAGACCTCGATCGGGGCGGGGCCGATCACCGCGCCATCCACGGCCACCCGCTCGCCCGCGATCCCGGTCGCGCCCCGGAAGGCCGCGAAGACCAGCCAGCCGAGATTGAGCCGGAGAAGCGCGAAGGAAAACCAGTATTCGCGCAGGGAGAGGGTCTGGCCCTTCCGCACGATCCGTTCGGCCTTCGGCAGATCGTAGCGGTTGGCGAGAAGCCTCACCACGACCATGAGCCCGATGCCGACCAGGATGCCCGGCACGATGCCCGCGAGAAACAGGGCCGCGACGCTCTCGCCCATGACGTAGGCGTAGATGATCATGATCCCCGACGGCGGGATGATCGGGCCGATGACGCTGGAGGCGGCGGTGACGGCGGCGGCGAAGCGACGGGTGTAGCCCTGCTTCTCCATCGCCGGGATGAGCATGGACCCCAGCGCTGAGGTGTCGGCGACCGCGGAGCCCGAGAGGCCGGCGAAGAGCATCGACGACAGGATGTTGACATGGGCCAGCCCGCCCCGGAGATGGCCCATGAGCGCCTGTGAGAATTCGACGAGCCGGGTGGTGATGCCGCCCCGGTTCATCAACTCGCCCGCGAGCATGAAGAACGGGATCGCCATGAGCGGGAAGCTGTCCATCCCGTTGTAGACGTTGCGGTAGAGAAGGGTGATGTCGCGCTCCTGGCCGTTGAGCCAGAGAAGCAATCCAGGCGCGAAGAGAAGCCCGAAGAACACCGGCAGGCCGATCATCAGGAAGACGAGGAAGACGGGGAGGAACCAGATCAGCATGGGGTCACTCCACGAGAATGTCGTCGCCCGCGGGCGCGATCGGCCGGAGGGTCTCGGCCTGCCCCATGAGGGTGATGAGAGAGCGCAGGATGAGTTCGAGATTGACGATGAAGAGCAGGACCACTCCGACGAAGAGCGACGAGAACGCCCAGGCCCGCGGAACCCGGAACCACTCCGAGAAATCGAGACTCACGGGAAGGAACAGCGAGGCCGTGTTGAACCGCCCCCCGAACCCCGTCACCTCGTTCCAGCCGATGCTTATTGCCCAGTAGAGCACTGTTCCCGCGACGGCGAGCAGGACGAGCGAGATCAGCGCCGCGAGCCGCTGGTTGATCAATTGCAGCACGAGGTCAATGGAGACGAAGCCGCCCTGGCGGTAGGCGAGCGGTGCGATCAGCCCCGTCATCCACAGCATGAAGAAGCGCGCGGCCTCGTCGGGCCAGGGCAGGGCGTTATCGAGCACGTAGCGGAAGAAGACCTGCAGAAGGATGCACACGACCATGAGAGCGATGCAGAGCATCGCGATCCAGCGACCGAGCCCCAGAACGACGTCGTTCCAGAGCTGAACTGGCCACAGAAGGGCTTTTAGCAGCGCCATGGCGCATCCTCCCTGAACGGGCCCGTTGGCCGGGCCTCTTCAATTACCTTCGGCGCTCAGTCGGCGCCTGTAAAGCGCCCGTATCGACCCCTCGCGAAGACGAGCGGCTCGCCGGGACGAGCCTCGGCGGCGATGACCTCGCCGACGATGAGTGTATGGTCCCCGGCATCGTGGCGCGCGAAGAGCGCGCATTCGAACCGGGCCAGGCAATTCTCGATCAGGGGAATGCCTGCCGTGAGGTTTCGTGTCTCGAACCCGCTGAAGGCGGTGCCGTCCCTGACGAAGGCCTCGCAGATGTCCGCCTGGTCGCTGCCGAGGACGTGGATGGCGAAATGCTTCGCCGCGGCGAATGGCTCGTAGCGGCGCGAGGCTTTCGCCGGCGACCAGAGCACGAGCGGCGGGTCGATGGAGACCGACGAGAAGGAATTCGCGGTGATCCCGAGGGGGCCGTGTTCGGTCCGGGTCGTGACCACGGTCACGCCGGTGGCGAAGGCGCCGAGCGCGTCGCGGAAGGCGCGGGCGGAGTCCGGACCCGGCTTGAAACGTGTCATGGCCGCTGCACCTCCGTCAGGCATGTCAGTCAACCTCTCGACCTAGCGCGGCAGTGTAGAGTTCAAACCATGTCTGCCGGTCCATATCGACCTTCAGGGCGTCGGAGAAGCCCCTGATCCGGTTGATGTTATTGGTGCCCAGAACGGGGATGATCCCGGCGGGGTGCGCGAGAAGCCAGGCGATCGCCACCGCGGCGGAGTAGGAGCCGTTGCGCGCGGCGACGGCGGCCAGGGTCTTCTGCACCGGTCCGGGGCCGGTGATCAGGTCGCCGCCGCCGAGGGGCGACCATGCCATCGGCACGATGTCGTTCTCCTGGGCGAACGCAAGGTCTCCGTTCACGAAGGCGCCGTGTTCCTTCAGCGACAGCTCGATCTGGTTGACGACGAGGTCGGTCTCCATCGCCGATTGCAGCAGCGAGACATCCCATGGCCGGAAGTTCGACACACCCACGCTACGGGTCTTGCCGGCGGCGACGAGATCATCGAGCGCGCGGCCCGTGGCTTCGTGGTCCATCAGCGGGTCGGGGCGATGGATGAGCAGGAGGTCGACATGGTCGGTGCCCATTTCCCTCAGCGACCGTTCGAGCGAGGCGGTGATGTGTTCGGGGCTGGTGTCGTAATGCTTCACCCGGACCTTCGGAAACCTGTTCGACGCGATGACGATGTCGCATTTGGTGACAAGCTCGATCCGCTCGCGCAGGCCCGTCCCCTTCAGCGCGGCACCGAGGATGCCCTCGGCGGTGTAGCCCCCGTAGATGTCGGCCTGGTCGATCGTCGTGATGCCCTGTTCGAGGCAGGCCGCGATCTTGGCCTGCACCGCGGCGGGCGAGGTGTCGGCGGCCTCGTCGAGGCGCCACATGCCGTAGGCGATCCGGCTGAACGAGAGATCCGGGGTGAGGTCGACACGCCCGATCATGTCCGTTCTCCGGCGCCGAGGGGCGTGGCCGGCGTTTCCGGCGGCACCCGGCCGTATTCCACGGGCAGCGAGCAGGTTTCGAGCTGCGGCAGCACCCGGCTGCCGAAGGATTTGCATTCGTCGAGATGGGGATAGCCAGAAAAGATGAAGGCCCGGATGCCCATCTTGCGGTAATCCTCGATTTCGGAAAGCACCTGGTCCGCCGAGCCGACGAGGGCCGCCCCGCAGCCGGAGCGGGCCCGGCCCACGCCTGTCCAGAGATGCGGCTCGATGTAGCCGAACTTGTCGGCCAGTTCGCGTGCCTTCGCCTGGTGCGACACGCCGAGCGATATGGAATCGTGTGCCCGTTCGCGGATGAGCTTGCCGTATTCGTCGTCGAGCTTCGAGACGAGATGCTCGGCATATTCCTTCGCTTCCGCTTCCGTGTCGCGGACGATCATGTGCACGCGAAGACCGTAGTCGAGGGTTCGGCCGTATCTTTCAGCTACCTCGTGGGCGGCCTTCATGCGCTCGGCGATCCGGGCCTTCGGTTCTGGCCACATGAGATACACGTCGCAATGCTGGCCGCAGAGCTCGAGCGCGGCCGGCGAGTAGCCCCCGAAATACATCAAGGGCCCGCCGTTCTGCTGGTAGGGTCTGGCGGGGTCGGTCGTGATCCCCTTGAAGCGGTAGATCTCGCCCTCGTAGTCGATCTCGTCTCGGGTCCAGGCCTGCCGCAGGATCTCGACGACCTCGCGCGAGCGCTGGTAGCGGTAGGCGCTCTCGGCGATCTCGCCGGGAAAATCCGACGAGATGATGTTGATCGTGAGCCGCCCCTTCAGCATGTGGTCGAGCGTCGCGATGGTGCGCGCGAGCATGATCGGCTGCATTTCCCCGCAGCGGACCGCGGCGAGCATGTTGATCTTCTCGGTGAGCGGCGCGCAGCCGGCGACGAACGAAAGCGTGTCCTGCCCGACCTGGTAGGACGACGGGCAGAGGATGTTGCGGAAGCCCTGTCTTTCGGCTTCGAGGAGAATGTCGCGGCAGTGCTCCCAGCTTGACCGAAGCGCGCCGTCCGGCACCCCGAGATACGCGTAGTCGTCCGAGCAGAGGGCGGCGAACCAGCTCACTTCGACAGCGTCGAGGTCGGTGGATGTCACCGGCACGATCGTCATTGATTCCCCCCGATACGGTCGCTGATTTGGTCTTGCGTAGCATCCGCATTGATGTGCATCAATAGTGTATCAATTTTGTTACGCGACTCATGGCCCCTCCGAACGCCCTGCCGATCTACCAGCGCACCGCCGAGCGGCTCATTCGCGAGATCGCCGTCGGTCGGCTCCTCGATGGCGAGCGCCTGCCGCCCGAGCGCGACATGGCCGCGGCCCTCGGAATTTCCGTGGGCACGTTGCGCAAATCGCTTGCCGATCTTCAGGAGCGGGGCCTTCTCGAGCGCCGGCAGGGGTCGGGAAACTACATCCGCCACGTACCGGAAGCCGCCGGGGTCTATGCCTTTTTCCGGCTTGAGCTCGCAGAGGGCGGAGGCGGGCTGCCGACCGCCGACGTGCTGTCGGTCGGACGGCGCGCCAAGCCGGCGGGAGCACCCGGCTTCGGCCCCTCCCCGGAGGCCCATCGCATAAGGCGGTTGCGGTCGGTGGGCGGGGTACCGGCTGCGCTGGAGGAAATCTGGCTCGACGGCGACCGCACGGATGAGATCCGCCCGAGCGACCTTTCCGAAAGCCTTTATCTCTATTATCGCGACCGGCTGAACCTCGTCATCGGCCGGGCGGAGGACAGGGTGGGGGTGGCACCGGTGCCCGCCTGGACGGTGCCGGAGTTTCCCAAGGCGCGGGGCCAGACGGTCGGATACGTCGAGCGCATCGGCGCCGATCAGGATGGCGAGCCGGTGGAGTATTCGCGGACATGGTTCGACCCCGACAGGGTGCGCTACGTGTCGCGGCTGAGGTGAGGGAGAACCGCTTGAAGACAATCAATTACGGCGTGATCGGCTGCGGGATGATGGGCCGGGAGCACCTGCGCAACATCGCGCTCCTGCCGGGGGCGCGGGTCGCCGCGATCTACGAGCCGAACGAGCTTCAGGCGGCGGCGGCGAAGGCCATCGCGCCGAACGCGAGGCTTTGCGGGTCGCTCTGGGAGCTTCTGTCCCATGACCCGCTCGACTGCCTGCTCGTCGCCAGTCCCAACCACCTTCACGTCGCCCAGTTCGAGGAGATCGCGGCGCGCCGCCCGCTGCCGCTGCTCATCGAAAAGCCGCTCTACACCGACCCCGCCGATGCCCCGCGCATCGCCGCGATCGGAGAGAGCTATCCCGCGCCGCTCTGGGTGGCGATGGAGTACCGCTACATGCCGCCGGTCCAGACCTTCATCGAGCAGGCCGGGGCCGTCACCGGCGGGGTCAGGATGCTCACGATCCGCGAGCACCGCTTCCCGTTCCTCGAGAAGGTGGGCCACTGGAACCGCTTCAACCGGATGACGGGGGGCACGCTCGTCGAGAAATGCTGCCATTTCTTCGACCTCATGCGCCTCATCATGGCCGACGACCCGGTGCGCGTGATGGCCTCGGCGGGGCAGGCGGTGAACCATCTTGACGAAAGCTATGACGGCGAGGTGCCGGATGTCTGGGATTCGGCCTATGTCATCGTCGATTTCGCGCGGGGCGGGCGCGCGATGCTCGAGCTGTGCATGTATGCAGAGGGGTCGACCTATCAGGAAGAGATTTGCGCCGTCGGTCCCGAAGGCAAGATCGAGGCGTTCGTGCCGGGCCCGGGACGGTTCTGGCCGACCCATCTCGGAGCGCCTCCGGTAGCCCGTGTCATCGCGTCGCCACGCCGGCCGAAGGGACCGCTCGCGGTCGACATCCCGGTCGACCCGACGCTTCTGGAGGCGGGCGACCACAATGGCTCGACCTTCTACCAGCACGTCCGTTTCCTCGACCTCGTGCGGGGCGGCGGATCGCCCGAGGTGACGCTGGAGGACGGCGCGCAAGCGGTGGCGAT
>Ga0076929_101021_pt1 | contig 11542 bp, 10 predicted proteins | sample HotLakConUCCSL28_FD_87104 | JGI IMG/M metagenome (GOLD analysis project Ga0076929, IMG submission 87104) | Hypersaline microbial mat communities from Hot Lake, Washington, USA - Hot Lake Consortium UCC-SL28 (version 3) (version 3) | ecosystem: Environmental > Aquatic > Thermal springs > Hot...
AGCCTATTATTTTTGGCTTAGCTACCTTTTCAATTCCCATGATTTTGGGTACTGGGATGATGCTGGCCTTGGGTTATAGCTTTTGGCCTGCGGTACTAGTGGCCTCGTGTTTAGCCTCCCATACCTTGGTGGCTCTGCCGGTAGTCACCAAGCTGGGAATCATGCGCAACCCAGCCTCAATCGCTACCCTCGGAGGCACGCTAATTACTAATGTTCTAGCCCTGCTGGTGCTGGCCGTGGTGGTCAAGGCCGACCAGGGCGATCTCACACTAGGCTTTTGGCTATTTCTAATTCCTTCTCTGGTGATCTACACCTTTGCAGTCCTGTGGGGAGTGCCCAGGCTAGGACGCTGGTTTTTTAGAAAGTTTGGCCATGATGAAGGAGCCGAGTTTACCTTTGTGCTGGCGGCTTTATTTGTCGCCTCATACCTGGCTAGCCTGATTGAAATCGAACCGATTGTGGGAGCATTTTTGGCCGGAGTAGCAATTACCCAAATTATCCCTCGCCTGAGCCCGTTGATGAACCGGGTGCAGTTTATTGGTAACACCCTGTTTGTGCCAATTTTCTTAATTTCCGTGGGCATGTTGGTAGACCCACTAATTTTGGTACGAGAGCCTCAGTCGCTGCTGTTTGCCGCTATTTTGGTGCTGACAGAATTGGTCAGTAAATTTTTGGCTGCTTGGGGGCCGGCCCGTTGGTTTGGCTGGCGATTTCCCAGTGCAATGGTTATGTTTGGGCTATCGATGGCCCAGGCTGCATCCACTCTGGCGGCTATCACCATTGCTTTTGACATTGGTCTAGTCGATGAATTGGTGGTGAATGCCACTATTATGATGATTTTGGTGAGCTGTGTACTGTCTCCTTGGGTCGTTGCCCGCTGGGGTACCCAAGTGCAAAGCCAATCCGTAGAACTCCCGCAGGCTGATGAAAAGCCCTCCGTATCCCTAACTTCTACAACCTTGGGTAAACGCATTTTGGTACCCGTAGCCAACCCCAGCACGGAAGATAATCTGCTCCAACTAGCGATTATTTTGACTAAGCGGGTCAATGGAACGCTACTGCCTCTGCATGTGCTGCCCGATCGCAACCAAACCATTACCGTAGCTGACAAGACCCATCAGCGCCGTCTGCTCGATGCCGCCGAAACCATTGCCCATGCCGCTACCATCCCGGTAGAACCCATTGGCCGCATTGACGACTCCATTGAATGGGGCATTTTACGTACCATCCAGGAACGCGATGCCGATTTGCTGATCTGCGGGTGGAAGGGATACTCCACCTATCAGGAAAATTTCTTTGGCGGCGTGTTAGATACTATTGTGCGCTCGGCTTCCATTCCATTGATGATCAGCCGCTTCCCCCGGCCGATTCAAAATACTGAGCAGGTGTTGTTGGCTATCACGGGTCAGCAGGCTAACCTGGGACAAGTGACCCGCACACTGACCATTGCTCGCAGTTTAGCGGAAGAACTTAAAGCGTCGCTCCAGGTGATGCAGATCACCCTTGGCTCAATGCGCGATCGCCAACTCACCCAATGGCTTGAAGAACAACAGGTGGGTGTCAATTTAGTTCAGGGCAATACCGTCAAGCGAGTATCAGAAGCTCTTCAGCCACATACTTTGCTGTTGCTTATCGCTAGCACTTACAATGTCGGCCAACCCGCCCTAGGTCGCGAACCGGAAGCAATTAACCGAGCTAATTTGGAAACGAATATGATCATTATGAATTTCCCTAATGCCTAGACTGACAATGCAATAATAGGGAGGCTCCCTATTATTGAACAATCACAAGCTGTGAAACCAGCACCAGGGCGGTCGAGGGCAGAATAGTGCGGTTCAAATCCCAAGTGAGGCATGTTGAAAGCGAAGCTAATACACCACTTAAAGCCGTTGACCGCTCAGTGCGCCTTTCCAAGGCTACGATATCTCAGAAATCAGGAGCGTTTTCGCGGCGGTTTGCTCCCTTCTTTCGCACGACAGTTTTCCCGAATGGCAATCCCCGAGTCGTCAATACGGCAGTAGTCTTGATCCATACAGGTCCTATCTGATTGAGCAATGGCAGAAAACTGAAAACGAAAACTTCAATATGTTGAAGACTAAGGGCTATCATCTTGAACACAAATTTGGTCATGGCAAACAGCATTTATCCGCCTTTTTGTTGACATTGAACCTATTGGCCTTTTTGTTTCACACTGTCCTTCATCTGGTTGATGAGCGCTATCAACAAATTCGACAGATTCGCGGCACCCGCCAAGGCTTCTTTCAAAATATCCTGGCGATCTGACTCATGACTGAAAACGACTCCAGCCTTTTCAGAATGTCTGTATCTTGGAATTTGAAACTGCTGCTTTTCTATATATTTCTCTCGCTTTTCTGTGCGGGCTATTGCTAAAGACAGATAACTATATTCTAAAGGTTCCTCTATATTTCTGATAGATGACATTTGGTCTTTTGTTGCCTGCTTCCTGGTGCGATCGCTCAGGGCAAATAGTCCTGCTTTTGACCGAGCCTGAACGGCAACGATTCACAGAGTTTACTGAGTTTTTGTCTAGTGAGTTTTTGACTGAGAAAATTGATGAGAAGATGTAGATGAAGATTGCCATCGTTGGACTGCTACACCATCCTATTGCTGAACCGTTTGCGGGTGGCATGGAGTCTCATACTTGGTGGCTTGCCAAAAAGCTCATTGAGAAAGGACATGAGGTAACGCTGTTTGCTAGCGGAGATTCCGATCCCGACCTGGGGCTTTCGCCTTGTATCGCGCGATCACTCAAAGTTCACCTAAAAGCTCGAACATGGGAAGGTAGACAAGCCTGTAACATGAATGCTTATGCTAGCGTCATCAAAAAGGTGTGCAAGGGTGACTTTGACATCGTCCATAACAACGCGCTTCACCCGCTGCTGTTGCTGAGCGCCGCCGACTTACCCGTGCCCATGCTGATGGTACTACATACCCCAGTGTATAAAGAGTTAGCCGCTGCGATTCAGTATGCAAATGCTCGTAATGAGTCGGGCAATTTGGGCGTGGTTGCCGTTTCCAATAGTCTGGCGAAAGAATGGAGCCCTTTGATATCTGCCAACGTTGTTTACAATGGTATTGACGTTGATAGCTGGCCTTGGACAGCCAAGGCAAAATCAGACTGCGTGCTTTGGTACGGTCGGTTGGTTCCTGAAAAAGCGCCTCACCTAGCTATTCAAGCGGCGCTACAAGCTGGGTATTCAATTAATATTGCTGGCCCCATTGGCAATCAAGATTATTTTGAAGAGAATGTTCTGCCTCTGATGAGTAGCGATCGCGTCCATTATCTAGGACATTTGTCTCAAGCGGCCATTCAGCGAGCGCTATCTCAGGCAAGCGTTTTTGTAAATACGCCTGTGTGGGATGAGCCTTACGGAATTGTCTATGCGGAAGCTTTGGCTTCAGGCACGCCCATCGCAACGTTCAATAGAGGCGCCGCAGAGGAGATTGTCACAGAGTGCTGTGGCGTAGTGGTGAAAGAGAACACGGTTGAAGCGCTGGCAAAAGGAATCGCGATCGCTGCTCGCAAGTCGCGCGCAGACTGTCGCAAACGAGCGGTGTCTTTTTGCAATATTGATTCTATGATTGCAGGCTACGAGCGCCTGTACATCAAACTGATCGCCAAGCAAAAACAGTTAGCTCGAAAGCGGCAGCAGGCAGAAAAAGTTTTGGCTAAAAGGCCTAAGACGACGTTGCAAAATGCTGAAATTGTTGCAAATCAGATAGTTGCTCCAGGCGTTCCCAGCGCCGATCCTCGGCGGAAAATTGCTAGCTAGAATACCATTGTTGGAACACCATTGTTAGACGAGTGTCTAGTTAAAAGAAAGTCTAGTTAAAAGAGAGTCTAGAACACCGTGCGAATTGCTTTTTATTTGAACCTGCAAGGCGCAGGGCACTGTCGTCGGTTTGAGGCGATCGCACGTCATTTTCCGGCTGATTGCGAGCTAGCCGTGGTTGGCATGGATAATTGCCCTCCCATTACAGACATAGGTAGAGCTGTTCGCAAAGTAGCGGTTCCTGGGTTTGCACCGGCTTGTGAGAATGCGTTTTTACAACAGCAAACTGCCTTTGACTATCACGGGCTAGCAGTCAATCACGGTGGCAACTCAGCTTTTACCCTGGCCATGGTTTCCTTTCTGAGCGAGTGGCAACCAGATTTATTAGTTGTTGATGTTGGATTAGAAGCATCTATTTTGGCGCGGATGTGCGGAATACCTACTGTGTATTCTCGGCAGCATGGTAGACGTTGGGACAAAGGACATACGCTAGCCTACGACTGGGCCTGCGGGCTGTTAGCGCCTTTCGCCGCACCGATGGAGCAGACAGACTGTCCGCAATGGGTTCGAGAGAAAACATTTTATAGCGGTGGATTTTGTCGATTCTCAGGACACGGGCAGTCTTTTCTTTCCAAGACTTTAGACGGGCCACAAGACTATGCCCAGGACAAGCCGAATGTATTGGTAATGACGGGATTTGGTGGAACCAATATTACTGGGAGTGCGATCGCTCAATCCGCTGCCAGTAATCCTCAATGGCGCTGGCATCTCCTCGGTGACTATCCCAATCTAAGCAACATTGTCGTACATGGCATTGTTGAAGACGTATGGCCCTATCTGTACCATGCCGATTTGGTCATTGCGAACGCAGGTCATAACTCTACAATGGAGATTGCCGCGGCTGGCACTGCTTCCGTCTGTATTCCAGCCGAGCGATACTTTGACGAGCAGATTTGTAAAGCGCAGGTGCTAGCGCGTTTGAAACTCAGCGTAGTGGTTGATCGCTGGCCAGACGCAGACAAATGGCTAGGGATATGGCAACAGGCACAAGCGCTAAAGGCGGATTGGTCTGGACTACAAGACGAGGACGCCCCACAGCGAGCCGCGCAGTATTTGGTAGAGACTGCGAGAAAGTGCAGGGGTTAGGCTTTTTGGGGTAGGCGAATTACTTTCAAGTAATCACCCTCTATTGCCCAGTCAATATAGCCTTCTGCTGCAAAAACCTTCAGCCAACCACCCATGGGCCACTCTCCCCATCGCTCATAAAACACCTGGGCGTTATAGACGATGCTTTTGAAATTGTGCCAAGGCGGCACTTCGCTGGTATGAAACTGATGAAAGGCTAGTGCTTTAGGCACCCAGCACAGGTCTATGCCTGCGGCTCTCGCTTTCCAGGCAAAATCGGTATCTTCTGCGCCGTAGTTAGAGTAGCGCTCGCTGAAGCCGTCGAGCTGCTCAAACAAACTGCGAGAAATTGCAAAAGAAAGCGACCAGAAAAGTCCATAGTTTTCTTCTTTTGCTAGAGACGCTGTTTGGGTGATGTCTCTTTTGGGATGCGGCGCGCTTTTTGTCTTAAGCGAGTCTTCTGTCCAATCTATGGTGATTTTTTTAGAAAGATAGTGAACATTTCCCATTGCGATCGCATCTGGCCTTTCTTCGCAGGCTTTTTCATACTCCGCTACCATTTTCTCTGCCGGAATGCAATCCACGTCTAAAAACAGCAACAGGTTGCCCGACGCTCTGTGGGCAGCTGCATTACGGGCTTTAGGCAGAGGCAGCAAAGCGTCAGAATTCTCGTAAGTTGAATGCTCGCAAGGAAAGGGCCAATCTCCCAAAACCTCGGCGGGCTCATTCATGTGAATGACAATACACTCGTCAGGCAGGCGGCTAGAGAGCGCCAATCCTTTTAGCAAATTCTGTAGATGGTCAGTACGATTTCGAGTTAGCGTCAGCACAGAAATTTTGTTCACGAGATCAAGAGAAAGTGCACTTCAATATAATCCTAAAAAGAAAAGACCTACATCTGTCCTGAGCGACATTTTCAAACTATGCACGCTGCTGTTTTTCCCAGTTTGCGCCTAAGCGGTGCTGTCTCAATGCCTTTAGGCAGACGATTGTAGGCGCGATTTTAAGTATGTTTAGGGTCAATGCCTATACAACTCCCCAAAATCTTGTGCAGCAGTCGCTTTTAGCAACCAACGATCCTGAAGACCTAAATGAGAAGGTGATTGCACTTCACAATCTTCTCTGCAAAGAATATGGCTGCCCTATCGCCTATTTTCACAGCTTAGATCCGCTGAGCGAATTGGTCTCTGCGTTACTTTCTCACCGGACAAAGAACCAAAACTCAGGGCAGGCGTTTAAGCAGCTGCGGGCGGCGTTTCCCACCTGGGAAGAGGTTCGCGATGCTGAAACTAAGAAAGTGCAAGCGGCGATCGCGCCCTGCACCTGGCCAGAGCAAAAAGCCCCTCGTATCCAGCAGATCCTCAAGCAAATTACTCAAGAAAAGGGAGAACTTTCCCTCAGTTTTTTAGCGGACATATCTGTCAAAGAGGCCAGAGCTTGGCTAGAAACCCTGAGCGGCGTTGGCCCAAAAACAAGCGCAGCAGTTCTCTCTTTTAGCACGCTCAGGCGGCGAGCCTTGCCAGTAGACAGTCATCACCATAGAGTTGCGGTTCGTACCGGTCTCATTCCGGCAAACGTTTCAGTTGGGCCATCACACCAAATTTTAGAAGCCCAGCTGCCGGCAGACTGGTCGGCTCAGCAGGTGTACGACAATCATGAGGTGCTGATGCTACATGGTCAGCGCTGCTGTCACTACCGCAATCCACAGTGCGGTCGGTGTGTTGTCTTAGCGCTATGTCCGCATGGTCAAAAGCTGAAGGAGTAGGATGCTAGTTTATGTTGCCAGTACTACCGCTGGCTGCTTAGAGAGCCGACCATCTTCCATATAAATAATCCAATCTGCAACATCTAAAATGCGGTTGTTATGAGTCACTAATAGAATCGTACAACCCTACTGTTTAGCCAGATCATGCCTAACAATAACCACATCACGACCCGATTTTCATCCGATTTTTTATCTAGGGCGGCGGTGGGTTCGTCGGCTAATACAATTTTAGGATGACTCACAAGGGCACGGGCGATCGCGACCCGCTGTTTTTGCCCCCCGAAAAATCCGCTGGTAAATAGTTAACAGGTGCCAAACTGAAGCCCCAGTTGATTTAGCCATTTACGATAAGCAATCGACATTTTGTCACAGGGAAAGTGAAATTCTTGCTGTAGGTTTAGCGGCAGCTTCTGCGGGCGCTGAGACTCCACCATCGGGACATCCTGCGCCATCACGTCATCTTGGAAAGTCCGTAGCTCGTCGTTGGACACTTCAGATGAATAGTTACGCGATACACCTAGCCAAGCAACACTTTTAGTTTCTTCCATCGGCGTTACGGCAAGGAAAATAGAGAAGAATTGTTCGGCTTCTCCTTTGCGAAAGCAAGCCGATAGCGGTCGAACAATCTTATAGAGATAGGAAACTGATTTTGCTTCACCTGTACCCTCTGGATTAGGTTGATAGAAGTGGATATCGCTCGCGCTGATTCCCTCATCACTGACTGATAGGCTGTAGTCCGATACTTCCGGGTGGGCCGGGTCTCCCAATAGCCCCCGATGTGTAAAGGGAAAATGTGCAATATCAACAAAGTTTTCTATGATACGAGGCGCGCTTGCATTTATGAAGTACGGTCCACACTCAAAGGTGATAGCGTCTTCCTGCAACCACTCTGGAAATAGCGGCACCTCCTGAACAGGCTCGCCCAGAGACACCCAAACAAAGCCGTACTTTATTTGAGTTTTGTAAGTCTGCAAGTTTGCATTTTTTGGAAAGCTGGTTACTTTTGAGTCCGCAGGAATACGAGTGCACTGGCCTACCTTGTTAAAGGACATTGCATGATACGGACAAACAATCTCTCCCTTCTCGTCAATCTCTCCTAATGAGAGCGCTACGCCGCGATGGGGACAGCGATCCTGGCAGGCAATAATTTTGCCATGCGATCTCCAGAGTGAAAGGGTTTCGCCTAGCAACTTTACCTGGAGAGGTCGGTCGGGCTTGATGTGATCTGCGATCGCTACCACATGCCAATCGTCATAGAGAATAGGATCGTATGGAGAATTTTCAGTCGGCATAACCATTCCTAATAAAGACAAAAAATCAAAGCGGAAAAACCCCAAATAGCCGTAGATATGCAGGCATAGATGCACACCTCCCCGGTGAAAAGCATTTGCTACGAACGTATTAGTCACTAGGGCTCAATCTAAAGAAAGCCGCAATCAAAAACGGTTATCTATAATACAAACGCTATAACAGTTTGCGAAGCTGCTAAAATAGCAATTTATATCTGTTAAATTGCAGGTTTTTAAAAAGCATGTCTAAAGTAGATTCCTCGGCAGGCCCTTTATTGGCTCTAGACGATTTAGACCGTGACATCATTGGCCTTTTAAAGGTAGATGGCCGGATGTCTTTTACAGAAGTTTCGAAGAAGCTTGACCTACCAGAAGCAACCGCCCGCTATCGGGTGCAGCGACTGCTCAAGTCCAAAATAGTCAAAATTCACGCAACGCCCAACCCTGAGCACTTAGGAACGCCTCGCGTTGTGATTGTTCAGCTATTTGTAGAGAATAATAAAATTGATACAGTCGCCGAGACATTGGTTGATATTGAAGGCGTTCAGTTTGTTGCGATCACAGCTGGACATCACAATATCGTGATTGATGTTTGCTTCGGTACGCATGATGAAATGCTGGCATTTTACGAAAAGCTTCACCAGATTCCAGGGGTCATTCGCTACGAGTCGCAGGTTGTGATGAAGCTACTGAAAGCAGAATATAAATATGTAATGAGCTGAGATAACGAAGCCACAGCCTGCTTACAGTCAGATTTTCAGCAGTTCTACAAAGTAAAAGTTAGGAAAACCAAACATTTCCAAACTATTTTACAGATTAAGATAATCGTACTTAAATTACATGATTCTTGCTAAATCCTTTGGGTCAAGCAGCACAAATATTTTTTTCTTAGGATAATAAATTCAGATATTAGCGATTTAGCAATATAAATTTTGTTTGGTATCGAAAGCTACATATTTTGTTGGTTTGCTGTACTTATTCTAGATGTGGGTTATCTCGAACTATCTCTGGATAGATCAGAGACAGGCCAATTAATGAAGCAAGGCAATGAAGCACAAGGAGGCATCCGTGCATCCATTAATGATGGGTTCGCTGAACTGGATTGAGTATCAACAGCGATTGCAAGACGAGGGTTTAGTTGTACTGCTTCCCTGCGGTGCATTAGAACAACATGGCCCTCATTTACCACTTGGCACCGATGCGCTGCTGAGTGCGGCTGTTTCGCAAAGCGTTGCCGAACAAGTTAGTGGCATTGTTGCACCTGTTTTTAGCTATGGCTACAAATCTCAGCCTAAATCGGGCGGTGGACAGAAGTTTCCTGGCACTACTAGCTTGGATGGCAATAGTCTAATTCAACTGGTGCGAGATGTTGTGCGAGAATTGGCGCGTCAGGGCGCTACACAGATTGTTCTAATGAATGGTCATTACGAAAATCAGTGGTTCTTAACAGAAGGAATCGATTTGGCGATTCGAGATTCTGCTACAGCCTCTCAACTGCGCGTTATGCGGCTGGAATACTGGGATTTTCTAACGCCCGATATTTTGGATAGGGTATTTCCAGATGGCTTTCCAGGCTTTGCGCTTGAACATGCCGCTGTGATAGAGACTTCTTTGATGGCCTATTATCACCCTGATTTAGTCAGGCTTGAGCTCATCCCAGATATCGCTGCCGCAGAATTTCCGCCCTATGACATGTTTCCTCAGCCGTCGGACTGGGTTCATGCATCTGGCGTACTTTCCTCGGCTAAATCTGCAAGTCGTGAGAAAGGCGAGCTAATGGCAAACCATATCGCCGATGGCATTGCTACTGCAATTAAGCAAGAGTTTAAAGTCAGTGAAAAAAATCAATTGGAAAAACAAGTTAGCTAGCGATTGAATCGCGCAGTTTTGCTGATTTGTGTGTCAGTCGCACCACCGCCTCTTGTATTACGGGAAAATTATTATGACAGAGCCTTACGTCGTACCCATTCAGCCTATCAACGGCACAATCCTGCCGCGCTATGCTGGGCCTTCGACCTTTGCCCGACTGCCCGAGCTAAGAGATGTGCCTAAGTGCGATGTCGCTGTTGTGGGTGTCCCTTTTGACGCTGGGACGAGTTTTCGGCCTGGTGCAAGATTTGGCCCACAGGCCATCCGTCAAGCTTCTAGAAATTTGCGGACGCAGTATCATCCGAACTACGGTATCGAACCCTTTATGGTTCAACAAGTTGCCGACGCCGGAGATATTGCCTGCAATCCATACAACATCAATGAAGCCATTCAACAGATCGAAGATGCGACAACAGAACTCCTTGAAAAGTGTGGTGCCATCGTTAGTTTGGGCGGCGATCACACAATTGCCTATCCTTTACTCAAATCAATCAACAAACGCTATGGCCCTGTTGCCTTAGTGCATTTTGACGCTCATTTAGACACTTGGGATACCTACTTCGGTGCGCCATACACGCACGGTACACCCTTCCGGCGAGCGGCTGAGGCCGGTTTGTTTATGGACAGTGCTTCCATGCATGTTGGCATTCGCGGCCCGCTTTATAGTCGCAACGATTTAACCAATGATGAAGAGATGGGCTTTAGAACCGTTCATTGCGATGAATTTGAAACGGTTGGGATTGCGGGTGTTGTTGAGCGTATCCGAGAGCGGGTAGGCAGTCATCCGCTTTATCTGTCTATTGATATTGACGTGCTAGATCCAGCCCATGCGCCCGGTACGGGTACACCCGAAATCGCTGGTATGAGCAGTCGCGAATTGTTGGGTGTGTTGCGTGGTCTGACCGGACTTTCTATTGTTTCTGCCGATGTAGTTGAAGTGGCACCGGCATACGACCATGCTGAGATTACCTCGCTTGCAGCAGCAACCGTAACCTATGAGTTGATTAACTTATTGGCGCTTAGCCCGGCTCTGAAGTGATCGGAAAAAGTGGCTCAGCCACAGTCTACACGGCACGGTTCAACCATAGAAGTTGTCAATGATAGCTTTTGAGGGATTGGATAGCATTGCGAACCGCGACCTCAACGCTGAAAGCCTTTTCCTTGATTGCTCCCCTTCCAAATCAACCACTCCCCCTGTGCTCCTCCAGCCGCAAGTCGATTTCCGGAGGGGTTCCAGGCCAGCGTTGAAAACCCCTTGTCTGCGCCGTCTAACATTTGGCCGAGAACTTTCGCCTTGTGCCAGAGGATGACTTTGCCATCTTCAGCAGCCGAAGCGAGCAGCTTGCTGCCGGGTTGAAAGGCAATCGCCACAATCTTTTTTTGATGCAAGTCAAAGGCTCGTGAGTCCCATCCGGCTTCGTCGGTGGGTAGCTTGCGCCAAACAATTAGGCCAAGGCCGCTAGCAGCGGCAATTACTGGTGCTGAGGAGCGAGCCGGATTTGCCCAAGCAAGCTGAGAGACTTTTGAGGGAAATCCGGTCATGCGCCAGGGATGGGGGCTGTTCCATCCCCAGACCATTAGTGTGTTGTCGAGGTTGCCTGCGGCGATGTATTGTCCATTGGGAGAGATGGCGATCGCAACCCCCGTCGCCGCAAGTTCCTGCACTCTCGGATCGTTGTTCCAGTCTGAGCGCGACCAAA
>Ga0076929_101031_pt1 | contig 11328 bp, 10 predicted proteins | sample HotLakConUCCSL28_FD_87104 | JGI IMG/M metagenome (GOLD analysis project Ga0076929, IMG submission 87104) | Hypersaline microbial mat communities from Hot Lake, Washington, USA - Hot Lake Consortium UCC-SL28 (version 3) (version 3) | ecosystem: Environmental > Aquatic > Thermal springs > Hot...
AAAATAAAAAGCATGATATAAAAGAGTAAATCTCTTAATTCTCTCGATCTACTGTCCGAATCTAGGGGTTCACTTCAGTACTCGTTTTCCCAGAAATCTGATGCAGGGCTAACCATCGTGATGGCCCTCCTGCGAATTCTGGAACTCGTCAGCGCGCTTCCGCAGCAATTTTTTTGTCTGTTCAGGGTGTAGGGGGTGCGATAACTCTGCTGGAGTTTAGACAAATCGATGGAGTCCAAGCGATCTGCCCTTGAGACAAATCGCTTGGTAGGCGACGCTGAGAAAGCACTACCCAACTCAGTTCGCCCATGGAAAGTTTCACTGACTTAAAAGCATTTCGCAAGCGCGCCTACAGTCTCCTCGGGAACGGCAAAGACAGTTTGTGTGACCTGATGGATGCGGTGCTCACCAGTCGAGGGGTGCCGAGTTTTGCCGAACTGTCGCTCTCCCCTGTCTTTCGGCGAGAATGGCCCAGCCTTTACAAGGTGCTGGAACGGAGTGAACTACCCCGGCAATCCTTAATGGAACTCTATGTCGAGCACCTGCCTGAGACTGAGCGAGTCATCTTAGCGGGGGACCATACGGCGTGGCCTCGGCTGTGGGCCAACACCTTGCAGGAGCGCACCCACGAACACCAGCCGTCCCCCAGTCCGGGAGGCACCCCGGTGACAGTGGGGCCAGGATACAGCAGCCTGGTCTGCGTGCCGGAAATGGCCGGCAGTTGGGTTTTACCCTTATTGCATGAACGCATCACGAGCTTCGAGAGTCCCCTCACCAAAGCGGCCGCCCAACTGAAACAGGTGTGTGAGGCCCTCGACCACCGCCCCCTATCGCTGTGGGATTCCGAATACGGCTGCGCTCGTTTTATCCAACTCACTGCCGAGATTACCTGTGACAAACTGATGCGCTTGCGCTCGAATCGCGTGCTCTATGGTCCACCCCCACCCGATTCTGGCTACGGTCGCCCCCGCAAACATGGGGACAAGTTCAAACTCAATGACCCCAACACTTGGTGGCCGCCTCAGCATGAGTGTCAGGTCCAGGATGACACCCTCGGGCATTTGAAACTACGCGGTTGGACTCAGATGCATTTTTACAAAACGGCTGACGTGCCCATGCAGTTGATTTTAGTGGAACGACTCGATGCCACTGGCCAACCCACCCATCGTCCCCTGTCGTTGATTGCCACTGGTGAAGACATTCCGGCCCTAGAAACGCTGTGGCGACTGTACTTGAGGCGGTTCTGCGTCGACCACTGGTATCGCTTCATCAAGCAACGACTCCACTGGTGCCTTCCGCAGTTGAGTACCGCTGAACAAGCCGCCAGTTGGAGTGATTTAATGCCCTTGATGAGTTGGCAATTGTGGCTGGCACGACCGGAGGTTCAAGACCACCCCTTACCCTGGCAGAAACCTCTGAAAGACCAGACTCCCGGACGGGTTGCCAATGCCTTTGCCGCGATTTTAGTGGCCGTTGGGACGCCCGCCACAGAGCCCAAACCCCGAGGAAAGTCTCCCGGGTGGCCGAAGGGGCAAAAACGCACCCCAAAACAACGATTCCCGACGGTGAAAAAGAGTTATTCCAAGCCAAAGTCTCAAGCTAAGTCCACCGCTTAGGCACCCTATCCGGACTTCTTTGGGGCATGTTGCCTGGCTCAAGCAATTGAGCCGATTTTTTGGTGCAAGAAGACCCTATTTGTCTAAACTCCAGTAGTGATGTCGCCTTTAAGTTCATTCGCCGGTACACCGTCACCGATGCGTCGGTCCATGACTCGCAGGTGTTGGGTGAGTTGCTGGATGCGGACAATAGCGGTGATGGCCTTTGGGCCGATAGCGCCTATCTCTCGGTCCTGATTGTCGAAGTGTTGATGTTGATGGGGTTTGAGCCACACTTGAATGAACGGGCCTATCGCAATCGTCCACTGAGTGAGGAGCAGAAAGCGGCCAACCGAGAGCGTTCCAAAATCCGCGCCAAAGTGGAGCATGTCTTCGGAGATGTTGTCACCAGCATGGGAGGCAAGCTGGTGCGCAGCATTGGGTTAGCCCGTGCCCAGACTCAGTTGGGCCTGAAAAATCTAGTGTACAACCTGAAGCGGTTTATCTGTTTGGAAACTCAACCTGCCGTATCGGCTGAAATGGCAGGATAATCAGGTCTGAAGCCGGGAAATAGACTTGAATGTGGTCTTTCAACCCTACGTTTTGCCTCAAGAGGGGGCACTTTTTCTGTTGCAATGCCGGGGAATCGCTCTGAATCATCTTAACTGTCTCAAATGAGACGCCCTTGTCCTCAAAACTCAATTAATCGAGGTCCCCTAGAGTTTGAGACTTTTTATTTATTAAATCAGTGACTCTATGAGACTGGCGGAAATATCGATGGTTGGCTTGTTAGCCCTTACCCAGAAACCTGATCGTTCTCATAGAGCAGGTTCATTCCCAATACTGTTCGGATAAGGTTCAGGTTGGTATTAGAACCGAGAAATTGAGTTGAGGTCGAACGGTTCCGCTTCCCGGATGGGAGGGTTTTCGAGCGGGGAATTTCGCCCGCGGCTTTTTCACCACCCCTGGATTACTGCGTCCCGCTCGGGGTGGAATGCGTTGTTCTGCCAACTCGGTCAAGAGCCAACTGAAAAAAAAAACCGTTCGTGAGGCTGAGCGGTCTGAAAGGCGGGCAGCGCTCGACGCAACACCCGGACACTGCCGGTAAAGCTGAGGTGTAACGGAGAGACCTGAGCCTGTTGAGCGGCTTGGGCCATTAAGCATCGCACGGACCAGTGGGCCAATAGCCAGCCATAGATTTCTTAAATCACTAACCGAGGCGTCTTGGAGCGCACCGGCACTTTGCGACCATTGAGGTGCGTTTTCCATTCATCGAGGGTATTTTCTGCTTCCCACCGGTCATGATAGTGCTGGGCCAACAACAGCGCTGGAAATCGTTCAATATCGAGCAGGTCAGTGATGAGACGGTAGGTTTGAGCCTCACCGTCGGTCTCGATGGTGTACTCAATCACCCGCACTTGAATCCGGCCAATCCCCTGGTTGCGAGACTTACGGTCCGGGGCAATCCAACTGAGATAGGAGCCATCCTCCAGCGGTTTCACCACCTCAAACTTGACGTTCGCCGGTACTCGTCCCAGATAATGGGCTCCGGTAGCCAGGGTTTCATGGACCATGCGGAACGAGTGCAACCCCCGGTCCCACATCAGTAGCATGCCTGGAGTCAGCGAGCGCAACAACCGTCGCACTTGCACCCGTTCATGGCGACGATAGGGCGAAATCAAGGCATCGCAGAACAGATGGGTGCCCGCCTCCACCAGAAACACCAGACGCGCTTTGGGGAACGCCGCTCGGGTGCCCCGACGACTCCCCGGATAGCCAAACACTCGGGCATTCTCCTGGGTGTCCGGCAAGTCAAAGACACTGCCATCCACCGCCATCAGACGCAACCCACCCAGGAAGGCCCCCGGCGTCTCGGGAGTCGCCAGGGGACGCGCCAGGCGGTGAAATAAACGACTCATCACTTGAGGTCCCACCCGTTGACGGGCTTCACTAATCGAGGACTTGCTGGGCACCCGCCAGCGCTGACCGAGACGAATCCACTGCTGGCTTAACCCGGTCACCAGGTTTTTGAGCACATCCACTATTGAATCCTGTGCCCATATATTCAGAGCAATCACCAGCGCCACCACCAGGGGAGTCGGCAAGGCTCGTTCGCGCTGATGCTGACTGGGATTGCTGAATAGCCGTCTCAATCGCGTCGACTGGAATCGCACTCTCAATGGCCTGCAATAACTCTCGGGGTCCCAAACTCGGTTGTACCCACGTAAATTCCTTGAGTTGCACCATACATCTGCTCTGTCAGAACAGTGCAAATATACTGAATTTTTGTTTATCCGAATAGTATTGGGTTCATTCCCATCACTTTCGGCAGCGAAATCCTCCCCTATGGGCTACGGCCATCATTCAGTGGATCTGACACCCCTTGAGTTACTGGAATGCCTGACCCACGCTACAGCTGCTTCCAACTTTTTTGCATTCTTCATTCTCCTCTCCACCTCACCTACCCCACCCACCTCACCTACCCCACCCATCTCACCTACCTCACCCCTCACCCCTCACCCCTCTCTCGCTCCCTTTCTCCCTTTCTCCCTTTCTCCCTTTCTCCCTTTCTCCCTTTCTCCCTTTCTCCCTTTCTCCCTTTCTCCCTTTCTCCCTTTCTCCCTTTCTCCCTTTCTCCCTCAAAAATCAATACTATCCGGCGTTCTCGGGAAGGGAATCACATCCCGGATATTCCCCATGCCGGTCATAAACTGCACCAGCCGTTCAAAGCCGAGACCAAACCCGGCATGGGGTACAGTGCCGAAGCGGCGCAAATCCAGGTACCACCAGTAGTCTTCAATGGGTAAACCGGCTTCTTTAATGCGACGTTCCAGCACATCCAGCCGTTCTTCCCGCTGGGAGCCGCCAATGATTTCGCCCACTTTGGGGGCCAGCACATCCATGGCGGCGACGGTTTCACCGCCGTCGTTGAGGCGCATGTAGAAGGCTTTGATGCCGGTGGGGTAGTCGGTGACGATAACGGGTTTCTTGAACAGTTCCTCCGCCAGGTAGCGCTCGTGCTCCGACTGCAGATCAATACTCCACTCCACCGGGAACTCGAATGTACGGTCGGCCTTTTCCAGTAGCTTTACCGCTTCGGTATAGGTGATGCGCTCGAAGGTGTTGTTGATAATGTTGTCAGCGGTGGCGAGGACGGTGTCGTCAATGCGCTTGTTGAAAAACTCCATATCGTCGGCGCACTGCTCCACCACGGAGGAGAACAGGTACTTGAGGAAGTCCTCCGCCAGGTCCATGTTGCCCACCAGGTCGCAGAAGGCCATTTCCGGCTCTACCATCCAAAATTCTGCCAGGTGGCGAGAGGTGTTGGAGTTCTCAGCCCGGAAGGTGGGGCCAAAGGTGTAGACGTTGGTGAAGGCCATGGCCATGATTTCGGCTTCAAGCTGGCCACTTACGGTCAGGTAGGCGGGTTTGCCAAAGAAGTCTTGGGTGTAGTCCACCAGGCCCTCTTTGGTCAGGGGCACTTTGGTCAGGTCCAGCCCGGTGACGGCAAACATTTCTCCGGCTCCCTCGCAGTCGCTGGCGGTGATGATGGGGGTGTGCATCCACATAAACCCCCGCTCTTGAAAGAACTGGTGGATGGCCTGGGCGCAGGCATTGCGCACCCGAAAGACAGCTCCCAGGGTGTTGGTACGGGAGCGGAGATGACCCAGGGTGCGCAGAAATTCAAAGGAATGACGCTTCTTCTGCAGGGGATAGGTTTCGGCGTCGGCAGCGCCAAAGATCTCGACCGTCTCTCCCTGAAGTTCCACCCGCTGGCCTTTACCGGGGGACTCCACCAGCTTGCCGGAAATCTCCACCGAAGAACCGGTGGTGAGGGGCTTCACCACATCCTCGTAGCCCTCCATGTTGGCGTCGAGCACCACCTGCAGCCCGGCCATGGAGGAGCCATCGTTCACCTCCACAAAAGTAAAGCTTTTAGACTCGCGCTTGGTGCGCACCCACCCCTGCACGGTGATGGTCTGGTCGGGTTCGCCGGTTCTGAGGATGTCTCGAATACGCTGCATGATGATGTCGTCTTCGCCTGTCGAATTGCCTTTTGCTATTTTTACGCATCCTTGCTCATTCAAGGAAAGCGGGGGCAAATTTGGGCAGAGTTCCCCTTTAGAGAGGAGCCTGTGGAATGTATTCCTTGTGACTGCAATCTATGGCCTGGGGCAGATAGCCTTTACCCAGTTGGATGGTTTACCTTAGATTTCAGGAAGAATTTCCCAGGTAAAGGCCAGAAAGCCTTGACCATGGGATTTTGTAAAGAATAAAAAAATCGGCCTCCTCAGGAAGCCGATCAAGGTTAAATTAATTACCTATGTTGTTCTCTCAATCTGGAGGAAACCGCTCAAAACTTGATGGGCGGTAACCGCGCAGTGGAGGGCTCTCATCTCCTCCACGCTCTATTGTAACAACTGGTACAGATTTTCCTTAACACGATTTCTACTGAATTGTCGGTATTTCATAACCCTGTCTGATGAGCAAATGTACTCATTATGGGCTGGGAGTGTTGACGCGGGCGGCTTTGGCTCAGATGGAGAGTACCCTGGCGTTTAAAAATTAGTTTTCTCCATAAGTGGGCCTGGCACGACCAGTCTTGCCAAGGTGGTTTGAATCGGTTGAATTTTATACCGTTGAAGCGCCGAAAGCTTGATTATGGGTAGGGTGTGTTCCCGGCCTCAGGCCAGCCGTGCGATGGGGCAACGTGCTCTGCTCTGGCCGGAACGCACCGTTTGCGTCAAGCGAGAAGCCCAATACCGTAAGCGGTGCATTACGGCCCAAAAGCAAAGTCTGTGGGGTTCTGCACGGGTCTCCAGGCCGCGAATACACCCTACATAGGTTCCTGTTGCCCATAGGGTAGTAGGGGCGAAGCATCTGGATGGAAATCTTTTGAGCAATCACGACAATTTTTTCCCAGATGCTTCGCCCCTCCGGCTAGTATCTTTTTTCTCAGAAATCTCCCAAGTAATTAGACGAATGTCACTGATGAAATAAGGTTGGTGGGCAGTGCCCACCCTACGGCAGATCAAGGCTTTCAGCTATTTGCGAGGAGTGATTTCAATTTGTTTCAGTGACATTCAAGTATTAAACCGCCGTTGCCTCCTGGGTTGAAGCATCTGCGGCCTGCTCCTCAATGCGACGGGGTTGGCCCCACAGCACCGTTTCGTGCTTGTAGATCACCATGCCGGGCAGGGCACCTTTGGGTTTGTAGACATGCTTGGGTTGGGTATACACCACGGGCACCTGGTCGGCCTGGCGGGCGCGGCTGAAGTAGGCGGTGAGGTCGGCGACGAATTCTAAATCGCGATCGCTGGGTATCTGCCCTGCCCCCAGTCGCAGCAAAACGTGGCTACCGGGAATTTCCTGGGTATGAAACCACAGGTCGTAATCCGTAGCGACAGACGAAATCAGCAGGTCGTTCTGGCGGTTGTTGCGACCCACCAGGGCAGTGAGTCCATCGGGAGTTATGATCTGCCGGAAGCCTTCGGCTTTGCCCTGGCGATTTTCTCCCGGTCGATAGTCTGGGGAAGCCATGTAGCCCTGCTGCACCAGTTCGTTGCGAATGTCGATCAGGGCCTCCAGGTCGGCGGGTTCTGCGTAGTGGTCAAGCTGGTTGAAGGCAGCTTCTACCTGTTCCAGATAGGCCAGTTCTCCCCGCACTGCGGCCAGCAGGGGAGCAACGGCATCCTTCGCTCGCTTCAGCTTCTGGTGCTGTTTGTAAAACCGCTGGGCGTTTTGAATGGCGTTTTTGTCGGGGTCCAGGGGCAGGGTAATGGGTTCCCCGGTTTCAAAATCTTCGACGGTCATCTGCGTCATACCCGGCTGCCACTGGTGGGCATAGGTCATCAACAAGTCGCCCTGCTGGCGGTACTGGTCAGACCGGGCGGATTGATCGAGTCGGTCCCGAAAGGTGTCTTCTTTCTGGCGCAGCTTTTTGAGAATGCCCTTGAGCTTCTGCTGAATCTGATTTTTGAGGCGGTCAAACTGCTGCAGGTTAAGTTCGTGGCTGTAGTAGTCCTGCAGCAGTTGATGAATATTGTCGGCTGGGGCGGTCATGTCCCACCCCAGGACGGTATAGCCGGTATCGGTCCATCCCGGTTGGAAATCTCCCTGGTCGAGCCGCCGTAGCCAGTCTTGCCAGACGGTAAAGAGGCGGTCCCAGTCGGCCTGGGTCATGGTGTCGGGGGACTGCTGGGGGGATAGGTCGGCGGTGTGGAGGAGCGATCGCACCAGCGCCGAACTCAGTCCACCGTAAGCCTGCATCAGCATTTTCTTGAGGTTGGTGGGTACCAGGGCTACTCGCTCCTGCCAGGATGCCTGGGATTCCTGCAGGCTGGGCAGGGTGTTCATCATGGCCGGGGGTAGTTCGTAGGGATCCCCCGTTTGGATGGGTCGCACCCGCGACTGCTGATCGCTGACCTGATGGGCGGCAGTGACGATCTGGTTTTTGGCGTTAGCTAGAATCACGTTGCTGTACTTGCCCATCACCTCCACATACAGGTGCCATTCAGGAGGATCCCCAGGGCGGCGACCAAACTGCAGATCCAGCGCTCGCTCCCAGGGGGCCACCGGTTCAATAGCCACCAGAGCCAGTTGATTGAGCTGATGCTTCAACTGCTGGCTGAAGGTGAAGGTGTCCTGTCCCTTGGGGGGCGCATCGCCAAAATGCAGCCGCGCTGCCTGGGGATGCCAGGAAATCGTCAGCCAGCCTCGTTTATCGAGGGTACGCAGGGCCATACTGATGGAGGTGGTATCACATTGCACCACCTGCTCGCAGCGGGAGGGAATCCAGTGGGTCTGCAAATCATGGCAGACGGCCTTTAATGATGTGAAGTCAACCGGTTGCACAGGTTTCTCCTCCTTGGCGTATTTTCAATCAAAACAACGCGATGGCCCCCAATCCATCAAGATCATTCTGTCTGTAATCAGAACGAGGTTTTACTCCCTAGAGGTAGGAATATGTAGTGCAAGGCACTGAAAGGCTAGAAACTAGAATTTTTGCCCATTATTAACCCTCAGGCCTATGTTTTTTCGTTAGGATGACCAGTAGAAACCTCTGGCTACGCTAAAAGCTCGGTTTACCGCTCCTTTTAACCATTATGGACATCAAGCTTATCAATATCGGCTTTGGCAACATTGTGTCCGCTAATCGAGTGATTGCCATTGTCAGTCCAGAATCGGCCCCCATTAAGCGGGTCATCACCGATGCCCGTGAGCGGGGGCAGTTAGTAGATGCAACCTATGGTCGCCGTACTCGCGCTGTCATTATTACCGATTCTGGCCATGTAATTCTGTCGGCAATTCAACCTGAAACCGTTGCCCATCGGTTTGTGGGTAATAAAGAACCGGTTGAGGCAAAGGCCTGAAGACAGGATAAAACCCTTGGTTCCGTCAGCTCTCGTGGGTCGCACTTGGTATCACCCACGCTACTGCACATTTCAATTCTAGAATCCCTCGTCTTTTGCCTCTTCGGGACAGGGAGGCACCGGGTCATAGCCACCCGGATGAAATGGATGGCAACGTAACACCCGCCGCACCGCCAGCCAGCTCCCCTTTACCGCACCAAACCGCTCTACCGCCGTTAATGCATACTGTGAGCAGGTTGGTGTGTACCGGCAGGTGGGTGGTAGCAGGGGCGAAATTACTGCGCGATAACCGCGAATAAGAGCCATAAGAATAGGTTTCATGGCTCTATTCTACGCAATAGAAATCTACGCAGTAGAAATCTACGCAGTAGAAAGCGATCTAAACCTTTTCCAGATCCAGTTGCCTCAGGGAAAGCTACAGGTTGCGAGCTGGACTTGGTGTAATTCGCGCCTGTGGCTGAGCTGGGTTAGACATCGTGGGGATATTCAATAGTCCAGCACTACGGTGCTGTACTCGTCCTGGGAGGGACGATTGGAGCGTTCGGGCAGATAAATATTGCTGGTAGGCATGGGCTGGGTAGACCGTTGCTTGTCTTTAGCAATAGCGGATGCCGGGGTGTAACGCTTCCCTTCCTGCTCTCGCAGAACTTCGGCTCCGTCGCCGAGGCCCTCTAACTGGTGGTCAATTTCAGCCAGGCGTTCCTGCAGGCGCTGCTGCTTCTGGTTAATATTGTCCAGTTCTTGCTGAATGCGCTTCTTCTCGACGGTGAGTTTATACATATCGAGATAGTGGGCGGCTTCGGTGCGCTGCCGGGGCAGGGTGCTGACTTTGGGAAAAATGCGACTGGGGGTGCGTCGGGTAGCCATGGGAAATTCTCCGAGGGGCTGATCAGATTCCTTTTTGAGCTTGCCCAAAGCGGAGGGCGAACTCCCAGACTTGTTGCGGACTGTAACACTAAGGGGCGCTTTTGAGTGCTTCTATCGATTACATTGGGCTACTGATGCGTGCAACACCAGAATGACCACCACCAAACTAAAACCTGACTGGGCCGGAGATGACTGGCTATCGCGCCTGGTAAATGGGCTGATTCAAACCAGGCCACTTTATGCCTTGATGAAGCAGCAGGCCCGTAAGGTGCTGATAAAAACCGCCGAGAAAAACGGCGTGGCCTGGCGGCAGCTGGCCCAGGAGCTGGATACTCCTGAGATCAAAGCTCTTGCCGATGCCCTCACCAATCCTGATGTCACCTATCCCGACTATTACCGGGTCCCCTTTCATGCCTACGATGAAGGCAACCTCTGCTGGCAGGCCGCCTTCGAAGCAGCCCCGGCTACCTACTCCATGGCACTGCGGGTCTGGCCGAAAGAATCCCTCTCCTGGGAGGAGGCCCAGCAGCGGTTAAGGAACAGCTTTCATCAGGTTTTAGATGCCCACGGCCCAGGCCAGGTGCGCGACATTTTAGATGTGGGATGCTCTGTCGGCATCTCGACCCTCGCTCTGCATCGTCACTACGCCAAAAAGCAGGGGGATACAGTACGCACTGTGGGGCTAGATCTGTCTCCCTATATGCTGGCGGTAGCCAAAACCCGCGACACAAGCCAGGAAATTGAAGCTTGGATGCACGCCAGGGCCGAAGCTACGGGGCTGGTGTCGACATCCTTTGATCTGATTACCCTGCAGTTTGTCACCCATGAACTGCCCCGCCAGGCCACGCTGGATATTTTTCGGGAAGCACTACGTCTGCTGCGACCGGGGGGCGCGATCGCCCTTGTCGATAACAACCCCAAATCTCCCGTTATCCAGAACCTGCCCCCTGTGCTCTTTACCCTGATGAAAAGTACCGAACCCTGGAGCGACGATTACTACACCTTTGACCTGGAGCAAGCCCTGGAGCAGGTGGGATTTGAACCGCCCGTGACAGTGGCGAGTGATCCCCGGCATCGGACGATTGTGGCGAGGAGGGGAGGGTGAGGGGTGAGGGGTGAGGGGTGAGGGGGGAAGGGGGAGGGGGGAAGGGTGCAGGGGGAGGGGGGAAGGGTGCAGGGTGAGGGGTGAGGGGTGAGGGGTGAGGGGTGCAGGGTGGACGGTGAAGGGGGAAGGGTGCAGGGTGCAGGGTGCAAGAGGAAGGGTGAAGGGTGAAGGGTGGACGGTGGGAGGGTTCGGAATCTTGTGGGATAGGCATCCTGCCTGTCCCAGCTGAGTAGGCGAGACGCCTGCCCTACAAGGCTTACGGAAATCTTTTTTAAATTGTTTGTTCGTCTTTACACAAAAATCAGATCACTCTCTTCCCTCTTCCCTCTTCCCTCTTCCCTCTTCCCTCTTCCCTCTTCCCTCTTCCCTCTTCCCTCTTCCCTCTTCC
>Ga0076929_101032_pt1 | contig 11306 bp, 9 predicted proteins | sample HotLakConUCCSL28_FD_87104 | JGI IMG/M metagenome (GOLD analysis project Ga0076929, IMG submission 87104) | Hypersaline microbial mat communities from Hot Lake, Washington, USA - Hot Lake Consortium UCC-SL28 (version 3) (version 3) | ecosystem: Environmental > Aquatic > Thermal springs > Hot...
GGAATGCGGATGAATTTGCCGAGGCTTTAGAGCAGATCATTGCAGAGTTGCAGCGTGAAGGCATCACCACCCTTCGAGGAATTGCCGAGGCCCTGAACGACAGGGGGATGATGACCCGGCGGGGCGGGCAGTGGCATGTGTCGAACGTGCGGAACCTGGTGAGGCGAATCGCTGTCCAGAACTCAAGTCGAGAAGGCTAAACGTGAGCCCAGCCCCGGCCACAAAAAAGGAGCCTCTCCAGAAAGGAAAAGCGCCCGGAGTGGCAATGGTGCATACCGACCCTACCGGACCAGCCGGCGTTCAAGAAGTTGGATGAGCATGTAGATGAGCAGCGAAATTATCCCGAGGATCACGATCGCGGCCATGACCATGTCCATCCGGAATATCTGGCTGCCGTAGATGATCAAGTACCCAAGCCCGGCCTTGGATGCCTGAAATTCTCCGACGATCACGCCCACGAGAGAAAGCCCGACGTTGGCCTTCAGCGTGGCGAGAAAGGTCGCGACGTTCCCCGGCAGCACGACCTTAGTCAGAACCTGAAGCCGGCTGGCGCCAAGGGTGCGGGCGAGTTTAACCTTGTTGGGGTCGGTCTGGGCGAAGCCGGTGAACAGCATCAGGATCGTGATGAACAACGCGATGGCGATCGCCACGGCATAGATCGAACCCTCCGGTCCGAGCCAGATGTAGAAGATGGGTACCAGCGCGATCTTCGGCAGCGCGTTGAGCATGACGAGGAAGGGATCGAGCACCTTTTCCGCCATAGGTGACAGCCAGAGCCATACGGCGATGGCCGTGCCTGCCACCATGGAAGCAGTGAAGCTGACCACCACCTCGATCATCGTCACCGATATGTGCAAGCCGAGGTCGCCCTGAGCGACAAGTTGCCAGAAACCTTTCCACACCGCGCTTGGGTAGCTCGTGAGCATGGGATTGAAGAACCCGGCACGCGGTGCGAACTCCCAGAAAAGCAGAAAACCAACCACGAGGCCCAGTTGCATGTATCGGATGCGGGCCTTGTCCCGTCGCACCTTGCGCTGCCATTCGAGGTAGGCGGGGCTTGGTGCAGCGCTGGCGCCCGCAGGAGCGGACCCGCGAATTGCTGCGGCTTGATCAGACATGGACTTCGAGTTCCTCCCAGACCTGGTGAAAATAGCCGGCGAACTCCGGTGCCTCGCGGGCGTCTAGAACTCCCGGTCGCTGTCCTCCGGCGCTTGAGAAGGAAATGGGATGTATCGCTTTGATGCGCCCGGGCCGTGCACTGAGCACGATGACACGGTCAGCCATGGAAATGGCTTCGGGAATGTCATGCGTTACCAGAATGGCCGTCTTTCGCTCTTCACGGATGATGGCGCCGATCTCGTCGGAGATTGAAAGGCGCGTCTGGAAATCGAGCGCCGAGAACGGCTCGTCTAGCAGCAGCAATTCCGGCTGCATGCACATCGTGCGCGCGAGCGCTACCCGCTGGCGCATTCCGCCGGAGAGTTCGCCAGGCTTGTGATGCATGAAATTTCCCAGACCGTAGTTTGTCAGAAGCCGCTCGGCGCGACGCCTTGCTGCTGCCTTGTCTGCGCCCATTATCTCCGGCCCGTGCATCACGTTGTCGAGGATGTTGCGCCATTCGAAAAGGCTGTCCTGCTGGAGCATGAAGCCGACTTTTCCGTCGGCGCCTCTAACAGGCACACCGTCGATGAGCACCTCACCCTCCGTCGGTGGGATCAATCCGGCCAAGAGCGACAGAAGGGTGCTCTTGCCGCAGCCCGACTGCCCCACGATCGAGACGAACTCACCTGGTTCCACGCGGAAATTCATGTTGCTGAGCGCATGGGTTTCACCCTTCTCCCCAAAATACCGTAGGTGCACCCCTCGAAATTCCACTTTGGCCGGCGCGGTGTCCCGCGCCGGCGCCGGTACGGCATCAAGGCTCATTCCATCGCGCTCCGGGCGAAGCGTGTCTCGACCACTTCCTCGTAAGTGACACGATCGTCCTCTGACAGGATTTCTGCCTCGATCAGCAGAGTCTGAAGGCCATCGATCGCCTCGGGCGTGACCAGTGGCTCGGTCTTCCAGATACCTGCACTCCGGTGCCGCTCGACGGAAGCGACAAGCGCATCCGTCTCCAGACCCGGGAAATAGGGGGACAACACAACTGCGACATCTTCGGCCGGAACGCTGTGAATCCAATCCTGGGCACGAGCGATGGCGTCCGTGAACCCCTGCACAAGATCGGGATTTTCCTCCATGAAACTCACTGACGTGACGAAGGAAGTATAATCGATTCTGCCGACCGCCTGTCCGACATTTGTGAGCGCATAGCCGGCACCCTGTGACTCGATGGTGAAGACATCGGGTTCAAAAAAGGTGCCGTAGTCGGCAGTGCCTGCGATGAACGCTCCGACCCGCGCCGGGATCGCGACGTTGGTGATGATCTCCACATCGGTGTCAGGGTCGAGGCCAGCGTTGCTGAGTGCCTTGCGAAGGTAGATGTCAGGCGAGGAACCGCGACGCCAGCTGAGAATGCTCGCACCCTCTAAGTCGGCCCAGTCGAAATCTTCGTCGGCTTCCCGTCCAACTAGGTAAGAGCCATCTGTCGCCGTGAGACCGGCAAAGACGCGCAGCTTTTCGGGAGACTGTCCGTTGGCCACGTAGACGGAGGTTTCCGGTCCGATCAGCGCTATGTCCACCGAGCCGCTCAACAGCGCGGCTGTCGCCTTGTCGCTGCCTTGCGAGACGACAAGATCGAAGGTGAGTCCCTCCTCTTCGAACCAGCCCTGCCCGTGCGCGACGTACAGAGGTGAGTAGAAGAGCGAGTGGATGACTTCCATGAAGTCGATTTCACGAGGGGCGTCTTGAGCGTGCGAAGGTAACGTGGCGCTCAGGGCTAGGGCCCCGGCCAGAGCGATGGCAGGACGCGTGATCTGCATAGCTGGTGTTCTCCCTGTTGGACAGCCGGCCCTAACGAGCCGCAGGGATAGCTTTGCCGATATTGACTTCGGTTGAAATCCATTTTTTGTATACAATGTGCGTTTGGGGAGGGACAGGCTCGCCTCACCAGGGATTTCTGCTTCCATCAGAGGTGCATGCCTGGTGGCAGGCGGTTGATCGACGGGAACAGGCAACTTGGTGCAACAGGAAGGAAACGACGTGGCAGAATTCCAGGTTCCAGTCTGGGCGCAGGGCCGCCTGGTCGACAGGAGTAAGGGCAGATTTGCCCATGATGTTGTTCCCGCGGAAAAAACTGCTCTCGTGGTGGTCGATATGCAGACCTATTTTCTCGATTCCTCCTCCCCCGCTCACGTCCCGCAGGCTCTTGAGATCGTGCCCGCCATCAATCGTCTCGCTCGTGCGCTCAGGACAGCGGGTGGGCATGTGGTATGGATCCGGACAATGTACACAAAAGAGGCGGAGGCCTCGATTTCGCACTTCCACCAAATTTTGCTGAAACCCGCAGCCTACGAATATCGCTGTAAGGCGCTCTCAGAAGGGTCGGAAGCGTCAAAAATCTGGCCGGGTCTCGACGTGGCGCCGGAAGACCTTGTAATGAAGAAGACCCGTTTCAGCGCATTCACCGCCGACGCGTCGGAACTTGATGCCCATCTCCGCAAACGCGAGGTGGAGGCAGTATTGGTGGCGGGCACGATGACGAACGTTTGCTGTGATTCTACCGCTCGCGATGCGATGATGCACAACTATCGCACCACGATGCTGCACGATGGCAACGCCAGCCTCACTGAGGCCGAGCATGCCTCAACGCTTGTCAACTTCCACATGTATTTCGGCGATGTTGCAGGCTGCGACGAGGTGATGGCCCGTTACGAGTGACGAGTTTCGCTGTCGAGTTCCGTCGGTGGCCACGGTGCCTTCTGAGAAACTCTATTTCGAGCCTTAACCAACGCCTTAGCTTGGACTGCAGCCGCGTTTCGGCCCATGCGGAGTCTGCAGAAGTTTGCCTCCGGAACGAACGATTTCAACGTCCAAAGCAGCCTTTCCAGCCGACCTCTTTTCAAGGCCAACCGTGCCGCCGCTCTCGCCGAGTGGAGTGGTCTCTGCGCTGCATAAGCGGCAGCGTCACTGTCCTTGCTGAGACCGGTTCGACTTTTTCTGCCAGCACCTCCTAGACCAGCAATCCCTGCAGCATCCGGCTGCCCGCGAACAGGAACTTCGTGTGAAGCTTGTTGATCGGGTGGAATTCCCTCATCCTGTTCTGGTTTCGATGACTGGGACGTGCTCATGATGGGATCGGCCCGCTAAGATATCTTCGGTCCGGTTGTCGGTCGAAAGTCAGTACGACCTCTTGATCCCTCATGTACAAATCGCAGGATCCGCTTCTTTCATATCAGATTCAGGAAGACTCATGCTAAACTTTTTCATCAACGCGGCTTCAGGCGCTCGAGTTGCATCAGAATCCGTCGCTATCCTCAAAGCACTCACAGAAATAGAGTTATGCTGCGCAATGCGCCGCACCCACATGGCATAGGAGCACAAAATGGGCATGAGTTGGTTGAGGACCTGTCTTGCGGCGGCGGTCGCCATGGTCGCGGCAGGCACGGCTTCGGCGCAGACATCGGGCGGCACGCTCGTATATCTGGTTCAACCCGAACCACCCAGTCTGGCCAATTACATCTCCACCTCGGGGCCAATCGGCTTCGTGGCGCCAAAAGTCTACGAAGGACTTTTTGACTATGCACCCGACCTCTCGATCATCCCAAACCTGGCGGAGAGCTACGAAGTTTCGGAAGACGGTCTGACCGTCACATTCAACTTGCGACAGGGTGTCACCTGGCACGATGGCACCCCCTTCACCTCATCCGATGTGCAGTTCACAATCTTGGAGGTACTCAAGAAATATCACCCGCGCGGTCCCAACTCTTTCCGCGAAGTCATGGCGATCGAGACACCCGATGCGCATACGGCGATATTCCGACTTGAGAACCCCGCCCCTTACATGCTGCGGTCGCTTTCGGCTTACGAGTCGCCAATATTGCCGAAGCATCTGCTCGAAGGTCAGGACATCCGCAACGCAGATATCGCCAACGCGCCTATTGGCACCGGCCCCTTTAAGTTCGTCGAATGGCGCAAGGGGCAATATATCCGTCTCGACCGCAACGAAGACTACTGGAAGCCGAACCGCCCTTATCTCGAAAGGTTGGTGGCGCGTTTCATACCGGACGCATCGACCCGCACGGCTGCATTGGAGAACGGCGAGGTGATGTATGCCGGTCTTGACGCGATTCCCAACATCGACGCGGTGCGACTTCGCGATACCGACGGATTTGCCGTTACGACAGACGGCTACGGGATGATCAACTCGATGTCGTTGATCGAGTTCAACACCAAGGTTCCGCCGTTCGACAACCCCGCGATGCGCCGAGCGGTTTCCCAAGCCATTGGAAGGGATTTTCTGATCGAGAACATCTTCTTTGGCTATGGAAAGCCCGCAACGAGCGCGCTTTCCACCAACTTCGCTGCCACTGGCCTCTACTCCGGTCCACAGCGCAACTATGCGCCTGTTGCCGATCCCGAGACTGCGATTGCCACGATGGATGCGGCCGGCATCCTGCCTGATGCCGACGGGGTTCGCGCGCGAGTTACGCTCGACCTCATACCCTATGGCGAGAACTGGCAGCGCAGTGGCGAGTACATCAAGCAGGCGCTTGGTGACGTCGGGATCGAGGTGGACCTGCGTTACGAGGACGTCCCGACCTGGTTGAACCGCATCTATGCCGACTATGATTACGAGTTCAACGTCAACTATTTCTACCAGCTTTCCGACCCGGTGCTTGGCGTGCACCGACACTACGGGACGGATCAAATTCGTCCAGGCACCCACTTTGTCAACGGCGCGCGCTACTCAAACCCTGAAGTGGACGAACTCCTGTCTGCCGGTTCCACCGAGCCCGACCCTGTCCGGCGCGGAGAAATCTATGCCCGCATGCAGGAGATCCTCGCCGATGACATGCCAGTGACCAATCTCTTCGAGATGGAATTCCTGACTGTTTACAATGAGAAGCTCAAGGGACTCGATGTCTCGGGTACGGGTCCGTTCAGCAGTTTCGAAGACGTCTGGATCGACGAATAATCTCCTGCCGCCTGCCGCCGGCCCCGTTTTCACAGCGGAGGTCGGCGGCATTTCAGTGGACCACGCCTATGTCTCACACTGTCCGCCGGCTTCGTTACGTGCTCAAGCGTTTGCTTCATTCGCTGCCGATTATTCTGGCTATCGTTGTCATGAACTTCTTCTTGCTTCAGCTGGCCGAAGGAGACGCTGTCGACGTTTTAGCCGGTGAGTCGGGCTCGGCGACGCCCGAGTACATGGCCGAGCTTCGCGCCAAATTTGGTCTCGATCAGCCGCTGCCTGTCCAACTCGTCCGTTACCTGGGCAACGTATTTATGTTTGATCTCGGCTACTCCTTTCGTCACGACATGCCGGTTTCGGAATTGGTGCTGCAAAGGGTCGTGCCGACGCTGCTTCTGATGGTCAGTACCATCTTTCTTGCGGTGGGCTTCGGAATTCTCCTCGGTCTCGCGGCCGCGACGGGCCTCAACACCTGGCGCGACACAGCGATCTCGATTTTCGCGCTCATAACCTATGCAACGCCGCTGTTCTGGGTTGGGCTAATGTTGATCGTGGTATTCTCCCTCAATCTTGGCTGGTTCCCGACGAGCGGTATGGAGAACATCGCCATGTTCTATTCCGGCTGGGACCGGATCGTGGATATCGCCCACCACCTCGTGCTGCCGACGATCACGCTCTCACTGTTTTACCTTGCGCTCTACACACGACTGATGCGCTCTTCGCTGCTGGAACAGGCCGGGCAGGACTATGTCGTGACGGCGCGTGCCAAGGGCCTGACAGAACGACGGATTATGTTCGTCCATGTCCTGCGCAACGCCCTGCTGCCGGTGGTCACCATGGCGGGTGTCCAGGTGGGGGCGCTCATAGGAGGTTCCGTCATTGTCGAATCCGTTTACGCTTGGCCTGGGCTGGGCATGCTTGCATTCGAGGCGTTGTTCTCGCGCGATCTGAACCTGTTACTGGGCATCTTTCTTCTGTCCGCACTCCTCGTCGTCGCGGTGAACCTGGTTGTGGACCTCGTGTACTCCCTGCTTGACCCCCGGATCGAGGTGAATTGACCATGTTCGAATTCTGGCGCCTCTACCGGCGAAACCGATCCGCCGTTCTCGGCCTGATCCTGCTCGGACTCGTGATACTGCTCGCGGCGACTGCGCCGCTTCTCTTTCCAAGCGATCCGTTCAGACTTGCTGGCACACCCATGTCACCTCCCCTGCAGAACGGTTTCCTGCTGGGTAGCGATCAGCTTGGGCGTGACCTTGCCGCGGGTATCGCTCACGGCGCCCGCACGTCCCTCATGATCGGTATGGTTGCCACCCTTGTCGCTGTTTGCATCGGTGCCGTCACTGGAGCATTGGCCGGCTATTACGGCGGCTGGATCGATGACCTGCTGATGAGAACGACGGAGATGTTCCAGACCATCCCGTCCTTCATTTTCGCGATCCTGCTCGTGGCGATCCTCACCGCCTCCATCCAGAGCATCGTCATCGCAATCGCTATCGTTTCCTGGCCCGGCGTCGCGCGCCTTGTACGGGGCGAATTCCTGAGCCTGCGAAACCGCGAGTTCGTGCTTGCATGCCACACCGTCGGAATGAGCAACGGACGCATCATTCTCGGCGAGATACTGCCGAACTGCCTGTCACCGATCATCGTGATCGGGTCGCTTATGGTCGCCACTGCCATTCTGATCGAAAGCGGGCTGGCATTCCTCGGTCTCGGCGATCCCAACGTGATGAGCTGGGGGCTCCAGATCGGCTCCGGCCGGACACTTCTGCGTTCGGCGTGGTGGGTCTGCACGTTCCCGGGTATCGCCATTCTTCTGACAGTACTCGCGATCAACCTCGTGGGCGAGGGCCTGAACGACGCTTTGAACCCCCGTCTGAGGGACCGCAAATGACCAGTCCACCACTTCTCGACATCCGCGACCTGCATGTCGCGCTTCCGACCGGTTCAGAGCGAATCCACGCGGTTCAGGCCGCCAATTTAACGGTTGCCGCAAACGAAGTCCTCTGTGTCGTCGGCGAGAGCGGATCGGGCAAGTCGCTGACCGGCCGTGCGGTGATGGGGCTTCTGCCTCCGCCGCATGTCCGCGTTTCGAAGGGTGAAATCCTCTTCAATGGCGAAGACCTTGTCCGTGCTTCCAATGGCCGGATGCGCGCAATACGCGGGGCCGGCATTTCGATGGTTTTCCAGGAGCCGATGACGGCGCTGAACCCTGTCATGACCATCGGCCGTCAGATTGACGAGGTATACCGCGTCCATACCCCCCTAGGGGCGCGTGAGCGGCGGCAGCGAGCGCTTGGGCTTTTCGCGGACGTCCATCTCCCCGATCCTTCGCGGATTTATGCCGCCTATCCGCACGAGTTATCGGGCGGCCAACGCCAGCGCGCGATGATTGCCATGGCGCTCGCACTCAAACCAAGGCTTCTGATTGCCGATGAACCGACGACAGCGCTCGACGTCACTACGCAGGCTCAGATCCTCAAACTCATCAAGGAAATGCAGACAGCCCACGGTACCGGGGTCCTCCTCATTACGCACGACTTTGGAGTCGTGGCCGACGTCGCCGATCGTGTCGCAGTCATGCAGAACGGGGAGGTGGTCGAGGCCGGTTCTGCAGCAAGCGTGTTGAATGCCCCCGCACATCCCTACACACGGGCGCTGATCGCTGCCGTGCCGAGTCTCACGCCGCGTCCTCCGCGCATTCGTGACGACCAAACGGTGCTCCGGGTCGACGGACTGACCAAAACCTACCGACAAGGCGGCGGCTTCTTCGGATTGATGAGTGAGACCCGCGTCGTGGCGGCCGCGAAGGAGGTTTGCTTCGAGCTTCAGCGAGGCGAGACGCTTGGTATCGTTGGCGAAAGTGGCTCGGGCAAATCTACCGTCGCCCGCTGTCTCGTGCGGCTCATCGATGCCGAGGCGGGACGAATCGAACTCGATGGCGTCGACCTGCGGCCTCTCGGCCGGGCGCAGATGCGCCCTTGGCGCGCGCGGGTGCAGATGGTGTTCCAGGACCCTTACGCTTCGCTCAACCCCCGCCGCAAGGTCGGCCAGATCGTGTCGCAGGGACTTTTGCTTTCAGGTGTCTCGGGGGCAGAAGCCGAGGCGCGCACCCGCGAGCTTCTTGCGCTCGTTGGTCTTGATCCTGCGGCCTACGATCGTTTCCCACACGAATTCTCCGGCGGTCAGCGCCAGCGGATCGGCATCGCGCGCGCCTTGGCCCCCGGACCAGAAGTCTTGGTGGCCGACGAGCCTGTTTCGGCTCTTGATGTCTCGATCCAGGCCCAGATCCTGACTCTTCTTGACGACATCCGGAAGCGGATGTCCCTTTCGATGGTATTCATCACACATGACCTTCGAGTGGCGGCCCAGGTGTGCGACCGCCTTGCCGTCATGAGGTACGGCGAGGTTGTGGAGACCGGACCCACCGAGGCGCTCTTCGCCGACCCTCAACACGAATATACGCGCGCTTTGATCGCGGCCGTTCCCGGACGCCAGTGGCAATACGCATCCAAGACGCCCGTATTGGCGGTCGGCGAGTGACAGCCTGTCCTGCCGTGCCGCGCCGTCACTGGCGGAATCTAGTTCCTTCAGCGCGACCACCGTGTCCTAATGACACAGTGGAGCCCGTACCATCGCAATGCATAGAGTGTGCAGGAAATGCGCAAGATCGACGATTCAGACCTGATCATCCTGGGGCTTCTGCAAGCCAATGCGCGCCAACGACTGGAAACCATCGCATACGAGACTGGCCTTTCCGTTGCCACGGTCCAACGGCGCATCCGCGTGTTCAGAGAAACCGGCGTGATCCAGGCCGAGGGAGTACGCATTGCTCCCAAGGCCGTCGGCTACACCATGACAATCATGATATTGGTGGAACTCGAGCGCGAACGGATCGACCAGATCGACGACTTCCGGCGCAAGGTGAAGGCCGAGCCGCAAGTTCAGCAATGCTACTACATCACAGGCGAGGCGGACTTCGCCCTGATTGTCCTCGTGAAGGATATGGAAGATTACGAGAAGATCACACACCGGCTTTTCTTCGAAGACTCGAATGTAAAGCGGTTCCGTACCTCCGTGGTGATGGACCGCACCAAGGTCAGCCTCGACGTGCCACTCTAGTTGCGCGCTCGCTACACCGCATCTGGCTGGGCCTCTCTGACGCGAGCGCCTCAAAATTGGGCGCTTGCATGTCCACCGGCTCGCTTCTGCCTCGTGTAACATTCTCCTATGCTGTTCAATAACAAAGCCGCCCGCCCAGCCACCTCCGAACGGGCCTTCCGCGTCTCGCCGGATCGGCCGAAGTCACTCATCCAACACTGCCCCGCATATGTGCCGACGCCGCTGGCGGACATGCCGTCTCTAGCGTTGGAACTCGGAGCCCGCCGTGTGTGGGTCAAGGACGAGACCGCTCGCATGGGACTTGGCAGCTTCAAGGCCTTGGGCGGCGTCTTCGCCGTCGCGCGGATCCTGTGCGATCTGGCGAGTACGGACGATCCCTGCGCACCAAAAGCAAAGACGCACGCGGCAGGGCTAACGTTCATCACTGCCACGGCAGGCAACCACGGCCTGTCGGTGGCGACCGGCGCGCGGATTTTCGGCGCCCAAAGCGTGATCGTCCTAGACGCTTCGGTATCGGAGGATTTCGCCGACCGCATCCGGGCCGCTGGCGGCACCGTCGAGCGTGTCGCAGGCAGCTATGAGGACGCGGTCGTACGGGCTCAGGAGCTCGCCGAAGGCAAGGGGGGAATTCTTCTCGCCGACGGCTCATGGGAGGGATATATCGGCCCCCCCGCTCTGGTGATGGAGGGCTACACCGTACTGGCCGACGAGTGCCGCGCGAGGTTCGCCGAACTGGGTGATTGGCCAACTCACGTGCTTCTTCAGGCCGGAGTAGGCGGCCTCGCTGGTGCAGTGGCGGCCCATATTCGAATGTACTGGTCTGAGCAGCCCCATATCACCGTTGTGGAGCCGGAGGCTGCTGACTGCCTGATGCGAAGTGCGCGAGCGGAACGGCTCGTCCACGCCGAAGGACCGGTCTCAAACATGGGCAGACTCGACTGCAAGGACGCCTCACTTATTGCCTTCGACTCGCTCCGCTTCGACGCCAACGCCTTTGTCACGGTATCCGACGGCGACGCCGAGGCGGCGGTGGCGCTTTTTGCCCGGCATGGGATACGCACAACACCGAGCGGGGCTGCAGGGCTCGCCGCGCTGGTGGCGATGCCCCTCC
>Ga0076929_101033_pt1 | contig 11300 bp, 8 predicted proteins | sample HotLakConUCCSL28_FD_87104 | JGI IMG/M metagenome (GOLD analysis project Ga0076929, IMG submission 87104) | Hypersaline microbial mat communities from Hot Lake, Washington, USA - Hot Lake Consortium UCC-SL28 (version 3) (version 3) | ecosystem: Environmental > Aquatic > Thermal springs > Hot...
AAGTCGCGGTCCCCGCGTCGAGATGAATCCGGGGAGCATAGTTTCGCGCTCTGTCACGGCGGTGATGTCGAGAACCTTGCCGGGCGCTGTGACTTCGATGACCTTTGCGGTGCCGTCCGCCGTTTCTTCGACCTCGCGGCGCAGGAGAGTCACCCGGCCCTCTCCGAGCGTCGCAGCTTCGAAGTCCGCGCATTCGGATATCAGGACGTCGCAGATTTCGGCCGCCGCGCCGGCGCGGCTTCGCCCTGAAGGCACATCCCTCTCGCCGCAATGCAACCCCAGAACGGAACCGTTGATGACCGGTCCGGTTGAGCCACAGTCGTCAAGCAAGCAGGTCACGGCCATGAACGCGGAGACATTTCGGAGCTGGTTGTCCGAGCGTGGCTGCACGTTCGAACAGACCGGACAGAAGCGCGGACAGGGCCCGGTTTCCGTTGTCGTCCGGCGGGAGGGGCGGCGAAGCGAGATGCCCTATGCCGCCGCCAGAACGGACCGCGAGGAAGAGGATGTCCGGCGGGTCGTTCACGAACTCGATCTTCCATTCGATGAGCTTCCGGGACCGCAGAGCCGCGCTTGAACTCATCGCAGGAGAAGGCGGCACAAAGCAGGAGAGCGAAGATGCAGCGAAGCTCATCGATCATCAACCGAGGCATCCTCGCGACCGACGGTCCGGTCGGCAGCATAAGCGACCTGCTCTTCGACGACGCGTTCTGGGGCGTCCGGTGGGTTGTCGTCGATACCGGCAACTGGCTGCCCGGCCGCGAGGTTCTCTTGCCGCCCGCAGCGCTCGGTGCGCCGGACCCCGGAAGGCCGGAGTACCCCGTCGGCCTCACCCGTGAGAGCGTGAAGAACGCCCCGGGAGTGGAGATGGACAAACCGGTCTCTCGGCAACTCGAGGCCGACATCTACAGCCACTACGCCTGGAACCCGTACTGGGTGGCCGGCTACGGTTATCCCGATGGTATTGCGGGAATGGGCGCCACCGCTCCGCCCTCCGACATACTTGCCGCCGGCGCTTCTGGCGGGAGACCGGGCGAAAGATCGGGATCGTCGAGGTCCGAGCCGGAAGGCGACCCGCATCTGCGCAGCGTGCGCGAGGTGACCGGTTACTACGTCAAGGCGACCGACGGCGATATCGGTCACGTCGAGGACTTCATGGTCGAGGGCGAGGACTGGGCGGTGCGCTACCTGATGATCGACACCAGGAACTGGTGGCCCGGAAAGTTGGTGCTGATCTCTCCCGAATGGCTCAGCGACATCGACTGGGCGGGCCGTGCCATCTCTGTCGAGGTGACGCGCGAGAAGGTGAAGAACAGTCCCGAGTACGATCCTTCCAACACGCTCGCGCGCAGCTACGAGGAGGATCTCTATCACCACTACGGCTACTCCCCTTACTGGAGCGGCGGGCTGGTCTGACGGCGGAAGCTCCATGCACGCCGCCGGAGCGTGACGGCGACTGCGAGAGTCCCGATGTGAAGCGGCGCATGCGCGTGCCGAACGGGCAAGAGGCCCGGGAGATCCTCGAGCCATTTGGCAGGCAATTCGGTCCCGAGGCGCGCGAGAACGCCGATTGCCCTCAACGTGAGCGTTTTGCCGGGCCGCTATCGGCTCCGGTCCCGTTCTTGCCCGCTTCCCGTCGGGTCAATGTCATCCGGCCCTTGTTCATCCGACCTCGTGCGGATTTACTGCCGACTGGTTTCGACCTGCCATCGGCATCGCGATACAAGAACAACGGGGTGCAATGCCCCGATCAACAGGAGGAAGATCAATGACACGACTGTTCCGCAGACCGGGAACCGCCGGCCTCGTCAGCACGCTGTTGCTGTCGGCCGCAATCAGCGTCACTGGGATCACCGCTGCTCAATCCGAGACGCTGCGTTGGGCCCGGGTCGGCGATGCGCTCACGCTCGACCCGCACAGCCAGAACGAAGGGCCCACGCATACGCTCAACCACCACATCTACGAGACGCTCGTCGGCCGGGCGACCGACGGAACGCTGACGCCGCGGCTCGCGACCGAGTGGGAGATCAGCGAGGAGGACGATACCGTCTGGGTCTTCAAGATCCGCGAGGGTGTCATGTTCCACGAGGGACAGGAATTGACCGCCGAGGACGTGGTCTTCTCGCTCGACCGTGCGCGCACGCCGCCCTCGGGCATGGCCGCGCTTCACGCCGCGGTGGACTCCGTGACGGCCGTCGACAGCACCACCGTGCATGTGAAGATGACGGGTCCGTCGCCGCTTTACGTTCAGAACCTGACCAACACCTTCATCATGTCGAAGGAATGGGCCGAGGCCAACGACGTGGAGACCGCGCCGAACTTCGCCGCGGGCGAAGAGGCCTACTCGGTGCGCAACGCCAACGGCACCGGCCCTTACCGGCTGGTTTCGCGCGACCCCGAGGTCCGCACCGTGCTCGGGGTTTTCGAGGGCCATTGGGACGAGACACCGGCCGTGACCGAGATCATCTACACCCCGATCAGCGAGGCCGCGACACGGGTGGCGGCGCTTCTTTCGGGTGAGGTGGATCTGGTGCAGGACGTGCCGGTTCAGGACATCGTGAGACTGGAGCAGACGCCCGGCGTCAAGGTCACCCGCGGCCCCGAGAACCGCAACATCTTCTTCTCCTACGACATGACGTCCGACGAGCTCGATTCGTCCAATGTCGACGACAACCCCTTCGCCAAGCCCGAAGTGCGGGAAGCGATGGCGCTGGCGATCGATCGCGACGCGATCCAGCAGGTCGTGATGCGCGGGGAGTCGCTGCCGTCGGCCGCGCCGCTGCCGCCCTTCGTGAACGGCTGGACCGAGGAGATGGACGCCTACGGCGGACCCGACGTGGCGACGGCGCAGGCGCTCATGGCGGAGGCCGGATATCCCGACGGCTTCTCCGTCCAGCTCGACTGCCCCAACGACCGCTACATCAACGACGAGGCGATCTGCCAGGCGGTCGTGGGCATGCTGGCGCGCATCGGGATCACGGCGAACCTGAACGCGCAGACGCGGTCGCTGCACTTCCCGCTGATCGAGAACTGGGAGACCGACTTCTACCTGCTCGGCTGGGGCGTTCCGACCTTCGACAGCCAATACGTGTTCGACTTCCTCGTGCATACCCGTGAAGGCGGCTACGGGAGCTTCAACGGCGCGCGCTATTCGAACGCCGAACTCGACGCGAAGATCGAGTCGCTGGCGACGATGACCGACCTCGAGGCCCGCAACGAAGTGATCGCGGAGATCTGGGATCAGGTCATGGAGGACCGTGTCTTCCTCAACGTGCACAACCAGGTGCTCGCCTACGCGATGCGCGACGACATCAATCTCGAGGTGCATCCGGAGAACCAGCCGAAGATGACCGACGTCACCTTCGGCGACTGATCGGTCTTATCGACGGCCCGTGCGGATCTCGTTCCGCGCGGGCTTCCCGCGTGCGGGCATCCTCGCGCACGCGCAACTCGAACGGGAGACCGCGTCCTTGGTCGCCTACATCATCCGCCGGTTCATCCAGTCCGCCATGGTCATGCTGGTCGTCGCCCTCGTGTCTTTCGCGCTGTTCCGCTTCGTCGGCGACCCCGTGGCCTCGATGGTCGGGCAGGAGACGACACTGGCCGACCGCGAGGCGCTTCGCGACGAGCTCGGTCTCAACGATCCGGTGATCGTGCAGTTCGCGACCTTCGTGGGGCGCGCGGCGACCGGCGATTTCGGCATCTCCTACCGGCTTCAGCAACCGGTGATGGAACTCATCATGTCGCGGCTTCCCGCCACGCTGGAACTGGCGCTGATTTCGGGAATCATGGCCTTCCTCGTCGGCGTGGGGCTCGGGGTCTATACCGCGCTCAACCGGCGCGGCTGGACATCGGCGACGATCATGACGGTGTCGCTGATCGGCGTCTCGCTCCCGACCTTCCTGATAGGTGTGTTGCTGATCTGGGTCTTCGCGGTCGAACTGCAATGGCTGCCGAGCTTCGGGCGCGGCGAGACGGTCGATATCGGTCCGTGGCGGACGGGGCTTCTCACGCCCTCCGGCCGGGCCTCCATCGTGCTGCCGGCCATCACGCTCGGGCTCTACCAGATGACCCTCATCATGCGGCTCGTCAGGGCCGAGATGCTCGAGGTCCTGCGCAGCGACTACATCAAGTTCGCCCGCGCCCGGGGGCTCAGCGACCGGGCGGTGAACTTCGGGCACGCCCTGAAGAACACGCTGGTGCCTGTCATCACCATCACCGGACTGCAACTCGGCAGCATCATCGCCTTCGCCATCATCACCGAGACGGTGTTCCAGTGGCCGGGCGTCGGCGCGCTCTTCATCAGCTCGGTTCAGTTCGTCGATATCCCGGTGATGGCGGCCTACCTCATGCTCATCGCGCTGATCTTCGTCGTCATCAACCTCGTCGTCGACCTCCTCTACTACGCCGTCGACCCGCGCCTGCGCATCGACCGCGGCGCGATGGGCCATTGAGCATGCGCACCATGCGCACCCTCGCCGGAGGCCCGCGATGAACCGCCTCGCACGCGCCTGGGACAGCGACATCGCCTGGAGCTTCCGCCATTCCCCGGTGGCGATCGTGGCGGCGGCGGTGTCGCTCGTGATCATCCTGTCGGCGGTCTTCGCCCCGATGATCGCCCCGCACGACCCGTTCAACCCCGCGAGCCTCAACCTGATGGACGGCTTCACCCCGCCGATGGAGCCCAACGCTTTCACCGGCAACGTCTACTGGCTCGGCACCGACAACCAGGGACGCGACATCTTCTCCGCCATTCTCTACGGCGCCCGCATCTCGCTCTTCGTCGGGTTCTCGGCGGTGATCTTCGCGATGGTTCTCGGCATTTCCGTCGGGCTGCTCGCGGCATGGCGCGGGGGCTGGGTCGACAGCCTCCTGATGCGGATCGCCGACGTGCAACTCTCGTTTCCCTCGATCCTGATCGCGCTTCTGATCTTCGGAGTGGCGCGCGGCCTGATCCCGCCGGCCTACCGCGAGGAAGTGGCGATCTGGGTGCTCATCGTCGCCATCGGGCTGTCGGACTGGGTGCAGTTCGCCCGCGTGGTGCGGGGTGCTGCGATGGTCGAGAAATCGCGCGAATACGTGCAGGCCGCGAGGGTCATCGGGGTGCACCCGGCGCGCATCGTCATTACCCATATCCTGCCCAACGTCATGGGGCCGGTGCTGGTGATCGGCACCATCGGACTCGCGCTGGCGATCATCGCCGAGGCCACGCTGTCGTTTCTCGGCGTCGGCGTCCCGCCCACGCAGCCGAGTCTGGGAACGTTGATCCGGATAGGGCAGGGGTTCCTGTTCTCGGGGGAATGGTGGATCATTCTCTTCCCCTCCATCGCACTTCTGGCGCTGGCGCTGTCGGTCAACCTCCTCGGCGACTGGTTGCGCGACGCGCTGAACCCGAGGTTGAAATGACCGAACCCGTGCTCTCCGTCCGCGACCTCAGGGTCGAGTTTCCCAACCGGCGCGGAACGCTCACCGCGCTCGACGGCATCTCCTTCGACATCAAGCCCGGCGAGGTTCTCGGAATGGTCGGCGAGTCCGGTGCTGGCAAGTCATTGACCGGTGCCGCGATCATCGGGCTGCTCGAACCGCCCGGGCGGATCGCGGGCGGAGAGATATGGCTCAGGGGCGAACGGATAGACACCCTGTCGCCCGAGCGGTTGCGCCGGATCCGCGGCAAGCGGATCGGCATGGTCTTCCAGGACCCGCTGACGAGCCTCAATCCGCTCTTCACCGTCGCACAGCAACTCATAGAGACGATCCGCACCCATCTCGACCTCTCCGAGGCCGAGGCCCGGAAGCGCGCGATCGCGCTTCTCGACCGGGTCGGCATTCCGGCAGCGGCACGGCGGATCGACGACTACCCGCACCATTTCTCGGGCGGGATGCGCCAGCGTGTCGTGATCGCGCTCGCCCTTTGCGCCGAACCCGAACTCGTCATCGCCGACGAGCCGACCACAGCCCTCGACGTTTCCGTGCAGGCGCAGATCATCGACCTCATCAAGGAAATCTGCGCCGAGCGCGGCGCTTCGGTGATGCTTATCACGCACGACATGGGCGTGATCGCCGAAACCGCCGACCGGGTCGCGGTGCTCTATGCGGGCCGTCTCGCCGAGATCGGCCCGGTACGCGACGTCATCACCTCCCCCGAGCACCCCTATACCGTGGGGCTGATGGGCTCGATCCCGACCCTCATTCAGGAATCCGACCGGCTGGTGCAGATCCCCGGCGCGATGCCGCGGCTGAACGCGATCCCGTCGGGTTGTGCGTTCAACCCCCGTTGCGACAAGGTCATGGCCCGCTGCAGGGTCGAGCGGCCCGACGCGATCGCCCGCAGCGGTGGCCGAAGGGTCGCCTGCTGGCTCTATGACGAGGCTGCGGCGGAGGTGGCGCATGGCTGACCCCCTCGTCGAGGTCGAGGGACTCTGGCGGCGGTTCGACGTCTCCAAGCCCTGGCTCAATCGGGTGATCGAGCGCGAGGACCGGCAATTCCTGACCGCGGTCGCCGACGTCAGCTTCACCATCGCGCGGGGCGAAACCTTCGCGCTGGTTGGCGAGAGCGGCTCGGGCAAGTCGACCATCGCGAAGATGATCGTCGGTCTCCTCGGCGCTTCGGAGGGGCGCATCCTGTTCGACGGCCAGGAAATCGCGGGCACCGCCGGCTCTGCCATGCGGACCCTGCGCAGCCGGTTCCAGATGATCTTCCAGGACCCGTTCGCGAGCCTCAACCCGCGCTGGCACGTGGGCGACATCATCGCCGAGCCTATCCACCGCTTCGGTCTTCTGAAAGGTGCCGCCGTCACGGACCGGGTCGGCGAGCTTCTCGACACCGTCGGCCTCTCGTCCCGCGACGCCGGGCGCTTCCCCCACGAGTTCTCCGGCGGCCAGCGCCAGCGCATCGCCATCGCGCGCGCGCTGTCGTCGCAGCCCGAGTTCATCGTCTGCGACGAGCCGACGAGCGCGCTCGACGTTTCCGTGCAGGCCCAGATCCTGAACCTGATGCGCGACCTCCAGGACGAGTTCGGGCTGACCTACCTCTTCATCAGCCACGACCTGTCGGTGGTGCGGCACATGGCGAACCGGATCGGCGTGCTCTACCTCGGCAGGCTGGTGGAGGTTGCCGAGGCCAAGGGGCTCTTCCGGACGCCGCAGCACCCCTATACGCGCATGCTCCTCGATTCCGTCCCCGATCTTGAACTGTCGGGGCGCAGACGCAAGCCGGTCACCGGCGAGATCCCAAACCCTATTTCGCCGCCACCGGGTTGCGCCTTCCATCCCCGCTGTCCACTGATGCGGGACGCCTGCAGGCTCGCCGTTCCGGAACCACGCCAGACCCCCATCGGCAGCGCCGCCTGTATCGCCCTCGAGCCGGTCGCAGTCGACTGAACCCCCGGTCTCCGCCAGGGGCGCGGGTGGTTCCGGGGCGCGAAGGTCGCGCGGGACATCCCTGCGACCGATCCCCTTTCGAAGTTCACAAGGTGGATGTTGTCGAGGCGGGCAGGTCGGTTCCACAGCCTTTCTCGATGACCAAGAAAATCGCCATCAAGTCTTTCCACAGCCTTCCGGAGGTCATCAAACCGACGGTCATGCTGTACGTGCGCTTCCCGGTCTCGCGGCGGAACGTCGAGGAGCTGGTTGCTGCACGAGCGCTGCCAATCGTCAACTCTGTCAGATGCTTGCAGGATACTCCTGGACGGCCTTGGACGGCGCGGGACACTTGGACGGTGCACCTCACACGCACCATCCTGGTTTCATTTCCTGTTCATGGTGGTCTCGCAGCATGTCTTGCGCTCTGAAGAATGCTTATTCTCCCTTGTTCTCCGCTTCGACGTTCCGAACTCTCCCGCGGTCGAGGGGGCGGTTGCGCCAAGGGTCTAGGCCATCACCTTCGTATCCCGCGCGAGATAACCTCGCCAGCCGCCGAACGCGCTGATGTCCTTTGCAGAGGCCAGACCATCAGTTTCGCACAGGAAGCCCTTGACCAGCGATCCATCCTCGATCTCGACGTTTCCGATGGTCAGCGGGGAGGGAATGCCGAGCATGAAATCGCCAATTGCGTCTTTCGGGATCGCCCACAGTTCCAGCGCGATGGCTGCGCCTTGCCCGTCATCTCGGCGGCAAAGGCCGGGACGAAGGGGCGGTCCCCCCGACAACGCATAGAGCGCGTAGCCGGGTGCGGTTCGCGCGGCCCTGACGAACCGTGCTCCGCGCGAGGTCAACTCCCCGTTCAGCGGCAGGCCTGACATATGCGCGCCGCACACGGCAAGGATCATATCGGTTGTCGCCAAGGCGCCAGGCTCCGGGTGTGGCAGCTCAGGCGTGACATGGCCCGTCGCCCCGAGCATGGGCTTGCGGGTCTGCATCAGGCGCTGTCCCAGCGCGGCGACCGCGCCATCCTGGCCTGCGGGCGCGATCAGAGTGACGCCGCCGGGGCGTCCGTCGCCGCGCGGGCCGGTCGGCACGGCCAGCGCGCAGAGGTCCAGGAGGTTCACGAAATTGGTATAGGTTCCGAGGTTCGCGTTGGGGGTTATGGGGTCTGCGTCAAGCTCGGCCCGCATGGCAAAAGTCGGGATCGTCGGGACACACAGCATGTCGGCGCGCTCGAGGACAGGGGCGCAGACGCGGCGCAGATCGGCCAAACGGTAGAAGCCGTTGAAGGCGTCCACGGCGCTCTGGGCTTCGGCCTTGGCGATGATGGCCCGGGTGACGGGGTGAACAGCGTCGGGACGGGTGCGCATCATGTCTTCGATGGCGGCGTAGCGCTCCGCGATCCATGCGCCGTCATAAAGCATCCGTGCGACGTCGTAGAAGGGCGTGAAATCGACCCTGTCGATGATGGCGCCTCCGGCGGCGAGGGTGGCGAGCGTCGCCTCGAAATCCGCGGCCTGCACCTCGTCGTCGAAGAAGACGAGGCTGGCCGCGTCCGGAGCGGTGATGCGCGGTGCGGGCGTCGGGGCGGGCATGGCGGCGGCGGGCAGGGGGCGGGAATAGGCGTCGGCGGGGTCGAAGGCTGCGGCGGTTCGGAACACGTCATGCGCGTCGGCCACGGTCAGCGCGAAGATCGAGATCGTGTCGAGCGTCCGGCAGGCGGGCACGACGCCGCTGGCCGAGAGCGCGCCGAGGCTGGGCTTCAGCCCCACGATCCCGTTCAGCGCGGCGGGCACGCGGCCGGAGCCTGCGGTGTCGGTGCCGAGCGCGAAGGGCACGATGCCATGGGCCACCGCGACGGCGGAGCCCGACGACGACCCCCCCGGCACGACCGCCGCATCCAGCGCGTTTCGCGGCACGCCATAGGGAGAGCGGACGCCGACAAGGCCGGTCGCGAACTGGTCGAGGTTGGTTTTCCCGACGGGAATGGCCCCGGCCGCGCGCAACCGGGCGACGACGAAGGCGTCGACCTCCGCGTCGTAGGCATAGTCCGGGCACGCGGCTGTCGTGGGCATTCCTGCCACGTCGATGTTGTCCTTGACGGCGAAGGGTACCCCCCAAAGCGGTCGGGCTGGGTCGAAGGAGCCGAGGGCGGCGGCCTCGGCCGCGAGCTCTTCCGGGCTCGCGAGATGGATGAAGATCGCCGGATCCTGTGCGTCGGCGAGGCGGGCATGGACCTCGACCATGACCTCCGCGGGCGTCACGCCTGCGGTATAGGCGTCGCGCAGGGCGGTGAGCGTGAATGGCAGATCGCGGAGGGGTCTGGTCATGGATCGTCTCTTATTCGGCAGCGGATGTCGTCGGGTGAGCGGTCTGGGTCGGCGGCTTCGGCGCGGCGGCCAGCAGGGTCCGGGTATAGGGATGGCTTGGCGCATCCATCACATGTGCGGCGGGCCCCTGTTCGACGATCTCGCCGCCCTGCATGACGATCACATGGTCGCACAGGAGCCGCACCACGTTCAGATCGTGGCTGACGAAAAGGTAGGTCATGCCAAGCCGCGCGCGCAGGTCGGCAAGCAGGTTCAGCACGACGGCCTGGATCGACACGTCGAGCGCCGCGGTGGGTTCGTCGAGGATCAGGAATTTCGGGTCGAGCGCGATGGCCCGCGCGATGCCCACCCGTGCCTTCTGGCCGCCTGAAAGCTGGTGCGGGAACCGGTCGAGCAGCGGCAGGGGCAGACCACAGAGCGTGGCCAGGTCCTCAATCCGCGCCGTCAGGCCCGCCCCGCGCAGAGGGCTCATCCGCAGGATCGGGTCGGCTATGGCCTGGCGGGCGGAATGGCGTGGGTTCAGGCTGTCGGTTGCGTCCTGGAACACCATCTGGATCTGGCTGCGGCGGGCGTCGCGCACGAACCGGTCGGCGGGGATATCCGCGATGTCGAAGCCGTCGAACAGGATATCGCCCGATGTGCGGTCGAGCAGCCGCACGAGCATGGAGGAGGTCGTGGACTTTCCGCAGCCCGACTCGCCCACCAGACCGACACTCTGGCCTTCGCGTATGGTGAACGAGATGCCCTTCACCGCGTGAACCGGCCCGGATTTGCCCGGGTAGGTCTTGACGAGATCGCGCACCTGCACCAGTGCCCGATCGCCCGCCGTGTGCGGGGCGAGAGGGGTGCGCGCCTCCACCGGAAGCAGGTCACGCAAGAACGCGCCGGGGCGCGGCGTGGCATCGACCAGCTTGGCCGTGTAGGGGTGCTGCGGGTCCGCGAAAAGGGCAGCGGCGGGGCCGGTTTCCACGATCCGGCCGTCCTTCATCACCGCCAGACGGTCGCAATATTCCGCGGCGAGCCCGAGGTCGTGGGTGATGAGGATCGACGACATGCCACGATCCCGCGTCAGGTCGCGCACGAGGTCCATCACCGCCTTCTGCGTCGTGATGTCGAGGCCGGTCGTCGGTTCGTCCGCGATGAGAAGCCGCGGGCCGCAGGCAAGGGCGATCGCGAAAACAACGCGCTGGCACATTCCGCCCGAGAGTTCGAACGGATAGGCGTCGTAGCGCGCCTCGGCATCGCGGATGCGCACCGCCTCCAGCGCCTCGATGGCCTTGGCGCGGGCAGTGCCGCGTGTGGCGCGTCCGTGGCGGCGCAGCACGTCTTCGAGCTGATGGCCGACTTTTCGGATCGGGTTCAGCGCAGCGCGGGGGTTCTGGAAGATCATGCTGATCTCGCGGCCCCGGATCGCCTGCATGTCACGCTCGCTGGCCTGCGCCAGGTCCTGGCCGTCGAAAGTGGCGCTGCCCGCGTTGATCCGCCCGCCTGCGTCGAGGATGCGCATCAAGGCATAGGAGGTGACGGATTTGCCGGACCCGCTTTCGCCGACGATGCCCAGTGTCTCGCCCTCGGCGAGGTCGAAGGAGATGCCGCGCACCGCCTCGA
>Ga0076929_101036_pt1 | contig 11247 bp, 7 predicted proteins | sample HotLakConUCCSL28_FD_87104 | JGI IMG/M metagenome (GOLD analysis project Ga0076929, IMG submission 87104) | Hypersaline microbial mat communities from Hot Lake, Washington, USA - Hot Lake Consortium UCC-SL28 (version 3) (version 3) | ecosystem: Environmental > Aquatic > Thermal springs > Hot...
AACGTCGAGCCCGGGCAGGCCGTGCGCATCTTCACCGGCGCGCCGCTGCCCCCAGGCGCCGATCTCGTGGTGATCCAGGAGAACGCGCGGATCGACGGAAACAGCGTGGTTCTGGATGCGGAGCCGGGCTCCGGCACCAACATCCGCCCCGCGGGCACGGATTTCCGGGCCGGTTTCACCCTCGCGCCGCCGCGGCGGCTCGGGCCCGCCGACATCGCGCTGATCGCCGCCATGAACCACGCCGAGGTGCCCGCCGTGCGCCGCCCGGTGGTGGCGGTGCTCGCCACGGGCGACGAGCTGGTGATGCCCGGCGAGACACCCGGCCCCGACCAGATCGTGGCGTCCGGAAGCTTCGGAGTGGCCGCGATGCTGGAGCAGGCCGGCGCGGAGGTGCGGCTGCTGCCCATCGCGCGCGACCGGCTCGAAAGCCTCGTGCAGGCGCTTCGCATGGGCGCCGACGCCGATCTCGTGGTCACGATCGGCGGTGCGTCGGTGGGCGATCACGATCTCGTCGGCCCGGCTGCCGAGGCGCTGGGGATGGCGCGCGCCTTCTACAAGGTGGCGATCCGCCCCGGCAAGCCGCTCATGGCCGGACGCCTCGGCCGCGCGGCCATGGTGGGGCTGCCGGGAAACCCGGTTTCGGCCATGGTGTGCACCCGCGTCTTCCTGCTGCCGCTCCTGGCGGCCATGGAGGGCTTTCCGCCGGCGCCGGCTCGCCGGCTGCACGCGCCGCTCGCCGCACCGCTGGAGCCCAACGGACCGCGGGAGCACTACATGCGCGGCCTGCTGACGCCGGGCGGGCTCACCGCCGCCCCCACGCAGGACAGCGGCGCGCAACGGACACTCGCCGAGGCCGACGTGCTCATCGTGCGTCCGCCGGGAGACGGCGCCCGGGCCGCGGGCGAGAGCGTGCCCTACCTTCCCCTCTCCCCGGCGGGCCCGGCCCGCGCCTGACGCCGGCCGCAGCCCACGCGGTTGACACAAAACGGGAACATGGGTAGAACATCCCGCGATGGCAGGGAGAGGGCCGGGCAAATGCTGACGAAGAAACAACGCGACCTTCTGGAATTCATCCACAGGCGCATCCAGCGCGACGGCGTTCCGCCATCGTTCGACGAGATGAAGGATGCGCTCGACCTGCGCTCCAAGTCGGGGATCCACCGGCTGATCACGGCACTGGAAGAGCGCGGCTTCATCCGCCGCCTCGCCCACCGGGCGCGGGCCATCGAGGTGGTGCGCCTGCCCGACCAGATCGCCAGCGCGCGCGCCTTCACCCCCGAGGTGATCGACGGCGGCAAGCCCGATGCGGCGCCCTCGCGCCCGCAGGACGCGCTCCCGCTGGATGGTGCGTCGGCGCTCGACGTGCCGATCATGGGCAGGATCGCGGCGGGCGTGCCGATCGAGGCCATCAGCCACGCCGAGGGCACGGTGGCGGTACCGGCCGCCATGCTGGGCCGCGGGGCGGACCACTACGCGCTGGAGGTGAAGGGCGACTCGATGATCGAGGCCGGGATCAACGAGGGCGACGTGGTGGTGATCCGCACCACCGACGCAGCGGAGAACGGCGATATCGTGGTCGCGCTCGTGGAGGGCCAGGAGGCCACGCTCAAGCGCTACCGTCGCACGGGGGGCGCCATCGCCCTGGAAGCGGCGAACCCGGCCTACGAGACCCGCGTCTATCCCGAGGAGCTGGTGCGCGTGCAGGGCCGCCTCGTGGGCCTGATCCGGACGTACTGACGGCAGGCTGCATCGCGCGCCACACCGCCCCGTGCCGAAGGGGCCTGGCGGCCTGGTGGCGGCGAGGGCGCCGGCCGGACTCCCGGCGCATCGGCAGCCAACCGCTTCGGCGAGCGCCTGGGAGGTCCGGCGCGGGGGCGCCGCTCTTGCCGGGATGCTGTCCGGCTCCTTCAGGCGCTTCCCTGCCCGGCCGCCGCAGCTCGGTGCGCGCGCGAACATCGCCACCCAAGGCCGCTTCGTGGAAGCCGATTTTCCTTTCGGACATGCGCGGCGGTCCCGCGCGGGCGAACGCCGGATCGCGCCGCGTGGCGCAGCGCATCCGGGCCCGCCGCCCGATCTTCCGCGGCCATTGCCTGCAACAGGCGAACCGGCCTCCGCGCGATGGGCAGCACAGGGGTTTCCCTGCGGGCCCGGCCAAGGCGCCGCACCGGCGTGGCGCACCGCTCCGCGGTGTGACCGGGCGAGAGGTGCCCCGCGCCCGCCCGGCGCCGGTACGCCCGGTTCAGGGGCGGCCGATGCCGGCCGCGCGCCGGCTATTCGCGTCGTTCCAGAGCCTGCGCCCGGCCACGTCGCGGGCCGTCACGAGCCGCACCCCGGATTCGCTCGCCATCACCGCCAGCGAACCCGTGGACCGCAGCGCCGGCGGATCGAAGACCCGGCACCCCGAGGGCGGCGCCTCGATGGGAACGCTGCTGATCACCCAGTCACCGGGCCGGCAATCCGCCGCGGCCTCGGCGGTGTCGCGGCCGGTGACGTGGAGAATCCGCTGGCCGCCGACGCCGATCTCCCGGCGCTGCCGCGTGCCGTCGAGCCCCGTGCGCGCGGCGGCGGTGTCCTGCGCGACCGGCCCGCCATCGTTCTCGAGCCACATGGCGGCGGCGAAACCGTCGCCCCGCGGCTTGGAAAGCGCGCGGCCCTCCGCCGTCATCAGCCCGACGAGGCCGCCGCTTTCCGAGACGAGCAGCGCCGGGCGGGGAGAGCCGATCCACAGCGCCGCGGCAAGCGCTGCCGGCGCCACGGAGGCGGCCCGGGGCCAGCCCCGGCCCGCCGCGGCCACAAGCCCGGCGACGGCCACGAGCGGCAGCACGGCGGCGTCCGGCCGCTTGACGTGGCCGACAGCCCCGGGCCAGCCCGAAACCGTCTCGGCGACCGCGAGGATCCACTCGATCCCGAGGCCCATGGCGAACAGGGGAATCCCCTCCAGCCCCAGCGGAGCCAGCAGCGCGCCCAGCACCGCCGCGGGCATCACCACCAGCCCCATGGCCGGCACGGCGGCCAGATTCGCGATCAGCCCGTAGTGGGGCAGGATGTTGAAATGCGCCGCTGCGAAGGGCGCGGTGGCCGCCCCCGCCAGGGCGGAGGAGACGACCGTTGCCCCGACGGGCCGGAAGCGCCGCGGCAGCCCCGCCCAATCGGCTCGGCGCAGGCCCTCGAACCCCGCCACCAGCGCCACCGTTGCCGCGAAGGACATCTGGAAGCCGGGCGACATCAACGCCTCCGGCCGCCGCACCAGCACGATCAGCGCCGCGATGGCCACCGCGCGCAGGGTGAAGGCGCGCCTTTCCAGCAGCACCGCGCCAAGGGCGACGGCCACCATCACGAAGGCCCGCTCCGTGGCCACGTTGCCTCCTGCGAGCGCAAGGTAACCGGCGCCCGCGAAGAGTGCGCCGAGGGCCGCGATCTTCCGGGCGGGAACACGCTGCGCGGCGGCGGGAAACAGCGCCAGCCCGACGCGCAGGGCAGCAAAGACGAAGCCGGTCAGAAGCCCCATGTGCAGCCCGGAGATCGCCAGCAGATGCGCGAGATTGGACGAGCGGAGCGACTCGTAATCCTCCTGCGCGATGGCCGACCTGTCGCCGGTGGTGACGGCGGCGGCGAATCCCCCCGCGCGACCGGGCAGGCGCGCCTGCACCGCCTCCGAGAGCGCCATGCGTGCCGCGAAGAGCGCGAGCGCGAGGCCACGCTCCGGCGGCTCAAGCAGCATCAGGGGCGTGCGCGTGTAGCCCACCGCGCCGATCTTCAGGAACCAGGCGTGGCGCTGGAAATCGAAGCCGCCGGGCTCGGCGGGCCCGGGCGGCGCGGAGAGGTGGCCGGTGAGCATCACGCGCTGGCCGGGGCGCGGCACGAAGAGCTCGGTGTCCGAATGGAGTGAAACCCGCACCCGGCGCGGCACGCGCTCCGGCGCGACCCGCGCGAGCACCACCGTGTCGAGCGTGAGGCGCGGCTTGTCGGACCCGCTGCGATCGATCCCCACGACGCGGCCCTCGACGGGGCCGTAGTAGCGGAATTCCAGCACCGGGCCGGCAACGGCATGGCTGCGCGCGGCCGCGAGCCCCGCACCGAGCGCCATGAGCGCGGCCCCGAGGGCCAGGGCCGAGAGCGCCCCCCGGACGAGGACCGCGAGCGCGAGACAGGCGAGCGCGGCAAGTGCCAGCGCCGCGTAATGCAGCGCCGCGGGCTCCCACGGGAGGGCGAACCAAAGCCCGATGCCGCCGCCCAGCCAGACCGGTGCCCAGACGAGGCGCTGGCCGGCCTGCGCGGCGGCCGCGCCGGCAAGCACCGCGGCGGGCCGGGCAAGAAGCGGCTGCGCCTGCACTTGTCACCTCGCAAGGACCCCGGTATCCAGCCCGCGCTATCCCGCCATGGTTAGAGAAGGGTTAACGCGCCATGACCGAGGCGACCGAGGCACAGACCGTCGTGACCCGTTTCGCGCCGTCGCCCACGGGGTTTCTGCATATCGGCGGCGCCCGTACCGCGCTGTTCAACTGGCTCTTCGCGCGGGGCCGCGGCGGCAGGTTCCTGCTGCGGATCGAGGATACCGACCGCGCACGCTCCACGCCGGAAGCCACGCAGGCGATCCTCGACGGGCTGGAGTGGCTCGGGCTGGAGTGGGACGGAGACCCGGTGAGCCAGTTCGCGCGGCGCGAGCGCCACGCCGAGGTGGCCCGGGCGATGCTGGAGGCGGGCACCGCCTACCGCTGCTATGCCAGCCAGGACGAGATCGAGGCCGCCCGGGAAGCGGCTCGGGCCGAGGGACGCTCCACACTCTACAGAAGCCCCTGGCGAGACAGCCAGGCGCCCGAAGCCCCCGAGCGCCCCTGCGTGATCCGCCTGAAGGCGCCGCGCGAGGGAACGACGGTGATCGGGGACGCCGTGCAGGGCGAGGTGACCATCCGCAACGACCAGCTCGACGACATGGTGCTCATGCGCTCGGACGGCACCGCCACCTACATGCTTGCGGTGGTGGTGGACGATCACGACATGGGCGTGACCCACGTGATCCGGGGCGACGACCACCTCAACAACGCCGCGCGCCAGATCCAGATCTACCGCGCCATGGGCTGGGCGGAGCCGGTGTGGGCGCATATCCCGCTGATTCACGGCCCCGACGGCAAGAAGCTCTCCAAGCGCCACGGCGCGCTCGGCGCGGCAGAATACCGCGCCCTCGGCTACCCCGCCGCCGCGATGCGCAACTACCTCGCCCGGCTCGGCTGGAGCCATGGCGACGACGAGTTCTTCACCGATGCCCAGGCGCTGGCGTGGTTCGGGCTCGAGGGGATCGGCCGCGCGCCGGCGCGGTTCGACGTCAAGAAGCTTGAAAACCTGTCCGGGCGGCACCTGGCCGCCATGCCCGATGCTGCGCTGCTGCAGGAGCTGGAGGCTTTCCGCGCCGCGACGGGCCAGCCCGCGCTCAGCCCAAACCAGCGCAAGGGGCTTTCCGCCGCACTCTATTGCCTGAAGGACAGGGCCCGCACCTTTCCGGAACTGCTTGAAAAAGCGCATTTCGTTCTGGCCGAAGGCCCGATCGAGCCCGACGAGAAATCGGCGCAGGCGCTCGATGCAGTATCCCGTGGTATACTGGCTGAATTGACGCCGCATCTGCGAGATGCTAGCTGGACGCGAGAGGCGCTGGAGGAGACGGTCGGACAGGTTGCCGAGGCCCACGGCCTCAAGATGGGCAAGCTCGCCGCCCCGCTCAGGGCCGCGCTGTCTGGCCGCGCCGTTTCGCCCAGCGTGTTCGATATGATGCTCGTGATCGGCCGCGAAGAAACCATCCGGCGGTTGACCGAACAGGCTGCCTGAACCCCTGGCCGCCCCTGCGGGGCTGGCTGCGGGCGGACGAAGGCCAGGAGATTCCGGGGCGCGCGCGCACCCCCGGCACGCCGTGGCGTGTCGCACGCGCGCCCCACCGCTCAGACAAGAGGGACACCATGGCCGACAACACCGAGACGGCAACCTTGAGTTTCCACGGCAAGACCCTGGAGCTGCCCATCCTTTCGCCGACCGCCGGGCCGGATGTCATCGACATCCGCAAGCTCTACGGCCAGGGCGGCGTGTTCACCTACGACCCGTCGTTCACCTCGACGGCCTCCTGCGACAGCACGATCACCTTCATCGACGGCGAGAAGGGCGAGCTCCTGCACCGCGGCTACCCGATCGACCAGCTCGCCGAGAAATCCCACTACCTCGAGGTGTGCTACCTGCTGCTCTACGGCGAGCTTCCCTCGGCCGAGCAGCTGGAGGATTTCGAGTACCGCGTCACCCATCACACGATGCTCCACGAGCAGATGCAGAACTTCTTCAGGGGGTTCCGCCGCGATGCTCACCCCATGGCGATCATGGTCGGCGTCGTCGGGGCGATGAGCGCCTTCTACCACGACAGCACCGATGTGACCGACCCCTGGCAGCGCGAGGTCGCCTCGATCCGGCTGATCGCCAAGATGCCGACCATCGCGGCATGGGCCTACAAGTATTCCGTGGGTCAGCCGTTCGTGTATCCGCGCAACGATTGCGACTACGCCACCAACTTCCTGCGGATGTGCTTCGCCGTCCCCGCCGAGGATTACGTGGTGAACCCGATCCTCTCGCGGGCGATGGACCGGATCTTCACCCTTCATGCCGACCACGAGCAGAACGCCTCGACCTCGACGGTGCGGCTCGCCTCCTCCTCGGGGGCCAACCCCTTCGCCTGCATTGCCGCGGGCATCGCCTGCCTCTGGGGCCCGGCGCACGGCGGCGCCAACCAGGCCTGCCTCGAGATGCTCAAGGAAATCGGGACGCCCAACCGCATTCCCGAATACCTCGAACGGGCCAAGGACAAGGACGATCCCTTCCGCCTGATGGGCTTCGGGCATCGGGTCTACAAGAACTTCGATCCGCGCGCGCGGGTGATGAAGCAGTCCGCCGACGAGGTGCTCGACCTTCTGGGGATCGACAACAACCCGATCCTGCAGGTCGCCAAGGAGCTCGAGCGGGCGGCTCTGGACGATCCCTACTTCTCCGAGAAGAAACTGTTTCCCAACGTGGACTTCTACTCGGGCATCATCCTCGAGGCGATGGGCTTCCCGACCTCGATGTTCACGCCGATATTCGCAGTGAGCCGCACCGTGGGCTGGGTCTCGCAGTGGAAGGAGATGATCTCCGACCCGGCCATGCGGATCGGGCGCCCGCGGCAGCTCTACATCGGCGAGGGTCTGAGGGACTACGTGGAAATCGAGAGCCGCGACGGTTGACGATCCCGGATGTGCGGGCGGAGTGTTTCTCTGCCCGCAACAGTCCTGCCGCAATCGGCCCTCCCGATTGACGCGATAAAAAATTAGCGAGTAATACCGTAAAGTTGGTGGTACTTCGAAGGACGGCGCAAGATGGGCCTCTTGATCGGCAGCATATTGTTTTCGGTGTTCCTGGGCAGCCTCGTGTTCGACGCGCTCACCGATGACGACGACGACAACGGCTCCGGCGACGACTCCGCGGTCTCGGGCGCAGAGGGCGAGGGCGGCGCCGGCGGCGAAACGCCGCTGAACACCGGTGGCGGAGAGACCCCCGTTCCGTCGGGCCCGACTTCCGGCGCGTCGGACGGCTCGGGAACGCCCGGTCCCGACAATTTCGAGGGCACCGATGCGCGCGACCAGTTTTTCGGCGCGGGCGGGGATGACGTGATCCGCGGCAACGGCAACTTCGACAACCTCGGCGGCGGCGGCGGAAACGACGAGATTTCCGGCGGCCTCGGCAAGGACGTGCTCGACGGCGGCACCGGCGACGACAGCGTTTCCGGCGGCGCGTGGGACGATGCCCTGCTCGGCGGGTTCGGCAACGACCGGCTGGAGGGCGACGCGGGCGACGACGTGGTGCTGGGCGAAGGCGGCAACGACACCATGTTCGGCGGCCCCGGCGACGATGTGCTCATCGGCGGGCCCGGTATCGACGTGATGCGCGGCGGCGGCGGCGACGACGCGATCTTCGGGTTCGAGCTTTATTCGGCGGAACTCGAGCCGTCCGATTTCACCAAGATCCGCGACAGCGGCGAAATCCAGGACGTGTTCCAGAGCGCCAAGGTCACGGACTCGGCCGAACTGTCCGACGACGGCAGCAGCGACGTGCTGGAGGGCAACGCCGGCGACGATCTGCTGGGCCTCGGCGACGGCGACGTCGGCTTCGGCGGCGGTGGAAACGACGCATTCGGCGTCCTGATCGACAATCAGGACGGCGCGACCCCGGTGATCGCCGACTACAACGCAGCTCAGGACGAGCTGGTGCTCTTCGTCGAGAACATCGAGTCTGCAGGCGAGGTCACCGTGACGGAAGACGGCGGCGACGCGATCATCAATCTCGATGGCCAGGTCGTTGCACGGGTCTCCGGTGCGGCTGGCGGCATCGATGCCGGAGACGTGAGCCTCGTTGAGCTGACACCGGCCGCGGCCGCCTGACGGTGTACGGGGGCGCATGCCCCCTGCACCGCACGCGCGCGGCGCGCTACGTCAGCGGCCCTCGAATCCCGCGTTCCGCTTATCGAGGAACGCCAAGACGCCTTCGCGGAAATCGCGGCTCATCCCAAGGCTGCCCTGCTCGCGGCATTCGAGCGCGATCTGGGTTTCGAAATCGTTCTCAAGGCTCTGCCTGAGGGTCTCCTTGATGGCCCTGAAGGCGAGCGTGGGGCCGTTCGCGAGCCTGGTGGCCACGGTGGTCCAGCGGGCCTCGAATCCGGACTCCGGCACCGCTTCCCAGATCATGCCCCAAGCGGCTGCGTCGCGGGCGCTCACGGGCTCGGCCAGCAGCGCGGCGCCCATGGCGCGGGCAAGCCCCACGTTGCGCGGCAGGGCCCAGGTGGCGCCAGCATCGGGCATCAGGCCGATCCGCGAGAACGCCTGCAGGAACACCGCCTCCTCGGAGGCGATCACGATGTCGGCCGCCAGTGCGAGGCTCGCGCCGGCGCCGGCGGCCGCGCCGTTGACGGCCGCGACGGTGGGAACCGGGCTGGTCGCGACGGCGCGGATCATCGGCACGTATTCGTCGCGGAGGGTCCGCTCGAGATCCATCGCGTCGAGCTTCGCCCTGTTGCCCAGATCCTGCCCCGAGCAGAAGGCCTTGCCCGCCCCGGTGATGACGATGGCGCGCGCAGCCTCGCCCGCGGCCTTGACGGCGTGGGTGATCTCGGCGCGCATCTGCGTGTTGAGCGCGTTGCGCACGTCGGGCCGGTTCAGCGTGATACGCGCCACGTTCTCGACCAGCTCATAGGTCAGCGTCTGGTAGTCCACTTCGCGATTCCTTTGTGGGCCCGGCAACCTCGTCCGCGCGGGCGCGGACCCGAGAAAGCGCGGCGCTATTCGCGCATCAGTTCGGCGAGGCGCGCGCGCTCCTCTTCGGACAACGCCTCCGAGGAAGCAACCTCGCTTCGGCTGCGCGCACGGATGTAACCCACCGCCACGCCGAGCGCCACGAGGGCCATGAGCGGCGCCGCGATCCAAAGGATCAGGTTCGAGCCGGAAAGCGTGGGGCGCAACAGAACGTATTCGCCGTAGCGGTCCACAACGAAGGCAACGACCTGCTCGTCGCTGTCGCCGGCGACAAGGCGCTCGCGCACCAGCAGCCGCATGTCGCGGGCGAGATCCGCGTTGGAGTCGTCGATGCTTTCGTTGCGGCACACAAGGCAGCGCAGGCCTTCCGAGATGTCCCGCGCGCGGTCCTCGAGCACGGGGTCTTCAAGCACCTCGTCGGGCTGCACCGCCAGCGCCGGCCCGAACGAAAGGGCAAGCGCCAGGGCAAGCGCGGCGAGGCGCCTCATTCGGCGGGCACCGGCGCGGGGCCGGCGGGCCTGCCCTTGCGGGCGCCGGCGGCAACGCGGTAGCGGCGGTCGCTAAGGCTCAGGAATCCGCCCAGAGACATGATGATCGCGCCGGCCCAGATCCAGTTCGCCAGCGGCTTGATGAAGGTCCGCACGGCCCAGCCCCCGGCCTCTTGCGGATCGCCGATCACCACATAGACATCCCGCAAAAAGCCGTTCTTGATCGCGGCCTCGGTGGTGGGCATCTGAGCCACCGGGTAGAAGCGCTTCTCGGGGTCGAGCACGTCGATCAGCCGGTCGCCGCGCCACACCGCGATCTCGGCCATGGTGGACAGGTAGTTCGGCCCCTGCACCTGCCGGACGTCGCGCAGTTCCACCTCGTAGCCGGAGCCCACCGGGTAGCGGTCGCCGATCTGGGCCACGCGGATATCCTCCGTCTGCCAGGCCATGAGTCCGGCAACGCCGATGAAGGTGATCCCGAGGCCCATGTGCGCCACCGCCTTGCCCCAGTCGGCCCGCGGCAGCCCCGCCAGCCGGCGCAGGCGCGTGCCCCCCTTGCCCGAGCGCACCCAGAGCTCGCTGATGGCTCCGCCGACCATCCAGGCACCGAGCATGACGCCCACCGGGCCGAGGGCCGAGCGCCCCGTCTGCATCGCCCAGACCAGCGCCATGAGCGCCACCGAAAGCGCAAGCCACGGCCAGAGCGGCGCCATTGCCCGCGACAGCCCGGCGCGCTTCCACGGCAACACCGAGCCCAGCGGCAGGATCAGCCCCAGCGCCACCATGAACGGCGTGAACGCCATGTTGAAGAAGGGCGGCCCCACGGAGAGCTTGCGGTCGAACAGCATCTCCGCGACGAGCGGCCAGATCGTGCCCACGAACACCACGAAGCAGGCCACGGCCAGAAGGATGTTGTTGAAGACCAGCGCGCTTTCGCGGCTGATGGTAGCGAACACGCCCTTGGCCTCCAGCGCGCCGGCGCGCGCGGCGTAGAGCGTCAGCGCACCGCCCATGAAGACCCCGGTGATCGCCAGCAGGTACACCCCGCGTTCGGGATCGTTGGCGAAGGCGTGCACCGAGGTGAGCACGCCCGAGCGCACGATGAACGCGCCGATGAGCGAGAACCCGAAGGCCATGATGGCGAGCAGGATCGTCCACGCCTTCAGCGCTTCGCGTTTTTCCACCACGATGGCCGAGTGCAGCAGCGCCGCGGCGATGAGCCAGGGCATGAAGCTCGCGTTCTCCACCGGATCCCAGAACCAGAAGCCGCCCCAGCCGAGCTCGTAGTAGGCCCACCAGGATCCGAGGGTGATGCCGGCGGTCAGGAACGACCAGGCCACCAGGGTCCAGGGCCGCGACCAGCGGACCCATTCGCGCTCGACGCGCCCGCCGATCAGGCCGGCGATGGCGAAACCGAACGCGACGGCGAATCCGACGTAGCCCATGTA
>Ga0076929_101037_pt1 | contig 11228 bp, 10 predicted proteins | sample HotLakConUCCSL28_FD_87104 | JGI IMG/M metagenome (GOLD analysis project Ga0076929, IMG submission 87104) | Hypersaline microbial mat communities from Hot Lake, Washington, USA - Hot Lake Consortium UCC-SL28 (version 3) (version 3) | ecosystem: Environmental > Aquatic > Thermal springs > Hot...
TTTCCGGTGGCCACGTAGCCCTGCTTGATCGCCGAGAGCGCAGCTGTGTGCAGAAGCTGGGCCTGCTCCGTCTGGGTCATCTGCACGATGGGCAGGTCGTAGTTGCGCTGCGCGGAGCGGGCGAGCACGAGGTTGTTCTTGGCGGTGAACATCGCGGGGTCCTGCACCAGCGCCTGTGCGAAGAGGCGCTCGGCGCCGGGGAAATCGCCGCGGGTGAGCTTCGAATAGCCCCAGTTGTTGAGCACACCTGCGGGCGTGGTGGTGAGCCCCGCGGCGATCTCGTAGAAGCTGTCGGCTTTCTGCCATTCCTCGTTGGTGTCTGCGACCATCGCCTCGAGCCGGTAGCGTTCGTAGGTCTCGAAGGTGGGGGGAATGGCATCAAGCGTGGCTTCCGCCCCGTCCCAGTCGCCGGCGCGGATCTGCGCATCGGCGAGTTCCACCCTGTCGGCATCGGTCGCGCCGGGCATCGAGGCCACCTTGCGCCAGGCGGCCACCCCTTCGGCGGGGCGCCGGGAACGGATGAGCGAAAGCGCCAACCCGCGCTGCAGGTCGATCCGCTCGGGCTGCTGGGCGGTGGCGCGCTGGAAGTAGCTTACCGCTTCGGCCGGATCGGCCACCGTGAGCATGACATCGTTGAGGTTGGTCTCGTCGACGACATTGACCGATTGGAGCGCGCGGCTGGCCTCGTTGCCCCTGGGCCTGTCGCACCCGGAAACGAGAAAAAGCGTCGCCGCCACGGCGAGGGCGACCGAAAGCGTTCGCATGGGGCCTGCGTCCTTCTGCCTGCTCGTGCCTCAGGGCGCGTTCAGAAGGACGTAGTCGCCCGCCCCCCGCCGCACCAGCTCGAAGTTTTCTTCGTTGCCCGGATCATAGCCGGGATTTTCGGTTTTTGCGAGCGCCAAGCGGAGATTGTCGCGGATGGCCTCGCTGTCGCCATTGTCGAGGGCGAAGGCGCGGCGGAACACCTGCGCGGCCTCCGGGGCGCGCCCGCTTTCCATCAGGATCACGCCGAGATTGTTCCAGGCGGCCGGGAAACTGCCGTCTTCCTCGATGGCACGCCGCAGCAACCGCTCGGCCTGGCCGAGCCTGCCGAGGCGGAGGTTGGCCGAGCCGAGCGCCGAGAGCACATCGGCGTTGAGCCCGCGTTCGGCGGCGGCCCGGGTGTAGGCCCGCAGTGCCAGTTCGTATTCGCCTGCCCCCATCAGCCGGTGGCCCACGATCAGCCCGTCCACGCTTTCGCCGGGCGCGGGGCCGGGCGCGTAGGGGCCGCGCACCGCCGGGGAGCACGCAGCGAGCAGCATCACGGCGGCGAGCGAAACGGCGAGGGCGGCGCGCGCAAGGCGCGCGCTAGCCTCCTCCCAGCGTTTGCGCGATTTCATAGATGGAGGGTCCGATGAGGATGATCAGAAGCGGCGGCACCGTGAGCATCATCGTAGCCAGCGTCATCTTCGTGGGCAACTTGTTGGCCGCCTCCTCGGCGCGCATCACGCGCTTGTCGCGCATCTCCTCGGCATAGACGCGCAGGGCATCGGCGATGGACGTCCCGAAGCTCTGCGACTGGATCAGCACCGTTGTGAAGCTCGCCACATCGGCGACGCCGCAGCGATCCGACATGTCGCGCAGCACGAGGCCCTTGTCCTTGCCGGCCTTCATCTCGTGGGAAACCATCTCGAACTCGTCGGCAAGGGCCGGAAACCCGGCGCGTATCTCGCGGGCAACCCGGATGATCGACTGGTCGAGCGATTGCCCGGCTTCCACGCACACCAGCATCAGGTCGAGCGAATCCGGGAAGCCGTTGGTGAGCTCCTGCTTGCGCTTCTCCTGGCGCTTGGTGACCCAGTACTTCGGCAGATAGTATCCCACCGCGCCGGGGATCAGCACCGACAGGATCATGTCCTGGGTGTCGGGGTTGCCGGTGGCGTTGTTCACGATGGCATAGAGCACCCCGAGGATCAGGAAGCCGAAGCCCAGCACGAACTGGAGGAAATGGTAGATCCGCACCGCGTTCTTCGAGCGGTAGCCGGCCTGCAGCATCTTCAGGCGCGCCTCGGAATACGCCTCCGCGTCCTGCGGTTCGAGGAAGGTGGAGTATTTTTCCAGCTTGTCCTTGCCGTCGTTGGTCCGCAGACGCTCGGTGCGCGAGCGGCCCTTGGGCGCGTCGTTGCGCTTTTCCGGCTGCTTGAGCTTGTCGAGCGGATCCTTCTCGCCCCGCAGCAGCATGGGAAGCATCATCAGCACGAGCATGAGCCCGAGCGAGCCGACCGCGATGATCGGCCCGAAGGGTCCGAGGGCGCCGGTGAGCAGATCGTTCATGGCGTGCGGCCCCTCACACCTTGATGTCCACGAGCGCCCGCATCACGACGACGTTGGCCACGAGAAAGCCCCCCACCACCAGGCAGGCCGGGATGAAGTACCTGGTCTCGCGGACCTCGTCGTAGTAGTCGGGCTGGATCACGTTGATCCCCACGAGCGCCACGATCGGGAAGATGGAAAGGAACATCCCCGACCACTTGGCCTCGGCGGTGATCGCCTTGACCCGGCGGAAGAGCTTGAAGCGGGCCCGGATCACCTTGCTCAGCCCGTGAAGGATCTCTGCGAGGTTGCCGCCCGAGGTCTGCTGGATCGTGACGGCAACGGCGAGAAAGCGCAGGTCCTGCATGTCCATGCGCTCGGCAAGATCCTTCAGCGCCTCGGGCATGTCGCGTCCGTAGGCGGATTCGTCCGCGATCACGCCCATCTCGGTGCCCAGCGGATCGGGCACCTCCTTGGCGACGATCTGGATGGCGGAGGAGAACGGGTGCCCCACGCGCAGGCTGCGAACCATCAGCTCGACAGCATCGGGAAGCTGCTCCTCCACCAAGCCGATGCGTTTCTTGGCCTTGTTGTTCACCCAGACGTAGACGCCGCCCACGCCCATGCCGATCGAGATCACCGCGCGGATCTGGAAGCTCGTCTCGGTGCCGATCGTGAGGCCCACGAAGGCCACGGCGGCAAGCACGCCCATGATCATCACCAGCTGCGTCGGCGAGAAGGCGATGTTGGCTTTCTGGGCCTTGTCGGCGAGGAAGGCGTAGAGCGGAATGCGCTGCGACTTCATGTGCTGGGTCATCTCCTTGCGGAGCTGTTCCAGCACCTCCTGCCGCCCGCCGCCCTTTTCCAGCATCTCGAGCCGGCGGTTGACGCGGTTGTTCAGGCTGATGGAGCGGCCGAAGACCGTGAGGTAGATCCCCTCCACCAGCACCAGCACGGCCACGAAGATCAGGCCGTAGATGATCGGTTCTGCGCTGAGTTCCATGGCCCTAGCTCATCGTCGTGGGTTCGAAGATCGAGGGCGGCAGATCGTAGCCCCAGAGGCGGAAGCGCTCGGAGAAGTGCGACCGCACGCCGGTGGCGGTGAAATGGCCGATGATCTTGTTGTCGGGTGTCAGCCCCACACGCTGGTAGCGGAAGATTTCCTGCATCGAGATCACGTCGCCCTCCATGCCGGTGATCTCGGTGATCGAGGTCATCCGCCGCGAGCCGTCCTGCAGGCGGCTGGCCTGGACGATCAGGTTGACGGCGCTGGCGATCTGGCTGCGGACGGCCTTGATGGGCATCTCGATGCCCGCCATCGAGATCATGTTCTCGAGGCGGCTCACGCCGTCGCGCGCCGAGTTGGCGTGGATCGTGGTCATCGAGCCGTCGTGGCCGGTGTTCATGGCCTGCAGCATGTCGATCACTTCCTCGCCGCGGGTCTCGCCCACGATGATGCGGTCGGGGCGCATCCGCAGCGCGTTCTTCAGACAGTCGCGCTGGGAAACGGCGCCGCGCCCCTCGACGTTGGCGGGGCGGCTTTCCATCCGGCCGACATGGGTCTGCTGAAGCTGCAGTTCCGCGGTATCCTCGATGGTCAGGATGCGCTCGCTGTCGTCGATGAAGGAGGAGAGCGCGTTGAGCGTCGTCGTCTTGCCCGAGCCGGTGCCGCCCGAGACGATCACGTTCAGCCGGGTGGCAACGGCCGCCTGCAGATAGGCGGCCATCTCCTCGGAGAAGGCGCCGAAGCGCACGAGATCGTCGATGCCGAGCTTGTCCTTCTTGAACTTCCGGATGGAAACGAGGCTGCCGTCCACCGCGATGGGCGGAACCATCGCGTTGAAGCGCGAGCCGTCGGCGAGGCGGGCGTCCACGTAGGGGTTGCTTTCGTCCACCCGGCGGCCCACGGCGCTCACGATCTTGTCGATGATCCGCAGCAGGTGCCGCTCGTCCTTGAAGGTGATGTCGGTGAGCTGCAGCTTGCCGTCGCGCTCCACGAAGATCTGCTTGGGCCCGTTCACTAGGATGTCGTTGACGGAGTCGTCCTTCAGCAGTGTCTCCAGCGGGCCGAGCCCGGTCACCTCGTCGAACAGCTCCTGGTGAAGCTGGGCGCGCTCCTCGCGGTTGAGCACCACCGACATCTCTTCCAGCGCCTCGGTGGAGATCGCCGAGATCTCGTTGCGCAGATCCTGCTCGGAGGCGGTTTCGAGCGCCGCCAGGTTCAGGTTCTCGAGAAGCGCCTTGTGCAGATCGAGCTTGATCTCCGAAAGGCGTTCCTTGCGCTTCTTGTCCTTGTCAACGGGGGCCGCCTGCGCCGACGCCTTCGTTGGCTTGAGCAGGCTGGGCTTGGGCGGTGCCGCGGGGGCTGCAGCAGGGCCGGGGGCGGCCGGTGCCGCTGCGCGGGGAGCCGGCCGGGCGCCGGCGGAAGGGACCGGCCGTGCGCCATCGGCTTTCTTGTATCGTGAAAACATGCGTCGGTTCCTGCCGTTCCTCAGCCGCCTTCGGCGGCTTTCCTGTTGTGCTCGTGGAGGTGAAGCGCGAGCTTGCGCAGATCCTTCGCGAGCGGGTTCTTCGGGACCGTTTCGGAAAGGGGCAGCCCGTGATCGCCGGCCTGCACCACCTGCTTGCCGCCGTCGGCCAGCTGGATCTCGATCGAGATGCCAAGGCTCTCGGCCATCCGCTTGACCCGGCTCTTGCCGGACAGATCGGTGAACTTTGGCCCGCGGTTGAGCAGGAAGCGCAGCTTCTCGAACGGCAGATCCTCGCTCTGCAGCGCCCGCTTGAATCGCAGGGCGTTCTGGGCGGAGCGCATGTCGAGCTCGATGGTGGCGAAATAGACATGGGCCGCGGTCAGCACCGTTTCGGTCCACATCACCACCGTGCTCGGCATGTCGATGATCACGTAGTCGAAGTTGCGCCGCGCCAGCTCGATCACGCGTTCGACGTCCTGGGGCGTGATGAGATCGAGCGGGAGGATGTCGGCCGGCGCGGTCAGAACGTGCAGCTTCTCGTTGAAAGCCACCAGCGCCGCCATCAACCCCTCGCCGTCCACGGCCTCGGTGTCGCTCCAGAGCTCGAACACGGCCTCGCGGCGCGGCAGATCGAGGTAGGTCGAGGCGGTCCCGAACTGCAGGTCGAGATCCAGCAGGCACACCCGCGGCGGCGCCTGCTTCTCGGCGATGCACAGCTCCCAGGCGAGGTTCACGGCCACGGTGGTGGCCCCGGTGCCGCCGGCAAGCCCGTGCACGGGCAGCACCACACCGTCGCGGTTGTTGGTGGCGCGCGGCGCGGTCGCCGCGGCGGTCGCCGGCAGCTGCGCCTCGGGCTCCGGCGCGCGCAGCCGCTCGACAGCGGCTGCCAGCTCGCCTTCCGGAAGGGGGTAGGGCACGAACTCGCGGGCGCCGGCGCGAAGCAGCTGGTGCAGTGCGAGCGGCGAAAGATCCTCGGCCACCAGGATGACCTTGATCCCGTGGGCCTGTGCGGCGTGAACCACGCCCAGAAGGCTGGCCATGTCGCGCTCGTCATGGCCGTCCACGGCCAGCGCCACGAACTCGAGTCCCGAGGCGTCCCGCTGGCCGAAGAAGCTGACCGCTTCCGAAAAGCCGAGATCGCCCCAGGCATCGCCGAGGACCGCCTCCATGTCTTCGATCAGCAGGTCGAAGTGCTGGACATCCCGGCTGACCGTGCAGGCCACGATCGGCGCAGGCTCCGCCCTGACCATTGCTGAACTGCTCATCTGTCCACGTACCTCGTCACCACTCGGTGGCGGCCGGCGACCGGTGCGTTGCCTGCGCCCGTCTGCCGACGCGGAGTTCCGGCGGCCCGATCGGGCCGCGCGCACTCGTCGCCACTGTTGAAGGTGCTGGGGAAGTGGGGCGGATTTAGGGCTCAATCGGCCCAATTGTGCGATTACGTTGAACAACCTGCGGGCAGTGCCGCTATTGTTCGGACTGCGATCCGAGGTTGCCCACGCCGGAAAGCTGAGAGACGGGCTGTGCCGACTGCACGTATTCGCGGTAGACCACCTCGGCGTACTTGCCCTCGAGCACATCGGGGTGACGCTCGTAGAAGCCGCTCACCTCGGTGACGGTGCGCCGGTTCTGCCGCTCGCGGTTGGGCGTCGGCACCACCGGCTGCGTTTCACCGAAGGAAACGACCGCTTCGAGCCGGTCGCGCGTGATGCCCTGCTGGGCGAAGAAGCCAACCACCGCCTGTGCCCTGCGCAGCCCAAGCCGCTGGTTGTAGGCCGTGGACCCGACGAGATCGGTGTGCCCGTAAACGCGGAAGCGGACTTCGGGGAATTGCCGGATCCAGTCGGCCTGCTGGCGCAGGATCGCCATCGCCTCCGGTTCCAGCCGCGCCGAGTTGAAGGCGAAGGTGACGGTCGAGGGCACCTCCGCCGCGAAACGCTCGGCGAGGTCGAGCACGTAGGCCTGGTTGCGGCCGGTCATGCTCAGGTGATTGTTCATCGTCGAGTTGCCGAAATCCCCGCGGTCGAGGAGGGCGCCGGCTTCGGAGTAGAACGCTCCCTGCACCCGGTCGGCTCCCGGCGGGGCGCAGGCGGCGAGGCCGGCGAGGGCGGAGGCCGCGAGCAGGCTGGGGATCGGGCGAGGCATGGCGAGGTCAGTCCATCACGTAGCCGTAGGAGCCCGAGAAGTCCTGCCGGGCGATCTCGCCCGCCGGCCCCTGGAGCCCGGAGTCGCTGGCGACGCGGCCAAAGAGGAAAAGGTCGCGCTCGGAGGGCGGGCGCACCCTGTCGGTGGGCAACGCCAGCGCCTCGCCGCGGGTGGGCGTCACGAGATGTGGGGTGACGATGATCACCAGCTCCGTCTGCGAGCGGAAGTAATCGGCCGAGCGGAAGAGTGCGCCGAGCACGGGGATATCCCCCAGCCACGGCACCTGGCCGTTCAAGTTGCGGAAATCGTCTTCCAGCAGCCCGGCGATGGCGAAGCTCTCGCCGTCGCGCATCTCCACCGTGGTGGACGCCTCCCGGCGGCGGAACGCGTCGATGGTGAACCCGCCCTGCGAGAAACCGTTGGTCGGATCGATGGCCGAGACGGCCGCTTCCAGCTCGAGGTTGATCCGGTCGCCGTCGACAACGCGCGGCACGAAGTTCAGCTCGATCCCGAAAGGCTTGAACTCGATCGTGATGGCGCCGTTCTCCTGCGCGACCGGGATGGGATACTCGCCGCCGGCGAGAAACTTGGCCTCCTGCCCAGACAGGGCGGTGAGGTTGGGCTCGGCCAGGGTGCGCACCATGCCCTTGCTTTCCAGCGCCTCCAGCAGGATCCCCACTTCGACGCTGCCGGCGTTGAACCCGAAGAGCATCGCGCCCTGGTTCGCGTTGTTGGCCGGGGTCTGCCCCGAGCCGAACGCGGTATTGACGCCGGTGGACGTGCTGTAGGTCCCGGTGCCGCCGAAAAGCCCGAGATTGCCGCTCAGCGCATCGCCCTGCAGGGCGACCGAGGAAGAAAGCGACTTGGAAACGGAGCGCTGCATCTCGGCGAAGCGCACCTTGAGCATCACCTGCTGCGTGCCGCCCACGACCATGAGGTTGGAGACCCGCTCGGGCGCGTAGCGCTGGGCCAGCTCGAGCGCACGGTCGAGCTTGGCGATCGAGGAGACGGTGCCTGAAAGCACGATCCCGTCGTTGGCGGTGCGCACCTCGATCGTCTCGCCGGGCAGGATCTGGCGCAGCCGCTCCTTGAACTCGGCGATATCGGGCGTGACGTGAACCTCGACATTGGTGATGAGCCGGCCATCGGCGCCCACCAGCGTGAGCGTCGTGCGGCCGGGAGCCCGGCCGAGCACGTAGATCGTGCGATCCGAAAGGGTGGAGATGTCGGCGATGTTGGGGTTCGCGATGGAAAGCTCCGCGAAGGGCGTGTCGCTTTCGACAACCACCGCGCGGTTCATCGGCACGTTGAGCGCCGAGGTCGGTGCGCCGGAGAGCACGCGCAGGGATTCCGCCGTCGCCTGGTGCGGCACGGAAAGCAGGGCCCACACGCATGCGGCCGCCACTGCCAGGAACCTGCTCGTCGTCATGTGATCCGCCTCTCCGATCACCGGCGTCTGGGTGGGTCTTCACGCCCAAGTTGTCCACAGACTGCGTCAGCAACTCATTTTAATCAATAATCAATAACTTGCCTCTGTCTTTCTTGTGCTTCCGCGGCAACAACGCCTAGGTCTTGGGTTGCCCGCCTGCCGCGCCCCCATTTCTAGCAGGGGGCGCAGCATCGCCAGATGCCCTCAGTTCGTGCAGGGGATCGGCATTTCCACAACCTCGGCGCCGCGCCGCGTGCGCACCGTGCAGACCTCCTGCTGGACCGGCGCGGCTTCCCGCACGGGCTCGGCGAGGCCCAGAAGCGATGCCTGGTCCACCTCGATGACCTCCGCGACGCTCGTGTCGGAGGTTCCCACGAGGGAGAGCGAGAGCCGCCCCGTGGATTGCGCCTGCGCCAGCGCGGCCACCTGTTGCGGGGAGACCTCGACGGTCACCGTCCGCGCGATGGTGGCCTGCGAGCGGGAGCTGTCGGCCGTCTGATCCACCGCGATGAGCGGCACGTTGGGCTCGATGAGCCGCGTGATCTCGCCGGCGCGCTCGCCCGGCGTGCCCGTCCAGTAGACATCGACCCTGTCGCCGGGGCGCAGGAAGCCTGAAACGCCGCTGGAGACGTCCACCTCGATGGCGAAGGCGCGCATGCCGCTCGCCAGCCGGGTGGTGATCCCGGCCGACTGGCCGGGCTCGGTCACCTTGACCGCAAGGACGGCCTCGTCCTTCTCCATCTGGCGGCTCACCATCCGGGGCGGGGCGTCCGCCGGGAACAGCGCGGCCGCATCGAGGAACGCGCCCTCGGGTATCGCGTTCTCGGGCCATTTGACGATGCGCACGTCTTCCTTGGCGAGTTCTTCGCCATAGGCGAGGGGGCGGTTGGCCACGATCACCTCGACGGTGGGCACCATCTGGGCCCGTGCCGCGCGCTCCTTCTGAAGCTCGGCCTGATAGGCGGCGATGTAGTCCTGCGCCATGTAGACGGCGAAGCCCGCGAGGCCGAGGCCGAGGACCAGGACGAAACCGAAGACCATTCGCATGTGCGCTGTCCTTTCGTTGCGTGGGGCGCGCCAGAGCGCGCATCACCGTGTGCTCGAGGAGAGCCTGCACGCCATTTGCGGCAAAACGATGGTGGAAAGCGGTCAGTCCACGGGCGTGGTCAGCACCTCTTCCATCGTCGTGACGGCCCCTGTCTGGATCGCCGCGAGAACGCCCAGCGTCAGCAGGATCAGGCCTGCCGTCACGGCAACCCATTCCACGGTCGTCGCACCGTTCTCAGAACGCATGAACCGCGCCAACCAGGGACGTATCCTGCCGCGCAGCGGGTGCGGGCGCACGTTCCGGTCGTCTCGGCTTTCCTCGGGGCTGCGCATTTGCTCGCGTCCTTCGCCGGGTTGATCGTCTCTCACGAGACGCGCCGATTATGGCCAAAGCGTGGGGCGTTGGGGGAAAGTCGTGGGCATTCCCGCGCGTGCCGCAATCGGCCCATCGGCAAGAAATGGGGCCGCACCCGGTGGGATGCGGCCCCGATACCGACCAAGCCGACGGGCTTACTCGATGACGCTATCCAGCTCGGTGTTGATGTCGGTGGCGATGGTGTTCGTGCCTGTCGTCACCGTGGCGAGCACGGCAACGCCGAGGCCCACGAGCGCGGCGGTCAGCACGACCCAGTCGACGGTCACGGCGCCGGATTCGTCGCGGCGGAACTTCTTCATGAGATCGAACAGTTTCATAGTGGTATCCCTCCAAGGATCAGGTTTGCTCAGTTTCACAACCGCCCCGGATCGTCCTGCACCGGCCTCTCTGTTGGCGCAGTCCCCGTCTCGGTTGAGAGCAATAAGCCGTTGGATTCGGGCATGAATGGGGCGCCTTTCGTGCAATTTTGGATTGCGTTAAGATTCCGGGGAAAAACCTCTCAAGCAATTGATTAGCAAGGAAAAGAAAATTCGGGAAACTGGCGCTTCCAAGCCTTTTGCGCCTTGTTCCCGAAGCGCTGTTCACGACCTGTCAACAGTGTTGGCTCCCGCTGATGGAATCTCCCGCAGATTGTGCGATACTGGAGTCAGAACGGCGCAAGGCCGCAACCACGAGCAGAACATGCAGCTTCGTCACTCGCGCATTTTGGCCGCCGCCCTCGTCGGCGCGCTTGCCATCCTAGGTGTTCCGGGCCAGCCGTGGCCCGGTGCCGGTCAGGCGTCGGCTGAGGAGGGGCCACCGCCGTTCCCGATGTTCTCGCATCGCACTGTCCGGCCGCCGGCGCCGGGCCAGGCCCCGCGGATCACCGTGCAGATCGCCACGCCGGGAAGCGTGCTGCCCGCCGCGCCCGCGGCGCCCGGAGCGCCCGGAGCGCCCGGAGCGCCCGGCGGCGCCGAAGAGACATTCGCCTGGTTCTGGCGCGCGGTGGGCGCCGAGCGTTCCGCGAGCGGGCCCGGCCGGCTCGGCCTCGCGGTGGAGCGCCTGGCGCGCCCGCCCGCCGGGCAGGCGGTCCCTGCGCCGCGCCTGCAGGCGCTTCAGCAGCTTGCGGGCGCCCATGGGCTCCAGATCCTGCGGGCGACCGTGGGTACCGAGGTTTCGCCCGCGCTTGTCCTCGCGATCATGGCGATCGAATCCTCCGGGCGGCCCGACGCCGTGAGCCGCGCGGGCGCCCAGGGCCTGATGCAGCTCATGCCGGCCACGGCCGCGCGTTTCGGCGTGACCGATGCGTTCGCGCCCGCCGAGAACATCGCCGGGGGCGTCGCCTACCTCGACTGGCTCATGGATCATTTCGACCGCGATCCGATCCTCGTGCTCGCCGGCTACAACGCCGGCGAGGGCGCGGTACGCGATCACGGCGGGGTTCCGCCCTTCGCGGAGACGCGCGCCTACGTGCCCAAGGTGCTTGCCA
>Ga0076929_101038_pt1 | contig 11211 bp, 9 predicted proteins | sample HotLakConUCCSL28_FD_87104 | JGI IMG/M metagenome (GOLD analysis project Ga0076929, IMG submission 87104) | Hypersaline microbial mat communities from Hot Lake, Washington, USA - Hot Lake Consortium UCC-SL28 (version 3) (version 3) | ecosystem: Environmental > Aquatic > Thermal springs > Hot...
TTCGCATACAGCGACATGCCCACGCCGTCATGCCACAGCAGCTTCACCAGATCGCCCTTGCGACCCCGGAAGCAGAAAATCTCTCCCGCATGCGGATCACGCCCCAAGCCCTGCTGGATCTTCAACGCCAGACTGTTCATGCCGCAGCGCATGTCCGTGACACCGCCCGCAATCCAGACCTTCGTGCCGGCAGGAAACGCGATCATGCCCGGTCCACGATCTTGATCAGACGGGCAAGCGCATGGGCATCGATCGAGACCTTGACCATGAGCCGCCGCCCGTTCGTCATGAGGATCTCAGCCCGATCGGCATCGACATCATGATGCCCGACCGCCGTGGCGTCGACGCTGCCCCGATCACTCCGATCGTCAACACCATGCGAGGCAATGGTCACGGGGGAGAAATGCGCGACATCCCGTTCTGACGAAAGCAGGCCCTCGCGTGCTTCGCGACGCCACCGCGTCAATAATGTCCGCGATATCTCATGCCGTCGCGCCGTCGCCGAGCCCATCCGCGGGGCCGCATAACTCTCTTCCACAATCCGCAGCTTCTCGGCATCCGTCCACCGACGCCGTCGGCCGGTATCCGTTACCGAAAGAACCTCTACACGGGACATGAAGCTATGGTCTGCCATAACTCCATGCTCTTATCTCACATCAATCCTCACCGGCAGACGGCCTTCGGCGGAGGGATACACTCCGGACAAGAGCGGGTTGGGAAATCGCCGCGCAGCGGTGACCGCCAGAACAGTCTTGGCAACATCATCGAGGTGGGCTGCCTCAACCAGCAGCCCAGTCGCCAATTCATCTTGCACGTCGATTGGCGGGATGACAGCGAGACCCGCATTTTCGCGGGCAAGCAATCTGAGCATGGCGATATCTTCGACCTCGGCCACGATCATCGGCACGAGGCCAAGACGGCTGGTGAGGGCGTCGAACGCTGCACGCATCGCCGTCTCTGCTGGTGGCAATATCAACGGCTTGTGAAAAAAGCTGCCGTCGGGGACCCAGATCCGCCCCCCCCTGATCCTTTTGAGAAAAAAGCTTCCAGCTTCTGGGCACCATGCCGATCGGCGCTGGTCCACTACGCCAATCCACACTGCGCTTCTTCATCCGCCGAAGCTACGGCCAGGCACACGATCCCACAACCCGATTCCTCTGTCAGTGAAAGACACGCTGTGGGTGTCCATTTTATCAAAAAGCAATCATATTCGTCGTGCACATGCCAACGGCTCAAGATTAAGAGGGCTGCCACACACGCTTGACATTGGGAAGGCGCATCATTGCGCCACGTATCCGCCGTCAACCGGCATGGCTGCGCCGGTGACGAAGCTCGCGCGGTCACTGCACAGCCAGACGATCATCTGTGCGACTTCCTCAGGTCGCCCTATGCGCCCGATCGGATGAAGCGGATCCATCATCTCGTGCGCGCTCTGCTTGCCGCCGGTCGACTGATCCGCGAGAGAATCGAGCATCCGCGTATCGATACCGGCCGGGCAGACGGCATTCACACGGATCCCATGCGTGCCATATTCCAGCGCCGCGTTCTTGGTCAGCCCGTTCACCGCATGCTTCGAGGCAGCATAGGGTGAGAGCCCCGGAAAACCGATCAGCCCGGCCACCGAGGCGAGGTTGACGATCGCGCCGCCGCCCTGTTCGAGCATCTGCCGGATTTCGGCCTGGAGGCACAGGAAGGTGCCGCGCAGGTTGACGGCGAGCACTTTCTCGTAATTCTCGATGCTCTGCTCGGCGAGCGGCGCGACCTTGCCCTCGATCCCGGCATTGTTGCAGGCGCAATCGAGACGCCCGAACCTCTCCACCGCGGCTTCGACCAGCGCCGCGACATCCGCAGCCTCGGAAACATCCGCACGCCGGAAGGCGGCCTCGCCCCCGGCTTCGCTGATCAGCTTCACCGTCTCCTGACCGCCCGCCTCGTCGATATCGGAGACCATGACCTTAGCCCCCTCGCTGGCGAAGGTGAGCGCCGTGGCGCGTCCAATCCCGGCTGCGGCGCCCGTCACCAGAGCGACTTTTCCCGATACCATACCCATACCGTCCTCCCGTTTTGGTGTCTGGTTGAGAGTGTGCCTGAGGGTGGGGGATCCGCATTGCGAAAGGTCAACAGGCGCAATGCCGCTCACGGATCGACTTGACCTCGGTCAAGGCATCTTGTGCGCAGTTCCGATAACGTGGGTTAGGGGTGCACCCGGTTCGATCCCCGCCCGTCCGCGCGACGGGCCAATGCGATGGTGAACACGATGGCGACGACGATCATTCGCAAGCAGGATCCGGCGCCGCGCATGCCGGAACCGGAGACCGGCTGGGAGGCGGCGCGGGCGCGTCTCGCGGGGCTTCCCGGAGGCGGGCTCAACATCGCGCATGAGGCGCTGGATCGCCACATCGAGGCAGGGCATGGCGAGGAGACCGCCATCATCTGGCGCAGCAAGGACGAAAAGCGGCAGGTTCTCAGCTATGCCGATCTGGCCGGCGAGGCGGCGCGTTTCGCCAATCTCCTGAAAGCACATGGGATCGAAGCCGGCGAAACCCTGTTCCTGCTCGCGGGCCGGGTGCCGGCGCTCTATGCCGCGACCCTCGGTGCGCTGAAGACGGGGGTGGTGGTCAGCCCGCTCTTCGCCGCTTTCGGGCCCGAACCGATCCGCTCGCGTATGGAGATAGGCAAGGCCGCCGTGCTCGTGACCACCGCCGCGCATTACCGGCGCAAGGTCGCGCCGTGGCGCGACGAGATGCCCGCGCTGAAGCTTGTCCTGATCATCGGGGACGAAGCGCCCGAAGGCTGCGTCGCGCTCGGGCCGGAAATGGCGCGCATGCCGTCACGTTTCGAGACGGTGGCGACGCAACCGGAGGACATGGCGCTTCTGCATTTCACCTCTGGCACCACCGGCAAGCCGAAGGGCGTGGTGCATGTCCACAAGGCGGTGGTGGCGCATGTGGAGACCGGGCGCTACGCCCTCGATATGCGCCCCGGCGACGTCTATTGGTGCACCGCCGATCCCGGCTGGGTGACGGGGATGAGCTACGGCATCATCGCGCCGCTGGCCAACCGGGTGCAACTCGTCGTGGACGAGGCGGAATTCGATCCGGAACGCTGGTACGGCATCCTCGAAGAGGAGCGCGTGCAGGTCTGGTACACGGCGCCCACCGCCATCCGCATGCTGATGCGCGCGGGCGACCAGCCGGCCAAGGCGCATGATCTCTCCCGGCTGCGCTTTCTCGCGAGTGTCGGCGAGCCGCTCAATGCGGAATGCGTATTGTGGGGCGCGCGCGTCTTCGGCAAACCCTTCCACGACAATTGGTGGCAATCGGAAACCGGCGGCATCATGATCGCCAATACCGCGCGCATGGACGTCAAGCCCGGCGCCATGGGCAAGCCGGTGCCCGGCATCACCGCCGGCATCGTCGCGCGCGAAGGCGAGGGGCTGCGCGAACTGGGTGACGGTGAGATCGGCGAACTCGCCCTGCGCCCGGGCTGGCCCTCGATGATGCGGGCCTATCTGGGCGAGGAGGAGCGCTACCGCAAATGCTTCGCCGATGGCTGGTTTCTCACCGGCGATCTCGCCATGCGCGATGGCGACGGCTATTACTGGTTCGTCGGGCGCGCCGATGACCTGATCAAATCCTCCGGCCATCTGATCGGCCCGTTCGAGGTGGAAAGCGCGCTGATCGAGCATCCCGCCGTGGCCGAAGCCGCCGTGATCGGCATCCCTGATGAGACCGCCGGGGAAGTGGTCAAGGCCTTCGTCATGCTCAAGGGCGGACAGGAGGGCGATGCGGCGCTTGAGAAAGAGTTGCGCGGCCATGCCCGCAAGCGCCTCGGCCCCGCTGTGGCCCCGCGCGAGATCGTCTTTCGCAAGAGCCTGCCGCGCACACGCTCCGGCAAGATCATGCGCCGGCTGTTGCGCGCCCGCGAGCTCGGCCTGCCCGAGGGCGATCTCTCAACGCTCGAAGAGGATTCACGATGACCAAGCCGCGCCTCGATCACGCCCATGTGGCGGCGCTGCTGCGCGGCATGTTGCGCATCCGCCGCTTCGAAGAGACATGCTACGAGCTCTACACGCAGGAGAAGATCCGGGGCTTCCTGCATCTTTATGATGGTGAGGAGGCGGTTGCGGTCGGGGTCTGTGCGGCGCTCGAGCCGGGAGATCGCGTGGTCTCCACCTATCGCGAACATGGTCATGCGCTCGCGCGGGGCATGAGCATGGGCTCGGCCCTTGCCGAGCTCTACGGCAAGGCGACGGGCTGTGCCGGCGGGCGCGGCGGCTCGATGCATTTCTTCGATCGCGAGACCGGACTCTATGGCGGCAACGCCATCGTCGGCGGCGGCCTGCCGCTGGCCACGGGGCTGGCTCTCGGCGATGCGATGCAGGACGCGCCCCATGTCACGGCCTGCTTCTTTGGTGACGGCGCGCTCGCCGAGGGAGCATTCCACGAAGCGATGAATCTCGCCGCCCTGTGGCGACTGCCGGTTTTGTTCGTGCTGGAGAACAATCTCTATGCCATGGGCACGGCGGTCGCGCGGGTCCAGGCCAATACCGATTTCGTGCCGCGTGCGGCGAGCTACGGCATGCAGGCGGAACGGGTCGACGGGATGGATGTCGTCGCGGTGGAGGCGGCCACCCGGCGCATTGTCGAGACCATGCGCGCCGAGCGCCAGCCCTGGTTCCTCGAATGCCGCACCTATCGCTTCCGCCCGCATTCGATGTTCGATGCGGAGAAATACCGCGAAAAGGCGGAGGTGAAGGAATGGCGCAAGCGCGATCCGATCCCGCGCTTTCGTGACTGGCTCGTCGATAACGGCCTGATGCACGCGCCGGAGGTCGAGGCGATCGAGGCGGAGATCGCGACGGAGATCGACAATGCCGTGGCGGCCTGCGAGCAGGCACCCTGGGAGCCGGCAGAGGATCTCGCGCGGCATGTGGTGGCCGATACGCGCCCCGCTGCTCCCGCGCTTGCGACTCCATCGGGCGAGATGACCGAGACGACCTATCGCGAGGCGTGCCGTGCGGCGCTGACCGAGGCGCTCCTGCGCGACGAGCGCGTCTTCCTGATGGGCGAGGATGTCGGCGCTTATGGCGGCTGCTACGCCGTCTCGATGGGGCTGCAGGCGGAGTTCGGCGAGGATCGCATCCGCGACACGCCGCTCTCCGAGGGTGGATTCACCGGGGCTGGCATCGGCGCAGCGCTGGCCGGGATGCGCCCGATCGTCGAGATCATGACGGTGAATTTCTCGCTGCTCGCCCTCGACCAGATCCTCAACACGGCGGCCACCCTGCGGCACATGTCGGGCGGACAGTTCGGCGTGCCGCTCGTCATCCGCATGGCGACGGGGGCGGGGCGCCAGCTCGCGGCGCAGCATTCGCATAGTCTGGAAAACTACTACGCCCATATTCCCGGCCTGCGGGTGCTGGCGCCCGCAACGCTCGAGGATGCGCGCGGCATGCTGCTCACGGCCCTGGAGGAGCCGGACTCGGTTGTGATCTTCGAGCATGTGATGCTCTACAACCGCAAGGGCAGCCTCCCCGCAAATGCCGGGGCCGTCGATATCGCACGCGCCGCAATCCGCCGCGAGGGCGGCGATGTCACGCTGATCGCCTATAGCCTCGGCGTGTTCAAGGCGCTGGAAGCCGCCGATATCCTGGCGGGAGAGGGGATCGAGGCGCAGGTGGTCGATCTGCGGGTGCTGCGCCCGCTCGATGACGAGACCATCATGGCAAGCGTCGCGCGAACCCGCCGCGCCGTGATCATCGACGAGGGCTGGCGGAGCGGATCGCTCGCCGGCGAGATCTCCGCGCGGATCGGCGAGCAGGTCTTCTATGCCCTCGATGCGCCGGTCGCGCGGGTCTGCACGGCGGAGGTGCCGATCCCCTATCCCAAACATCTGGAAGACGCCGCCCTGCCGCAGGTCGCCGATATCGTCGCGGCGGTGAAGGCCCTGCCGGGGATCGCGCGCAAGGCGCCGGAGGCGGGCTGATGGGGATTCTGAAGATGCCCTCGCTCGGGGCCGATATGGAGGAGGCGACGCTGATCGAATGGCTGGTCGCGCCCGGCGCCGCAATCGCGCGCGGCGATGTCGTCGCCGTGGTCGAAACACAGAAGGGGGCGATCGAGATCGAGTGCTTCGAGGCGGGCGAGCTATCCGAGATCATGGCCCGCGAAGGCGAGACACTGCCCGTCGGCGCGCCGCTCGCGCGGATCGGCGAGAAGGCGGAGGAGGCGGAGGAGTCGGTCGAAAAGAAACCGCCCGCGCCAGAAGCGCCTTCCGGTGAAGCGCGCGGCACGGTCACGCCGCCGCCCGCGCGAGCACCGGCATCACAGGGGCTGCTCGCCTCCCCGGCGGCACGTCAGCGGGCAGGTGAGGTTGGGATCGCGCTCGCGGATATCGCCGGCAGCGGCCCTGGCGGCGCGGTGCTGCTCGCCGATGTCGCGGCTGCCTTGGCAGCTGGGGAGGGCGCCGCGCCGGTCGCCCGCGAGAAGCCTGCTGCGAAAGCGCCCGCCGGAAAAGCCAAACCCGGTCTCGACATGGCCGAGATGCGCAAGGCCATCGCCGCCGCCATGTCGCGGGCCAAGCGCGAGATCCCGCATTATTACCTCGTCCATGAGATCGACCTTCAGGATGCCGCCGACCGGCTCGCTGCGGCCAATGCCACACGCATCCCCGATGAGCGCGTGCTGATGGGCGCTCACCTGATCCGCGCCACTGTGCACGCTGCGGCTGCGATACCTGAGATGAATGGGCATTATGCCGATGGCGTCTTCACGCCCTCTCAGGCCGTGCATTGCGGTATCGGCATCGCCCTGCGCGGCGGCGGGCTGATCGCCCCGGCGATCCGCGATGCGCAGGACATGGATGTCGATGCGCTGATGGCGGCGATGCGCGATCTCGTCAGACGCACCCGCACCGGGCGCCTGCGCAATTCCGAGGTCACGACCGGGACGATCACGGTCTCGGCGCTGGGCGAAAATGGCGTCGATGCCCTGTTCGGCGTGATCTACCCGCCGCAGGTGGCGCTGGTCGGCTTCGGCACGCCGCGTCTGCGCCCGGTGGTGCGCGAGGGGCGGGTCGAGCCGCGGCTCTGCGTGACCGCGAGCCTCGCCGCCGATCACCGCGTCAGCGACGGGCGCACCGGCGCGCGCTTCCTCGCGACGATTGATCGTTATCTGCAGGAGAACAGCGTCAGGGAGGACGAACAATCATGAATGAAGAGGATATCCGCGCCGGTTTCATCGCCGACCTGACCGACATCGCCCCCGATCTTGACCCAGATGATCTCGACGAGAACGCGCATCTGCAAGACGATCTCGGCCTCGATTCGATGGATTTCCTCAATCTCGTCGGTGCCCTGTATCGCCGCTTCGGTCTGCCTATTCCCGAAGCCGATTATCCCCGCCTCGCCACTCCCGCGCAGGCAGTGCGCTATATCACTGAGGCCCTTAAGGGGTAGAGCCTGTCTGCCTCTGCGCCCACAAGACAGATCGGGCAGATCATGTGACGGAAGGTTTCTCGTCTCTCTCAACGCGTTGATCTAGCACACTGCATAAGCGGCCTCTCTTTCTATCATCTTCATAAAAGTTAAGAAGCTGCGGTTCTCTATGATAAGCATACTTGGATAGGTCGATAGGGCCGTCTCGACGTTCGATCAACTCCGCATTTCAACACCGAAATATGCCAGTCCCCTGTCGGCCCCGCGACAGACTGCGATGCCCGTGGATCGGCGAAGGCGTTTTGGACTTAGCGGCGTCGGGTACCGAACTTAACCTTTTGCACTATGGGGAATCAGGGGTGCTTTATTGACCCGCCGGCTGTTTTGCGCCACGGCGCAATTGATCCAAGACTGGAGCGGAAGCTCCGGGTCAGGCCACTCAGACGTTTTCCGTGACATCGCAATCGGCACGCTCCGCCTTCCCGAGACGGAGCGTGCAATCAGTTGGGAGCGTCAGGTATGTCCATCACAACAATCACTCTGCAACGGTGGCGTCGATAATCTCCGAGATTTCCGCATCAGAGGCCAGCATCACCTCGGCGACCTCGGGGGCAAGCATTGGCGCGAAGGCTTCGGTATTCATGCGGGAGAGGAATACCTCCTCACCGGAGGTTTTGTAGATGCTCACACGACAGGGCATGAAGGCGGAGATCGGTCGGGCTTCATCCATACCGAGAATCTGCGCGCTGTATTGGCCGCTGCAGGCATCAAAGATAATCACCGGGTCAAGCGTGTAACCCCGTGCCGAAAGCACACCGGCCATATTGGTCTCGTTGAGCAGACTCCATCCTGCTTCTTCGGTCGCAGTGCGGAACCGATCCACCGTAACGGCAAAGGAGTGTGGACTCTGGGTGACCTGCACCATCTCGGGCATTTCACCATTCTGCGCCACTGCGGGGCTGGCAATAGCGATGGCAGCAAGAGCGGCCGCGGCAGTGAAGCAAGAGCGCATTGACACCTGTTGCATGGGGATACCTTCCGGGGTTGCGTTTCGTAGTCGGGAAGATAACTTGCGGCGCCATGCCGGGGTTCCACGTGAGCATCGTCATGCGGATGCCTTCGCCATAGCGACGGTTCATCATGAATGCTGTTTGTCACGCGATTTCGCTCCTACCACGACGCCAGCCGAAAGCCAAAAAAAGCACCTTTTGACAACTATAATCAGTTCAATACTTCTAAGGATAGCATGCTTGCAGGCATTCGGAACCGTTCGCGACAGCCTAAAGGCGGCTTTCCGCCCTGCGGTAACCAATTGTAGACAGTCTGCAGACGGCCCCATAATGACGGGTAGCCCCCCCCTTCGACCGCCGGATCGCGTTGTTTCATTACACTCCCGGCCCCCGCCATTTATGCGGGGACACTCGTTCTTCTTGTCCATGCTTGTTGCCGTATTCCCGGAAAGGTGGCGCTTCACGCTGTCTCAGAAAATCGTACCCCCAGCCCAGGCAAAACTACTCAGGGATTCAATTGTGCAACAGCCTCTTCGGTACACAGCAGGTCTTTCCCGGAACGCCGCAGCTCATCCGCGAGATCCGGATGCGCCAACCAGTCCTCCATTTGCGCCTTCAGTTCACGCGTGTTTCGGTCGCGCTGCGAGAGTTCACGCTGGAGAGTGAGCAGGCGCGTTATTGCGGGCTTCATTGCATCCTGGACCCGGGGATGGAGCGCCTGATTGGATGGCGTCTCGATCAACCAATCACCTGTCTTCCCGAAACGGATCCGGTTTTCAGCGAACGCGGTCACAACCTGCTGGACGTCGTCTGCAATCGCCTTTGCCTCACGGTATTCACGCTTGGCTTTCCGCTGTACCGCCTCGGCCTGCTTTTTTTCCTCATTGGCAGCCTGCTGTATGGCTTGCGCTTGTTCCATTTCATGCCTTCTGTTGGCTTTGACGGCAGTGAGCTCGTCGCGTGCGATTTCACACGCGGCGATGATATCTTTCTTCTGTGCCTCGCGTTGCGAAATTTCCAGCGGGAGTTCGATATGGAGCCGATGGACTGAACGATGAATGACGTCAGACATGCGGGCGCCCGAATCCAACCGATCCTGCTTCTTGTGTCCGCGCTCGATCGCGGGACAGAATTTCGACAACACTTCGAATGTGAGCGTCTGCAAGTCGCTGAGGAACTCGGCGTTCATGCGGGCACTCAACGGTTGCCCGCCTTCATCGTAGGCACGCAGGGAGAAATGGGCGTGAAATGCGCTTTCGTCACGGTGGATGTCGATGCTCTCGACAGGGGTATCGAGACGAAGCGCAACAGCTTTGACGAGCGCGAGGATTGCTGCGTCCTGTTGCGCGTCGGCCAAAGCGCCAAATTGGGCTTGCGCCTGTGTGCCGAATCCGACGATGCCGGCGATAAGAACAGCGGCATTCTTCTTGCGCTTCCTTTTGCGTCCCGCAGCGGCACGAAGCCGATCGATTTCGTCAGTGATTTGATCAAAGGGCCGCGGCAAAACGAGACAGCGGTTCAGGTGCGAGCGGCTCGCATCAACATAGTCCGGGAGGCGGCCAGAACGCATATCATGCCGGCGCTGACGCCGCGCTTTTGAAGGCGAGCAGGTAGCGAGGCGCAGACAAGCAGCTTTCGGGTTTGACGGCATTGCCATGATCGGTTTCCCTGTATTTCGATCATGATGCCGTCCAGCTTTGCAAGAAACAAAACCGACCTCATCCGCGACTGAAGGCTGGGTGGTTTTTGGTATTGAAAACCTACTAGGGATAAATTGGGTGCCACGATACCGGGCGGGCAGACGGCACCGCTGAGACGACGATGTTTGGCATAGGGTTAGCGGGTTGATTTTGCAAAAAGACTCTCATTCATGTATTCCGGTAAAAAACCGGTTTTATCTCGGTTATATACTCGTTTTATACCGGAATCATGCCGGTTTTTATACTCTCTGCTTGACCACCATCAGCTGCGAGATTGTCACCGCTCTTTCGTCAGCGCGCGTGTGCCCGCATTCCTCACGGGCGCATGCGTCATTCACGGGTTTCGAGCGTTCCCCCAAGTAATTCCAATCGGGCATGGCGGGCGAAAACCGATCATGGCGTTCCGTTGATGGGCTTTGGCAGAAACGGTGAAAGATCGAACAAGGCATAATCGATCAGCGTGTGAGGCGTCCCTGCGCCAGCCTGATCACACCTGCCGGGATGCGGCTTTGAGGACTGATTGGCAGGCGCATCCTGCGAATTCGCTCCCGCGAAATTGGTAAGGTCGCCGTTGAGATAAGCGATCAGTTTTTCATCGATCAGAGGAAGGAACGCGGTTGCGGCAAGGCGCACGTGGATGTGCTTGGCAGCCGCCAGATCGCGTGGCGCGATCGCGCCAGCGTCCGCGGGCGGCTCAGGGTTACAATGCACAGGCTGTCGTCACGCCCTGCCAGATCATTCTGGCTGCCGATGCGACCGGCGAGGCGAACGACGTCAACCAGCTCACGTTGATGCTTGATCAGGCTCAGGTGAACGTCGAGGCGGTGACTGTCAATCGGCATTGGAAAGGGGTTCTGACTCGATTTTGATGCATTGTTCGATTCTCAGGGCGGCTTCTCGGAGAGGGAGCGCTGCTGATGTCATTATCGAACTGGGAGCGAGCTTTCGGGCTTGTTGGATTGCGCGTTGAAAAAATTGCATTTGAAGAGCCTGTCGCTGAATGCATTGAATCCTGAGTCTGATCAGCGGCAGTGCGCCGGAATTTTGTCGAAAATGGCGATTT
>Ga0076929_101040_pt1 | contig 11138 bp, 14 predicted proteins | sample HotLakConUCCSL28_FD_87104 | JGI IMG/M metagenome (GOLD analysis project Ga0076929, IMG submission 87104) | Hypersaline microbial mat communities from Hot Lake, Washington, USA - Hot Lake Consortium UCC-SL28 (version 3) (version 3) | ecosystem: Environmental > Aquatic > Thermal springs > Hot...
TTTCATCTGCTCTACTCCTTGACACTGCCAACGGCTGTAGCTTGTTTTTCTTTATCCTTTACATTAATGCACTACCAGAAAATTATGGAAGCGGTGCCCGCAAATCAGCACTGTGGCAAGAAGGTAATCAATGCAGCTTAATCACCTAAGTACATCGCATTTTCATCTGTTGACTCACGGCATAAATATCCAAGTAAGACAATGCAAATAGTATTGGGTCATATGTTGGCCGTGGGCATTGGCTTAAGCTTGGGTCTACTGGGCGGAGGTGGGTCTATACTGGCCGTGCCCATTTTGATCTACGTGATGAATATTCAGAGTAGTGCTGCGATCGCCATGAGTTTGTTCATTGTTGGCAGCGTGAGCTTGCTCGGTGTCATCCCCTATGCGCGGCAAAAGCAGGTCAACTGGAGCATTGCCGCAGCGTTTATCCCCACGGCAATGCTCGGTGCCTACCTGGGCTCTCAGCTCATCAAGCTAGCGTTCATCACCGAGACGGTACAGCTCGTCAGCTTCGGCTTAGTCATGCTGGCTGCCAGCGTGTTGATGATCCGCAAAAGAAACAACACTGACCCGCAAACTGAAAACAAAGAGACCGCTCATATTGGGGGGGCAGCAGCAGCTACCGCCCGTTTGCTCAGCTGGCTGGCGATTTCGTTAGAAGGGTTTGGGGCGGGTATTGTAACTGGATTTGTAGGCGTAGGCGGTGGCTTCTTAATTATTCCAGCACTGGTGTTACTCAGTGGCATCCCAATGAAAACGGCGGTCGGCACGTCTCTCGTCATCATTGCTTTTAACTCAGCCACCGGTTTTTTAGGCTATGTCGATCAGGTGTCTATTAACTGGGCGCTAACTGGATCGTTTACCGTCGCCGCTGCCTTAGGGACTGTCTTGGGCAGCACGCTTTCCCTCTCCGTTGAGGCGAGCAAGCTACAAAAAGCCTTTGGCTATTTCGTTCTAAGCGTAGCTATTTTTGTCTTGATTAAGCGCTAACAACATCGAACGCCAACGATAGTAGCTTGTTATTCACAGCCATTCACCTAAAAGGCTACGAATTAGGATCGCCACTGAACGGCTGTACGCCTGTAGCGGGGTAGTCGTCATGGTGAGGTGCGAAAATTTCCAACGCGGCTTCTGCAACCACACCGAAGAATCCCGGTTGTTGTTTCAACTCACCCAATGCCTCATCTACATGCTCAGATGAAAAATCATAGCCGATTTCCTGAGCGATCAACACCATCTCCGCCTGGGTGGCGCATCGTTTAATTTGGATTTAACGGCCTCATCTTTAGCAGCATGAAACAAGAAGCTAAAGGCGTGGTTCAGTGACGGGTTACGCTTTCGCAGGGAAGGCGTAGGCTAGAGCTTGCCGCCAACGCCTTCCAAGATCACCCCCTATGAGTGCAGCTCTTTCCGTCGCCGCCAGCCTATTCCCTAACATTCGCCAAGACATCGGCATCAAGTACTTTCCCGCCCACAACCCATTAGCCATTTGGCCGCGACCCATCAGGTAAGCCGGAAGTTCGTTTACCAGCAAGGCGACAAAGCACAGCAAGCGCTGGACGAGTCGTTTGCGCCGTCCCAAGGCGATGACGAGGTTCTATTCCATCTGCCTGTGAACAAGAGCTAGCTGTACCAATTGATTCTGGGCTTAGTCCTCATCTGCCACATCTCGTATCGCGGTGTCGTCGAGCTGTTTTGCGATCTCTTTGATACATCAATCAGCATCGGCACTGTCCACAATCGGCTTCAGGACACGGCTGCAAAAGCCGCAGCGATCAACCCATCACAAGACACGACTTGGAAGGTTAGGTGATTTCGGGCTAAGAAAGTACCGGGCTTCGGGGATGAATCCAAATATCCCATTTGGGTAGTGTAGGATGGCGTTCTAATCGTTGTTCTATCGGTTTCATCTCAACTTTGGACAGAGAAATACCTTTTTCATAAACCCCTAAATTTTCATACACGATAGGATGAAAACCCTTCCAGGTCATGCTTTGTGCCCAAGCGAGAAGGGTTTTCCAATCTAAGAGTTTAGCGCCATTCCAATGCAGTTCGAGAATACCCCAACAATGCTCAATCGGATTGTACTTACTGTGATACGGCGGAAAATAAGCAGATGGAGAGGCTTTTCGAGCTGATCAGCCCAGTCCACCATGCGGTTTAGAAATTGGGTGCGGATACCACTGCTTTCCGGGCCGTTATCGACTTTAATTTGAATCGTTTCCGTTTTCCGTTGTTGCTGGGGCGTCAGGCTATGCCACCAAGCGTCTAAATTATCGACGATGAAATCACTGGTCTTAAAGGAGCGGCCCAGGCTCACAAACAGAGTGCCGCTGTCCTCATCCACAATGCCGCAAGGAATGGCTTTATCCGCCTTGCCCATATCGTGATCTTGAGCCCGGTTGTCCCCCCGAGTTTGACCGTCACGGCTATAGTCTCCGAGTTTAACACTCGCTTTACAGTCGAGGCTAATCCGTTTCTCCTCAGCGCTCCCAGGGCGTTCACTGTAGGTCTGAAGGTTCGCGAAAATGGCGTCCGTCTCAGGCACTTTTTTTAGGCTTTGCTTTGAGCACTTTGCGCTGGCGCTAACCCATTCGATTCAACACTAATGACATCGTACTGGGCGAGGGCAATTGCGCTGGCTCAAACCCTGAAGTGCTCAAGTGGGCTAGCGCTGCGGCTGCCGTCAGTCGCGTATAGGCAATCGTGCTATTGAAGGTTGGATCTTGTTGCGCATGCGCTTCGGCTAATTGACGGAGTACTGCCGCTGCTTCCGGTTCCCGCTTCTCCCAACGTTGAATCCCACTAAATCTCGCTTGCGCTCCTATAGAACCCATTTGGAGTCTCTATCCAGGGGCTGCAAGCCGCTTAATCATTAGCCTTACGAAGCATAGATTAAGTTTGGTCGTGGCATTGGCCAGTGTTCTCTCGTAGTTCTTAACCAGAATTTTACAGCGTTCCATCCAGGCGTTAGAACGCTCAACGACCCACCTCGCAATCGCCGGGACAAAGCCATATTTTCCTTGCGCCGCTTTCTCTTGCTTAGACGGTTTGGCCGATAGTTCAAACTTAATCTTTTTCATAATTTGAGGATAGACTTCTTCTAAAGCTTCTCTCAGCTTTTTCGGATGATAGCCGTGGTCTAACAAGACCGTGATTTTTGGAATATTCATAGGCTTCAACCGGAAGAATCCGATGTTTGCCGTCAACATCTCAATCAATCCAGCATCGTCTGAAACATCAGCGGGGGTGCAGTGCGTGAAGAAGGGAAAGCCTAGCGTATCAACTGCTAGATGCCGTTTAATTCCATTCGTGGCTTTGTAGCGACAAAAGCCTTTCGAGGTTATACCTGCGTTACAAGTGTTCTTGACCGCTTGTGAGTCAATGATGATTAGCGTTGTCCACTTTGCTTTTTTCCAATCTGCTCGCGAACCTCCCCATGCAACAAATTCATCAGTGTCTCTATCACCCCTGCCTCTCGCCATTGTTTATAGTGCCAATAAACGGTTGAGTACGGGGGTAGGTCTTTGGGTAGATCTTGCCAGTTGCAACCATTCTTGAGTTGGTAGAAGATGCCGTCTAAGATATCTCGCTTGCTCCAAGTCGTTGGGCACGTCACCTTCTTCTTGGGAAGTAGCTCGATTAGCAGCGGTTCTAGAATTTCCCATTCTAGATTGCTTAGACTGCTCGAATAGGCCATAATCACTGGAATACAAAGGACTCATCAGTTTATCCTAGATGCGGGAAGATGCCAAATGGGTTCTATACATAACAGACAGGGCCTATTTCATTCTAAAGAGAGATTTGAGCAAATCAAGTCCCTGTCCAGCTTTTCGTTGAGCTTGGGCCATATTGTTAAAACCATGGTCTCGATACAAATTGAGAGCTAGATTACGGGCCGATGCAAAGTTGTTGGGTAGCGGTTGCACCCGAATTCTGGAAGCATCTTCGCTTTGTGTCACATCACGGACATAATGAACCTTATGTCTTGGTGCGCGTTCCCTAGCGCCGCAAAGCGACGCGGGGTCGCACCGCTTCTCCACATGCCAATACTCTCGAATGCGTCGGGCAAAGCCTTCAACAGACTCATCTAAAGAGCTGATGTAATAGCGAACAGCAGGCTCGTTGATCGGAATATGGGGGCCTTTGAGGATGTGCCGATAGCTCGTGACTTTGATGATTGTTGTCAACCCAGTCCACTCGTTCACATCGGGTAACGATTCGATGTCATGACATAGGCTGACGCTGCGCCGCTCCACTCGCCCATGGCCAGTTTCGACTGTATCAACATGGGTTTCCGGCTGAAAGTTCAACTGAACTGCTTGGAAAAAGTTACCGTGATTACCTTTGAGTGCGCCTAAGTAGTGGTTGCCAGAGTCAATAATTTGCTGACAAGTTTTTTTGGGTGTTGAGTGCATCAAAGGCAAAGACTACACCCCGATGGGCCAATGCCTTGAGTACAGGTGGTAAGGCAGTGATCTCATTACTCTTTTTGTCTACTGGTTGGATGGGAAGAATCAAACCTCTTTCTACAACATATACAGTCACTAATTGAATCGCTCGGTGAGATTCTGCCGTGCTCGCTGGGGTTTCACGCGCATAAAAGCCTCTTAAAACCTTGCCGTCTAGCGCAATCGTTTCACCTGCCAACGGCTCAATCTCAAAGAACTTGGCTAGACACAGACTGTATGCTTCGTAGTCCAATCTCAGCAAGACCCGACGTATCGCGGGTGTAAGAGGGCAATCGATTTTTGAGCGGTGAAAACAGCTCCAAAAGCTCTGCTCGATAGCTATTGAGCCAATCGCTGATAGCCAGGAAGCCTCGACAGCCTGCACTCACCGCTAGAGTAAAGAGTGATAAACAAAGCGCTTGGTCATGGCAACGCTCCGCACCCCGGCGCAAGTGGGGCAATTCTCGAAAGGCTTCTACGATAGCTAATGTGCTCATGATTAGAAAAGCCTCAACCAACGACTCTCCTTATCTTTCCATAAATTGTCTTGAATGAAATAACCCTGGGTCTTAAACAGCAATCACGCCCTATTAACTCATTTTGATGTCTGCATTTTGGAATTTAAAATTGCTGCTTTAATAGACGCTTCAATCGCATCTACTTTAAACTGTTTGTCTAGTATAAAAAGGGGCTTTGTAAACTCTTTGTAGCTTTGATTCTGGCTATTGAGAGCTTCCAGTTCTGCCTTAAATTGGGGTAATCTACCACGCTCGACTAAATATAAAAGATGTTGCAGTACCCGTGTAGGCGGCACTACAACATCTTTTGTACTTAGCGCTTGAACGGTTTCCACGAAAGGATCAGAATTGTCTGTGATATTGGAGAAATCATCTTTTTTACCTTTTTCGTAAATCCAAGCCAAGTCAAGTTCTTTGGTAAGCAGACTTAATAGCAAGGAAAAATCAACAGGTTTGGGTAAAAAAGCATCTCCGCCTGCCTCATAGGCAGCTACTTGATTCTGATGAAAAACTGAGGAGGAAGAGACAATCACTTTTTGCTTGTTAAAGTTTGAAGACTGTTTAATTTCTTTTAGCAAAGTAGATCCATCCATCACGGGCATGGCCAAATCCATAATTAAAAGATCCGGCTGATACTTATACAGCTTTTCTAAACCAGTTTTTCCATGGTTTGCCTCAATAATAATAAAGCCTAGAGGTTCTAGAAACTTGCTGAGAACGGCTCGGTTTTCCCACCGATCATCTACGATTAGAATAGTACGGCGCTTACCAGTATAAGCTATGATTTGAGAGTTTTGGATCTGGACGACTGGTTGAAAAATTTCTCCCTGCTCTATTTTGGCTTTGATAGTAAATTGAAATTTGCTGCCTACGCCTAATTCACTTTCTACTCGAATATTGCCTCCCATCAGTTGTATAACCTGCTGACTAATTGTCAGGCCTAAACCTGTTCCTTTTTCTTTCCTATGAGATTCGCCTACTTGTTCAAAGGACTCAAATAGTCGATCCATATCTTCTGTCGCAATCCCAACTCCTGAATCGGCAATCTCAAAGTGAAGACTAGCCTCAGAATCAGCAGATTTGACTACGTTAATATTTAAGGCGACAGCTCCTTTATCAGTAAACTTAATTGCATTTCCTAATAAGTTAATAAGCACCTGTTTCAATCTCTTTGCATCAATCCGAACACCCATTTGTAGGTCATCAGTGGGCTGATAGAAAAAATCGATTCCTTTTTGTTCTGCGTTAATTTTGCAAATATCGACTACGCTTTGTAAAAGAGCCGAAAAATTCACCACTGTTTCAACGAGATGGAGCTTATGGGCTTCAATCTTGGCTAAATCAAGAACATCGTTAATTAAGTCTAATAAATGGGAAGCGCATTGGTGAATCACCTGAATACCGCATAGATCTTTATTTGATAGATCCTTAGAGCGTTCCAAAATCTGAGCGTAGCCTAAGATGCCATTTAAGGGAGTTCGCAGCTCATGACTCATATTCGCCAAGAACTCACTTTTAGCGTGATTAGCCTTATTCGCTGCCGCCGTTGCTTGCTGAAGTTCTCGTGTACGCTCCTCGATTCTCAGTTCCAAAGCTTGATTAAGCTCCTGAAGATTACTTTCGGCTTCAGCACGGGCAATTGCGCCGCCAAAGCAACCAGCCACTGCCCACAAAGTCGTAATCTCAGTGTGAGTCCATTGGTGACTCTCATGGCAGTTGTCAAATCCTACAAATCCCCAGAAGCGCTGTTTTATTAGAATAGGGACTACCAAAATTGATAGAATCCCTTGAGGCTCAAGAATGGATTTTTCCGCCTCTGGAAAGTCCTTTATCAATCCAAAGATGATCTTTCCTTCGTTCATCTCTTGGTACCAGCGATAAAGCTCGTTTCCATAAGGGAGATTTTGCAACTCAGAATTGTCAAATTCTGATTGAACTCCCAGATTGACCCATTCCCAACGCTGACTCATGGTAGGCTCACCCGTGAGCGGAATCTGTCCATTTTGAAAAACATAGATGCGATCTACTTGAGTAGCTTGTCCTAAAAAAACCATTGCTTGAGTAAGTGCATGGTCTAAGGATGGAGCTGTCAATAGGGTATTTGTTGCGAGCGAAATACCCTCCAGCAAGCTTTCCAATTTTGTGAGTTGTTCCTTAAAAGGCACTCTTATGCTCCTTGCCCTGCCATGTGATATATTGTTGATTCTGAGCCGAATAATAAACTAGAGCTGCTTAACTGTTGAATGTACTTAGTTGCTTTCTCTCTGCTAAGGGGTTTTGAGAACAAATAGCCTTGAACCATATCGCAACCCAACTCCTTAAGAGCCATTCCTTGAGAGCGCTTTTCTACACCTTCAGCCACAACAACCATATTCAGAATGCGAGCTAAGGTAATAATCGCTCGAATGACTTCTAAGCTGCTATGGTTACTTTCCATTGTGTCAATAAAGGATCGATCAATCTTAAGGGTATCAACAGGAAATTTAATAAGATAACTCAAAGAAGAATATCCTGTACCAAAGTCATCCAAGCTAACTCTTATACCCCTTTCCTTCAATTTACTAAGATTTTGGTAACTGATTTGAGCATTCTTAATCAACAAGGTTTCAGTGATTTCTAGCTGGATATTGTGAGGCCTAAGATCAGTCTGAGACAAAATCTGCTCTAAGAATTCTGGAAAATCATCCGTTTCAAGTTGAGGGCTTGCTACATTAATGCTCATGGTTAAGTTGGTCGCCTCAGGATATTTTTTTACCCAATATTGCATCTGACAACAAGCTTCTTTCAACACATACTTACCAATTTGATTAATCAAATTAGTTTCTTCTGCCAATGGAATAAATTCATTGGGTGGTATCAATCCAAGCTTAGGATGTTGCCATCTCAAAAGGGCTTCAAACCCTGCTAAAGTTTCACTCTCTAGTTTTAGAATTGGCTGATATTCTAAGAAAAGCTCTTTTTTCTGGAGAGCATTTCTTAGCTCATTTACTAAAGAAATCTTATAGGCTACCTGTTCATACATTTTCTGAGAGAATACTTGGTAACACGCTTTCCCATTTCTTTTAGCCTCATACATAGCGATGTCTGCGTCCCGCAACATAGTATCTGCACAGATATATAAGTTGGAGCTAATAACAACACCAATACTCGCTGTAACCATCAGCGAATGTTCTCCTACTTTGAGTGGATACGTTAGATGATTTTGAATGCGATCACAGACAGCGAAAACATCGCTTGTTTCATGAATATCCTCAAACAAAATGGTAAATTCGTCTCCTCCAAGACGAGCAACTAGATCAGTTGGTCGTATGGACTTCGATAAAGTCTGGCTAACGTGAATCAGTAATTCATCCCCTACGCTATGGCCTAAACTGTCATTAATATCCTTAAATCCATCTAAATCAATAAAAAGCAAAGCAATTTTTGAAAGTGGATTGTGTTGGAGTGCTTGTAGGGATTGGTTAAGTCTATCTACGAAAAAAGCTCGATTGGCGAGATGGGTCAAGCTATCGCGTTGAGCGGCACAGACTAGTTTTTCCTCTATTAATCTACGTGAAGTAATATCTTGTAAGATTCCATCTACTCGAAGTCGTTGTTGTAATTCATCTAGCTGAACTTTGCCACTACACTGCAGCCAGTGAATCCTCTGATTGGGTCCAATAACTCGATATTCTAATTCGAATGGGCCACAATTGGGGGAACCGGAAAAATACTTTTGGACTAAAGGAATATCATCTTCAACAATTTTGTCAATCCAATGCTGAGGAGAGTCTATCAAGAACTGGGGAGATAAACCATAGACTGCTTCTACTGCTGGATTGAGATATATAATTTCAAATGGCTCTAAAAAGGCTGACCAAACAACTTCTTGAAGTGAATGCAATACGTTTTCTAGTCTTTCCTCACTTTGTTTTAGTTTCAGTTGTGTTTTGCACAGCTTTAAGTGAATCGTCACTCGATCAACAACTTCTTGCTCTCGAAAAGGTTTAGTACCTAAGTTTTGCCCAAATTAACGGCAATATGCTCTGATTCTAGTAGGATTGATAATCCGTGAATCCAAGGTCTGACAAGGCTATCAGCATCATTCAAACGAATCTCAGTCAAGCGTCCTGCGGGATTGAAGAAAAGCTGTCCGGTGGTGGTGAAGACATCTCGCATCAGCCGCACAAAGCCAATGGGTTTCGTCTCAGGATTGTCTTCGCTCAACCAACCCTTAGCCCAGACCAAAATGTTGTGAGCTAGGGCATTGAGCTGCGTGAGCATCTGTTGCGCCTCGAAGCGCTTTTTATTGCGCTTGCGAATACCCAAAGCTTGATTGTCCTGTTTGAACGAGGTTTCAACGCCCCCACCGCGCTGGTCGTAACAGTAAACATAGGCTAACCAGAGCTGAGTGAAGTCGGCGAGGATATCGACTTCAAGCTCACCTAAAGCAATGATTTCATCAGGGGACAGATTCGTGACTAAGACACCGATAGCCCATTGGCCATTGTTTTTACGACAGCGCACGGCGATACGGAGAACAGGTTGAACGTAATCATCTGTGCTCGGGGTGTTGACCAGCCCGATTTGTCGACCCGGATGCAACGGGTCATCCGTCCACTGCGTGACGCTCTCGGCGAGCTTGCGGGCACGCTGGGTCGAGTAGTCTTTGGTGAGCACCCGATAGCCGCGAGACAACATCCAGTTGATGTCATCACGGCTGCCGCCACCGCTATCGACCCGAATCAGGGTGCGGGCGCGTTTCTCAGGCGATTGGTCAAGCCCGAGCGTCTTCTCAGCGGCTTGTAGCAGCGGTTGCAGCGCACCCGTCAACTGCACCGTGCCAGGAAACGTCCGGTCAGTCACCACTTCACCATAGCGAGTCGCCAGCACTCGGCCAAGCTGACGACCGCGACGATTGCGTTTGCCAGCAAAGTAGCCCTTGGTCGCAAAGGCGGCTTTTGGCCCACAAGGTTGACCGCTCATGTCAGTATCCAGAATCTGCAACTGGTGGTCATAGTCATGACGGTAGCCCACGCTATGCTGTTGATAGATCTCATCGACCGCTGACTCCATTTGCTCGACGTTTTCGGCACTGCTCGCATCCAATGTCTCTTGGATCACCGACTGCTCCGCGCAGCGGGCTCGCCCAAACGCTCGTTGCAGGCCTGCGTCACTGCCCACTCGCTTATTCACTTCCACCATTCCACCTGCCCCACAGAGGATGTTGATCAAGGCATCGTAGAGCTTTTCGGCGGGGCTATCTTTCACCGTCTTTTGACCTATCTTCACCCGCTCAACAATCGGCAAAAACAGATTCAATCCATTCAGCTTGGCGCCGATGCCTGCCAGGAAACTCCGAGGCGAAAGGTGCTGCGAGGCTTCACTGGCATTGCTTAAGACGGGGGGAGAGACTCTACAATAGTCATTGTGATGAACCTTGGGATATTTTTTTACTCTTCTCAAGCGTTCATCACTTTTCCTATTTTGGCAATACTTTCAGCTTTTTTCCCCCACAGCAGCCTGCCGCTTATTTGGCCTAAATTAAGGTAGTAATATAATCAGAAGCCCCCAGTTCTAGCGCCTTCACTTTACTCTCTACATCCGTTAGAGCAGTCATGAAGATAATGGGAATTTCTTTAAAGTGATCATCCGCCTTGAGGCGCTGGCAAGTTTCTAACCCTCCAATCCCCGGCATCATAATATCAAGTAAGATTAGATCTGGTCGTTCTCAATGGACTTGTTCTATAGCCCTTTCGCCATTGGTTGCGACCGCAACTTCAAAACCAGCATCCACTAATACCTGAGTCAGTAAAGATAGATTAATTGGCGTATCATCTACGATGAGAACCAAGCCTGAACTATAGGCTGACCGATTTTTCATGGCATTTAGGTGCTAGAGAATAACAATTAACTGAATTACAACTAACTAAAAGTCCATAGGTTATACAGAAAGAGGCCTAAAAGTCCCTAGCTCTCAAACCTATTCAAGAGTTGTCGGAGTAAAGCGCTGGAACGGCAATGCTAATAAAAAGCCTTGTCCTATTTTTATCGGCGTGTCTAAGACAATAAAATTTGAGCTTGTATATATTTCGGGTGCCCTTCTCCCTGGTACTGGTTCCGCGAAATGGGATAGCATAAAGCATTAATGCGTATAGCTTAAGCGATAATAGGGGGGATATAAGTT
>Ga0076929_101041_pt1 | contig 11134 bp, 12 predicted proteins | sample HotLakConUCCSL28_FD_87104 | JGI IMG/M metagenome (GOLD analysis project Ga0076929, IMG submission 87104) | Hypersaline microbial mat communities from Hot Lake, Washington, USA - Hot Lake Consortium UCC-SL28 (version 3) (version 3) | ecosystem: Environmental > Aquatic > Thermal springs > Hot...
GAAAGGTCTCGTTGTCGGGTTTGATCAGAATGCGCGGGACGGCGGCGAAATGCACCACGGCGTCGAAGTGGGGCAGTCCGGCGCCGGCCTCGAGTTCGCCGAGGTTGGCGTAGCTCTGCATCACGTCGTGGACCTGGCCGGCGTCGGTGAGATCGACGATGCGGTTGTCGGCTCCCTCGAGCGGCACGAGGTCGACGTTGAGAATGTCGTATCCGCGCCGGGCGAGCCAGGGAATGGCGTGGCGGCCGGCCTTTCCGGAACCGCCGGTGAAAAGAATGCGCATGGGGACCTCCCGGAAGCGATTGTCTCGCGCGAGGCATACCTAAACCGCGACGGAATGAGAACCCGGGGCTGGTGCCGGACCGGCCGCCATGACCTCGAAGCGGTCGAAGAGGTCGTCGAGGGTGGCCATGGCGGCGACTTCGGCGGCGGCGGTTGCGGCCCGCGCGCGCAGGTCCGGATCGGCAAGTGCGGTTTCGACAGCGACCCTGAGGGCACCGGCGAGATCGTCGATCTCGGGGCCGGGGAGGGTGACGGCGAGGCCGGAGCCTCGCAGGCAACGCGCGTTCTCGGGCTGGTCGGCGAAGAGCGGCAGCACCACGAGCGGCACACCGGCGGCCAGAGCGCCAAGTACCGTGCCCGAGCCGCCGTGGCAGAGCATCAGGCACGCGTGTTGCAGAACCTCGGCCTGGGGCACGAAGCCGCGGACGGCGACGTTCGGAGGAACATGGGTGATCGCGTCGGCCGGGCAATCCTTGCCGATGGTCAGGAGGGCCGAGACCGGCAGCGCGCCAAGGGCGTTAAAGTGGCCGGCGGCCCGGATCGAGGTGAAGAGTATGCGCGTGTCCAGGCCCCTGTTTTCATCAACCTAGCGGGCAGGGTGCATGCACGAAACCGCAAAACTCCCGATGGCTCAGACAAGGGCGAAGAGGGCAGTCAGATAGGCGGCATAAGCCAGAAGCAGCGCGGCCCCCTCGCGGCGCCTCACCCGCCAGCCCGTGATGGCGAAGACGACGAGCGCCATCGTGGCCGCTGCCATGACCCAGAGGTCGAAGGCGATCACGCTTTCGGGGACGGGCAGGGGGCTGACAAGGGCGGTCACGCCGAGAATGCCGAGGATGTTGAAGATGTTCGAGCCGATGATGTTGCCGAAAGCCACGTCGCCCTCGCCCTTCCGCGCGGCGACGATCGAGGTCACGAGTTCGGGCATCGAGGTGCCTATCGCGACGATCGTGAGCCCGATGACCGCCTCCGAAAGGCCCGCGATTCGCGCAAGGTCGATCGCCGAGGCGACGAGAATGCGGGCCGACAGAATGGTGAGCACGAGACCGCCCAGAGCCATGACGACGGGCAGGGCGAGTCCGGCGTTGCGGGGTGCGTCGACGATCTCCGCCTCGGCGACGTAGACCGCCGCGGCAGGGCTTTCGGGGGTCTCGAGAAGTTGGAAGGCCCAGAAGATGTATGCCGCGAGGCCGGCGATGAACACGAGGCCGATCGTCGACCCGAGACTGCCCATGGCCATCGCGCCTATGCCCGCGGCGGTGGCGATCACGAGGGCCGAGCCGTCACGCCGGAAGGCACGCGGATCGACTGCAATGGGGCTCAGGATCGCGGCGATGCCCAGAATGAGAAGGATGTTGCCGATGTTCGAGCCGACGATGTTGCCGATGGCGATGCCCGGGGAGCCGGCGAATGCGGCCTGAAGCGATGTGACGAGTTCCGGCGTGGATGTGCCGAAGCCGACCACCGTCAGGCCGATCACGAGGGGCGGCACGCCGAAGCGGGCGGCAAGCGCCACCGCGCCGCGCACCAGGAGTTCTCCACCGGCGACGAGCCCGACGAGCCCTACCAGAAGCAGAAGGATGTCCGTCATGTCTTCGGTCCCATAGGCCGCGCGTCACGTGGCCCCGCACAAGCTTGCCGACGCAAGGGGCGTTCGACGCGCGGTGGCGGTAACGTCCACGGCTCGTATGTCGGCGGGGCGCGTCAGGCCCCGCCGCCTTGTCAGGCCGCCGCGCTCTCTGTCACAAGTCCGTCGCCACGCAGGAGTTCCTTCACCCGCACGTCATCGGTGCCGAAGGCGCGCTTCAATACGGGCACGGCCGCGTGAGGGTCGGCGTCACCGCACATGAAGACATCGAACGCGCCGTAGCCGATCTCGGGCCATGTGTGGACCGAGATATGGGATTCCGCCAGCACCGCCACGCCCGAGACCCCTTGAGGGCTGAACTTGTGGGTGTGAATGTGCAGAAGCGTCGCTCCGCAATCGGCCACGCAGTCCCGGAACGCCTGCTGGATGCGCGCCTCGTCGTCGAGCCCGTGGCCGTTCACCACCTCGATGATGAGATGCGTGCCGGCGAACACCCGTCCGTCGCGCCTTATGAAATGGTCCTCGCGGTCTTCGTCGAAGAGGTCGCGGGTGGTATCGATGGTGTCACACGCAGCCTCTCGGCCGCGGAGATCTTCCGCATGGGCGCCTGTCTCCAGACCGATCCCCAGTTGGAAGAGGTTGGCGCCGTCATGCATGGCACGCCCCTTCTAAGCCAGTAGATGTCATGTCCAGAGGCCCTTAGCGCCCCCCGGGGTTCTTGCCCCCGAGTTGGGATCGGTACCTCGCTCGCGAGAGGGCAGATAGGGGTGCGACGGATTCGGTGCAAGGAAATTCGCGAACTGACCGAAAATATTCGTCCACTGGAGCATGCGGAATTGGGGTATTAAGATACCTTACTTTTAAACCGTTGTTTTGGTTTCTGTTTTGGGCGAGATGCTCTCTTGACGGGAGCACGGAAATGCTTAGAACCCCTCCATCCGGCTTCCCTTCGACATCAGGGCACAGACATATGAAAACCTTCACCGCCACGCCTGCGGAGATCGACAAGAAATGGATCCTGATCGACGCCGAGGGCGTCGTTCTGGGCCGGCTCGCCGCGATCGTCGCGAACCGCCTTCGCGGCAAGCACAAGCCGACGTTCACGCCGCACATGGACATGGGCGACAACGTCATCGTCATCAATGCCGACAAGGTCCAGCTCACCGGCAACAAGCGCGAGAAGCCGAACTACTGGCACACGGGTTTTCCCGGCGGGATCAAGAGCCGCACCACGGGCCAGATTCTCGAGGGCAAGCACCCCGAGCGGGTCGTGATGCAGGCGGTCAAGCGCATGCTTCCGGGCAACCGGCTGTCGCGCCAGCAGATGACGAACCTGCGCGTCTATGCCGGCGCCGAGCACCCGCACGAGGCCCAGAGCCCCGACGTGCTGGACGTGAAGTCGATGAACAAGAAGAACACCCGGAGCGCATGATGGCCGACGAACTCAATTCCCTCGCAGAGCTGGGCTCTGTCGCAGAGGCGACCCCCGTCGCGGAGCCGGTCGCGCCGAAGGAGCCCGTCCGCGACGATCTCGGACGCTCCTACGCCACCGGCAAGCGCAAGGACGCCGTGGCGCGGGTCTGGATCAGGCCCGGGTCGGGCAAGGTGACCGTCAATGGCAAGCAGATAGACACCTATTTCGCCCGGCCGGTTCTGCAGATGATCCTGCGCCAGCCATTCCAGGTTGCCGGCGTCGAAGGTCAGTTCGATGTGCAGGCGACGGTCAAGGGCGGCGGGCTGTCGGGCCAGGCGGGTGCGGTGAAGCACGGCATCTCGAAGGCGCTCCAGCTCTACGAGCCGAGCCTGCGCCCGGCGCTGAAGGCGGCAGGCTTCCTGACCCGGGACAGCCGGGTCGTCGAGCGCAAGAAGTACGGCCGCGCCAAGGCGAGAAAGAGCTTCCAGTTCTCGAAGCGCTGAGCGGAGAACGGAGAAGAACGAGGGGTGGGCGCGGGCTTCGGCTCGCGCCCGTTTCCTTTCCCGGTGCCAGCGTCGTGCCAGCGTCGGACGGGGGCCCTGCCCCCGGCGCCCTGCCGGGCGCTCCCCCGAAGTATTTGGGGGAAGATGAGGAGCGGTCAGTCTAGAGCAGCCCCGGGGCGTCGCAGGTCTGCGGCGTTCAGAAGCTTCACCTCGCGCTGAGGGAAGGGAATGGAAATGCCCTGCTCCTTGAACGCGTCCCATAGCGCGAGATAGACGTTGCCGCGAATGTTGGTGAGCCCCGCCGTCGGATCGCGGATCCAGAATCTCAGGATGTAGTCGACCGAACTGTCTCCGAAGCCGGTGATGTGACAGACCGGAGTACGTTCCGGAAGCACCCTGTCGACGGACTTTGCCGCCGCGACGGCGATGCGGCGGACGGTGTGGGGGTCGTCAACGTAGGCGGTGCCGAAACGGATGTCGAGCCGCACGAGTTCGTTCGAATGGGACCAGTTGACCACCTGATTGGTGATGAGGTCCTCGTTCGGAATGAGGTATTCGCGCCCGTCGCGTGTGGTGATCGAGACGTAGCGCGCGCCGAGCGAGTTGATCCAGCCGAAGGTGTCGCCGAGCGAGATGACGTCGCCGGGCTTGATCGACTTGTCGACGAGGATGATGAAGCCCGACACGAGGTTCGACACGACCTTCTGCAAGCCGAAGCCGAGCCCGACGCCGATGGCTCCCGACAGGACCGCGAGGCCGGTGAGGTCGATGCCCACGGCCCGCAGGCCGACCACGATCGCCGTGCCGAAGAACGCGATCTGGAGAAGCTTGACGAGAAGCACGCGCATCGACGGCGACATGTCCTCGGTCGCTTCGATGCGGGAAGAGACGGTGCGCGAGGCGAAGCTTGCGAGAAAGAACAGCACACCGAGGGTGATCAGAGCCTGTAGGATGATCCAGACCGAGATCCGCATGTCGCCCATCGAGAAGGCGAGGCTGTCGAGAAAGGCCGCCGCATCGTCGGTTAGGCCCAGAATCCGGATGGTGATCCAGGCCCAGGCTCCGTATTTCACGAGAGTTCTCAGGACCACGTTGCGGATCAGGCGCGAAGCCAGCGCGACGATGAGCCAGGCCAGGGCGAGATTACCGATGATGCCGAGGAGGTAGCTGCGCGAGGGCCAGGTGATCTCGCGCATGAGCGCCACGGTGAGACCGAGAAGGAGGACGAAGAGAATGCCCCGCAGCCGCTGGTGGAGGGCGACGAGAATGCGCATGCGCCATGCGGGCCAGCCCACCCGGGCGCGCATCCAGGCGCGAATCCGCGGCCCGAGCGCACGGCGCAGAAGATGCGCCGCGAGAAAGAGCGCGAGCGCGATGCCGAACTGGTAGGCCACCCAAGGCCGCAGCAGCGCGTCGAGCGTGCCCGCGCCCCAGGTGAAGAGCGCTTCGAGAAATTCCGCTATGCGCGCCTCGAGATCGGGCGTCGTGTTCGGCTCCATGTCTTCCCCGTTTCGGACAAGACTGGCACGGGCGGCAACGAGGGTCAAAGCGCCCGCGGGGTCTTCTGGCCCCGGAGGGAGGCAGCGCAGGTTTTCGATCTTGTGACCGGCGAAGTTTCCGGCTCAAGTGATCGCGGAACCGACCCCCGGGGGCGAGATGGACAAAGAGGCGCGGCGCGGTCTGCTCCTGATCTCACCGACAGCGCTCTATGCCGTCGCGCTGCTGGCGATGCCGCTTTCGGCGGTGCTGGCGATTTCGTTCGCCACGCAGGATTTCCTGACGATCGACTGGACGCCGACGATCGCGAACTATGCCGAGGCGGTCTCCGAGCCGCTCTACCAGCAGCTTCTGTTGCGGTCCGTGACGATCGCGGGCGCGGTGACGTTGGCGACGGTGCTCCTGGCCTTCCCGGTGGCCTACTTCGTGAGTTTCCATGTCGAGCCGTCGAAAAAGTCGCTCTGGCTCTTTCTCATCACCATCCCGTTCTGGACGAGCTACCTCATCCGGGTGTTTCTCTGGAAGGTGATCCTCGGGTTCAATGGGGTCTTCAACACCTCGCTGCTCGGGCTCGGGGTGATCGACGAACCCTTGTCGTTCATCCTCTACAACGCGAATGCCGTGGTCATCACGCTCGCGCATGCCTTCGCGCCCTTCGCGATCCTGCCGATCTTCGTCTCCCTCGAACGTATCGACCGGTCGCTTCTTGAAGCCGCGCGCGACCTCGGCGAAACGAAGCTGACGACCTTCTTCCGTGTCACCCTGCCGCTCGCCATGCCGGGGGTGACGGCGGCGGTGCTGATCGTGTTCATCCCGACCATCGGGGACTACGTGACGCCGCGGCTCGTGGGCGGGCCCGACGGCCTGATGATCGCCAACATGATCCAGACCCAGTTCCTGAGACTCAACAACGCCCCTCTCGGGGCGACCCTTGCGGTCGTGTCGATGGTGACGGTGGGGATCATCGCGATCGGGTTCGTGCTGCTGACCCGGCGCTGGGGGCGCACGGAATGACGCTTCGGGTCTATGTGATCGCGTATCTGGTCTTCCTCTACGCGCCGATCGCACTCCTGCCGCTCTTCGCCTTCAACGATTCGACCGTCATCGCCTTTCCGCTCGATGCCTTCACGACGAAGTGGTTCGCCGAGCTCTGGACGGTGGAGGCGCTCCACGCGGCCCTGTGGAACTCGCTCGTCATCGCCGTCATCTCGACCATTCTCGCCACCCTGCTGGGGCTCGCCGCTGCGCGGGCGGCGGCGAAATACCGGTTTCCCGGCAAACAGGGGATCATGGGCATGATCATGCTGCCGCTGATCCTGCCCGAGATCATCGTCGCGGTGTCACTTCTCATCGTGGTGATCCAGGTGCTGGGCTGGCCGCTCTCGCGCTGGACGATCGTGGCCGCGCATACGCTCATCTGCATCCCGTTTTCCATTGCCATCCTCAACGGCGCCTTCCGAAACCTCGACGCCTCGCTCGAGGAGGCGGCCGTGGACCTCGGCGAGAGTCGATGGTCCGCGTTCCGTCTCGTCACGGTGCCGCTCATCGCGCCGGGCATCGTCGCCTCGCTGCTCGTCGGCTTCACGATCTCGCTCGACGAGTTCATCATCGCGTTCTTTCTGTCCGGCGCCGAGCCGACGCTGCCGGTCTACATCTGGGGGCTCCTGCGTTTTCCCGCGCGGCTACCCGTGGTCATGGCGCTCGGCACGCTTCTGGTGCTCGCTTCGATCCTGCTCCTGGCCTTCGCAGAGATCATGCGGCGGCGGGGCGTGGCGCGGGCCGGGCTGAGAGACAAGGGAGGGTTTCTGTGAGCATCGTGAGCCTCGGCGGTATCGAGAAGTTCTACGGCGATTACCACGCGCTCCGCGACGTCTCGGTCGAGATCGCCGAGGGTGAGTTCTTCTCTCTGCTCGGACCCTCGGGTTGCGGCAAGACCACCCTCCTGCGGGTCATCGCGGGGTTCGAGGAGGTCACATCGGGTAGGGTGCGGATAGCTGGAGCGGACATGAAGGGGGTCGCGGCGAACCGGCGGCCGACCAACATGGTGTTCCAGTCCTACGCGATCTTTCCTCATCTCTCGGTGGCAGAGAACGTGGCCTTCGGGCTACGGCGCGCGGGTCTCGGGCGCGAGGAGAAGGCCAGCAAGGTCGGAGCCGCACTTGAGATGGTGGGGCTTTCGGGGTTCGGCGGACGGCGGGCCCATGCGCTTTCGGGCGGCCAGCGCCAGCGGGTGGCGCTCGCCCGCGCGCTCATTCTCGAGCCGAAGGTGCTTTTGCTCGACGAGCCGCTCTCGGCGCTCGACAAGAAGATGCGCGAGCAGATGCAGGGCGAGTTGCGCCGTCTCCAGCGCCAGGTCGGCATCACCTTCATCCTCGTCACCCACGACCAGGAGGAGGCGCTGACGATGTCCGACCGCATCGCTGTCATGTTCGACGGCGAGATCGCCCAGATGGACAGCCCCGAGGCGCTCTACCGCCACCCCCGGTCCCGCAAGGTGGCCGAGTTCATCGGGATGATGACCTTTCTGGGCGGCCGGTCGATGGGGGGTGTCGTGGATATCGAGGGCCTCGGGCGCGCCGAGATCGCGGCGCCAGAGGGGGCGGTGTCGGTGTGTCTTCGGCCCGAGACCCTGACGCTTCTCGCGCCGGGCGAGACGTCCCTTCGCGAAACGAAGGCCACCGTCGCCGACCGGGCCTATTACGGGGACATGACCTATTATCACGTGACCCTTCCCGGCACGGAGCGGCACGTGACCGTGTCCATGAAGAACCGCGCCAGCCGCACCGTGCTCGACCCCGGCGCAGAGGTTCGCCTCGGCTGGGAGCCCGACGCGCTCGTGGTTTTCCCCGCCTGAAGGCTCTCATGTAATCTGGACGAGCCCATCCCGGGGTCCGGTACCAAGAGCGTGTCGCCCTTCGCCACTCACTTGTCGGGCGCGATGAGGCCGAGGCCACGCAGGTAGATCCCGATCCCGGTTTCGAGAAGGTCCTCGGGTGGAAACGGCGCCTTCGTGCCGGGCGAGCCACGGGCGAAGAGTTCCACCACGCCGTGGCTCATCGCCCAGATATGGGAAGAGAACATCTGCGGCGGCGGGCGCTTTTCGGGGGGGATGTGCTCGGAGAGGTGCTCGGCGGCGCGTTCGAGCACCCCGAAAGCACGGCGGGCCACGGCGGCGAGCTCAGGCGTGCGGTTGACCGAGATGCCGCTTTCGAACATCGCCACGTAGTGGCCCGGGTAGCGGCGGGCGAAGGCGAGATAGGCCCGACCGGTCGCCTCGAAGCTTGCCAGCGCAGAGGGCTGGCCGGTCTCGTAGGCGTAGTCCATGAGATCGGCGAAGATCCCGTAACCCTGCCGCGCGGCTTCGGCGATGAGGTCCTCGCGGCCCTCGAAATGGCGGTAGACGGCCGCCGGTGTCACCCCGGCCTGCTTGGCGGCCTCCGACACGGTGAAGCCCGTCGGCCCCTTGTCCTCGATGAGCTTCAGGGCTGCATCGACGAGGGCCTGCTTGAGGTTTCCGTGGTGATAGCCGCGCTTAGGCATGCCAGATGTCGGGTCCGCCGCAGATCAGGGGGTCGGGCGGACCCGCCACGGCATGGTCCTTGCCGGCATAGTCGAGGGAATGGGTCAGGGCCCGGATCGCCGCGAGCCGGGCGCGCCGCTTGTCGTCTGTCCTGATCACAGTCCAGGGCGCGACGGGACTGTGGCTTCGATCGAAGGTCTCGGCGATCGCGTCCGTGTAGTCATTCCATTTCGACAGGCCCTCGACGTCGATGGAAGAGAGCTTCCACTGACGCAAGGGGTCGCGCTCGCGCTGGAGGAACCGGCGGAGTTGCTCGGCGCGTCCGACGTTGAGCCAGAGTTTGAGGAGGTGAATGCCTTCGTCGACGAGAAGGCTCTCGAAGCCCGGAAGCTGGCGGAAGAACAGGGCACGCTCGTGGGTGTCGCAGAAGCCGAAGACATGCTCGATGACGGCGCGGTTGTACCAGGAGCGGTCGAAGAAGACGATCTCGCCGGCGGTGGGCAGTTCGTCCACATAGCGCTGGAAATACCACTGCCCGCGCTCCCGGTCCGAGGGCTTCGTCAGCGCCACCGTCCGCGCCGCGCGGGGATTGAGGTTCTCGCGGAACCGCTTGATCGTGCCGCCCTTTCCGGCCGCGTCACGGCCCTCGAACACGACGATGATCCGCTTGCCTTGGGTCTTCACGTCGGCGAGAAGCTTGGCGAGTTCAAGCTGCAGCGCGTAGAGCGTGTCCTTGTACTCACCCTTGTTCAGCCGCTCGGCGTAGGGATACGCGTCGGACAGGATCGCTCCCTTCGGAACGGCGCGGATCGCGTCGCGGACGGCGTCCGGCGCCTCGTTCTCGAAGTAGTCGGTAATCGCGCCGTTGAAGGGAAGTGTCATGTTATGGGCCTTCACTTTTGCAGCAAGACCCTAGGGCCATGCGCCCCGGGGGGCAAGCACGGTGCCAGCCCGGCATTTCCGGGCGCCGGATGCGCGCGGAGAACCGGGCCAGCGCTGCCGCTCACTCCGCGGCGCGGGCTGCGGCACGCGCGATTGCGCGGTCGATGGCCGCGATGACCCTGTCGGCATGGGTGTGGTGGGGCATGTGTCCGGCACCCGGGATGACGTCGAGATTGACCGTGGCGAGCCGCTCCGACAGCGGCCCCGAATGCACCCGGATCGGCACCGTCTCGTCGGCATCTCCGTGGACGATCTCGATGGGCAGTTCGAGGCCGGGATAGCGCTTTTCCATCTCGACGACATGGGGTCTGAGCCAGTTCACCTGCCGGGCGTTCGAGCGGAAGACTGGCAGACGGAGCGGCATGTAGACACCGATATGGTCGGCGTATCCTTCGGGCATCGGGGCGGGATCGAAGGTCGCCTCGACGCTCTCGGCGATCCGCGCGCGGGGGGCGAAGGCGGTCAGCATGGGGGCGGCCAGCGCACCGCCGGCGATCGTGCCGTTGACCTGGTAGAGCCATCCGAGTTCGCCCGGCCAGGGCAGCGCGACACCGGCGACCATGACGATCGCCGCGGGTTCGTGGTCGAGCGCCCAAGCCATCGCGACGATGCCGCCGAAGCTGTGGCCGAGCACGATGGGCCGGTCCGCCCCGAGCCGCGCCGCTGCGGCGGCGAGCATCCGGGCCTGCTCGGCGGGGCTTTCGGCCCGGGTGGCGAAGGGGCCGGGATAGAGGCCCTCGCTGTAGCCGAGGCCGGGCCGGTCGAAGGCGATGACCCGGTAGCGGTCGGCAAGTCGGGCCATGATGTCGAAAGTGAAATCGCGCGACGAGCCGAAGGCACCGTGGATCAGCACGAGCGGCGGGCCTTCGCCGCGCTCGACATAATGCAGGCGCCGCCCCTCGACCTCGATGAAGGAGCCTTCCGGAGGGTGCGCCGCCTCGGCGCGTGCCGCGCGCAGATGTGCGACCCCGTAGGCCGTGGCGTAGAACAGGGCGAGGGCGAGCGCGCTAAGTGCGGCCAATCTTTTCAAGCTCATATGGCGTTGTCTGGTAAATCTCGTTGATCCAGTTGCCATATAGAAGGTGGCCGTGGGACCGCCAGCGGTTCTGCGGGGTCAGCGCGGGGTTGTCGTCGGGATAGTAGTTCACCGGAACGTTGATCGGCTTACCTTCGCTGATGTCGCGGTCGTACTCGTCCTTGAGCGTTCCGCTGTCGTATTCGAAATGGTTGAAGATGTAGAGCGCCCGGTGGCCGGGGTCCTCGACGAGGCAGGGGCCGACCTCCTCAGAGCCCAAGAGCGTCGAGAGTTCCGGCACCGCGTCGATCTCGTCCTGGCGCACCTCGGTCCAGCGCGAGACGGGGATGACACAATCGTCGGAGAACCCGCG
>Ga0076929_101045_pt1 | contig 11104 bp, 8 predicted proteins | sample HotLakConUCCSL28_FD_87104 | JGI IMG/M metagenome (GOLD analysis project Ga0076929, IMG submission 87104) | Hypersaline microbial mat communities from Hot Lake, Washington, USA - Hot Lake Consortium UCC-SL28 (version 3) (version 3) | ecosystem: Environmental > Aquatic > Thermal springs > Hot...
ATGCCCGCGTCGCCAAGAACCGTGGCGATCTTGGCAAGCGCACCCGGCTTGTCCTGCAGGGCGAGCCGAAGGTAGTAGGGCGCCGGCGCCGCCACACGCGCCGCCCGGGCCGTGCGGAGTGCCGCCGCCGGCTGGCCGAACGTGGAAAGCCGCGTGCCGCGTGCGATATCCAGAACATCGGCCATCACGGCGCTTGCCGTGGGGCCTTCTCCGGCTCCGGCGCCACGCAGCACGATCTGGCCCACCGCATCGCCTTCGAGCACCACCATGTTCATCGCCGCCTCGAGCTGTCCGAGGGGAGAGGCCGCCGGAACCAGGCAGGGCGACATGCGCTGTTCGAGCCCGCGCCCGGTGGTCTCGGCAACGCCGAGCAGCTTGATGCGGTAGCCGAGGTCACCCGCGCGGCGGATGTCGTCGATGGAGATGCGCTCGATCCCTTCGATCGTCATGCCTTCGAAGTCCACCCGGGTGCCGAAGGCGATTGCGGCGAGGAGCGAAAGCTTGTGGCCGGCGTCGATTCCGCCGACGTCGAGGCTCGGGTCGGCCTCGAGATACCCCAGTTTCTGGCATTCCTCGAAAACGGCCTCGTAGGGCAGGCCTGCGCTCTGCATGCGCGTCAGGATGTAGTTGCAGGTGCCGTTCATCACGCCCATCACGCGCGTGATCTCGTTGCCGGCCAGGCCCTCCGTCAGCGCCTTTACCACCGGAATGCCGCCGGCCACGGCCGCCTCGAAGCGGATCACGCGCCCGGCCTCTTCGGCTGCTTCCGCCAGCGCCTGGCCGTGCAGCGCCATCATCGCCTTGTTGGCGGTCACCACGTCCTTGCCCCGGGAGATGGCGGCCTCGGTCGCGGCCTTGGCCGGCCCGTCGGCGCCCCCCATCAGTTCAACGAGCACGTCGACATCGTCGCGACGGGCGAGGGCGACCGGATCGTCCTCCCAGGCGTAGTCGGAAAGCGGCACGCCGCGGTCCTTGCTGCGTGAGCGCGCGCTCACGGCGGTGACGGCGATCTCGCGCCCGGCCCGCGCCGCCAGCAACGCGCCCTTCTGGCGGACGATCTTCAGTACGCCGGCGCCCACGGTGCCGAGCCCGGCGATCCCGAGCCTGAGAGGGGTTGTCATTTGGGGCTCCTGCCGTCGCGAGTTCCGCGGTGGGTGTTAGCCGGTTGCACAGGGGCGCGCAACGCGGCGCGGTTCGGGGCGGCATGCCTGCGCAAGCGTGGTCGTCAGCGGGGGTCTTGCGCGAGGCGCTGACGGTCGTCCTCGGCGATGACGGGCCTGCGCAAGGCGTTCGCGCGCGCCTCCAGCGCCGCCGCGCGGCCCGACAGGCCCGCGGCGGCGGCGTCCGGCCCCCGTTCCTGGGCAGGTTCGATATCCAGAAGAGGGCCGAGCGGCACGAGGGCGGGGAAGGGTGCGCGCCCGGTGGCATCGCTTTCCGCCGCGTCGAGTGCGGGGAATTCGGCGCAGGCCGACAGCGCCATCAGGAGCGCGGAGGCAATTGCGTATCTTGCCATGGGCGGCACGCTAGCTCAGCGCCGGTGCCGAGGCTAGTGCGCGCGCGTGCCCGCGCGCGCGGGACAGAGCGGGGCCATGCAGGGGCGCCCACCGCCTCGGGGGCCGAGCCGCACCGGCTCGGGTTGCCCGGACAGGCGGCGCACTGCGGCTGCACCCTCTCGCCAACCCGCCCCGCGCGCGCTACGCAAGCGCATGTCCGAGGAAGTCCTCGCCACCCTTTCGGCCTCCGCGCCGCGCCGATGGTTCGCCTACGGCTCGCTCGTCCTGCTGGGCGGGCTTCTCGTGCTGACCGGCCTTTCCGGCGGCCCGGCGCCCGGCTGGGTCGTCTTCCTTCTGGCGCTCGGTACCGCGTCGCTTTGGCTTGCCGAGCGGCTGCGGCGGGCGACGGCGCTCACTCTCACGCTTACCCGCACCGAATTGCGCGACAGTGCGGGGCGGACCCTCGCGCGCATCGCGAATGTTCAGCGGGTCGAACGGGGGGCATTCGCCTTCAAGCCCTCCGGCGGCTTCACCTTGGGCCTTGCCGCGCCCATGACGCGAAGCTGGTCGCCCGGTCTTTGGTGGCGCGCGGGGCGCCGCGTGGGTGTGGGCGGGGTCACGCACTCGGCCGCCGGGCGCTTCATGGCGGAACGGATTGCGCTGCTGCTGGCGGAGCGGGACGGGCATGGGCGGAACTGATGCGGATCGGGCGCCCCAAGCTCGCGCGGCGCCATACCCCGCGCCTTCGCTGCCCCCACCTCAGCTCGTGCCGGCCCACTTCAACTGGGGGGCGAAACGCGGGCGCGTCACGATGAAGGCTTCCATTTCCACCGGATCCACCAGCCCCAACTTGAAGATGGGCTCGTAGATCATCCTCGATTCCACGAGGATCACGGTATTGCCGCCCGGCAATTCGGGAATCCGGCTCGAGAGTTCCTGCAGGCCGGTGTTGGTGAGCGGCCCCCAGTCGCCCCTGACGGAAGACCAGCGTACCTCGTAGGCGTCGTCGTCCTCGTTGAACCGCACGTTTGTGACGCGCAGCTTCATCTCGTGTTCGCCGTCGGCGAGGAACTGCAGCATGCCGTAGGCCGAGTCCATGTAGGCCTCGTTGATCTCCCGGGTTTCGCGGGAAAGCGCATCTGCCACCGTGAACGCCGCGCGGTAGTTCACGTTGTTCATCCGGTAGCCGTCGAAGAACGCATAGGTCGCAAGGAACGCCCACAGCAGCAGCGGCAGCATCGCGATGGCCTCGACGGCGAGCCCGCCGCGGTCCTCGCGGGCAAACCGCCGCAGACGGGCACGGCACCGGCGCGCCGGCGGCGCCGTGCAGGTCTCGGTGTCCGCGCGCGCCGGCATGGGCTACCTCGGCTCGTTCACGAAGGCTGCGGTTGAAACGAGGCCATAGTACTTCTCGTTCCGGATCTTCATCTGCTTGCCGAGCGCGGCACCGGGAAACAGCGGCTCGAACAGCACGCAGGCGCGCACCAGCATCAGCTCGTTGGCATTGCCGGGCACGAAGGTGCGAACGGGGGCCATGGGCTCGTCCTCGTCGATGCAATCCGGGGTGGGGTCCGGCGGGGTCCATGCGAAGGGATCCCGGGTTTCGAGCTCGATCTTGACCCGGTCCGAGCAGTTCGGGATGGAAGGAGACGCGTCGCACACCCATTGCTTGAGATCCTGGTGGCCCAGCACCGGGTTCACGCCGAGGCGCACGCTGCGCACGGCGATGTCCAGCCCGCGGTCGAGCATGGCTTGCCGGGTGAGCATGGCCGATGCCTCGACCGACATCACCAAGAGCAGGATGATCGGGGGAAAGACGATCACGAATTCTATCGTAGCGGTCCCGCGCTGGTCGAAACGGGCACGCCGCAGCCAGCGCGCGAGTTTCTTGAAAACGCCGCTCACTGGGTCAGCCTCAGCTGGTTGATCTGGCTGGCAATGGCCGAGAACGCTTCGGAGATCTCGGTTCCCTCCACGTCGAAGTAGTGGTTGGGCGAACTGGCGCAGTCGCTCATCGCCGCCAGGCCGCGCTGAGGCGCCTCGAAGCCGATGGTGAAGATCGTGATGCCGGCGTTGCGAGCCTCTGAGCAGATGTCTTCGAGGCGGTCGTCTGCGTCGTCCGGGCCGACGATCGAGCCCCACGAGTACCACTCCCAGTAGTAGGTGTTGTAGCTGACCCAGCCATCGAGGTAGGGCCTGCGGTAGAATTCGAGCGCATATGCGGCGGTGCCCCAGCGCGCGAAGACCTCCGGGAAGGTCATGCGTTCCACGTTCGACAACCCGCCGTCGGGTTCGTTCTGGTAGCGCCAGCTCCAGCTCCAGCCTTCGTAGCGGGGGAGGTAGTACACGTCGTTGGCGGTGCCCGAGTTGTCCCTGATCCGTACCGAAAACCTGTCGTTGCTGGGGTCGCTGTCGCCGCGCCGGTCGACGAAGATGTTGGAGTATCCCGATTTGCGGCTGTCGCGCAGGTCGAACTGGGTGGTGTTCTCGCCGTCGGTCATCAGCACGACGACCTTCAGCGTGTCGATGTTGGTGTAGGCCGCTGGCCGGGAGGCGGCTTCGCCGCTTACACGGCCGTCGGCGATCATGTCGGTGATCAGCGTGCTGGCGCTCGGGTCCAGCAGCGCGACGCCCCATTTCATTCCGAGGTCGATCGCCGTGTTGCCGGATGCGCCGAGCCCGTTGATGTGCGATTTCAGCGTCGAGGTGTTGTGGCTGTGCACCAGGATCGACCCGTAATCGGTATCGGGGCACCACGGATTGGGAATCTCGGTGCTGTCCTGATCCTGCGAGTTCAGATCGAAGTGCCCGAGCCGCTCCAGTTCATCGGTCCGCGAGATCGTGGTGTCGAAGAAGGCCGCATCGGGAAAGATCGCGCAGCGGGAATAGTCGTGCTCATCCGAAAGCGTGTAGTATTGCGACAGAACGGAGCCGAGGTTGACGGTGGCATTGTAGGGGACGATCGAAATCGTCGTCAGGCCGTCGTCGGAATCCTTCACGACCGTGTCCACGAAATCGCGCGCGGCGGTGCGCAGGTTGGCGATCTTGTTGTTCCAGCCCATGGAGCCCGAGATATCGAGCACGAGCGAGATCTCCACGTCGGTCACACGCTCTTCGGCGGTGCCGCGCCCCGGCACGTTGATCGTGTCCACCCCGGACATCCGCATGAAGAAGGTATCGAGCGGGTAGCTGCCGGTCGCCGTCACCGTCTTGAAGTTGAGGCCCTGGGTGACGGTGACATTGCCCAGGTAGGCCGACATGCCCGCCTTCTCGAAGTAGTCGTTGACCACTTCGGCCGGCGGCCGCGTCTGGTCGAGGTCCGCGGCCGCGAGAATCGCGCGGTCGATCGTCGATTGCAGCTCGGTGCGCCGCATCTCTGCGCGCATCGTGTCCACGGCGATGCCGCCGACCATGACCATCAGCAGGAAGACGAAGAGGGAAAAGATCACCATGGAGCCATCCTCGTCGCCGCGGAAACGGCGGACGTGGTGCGCGAAGGAGCGCATTGGCCCGTGAGCACTCTTCATTACTGCTCTCCCTTGGGCATCCGCGACGCATCGCTCGCCTGCGCGAGCGTCGGCGCGGCTTCCCTTCGAACCTGCGAAACATCGCGCCGTACTGTGGCCGAAGTTTGGCGAAACCGCGCAGCAGCTTCGCGGGTTTTGTGGCGCTTCCGAGCCGATCCTGCCCAACCCGTGCCATTGTTCATGCCGGTGCGACAATCGACGGCGCAACGTCGTTCCGTCGCCATCCGGACGCCGCAAGCTCGAGGTTGGGGGCACATCCGCGATTCGAGGGAGAATCCGCTGGGCCGGTTGGTTAGGCTGCCCCGAGCGCCGGGCCCGTGCCCGGCGAACACCCGGGCCCAAGCTTCCCGGTGCAGAAGGGAGGAGACTGCATGATGGATGCCGCGACCGCCACGGAACCCACGTTCCGCGAAAGCGTGGACCTGATGTTCAACCGTGCCGTGAAGTGCATGGATATCGAGCCGGGCCTCGAAGAGAAGATCCGCGTCTGCAACGCCACCTACACCGTGCGGTTCGGCGTGCGCCTGCGCGGCCGCATCCAGACCTTCACGGGCTACCGCTCGGTGCATTCCGAGCACATGGAGCCGGTGAAGGGTGGAATCCGCTACTCGCTGGCGGTCAACCAGGACGAGGTTGAGGCGCTGGCCGCGTTGATGACCTTCAAGTGCGCCCTGGTGGAAACCCCGTTCGGCGGCTCCAAGGGCGGGCTTTGCATCGATCCGCGCGCCTACGAGGAGCACGAGCTGGAGCAGATCACGCGGCGCTTCGCCTACGAACTCGCCAAGCGCGATCTCATCCACCCCGCACAGAACGTGCCCGCTCCCGACATGGGAACCGGCGCCCGCGAGATGGCGTGGATCGCCGACCAGTACCGGCGGATGAACACCACCGACATCAACGCCAACGCCTGCGTGACCGGCAAGCCCGAACACGCCGGCGGCATCATGGGGCGCGTCGAGGCCACGGGGCGGGGGATCCAGTACGCGCTGCAGGAATTCTTCCGCCATCCCGAAGACATTGCCGCTTCCGGGCTCGCGGGATCGCTGGAGGGCAAGCGCGTCATCGTGCAGGGATTCGGCAACGTGGGCTCGCACGCCGCGCGCTTTCTGGCCGCCGAGGACGGTGCCCGCATCGTGGCGGTGATCGAGCACGACGGCGCGCTCTTCTCCGAAGAGGGGCTCGACGTGCCCGCCGTCGCGGCCTGGCTTGCCGATCACGGGGGGGTCTCGGGTTATCCCGATGCCACCTACGTGCCCGACGGCTCGACGCTTCTGGAAGCGGACTGCGACATCCTGATTCCCGCTGCGCTGGAGGGAGTGATCAACCTGTCCAACGCCGAACGCGTGCAGGCACCTCTCATCATCGAGGCCGCCAACGGGCCGATCACCGCGGGGGCCGACGAGATCCTTCGGCGCAAGGGGTGCATCATCATCCCCGATCTCTACGCCAACGCCGGCGGCGTCACGGTGAGTTACTTCGAATGGGTCAAGAATCTCAGCCACATCCGTTTCGGACGCATGCAGCGCCGCCAGGAGGAATCGCGCCACCAGCTGCTGGTGGACGAACTCGAGCGGCTCTCCCGCGACACCGGCGTCGGCTGGCAGCTCTCGCCCGGTTTCAAGGAACGCTACCTGCGTGGCGCGGGCGAACTGGAACTGGTGCGCTCGGGGCTCGACGACACGATGCGCGGCGCCTACCAGGCCATGCGCGAGGTATGGCACATGCGGGACGACGTGAGCGACCTGCGCACCGCGGGGTATATCGTGGCGATCGAGCGGGTGGCGCGAAGCTACCGCGAGAAGGGGCTCTGAGCCGAGCCGGCGGCGCCGGCCGCCCAGGCGGCGCCCTGCCGCCCAGCCATCCCGAAGCGGCGCGGTGTTGAGCGCCGAGCCCCGGGCGAGGTCGCGGCGGCTTCTGCTGTTGCCAAGGGTGCGAGACGGCCGGATGCAATGAAGGCCCGGTGCGCAGTGGCGCTGCGTGGGCGCCCGAAGCCCTGACGTGCGCGGCGGCTCGCAGAGCCACGCCCGCCCGTTCGCAGGCCATTGCAACCGCCTCCCGTTGCTGCTTCTTTGCCGTCGGAACGCGCGCGGAGGACATCATGCGCTACAATGCCTGGGCGGTTTTCCGCGAAGGGCTGCGAGGCAACAGGGGCTGGGGGCCGATGTGGCGCGACCCCGCGCCGAAGGCCGCCTACGACACCGTGATCATCGGCGGCGGCGGTCACGGCCTTGCGACGGCCTACTACCTCGCCAAGGAGCATGGCCTGCGCGATGTCGCGGTGCTCGAAAAGGGGTATCTGGGCGGCGGCAGCATCGGTCGCAACACCACCATCGTGCGCGCGAACTACGGTTTGCACGGAAACTCCGAGTTCTACTCCCACTCGCTCAAGCTCTGGGAGGGGCTCGAAAAGGAACTGAATTACAACGTGATGCATTCCCAGCGCGGGATCATCAACCTCTTCCACTCCGATGGCCAGCGCGACGCCTATGCCCGGCGCGGCAACGCGATGCGCAACCAGGGCGACGATGCAGAACTGCTGGATACCGAGGGCGTGCGTCGCATGCTCCCCTACCTCGATTTCGAGCAGACGCGCTTTCCGATCTACGGCGGGCTCTACCACGCGCGCGGCGGCACCGCGCGCCACGATGCCGTGGCCTGGGGCTATGCCCGCGGAGCCGACCGGCTGGGCGTGGATCTCGTGCAGAACTGCGCGGTCACCGGCATCGACATCGAGGGGGGGCGCGTGACCGGCGTGCAGACCAGCCGCGGCCCGATCCGGGCCCGGCGCGTGGCCATCATCGTGGCGGGCCGGTCGAGCCAGGTGGCGGCCATGGCCGGCCTGCGCCTGCCCATCGAGAGCCATGTGCTGCAGGCCTTCGTCACCGAGGGTCTGAAACCCGTGATCGACCACGTGGTGACCTACGGGATGGGGCATTTCTACATCAGCCAGTCCGACAAGGGCGGCCTGGTGTTCGGAGGTGATCTCGACTTCTACCCGTCCTACGCGGCGCGCGGGAACCTGCCCATGGCCGAGCACGTGATCGAGGCCGGCATGACGCTGATGCCGATGATCGGTCAGGCACGCCTGTTGCGCTCGTGGGGCGAGATCATGGACATGTCGCCCGACGGATCGCCGATCATCGACCATGCGCCGGGGATCGAGGGACTCTTCCTCAATTGCGGCTGGTGCTACGGCGGCTTCAAGGCGGTGCCGGGCTCGGGCTTCTCCATGGCCCATCTCGTCGCCACCGGCCGCCACCACGAGCCCGCCGCGCGCTACCGGCTCGACCGGTTCCGCACGGGAGCGGGACTGATGGACGAAGAGGGCACCGGCTCTCAACACAACCTGCACTGAGGGATGACGATGTCGGGGACGCCTTCGGCGAGAGTATTTGGGCCAGGTGAAGCGGGGGCCGCGCGCGACCCGGGCAGGGGGGTGCGGGCCTGATGCGCATCGATTGCCCCCTCTGCGGGCCACGGGACCTGCGCGAGTTCGCCATCCAGGGCGCCGCGCTGGTGCTCGACCGGCCCGCGCCCGACGCCGGCGAGGCCGCCTGGGACGACTACCTGCACAACCGCGAGAACCCAGCCGGCCGGTCACGCGAACTCTGGTACCATGCCGGCGGCTGCACCGCATGGCTGGTGGTGACCCGGAATACCGTGACCCACGCGGTGACGGGCGTGGCCCTCGCCGAGGACGCGGCGCGCCGGGAGGGCGGGGCATGAGGGTCGCGGGCAAGGGGCTGGTGGATCGCGCCCGGCCCCTCGGTTTCACTTTCGACGGCCAGGGCTATCGCGGTTATGCCGGGGATACGCTGGCCTCGGCCCTGCTGGCGAACGGGGTGAAGCTGGTGGGGCGGTCGTTCAAGTACCATCGCCCTCGCGGCATCTTCGCGGCCGGGTCGGAGGAGCCGAACGCGCTGGTTACGGTGGGCAAGGGGCGCCACCGGGTGCCCAACCTTCGCGCCACGGTGCAGGAACTCTACGACGGTCTTGCCGCGCGGCCGCAGAACTGCTGGCCCTCGCTCCGGCGCGACATTCTGGCCGTGAACGATCTTTTCGCGCCGTTCCTTGGGGCGGGGTTCTACTACAAGACCTTCATGTGGCCTCCGAGGTTCTGGGAGCGGGTCTACGAGCCGGCGATACGTCGCGCCGCCGGCCTCGGCGCACTCACCGGCACGGCTTCGCCCAGGCACGCGGAAAAGGCCTTCGCGTTCTGCGATCTGCTGGTGATCGGATCGGGGCCCGCCGGGCTGATGGCAGCGCTGACGGCGGGACGAGCGGGCGCCGACGTGATCCTTGCGGAAGAAGAGCCGGTCATGGGAGGGCGGCTGCTCGCCGAAACCGCCGAGGTCGGCGGCATGGCCGGCGCGGCCTGGGCCGCCGCCGCCGTGGCCGAGCTCGACGCGCTGCCGAACGTTCGGCTGATGCCGCGCACCACCGTCACCGGCGCCTACGACCACGGCACCTACGGCGCACTCGAGCGCGTTTCCTTGCACCTGCCGCCCGGCGATGCGCCCGAGCATTGTTTCTGGCGGATCGTCGCCCGCCACGCGGTGCTGGCCTCCGGCGCCCATGAGAGGCCCGTCGCGTTCCCCGACAACGACCGCCCCGGCGTGATGCTTGCGGGCGCGGTGCGCACCTATCTCAATCGCTACGGGGTGGCGCCGGGTCGGCGGGTGGCGGTCTTCACCAACAACGACGACGGGCACCGCACGGCCTGGGATCTTTCCGAGGCCGGTGTCGACATCGCCGCGGTCATCGACCCCCGCCCGGAAGCCGAGCTGCCCGAGAGAGGTGACTGGCCGGTCTATCCCGAGGGGCGCGTGACCGGCACCAAGGGCCGTCTCGCGCTCGAGGAGGTGCTCGTCGACCACGCGGGCGGCAGTCGCGCGATACGGGCCGATTGCCTCGCCGTCTCCGGCGGCTGGAACCCGGCCGTGCACCTCACCTGCCACCTCGGCGCCCGGCCCGTCTGGCGCGAGGAGATCGCGGCCTTCGTGCCGGCCGAGGGCGCGGTGCCGGGCCTCGAGCCTGCCGGGGCCGTCACTGGAAGCCTGACCACCGCCGCCGGGCTCCGCGAGGGAGCGGCGGCCGCGGCGCGGGCGCTGGGGCTCGGCGAGGCGCCGCCAGTGCCCGAGGCGGAGGACGAGGCCCCCGCGCTGGCGCCGCTGTGGCAGGTGCCCGGCAAGGGCCGCGCCTGGCTCGACATGCAGAACGACGTGACCTCCAAGGACGTGCGGCTCGCCGCGCGGGAGAACATGGCCTCGGTCGAGCACATGAAGCGTTACACCACCCAGGGCATGGCTCCGGACCAAGGCAAGACCTCCAACATCTCCGCGCTGGCGCTTCTCGCCGATGCCACCGGGCGGGGGATTCCCGAGACCGGCACGACCACGTTCCGCCCGCCTTACGTGCCGGTGCCCCTGAACGCGCTGGGTGCCGGGGGCGAGGGCAAGGGGTTCGCGCCGGAGCGCTTCACGACCTCCCACACCGCCAGCGTCGACCGCGCCGCGCCGATGGTCGAGGCGGGGCTGTGGTACCGGCCCTCCTACTTCCCGCGACACGGCGAGAGGACCTGGCGCGAGGCGTGCGACCGCGAGGTGCGGATGGTGCGCCAGGCGGTGGGCGTGGCCGACGTCTCCACGCTCGGCAAGGTCGACGTGCAGGGCCCGGATGCCGCGGCCTTTCTGGATTTCGTCTATGCCAACATGTTCTCGACCCTGAAGGTGGGGCGCGTGCGCTATGGGCTGATGCTGCGCGAGGACGGCCACGTCATGGACGACGGCACCACCGCGCGGCTGGGAGAAACGCATTTCGTGATGACGACGACCACCGCGGCGGCCGGCCCGGTGATGAAGCACCTCGATTTCGTCCAGCAGGGGCTGCGCCCCGAACTCGATGTGCGCTTCGTTTCGGCGACCGAGCAGTGGGCGCAGTTCGCCGTCGCTGGCCCCAAGGCCCGCGCCGTTCTCGATGCCGTGCTCGATGCTCCCATCGACCCGGCCGACTGGCCCTTCATGTCCTGCGGGATCGTGGGCGTTTCGGGAGTGCCGGGACGGCTCTTCCGCATCTCCTTTTCCG
>Ga0076929_101046_pt1 | contig 11104 bp, 8 predicted proteins | sample HotLakConUCCSL28_FD_87104 | JGI IMG/M metagenome (GOLD analysis project Ga0076929, IMG submission 87104) | Hypersaline microbial mat communities from Hot Lake, Washington, USA - Hot Lake Consortium UCC-SL28 (version 3) (version 3) | ecosystem: Environmental > Aquatic > Thermal springs > Hot...
CGGTCGCCTCCCACATCGGCTCCTTGCGCTCGGCGGTGCCGTAATCATGGCCCACGAAAAGCCGCGTCTCGCCGGGCAGATCGAGAATGGCCCGGATCGAGTCCCACAGTTCCGAGGCATTGCCGCCGGGGAAATCGGCCCGCGAGGTGCCCGCATCGGGATACATCAGCGTGTCGTGCACGAAGGCGGCGTCACCCACCACATAGGTGATCGAGCCGAGCGTGTGGCCGGGTGAGAGCATGACGCGGGTCTCGATCTCGCCGATCTTGAAGGTCTCGCCCTCCTTGAACAGGTGATCGAAATCGCGGGTCGGATCGAAAGCATCGGGCAGATTGTAGATTTCCGCCCAGATCTTCGAGATGTCCCGCACCTTTTCGCCGATCGCCATCGGCGCGCCGGTCTTCTGCTTGAGATTGGCCGCAGCCATCAGATGGTCGGCATGGGGGTGGGTGTCGAGCACCCATTCGACGGTGAGGCCGTTCTCGCGCACGATGTCGAGCACCTGGTCCATCGAGCCGGTATCGAGGCGGTAATGCTTGGGATCGAAATTCCACACCACATCGATTACAGCCGCCTTGCGGGTTGCCGGATCAGCGGCGATGTACTGGATCGAGCCGGTATCGGGCTCGTAAATGCCCCAGACATCGGGGCTGCCGGGACCGCGCGAGGGGGAATGGCGGACGACGCGCTCCTTGAGACGATTCTGCATGGGGTGAACTCCCTTTGTAATTTCTGATCGGTGTCTCATCATGCGGCCATGCGGAGGCCCCGGAACCCCGCGAAAGCGCAGCCCGGGCGACCTCCCGGTCGCGTTGACAATCGATATATTAGGCAAAACTAATTTAGTCAACCCTGCAATAAAAAGGGCGCGCCCGAATGCGAGCGCGCCCGAGGAGCATAGTCTGCAACGCTCACGCCGTCTTGTCGAACAATTCCCGACCGATCAGCATGCGGCGGATCTCGCTGGTGCCGGCGCCGATTTCGTAGAGCTTGGCGTCGCGCAGGAGGCGACCCGTGGGATATTCGTTGATATAGCCGTTGCCGCCGAGCAGCTGGATCGCGTCGAGCGCCATCTGCGTGGCCTTTTCCGCAGCGTAGAGAATCGCGCCGGCGGCGTCCTCGCGGGTGGTCTGGCCGCGATCGCAGGCCTTGGCGACGGCATAGACATAGGCCTTGCAGGCATTCATCCCGACATACATGTCCGCGACCTTGCCCTGGACCAGCTGGAAGGTGCCGATCGGCTGGCCGAACTGCTTGCGCTCATGCACATAGGGCATGACGATATCCATGCAGGCCTGCATGATGCCGAGCGGCCCGGCGGCGAGCACGGCGCGCTCGTAATCGAGGCCCGACATCAGCACGTTGACCCCCTTGCCGACCTGGCCGAGCACGTTTTCCTCCGGCACCTCGCAATCCTCGAAGACGAGCTCGCAGGTATCGGAGCCGCGCATGCCGAGCTTGTCGAGCTTCTGATGCGTCGAGAAACCCTTCATGCCCTTCTCGATCAGGAAGGCGGTGATGCCGCGCGGGCCGGCATCGGGGTCGGTCTTGGCATAGACGACCAGCGTCTCGGCGATGGGGCCGTTGGTGATCCACATCTTGTTGCCGGTCAGGACGTAGCGGTCGCCTTTCTTTTCGGCCCTGGTGCGCATCGAGACCACATCCGAACCGGAGCCTGGCTCCGACATGGCGAGCGCGCCGACATGTTCACCGCTGATCAGTCCGGGCAGGTATTTCGCCTTCTGCGCCGCCGTGCCATGGCGGCCGATCTGGTTGATGCACAGGTTGGAATGCGCGCCGTAGGAAAGACCGACACTGGCGGATGCGCGCGAGACCTCCTCCATCGCCACGACATGGTCGAGATAGCCGAGCCCCGTGCCGCCATCCTCCTCCGCGATGGTGATGCCGTGCAGGCCGAGCTCGCCCATCTGCGGCCAGAGATCGCGGGGAAACTGGTTGTCCCGGTCGATCGCCTCGGCACGCGGGGCGATCTTCTCCTGCGAGAACGAAGCGACCGTCTCGCGGATGGCATCGGCGGTGTCGCCGAGGTCAAAATTGAAGGCGGGCGCAGCATTGGGAATCATGGCAGGGTCTCCTCCGCGAATGGCTTTTGCCGCTTTATAGCAGCCCCCCGCGCCCTGTCATATGCGGCTTTGGTGCGCCCGCTGCAGAGGGTCAACGGGTGCGGCTGGCAGCGTAGCGACGCGCCGCCTTGCGCAAGACCGCCTCGTCCATCTCCGCGATGCTGCGCGCGGGGCCGGTATAGACGAGGCAGCCGAAGGCATCCTCGATGCGGGTCGGCGCGAAGGCCGGGCGCTCGGCGGAAGCCGTTTGGGCCAGCGTTTTTTCTGACGGCTTATCTTCCGTAGTCATGAGGTAATTTCTCGCGACCCTGGATCGCGATCATCTCATGCAGATGACGAAGCCCGCACCGCCTCACTCCACGCCCCGAATCACCGCCTGCGGCACGTCATAGGCCTCGAAATTGGCCCAGTGCTTTTCGACATCGTCGCGGAAAAGCCCGCCGGTGATGCCGTTGACGAGTTTGGGCACGGCGCTGGTCATGGCGTTGATCGAGGAGCCGGAGGCGCCGAAGCTCATGGTGGAGGCGATCGAGAACAGGTGGATATGGCGGATCCACGGGGTCTGGCCGGGCTTACGCTCCATGAAGCTGTAATCGCGCGCGAGATAGGGGAAGCGCCCGAGCCGTTCATCGCGCTCGGCTTCCGGCGGATCATAGGCCTCGCCCCAGCTCAGGATATTGTGGGCAAAGCGCGACAGTTCCGGGCGCGCGGCGTAATCGTTCTCGATGCCGGTGCCGCAGATCAGGAAATCGGCGGTGAAGGGGCCCTGCGCCGTGGTGAGCGCGACGCGCCCGTCGGCGTTGACCCGCGCATCCTGCCAGGCGGCGCCTGTATGCAGGTGGAAATTGTCGTGGCGGGCGCAGCGATCCCAGGTCGCCTGCGGAAAGCCCTCGCGCAGGGAGAGGACCCGGCGCATGAAGCGCCAGCGCCAGGCATCGTCGAGATCGGAGAGATTGCGCAGGAAGCCGGCGAAGGTCACCCAGCGATAGGGCTGCACCACCTGCGGGCTTGCGCGCCGGCAAAACAGATGCACGGATTCCGCCCCCGCTTCGAGCGCCGTCGCCGCATTGTCGAGGCTCGATGCGCCGGCGCCAAGCACGGCCACGGTCTTGCCGGAAAGGGCTTCGAAATCGATGGCGTCGGCGGTGTGGGCGCGAAGCCGCGCGGGCAGTTTCTCGACGAATTCCGGCATCCACCAGCGCCCGGTGCTCTCCTGGCCCGTGGCGAGGACGAGCTTGCGGGTATGGATGATTTCCTCGCCCGCAGAGCTCTTCAGCGTGAGCCGTAGCAGCTCACCGGCAGGGGCGATGTCGGTGAGTGCGGTCTCGTTATCGACGGGGATGCCGATCCGGTCGCGCACCCAGAGGAGATACTCCGCCCAGTATTCGCGCGGGATGAGCGCAAGCGCTTCCCAATCGGCCTCGCCAAAACGCGCCTCGTGCCAGCTCTGATAGGTCAGGCTCGGTACGTCGAGATCGGGGCCGGTGAAATCCTTCGGGCTGCGCAGGGTGTGCATGCGGGCATAGGTCAGCCATGGCCCTTCGCGCCCGCGCGGCGCCTTGTCGATGACGCGGATGTTCTCGACCCGCGCGCGCATCAGCCCGAAAGCCGTGGCGATGCCACTCTGGCCGGCGCCGACGATCACGACGTCATGGGCCAGGCGGCTATCCGGGGCGATGACCGGCTCCAGCCATTGCATGCGCGGATGCGCGATCTTCGCCAGATCAGCGCGAACCTGCGCTTCGAGCTGCGCGAGAGCGGTCTCTTCCATCCTCATTCTCGTTCCTCCGGGGCCGCACCCGCAGCAATAGCGACGCGCCATGCGAGCAGATCCGCCACCGACGCCGCATCGTCGAAGGCGGGAGCAAAGCCCGTATCGGCCACCAGCCGGGTGATGTCCATTGGCGCACGATCACGCGGCATGTGCAGATCGATCGTGGCCGTTTCGCCGGCTTGTGCAAGGCGGCATCGCGTCTCGGGCAGGCCGAGCGCCTTTGCCGCCATCCGGCCCCAGTCGAGCAAGGCGGTGGGGGCGCCGGGGGCGATGTTATAGAGGTCATGCGTGAGTTTCGGCGCATCGAGCAGCGCGATCACGGCGCGGCCGGCGTCGCGGGCATAGAGCCAGTCACGATGGCCCTCGCGCGGCAGGATGGCGTGCGCGCCGGCATCGAGCGCCTTGAGGATCTGCCATTGTGGGCTCAGCGTGTCGCGCAGGCCGGTATCGTATTCCCACGGGCCGAACACGCCCGACAGCCGCACGGAGCGGATATCCGCGCCCCATAAACCGGCGAGCCGCGCGCAGAAACGCTCGCCGGCGAATTTCGTGATCGGATAAAGCGCGCGCGGATCCTCCGGGGTTTCATCCTCGATCAGGCGCGCGTGCCGGGTGCCCGCCGCGCCCCAGGCGGCGGCGGAGGACAGATTGATCACCCGGCGCACCCCCGCCTCGCGCGCGGCTTCGAGGGTGTCGACGAGCCCGCCAAGATTGACCGCGAGAATGGTCGACGCGTCACGCGCCTCGCGCTGCGGCCCCGCCGTGATCGCCGCACCGTAGATCACGCCGTCACGATGGCGCGCGATCAGGGTGGACAGATGCGCATGATCGCCGATATCCCCGATCTCGATGGCAAGCCCGCCCGGCAGGGCGGCGAAGGCGTCACGGGCGGATCGCGGCGGCGGTGAACGATCCAGAATGGTCACGGCGCGGCCTGCAGCAAGCAGCTGCTCCGCGAGGTTGAGCCCGATGAAACCCGCTCCGCCGATGATCAGGATAGCCAAGGGAAGCCTCTCGAAGCTTGCATTGTTACGTTTGCCCTATTCAGCGCACGCCGTAACCTCCCTCCCCAGCGGGGAGAGAAATCGCACCTCACCCTCTACGAAGGTACCCATTTCCCCGGGGAAGGGGAGCCCGAATTTCCTGCAAACCCTGCCCGGTCCTCGTGCAGATTCTGCTATTTCGAAATGGTTCGAATAATGATTGACGCCGGTTTTCGGCGCCCGCATTGTGGCGCCATGATGCAGATGAAGATGCCGCTTCCCGATATCGATCTCGCCACGATGGCCGCGCAGCTCGAAGCGCTCGGCCATCCCACGCGGCTCGCGCTCTATCGCCTGATGGTGCGCGCCGGCCCGGAGGGTATCCCCGTGGGGCGGTTGCAGGAGGCGCTCGGCATTCCCGCTTCGACGCTCTCGCATCATCTGGCCAAGCTGACCGCGCAGGGCCTCGTCAGCCGCGAACGCCAGGCGACGACGCTGATCTGCCGGGCCGATTTCGAAACGATGCACGGGCTTGTCGGCTTTCTCAACGATGAATGCTGCGCGGATTCCTGCACGCGGGCGCTGCCGGACGCGCCGGTTGTGGCGGATGGTGATACATGATCGCGGCGACCGTGCCGCGCAAGGCCGTGGTGATCTCGGCTCTGGGCATCACGCAGATCCTGGCCTGGGGCTCCACCTATTATCTGCTTGCCGTTCTGGCCGAACCCATCGCGCGCGAAACCGGCTGGCCACTGACCATGGTGGTGGGCGGGCTGACGCTGGGGCTGATCGCGGCGAGCTTCGTCTCGCCCCGCGTGGGCAATGCCATCCAGGCGACAGGCGGGCGCCCGGTGATGAGCGCCTCCTCGCTGATCATGGCCGCAGGCCTCGCCGGCCTCGCCTTCGTCAATCATCCCGCGCTTTATTTCACAGTCTGGATCCTGCTTGGCATCGGCATGGGCGCGGGGCTGTACGACGCGGCCTTCGCCACGCTCGGGCGGCTCTATGGCAAGGATGCGCGTGGTGCGATCACGGCGCTGACACTCTATGGCGGCTTTGCCAGTACGCTGTGCTGGCCGCTCAGCGCCTTTCTCGTCGAGACGCTGGGCTGGCGTGGCGCCTGCCTGACCTATGCGGGCATTCACCTGTTCATCAATCTGCCGCTCCATGTCTTCGCCTTGCCGCGTTTCGCACCCGATGATCCGGCGCGCCCCCGCCAGTCCCGGCGGGAAGTCCTGACCGCGTTGCTGCGCGGGCGCGAAAGCAGCGGCGCGCGGATCACCCTGCCGGAAAGCGATCGGCTCGTCTTCGCATTGCTCGCCACCGGCCTGACCATCGGCGGCATCGCCTCCGCGGTGCTTTCCGTGCATCTGCTCACCGTGCTGCAGGCGCGCGAGATTGCGCTCGCGGCGGCGGTGGGGCTCGGTGCCCTGGTTGGGCCGAGCCAGGTCGGCGGGCGGATTCTGGAAATGCTGATCGGTCGGCGGTTTCATCCGCTCTGGACGGCACTCGCCTCGGCGCTCCTGATCTGCGCCGGTGTCGGCCTGCTCGCCGGCCATGCGCCGTTGATCGCGCTGGCGCTGGTGCTCTACGGCGCCGGCATCGGGATCCGCTCGATCGTGCGCGGCACCCTGCCGCTCGCCCTGTTCGATTCCGGCATCTACGCCACGATGATGGGGCGGCTCGCCGCGCCGATCCTGCTGCTGGGCGCGCTCTCGCCGCTCGCTGCGGCCTGGATCATCGACGCCTTCGGGACGGACGCATTGCTCGTCATCCTGGTTGCCCTCTGCGGAGTCGATGTGGCCCTCATTGCCGCAGTGGCCTGGGCGGCGGCGCGACGGGCGCGGCAGGCTTTGTCCGGCGCCCCCGCAGACTCGCAGACTTGACCGCGCCGGCCTGGCTCAGCAGGGTGACGTCAGGACATTTCTCGTCGGCGCCCGTTTGGGATATGCTGGCGTGGAGAGAAAGAGAGCGTCGCAATCGCCGTTTCGAGGATTCGAGAAACCATGTCTGCCTTGAACAACATGTCTGCCTTGCCGGATTTCACCACGCTGCCCTATGCCCCGACACCCGTCCCCGCGCGCGAAATCGCGGGTGCGGCTGCCTGGACGACGCCGGAGGAGATCAATGTCAAGCCGGTCTACGGGCCGAACGATCGCGACGGGCTGCCCGCCATCGACAGCTTCCCCGGCATCGCGCCCTATCTGCGCGGGCCCTATCCGACGATGTATGTCAATCAGCCCTGGACCATCCGGCAATACGCCGGTTTCTCCACGGCGGAGGATTCGAATGCGTTCTACCGGCGCAACCTCGCCGCCGGGCAGAAGGGGCTCTCGGTCGCCTTCGATCTCGCCACGCATCGCGGCTATGATTCGGACCATCCACGCGTCTCCGGCGATGTCGGCATGGCAGGGGTAGCGATCGATTCCATCTACGATATGCGCACGCTGTTTTCCGGCATTCCGCTCGACCGGATGAGCGTGTCGATGACCATGAACGGGGCGGTGCTCCCCGTCATGGCGCTCTATATCGTCGCCGCCGAGGAGCAGGGAGTGAGCCCGGACAAGCTCTCGGGCACGATCCAGAATGACATTCTCAAGGAATTCATGGTGCGCAACACCTATATCTACCCGCCCAAGGGGTCGATGCGCATCATCTCCGACATATTCGGCTATACCTCGCAGAACATGCCGAAGTTCAATTCCATCTCGATTTCCGGCTATCACATGCAGGAAGCCGGTGCGACGCAGGACCTGGAGCTGGCCTATACCCTGGCCGACGGGGTCGAATATATCCGCGCGGGCCTCGCGGCGGGGCTTGATATCGACCGTTTCGCACCGCGCCTGTCGTTCTTCTGGGCGATCGGCATGAATTTCTTCATGGAGGTCGCCAAGTTGCGCGCCGCACGCCTGCTCTGGGCCGAGCTCGTGCAGCAATTCGCGCCGAAGAATGCCAAATCGCTGGCGTTGCGCACCCATTCGCAGACCTCGGGCTGGTCGCTCACGGCGCAGGACGTGTTCAACAACGTCACCCGCACCTGCATCGAGGCGATGGCGGCGACGCAGGGGCATACCCAGTCGCTGCATACCAACGCCCTCGACGAGGCGCTCGCCCTGCCCACCGACTTCTCCGCCCGGATCGCCCGCAACACCCAGCTGTTCCTGCAACAGGAGAGCGGCACCACGCGCATCATCGATCCCTGGGGCGGCTCCTATTACGTCGAGCGCCTTACCGCCGATCTGGCGGCGCGGGCGCGCGAGCATATCCGCGAGATCGAGGGGCTCGGCGGCATGGCGCGCGCCATCGAGAAGGGCGTGCCCAAGCTGCGCATCGAGGAAGCGGCGGCCAAGACCCAGGCGCGCATCGATTCCGGCCAGCAGATCGTCACCGGCGTCAACGCCCATCGCCCGACCGAGGATCGCCCGGTGGAAGTGCTCAAGGTCGATAACGCCAATGTGCGCAAGATGCAGCTCGACAAGCTCGCGCGCCTGCGCGGCGAGCGCGACCAGTCCGCCGTCGAGGCCACTCTCGACGCGCTGGCGAAGAGCGCGGAGACCGGCGAGGGCAATCTGCTCGCGCTCGCCGTCGAGGCCGGGCGCGCCAAGGCGACGGTGGGTGAGATTTCTGCGGCCCTGGAGCGCGTCTGGGGCCGTCACCAGGCCGAGATCAAGTCGATCTCCGGCGTCTACAAGCGGGAGGTGGGCGCCATGTCCCCGGCGATCGAACGCGTGCGCGAACGGGTCGAGGCCTTCGAGGAGAATGACGGGCGCCGCCCGCGCATCCTCGTCGCCAAGATGGGGCAGGACGGGCATGACCGGGGCCAGAAGGTGATCGCCTCGGCCTTTGCCGATCTCGGCTTCGACGTCGATATCGGCCCGCTCTTCGCCACGCCCGAGGAGGCCGCACGCCAGGCGATCGAGAACGACGTCCACATGATCGGCGTCTCCTCGCTCGCGGCCGGGCATCTGACGCTGGTGCCGGCCCTGCGCGCGGCGCTCGCCGAATATGGCCGCGAGGACATCATGATCGTCGTCGGGGGTGTGATCCCGCCGGGCGATTTCGACGCGCTGATGGAAGCGGGCGCCTCCGCCATCTTCCCGCCCGGCACGGTGATCGCGGAAGCTGCGGAGAAGCTCATCGCCGAGTTGAACGAGCGGCTGGGCTACGGCCCGCGACAGGCTGCGGAATAGGGTCGGTGCGGGCTAGCGCCTCATTCCGTCAGCTGGATACCGGCTGACGGGCAAAAATGATGCGTCAGACAACAACGCAGAGCGACGATCAGCCGTGACGCCCGGCATCCGCTCCGAAATGGGCGATGTAGCGGGCGGTGATGCGCGATACCGGCAGGACCACGAGGACGTCGGTGGTGCCGAACTGATGATCGACCACGGCCCCGTCGCCGAAGCCTGCGCCGATGCGCAGATAACCCTTGATCAGCGGGGGCAATGACGCAAGTGCGGCCCTCGTATCGATCCCCTCGCAGGGAAGACGCTCCATCGGCACGTGCAGATGCTCCCAGGCCCGGGCACGCCATTCCTCCGGCGCGGGCGCATGATGATGCAGGAAGGACAGGGGCAGGGCCAGCCTGTCCGGGTCGGCGCCCGGCAGACTGGCGCAGCCGAACATCACATCGATACGATGGCGCAGCACATAGGCCCAGATCCCGTGCCAGAGCAGTTCCACGGTGCGCTTGTTACGGTAAGGCGCGAGCACGCAGGAGCGCCCCAGTTCGAGAAACCGCATGTCCGGATGGGCGGCGAGAACCGGCGCGATGTCATACTCGCCCTGGCTATAGAAGCCGCGATGCAGCGCGGCGATCTCCTGGCGCAGGAGCCTGTAGGTTCCCACCACCTTCCCGGCGCCGTCACAATCATGGTCCAGCACGAGGAGATGATCGCAGATCGCATCGAAGGCGTCGGCATCGCGGCATGTCCGCAATGTCTGCGTATCCGGCTGCGCCGTCATTTCCTGATAGAAGACCTGATAGCGCAGGCTTTGGGCATGGTCCAGATCGACCCCGGAGGTGGCCAGCCGCACTTCCAGCGCGCCGATACGACCGAGCGACGCCTCTTCCGGTGCGATTCGCGCCAATGACCGGGTGTCCGAGCCCAGCGTCTCGCTCGCTCGCCGGAACAGGACGGGCGCTGGATGAGCCGGCATGCCAGGGCGAGCATGAACCCGCGTGGTCCGATCGGCCTCACGCAATTGCAACGACGCCATCACCATGCCCCCCGGTAACCGCGACCAGATGACGCGTTTTGCGCCACCTTTCGCCATGTCGTCATTCTCATACCGATTTCACGGAATTATGACAGGCGTGTCCCGGCCGCTTTCGCATGCTCTTCCGTGATATAGGCGATACGGATCATGTTGGTCGCGCCGGGTGTGCCGAAGGGGACGCCCGCGATGACGATGATGCGCTCGCCCACTGCGGCAAGCCCGGAGCGCACGGCGAATTTGCAGGCGCGAAAGGTCATGTCATCGACATCGCTGGCATCGCGTGTGACAACCGCATGGATGCCCCAGGCGAGATTGATCCGGCGCGCTGCGGCGCGTTTGGGGGTCAGCGCCAGAATGGTCGAATCCGGGCGCTCGCGGGCAAGCCTGAGGGCCGTGGCGCCGGAGAAGGTCCAGGCGGCGATGGTGGAGATCCCGAGTGTCGATGCGATGCCATGCGCCGCCGCCGCGATCGCATCCGACCCCGTCGCCTCCGGTTCGGCCTGCTGCGCCTTGATGATGGTCCAGTAGAGACTGTCGCGCTCGACCTCCTCCGCGATACGGTTCATCTGCGCCACGGATTCCATCGGATATTGCCCCGCCGCGCTCTCGGCCGAGAGCATCACCGCATCCGCGCCCTCATAGACAGCGGTCGCCACATCCGAGACCTCGGCGCGGGTGGGCACCGGGGCGGTGATCATCGATTCGAGCATCTGCGTCGCCACGATCACCGGCTTGCCGGCGCGCCGCGCATTGCGGGTGATGCGCTTTTGCAGGCCCGGAACCTTCTCCAGCGGCATCTCCACCCCGAGATCGCCGCGCGCCACCATGATGGCGTCGGAGACATCCATGATCTCGTCGAGCCGCGCCAGAGCCTGCGGCTTTTCCAGCTTGGCCAGAACCTGAGCGCGCCCGCGCGCCACCTTCTTCACCTCGGCGATATCCTCCGGGCGCTGCACGAAGGAGAGTGCGATCCAGTCCACCCCGATCTCGATCGCTGCTTCGAGATCGGCCCGGTCCTTGTCGGTCATGGCGGCGAGCGGCAG
>Ga0076929_101052_pt1 | contig 11020 bp, 9 predicted proteins | sample HotLakConUCCSL28_FD_87104 | JGI IMG/M metagenome (GOLD analysis project Ga0076929, IMG submission 87104) | Hypersaline microbial mat communities from Hot Lake, Washington, USA - Hot Lake Consortium UCC-SL28 (version 3) (version 3) | ecosystem: Environmental > Aquatic > Thermal springs > Hot...
TCGAGGATCGGCATGCCGAAGATCGGCGATTGCGGATCGGTCTTGGCGGCGGGGTTGGTCACGTCGTTGGCGCCGATCACGAAGGCGACATCGGCCTGGGCGAACTCGCCGTTGATATCCTCGAGCTCGAAGACTTCGTCGTAAGGCACGTTCGCCTCGGCCAGCAGCACGTTCATGTGACCGGGCATGCGGCCCGCCACCGGGTGGATGGCGTATTTGACCTCGACACCTTCCGCCTTCAGCAGATCCGCCATCTCCCGCAGGGTGTGCTGCGCCTGCGCCACCGCCATGCCGTAACCCGGCACGATGATGACCTTGGCGGAGTTCTTCATGATGAAGGCCGCATCATCCGCCGATCCCTTCTTGACGGGCCGCGTTTCGACGCCGCCCGCTGCCGCCGCCTCGCTCTCGCCGCCGAAGCCGCCGAGGATCACCGAGATGAAGGAGCGGTTCATGCCCTTGCACATGATATACGAGAGGATCGCACCCGACGAGCCGACCAGCGCGCCGGTGATGATCAGCGCCAGGTTGCCCAGCGTAAAGCCGATACCCGCCGCAGCCCAGCCGGAATAGGAGTTGAGCATCGAGACGACGACCGGCATGTCGGCGCCGCCGATCGGGATGATCAGCAAGATACCGAGCGCAAGCGCGACCAGCACGATCAGCCAGAAGACGAAGGCACTCTCGGTGGCGATGAAGATGCCGAGCAGCAGCACCATGGCGATGCCGAGGCCGAGATTGATCGCATGGCGCGCCGGCAGCATGATCGGCTTGCCGGACATGCGACCATCAAGCTTGAGGAATGCGATGACCGAACCGGTGAAAGTGAGCGCACCGATGGCGCAGCCGAGCCCCATCTCGAACAGGGTGACCCCGGAAATGCTGCCCGGCGCGCCGAGATCGAAGGCTTGCGGCGCATAGAGCGCGGCCGCCGCGACCAAAACCGCCGCCATGCCGACGAGCGAGTGGAAGGCGGCGACGAGCTGCGGCATCGCCGTCATGGGCACGCGCCGGGCGATCGTCGCGCCGATGCCGCCACCAATGGCGATCCCGGCGATGACCAGCAGCCAGCCTCCGAGGGAGGGATTGGCATAGACCAGCGTCGTGGCCACGGCCAGACCCATGCCGACCATGCCGTAGATATTGCCCTGGCGAGAGGTTGTTGGATGGGACAGGCCGCGCAGCGCCAGAATGAACAGGACGCCCGAGACGAGGTAAAGCAGGTTTGCGATATTGGCGCTCATCCCGTCAGCCCTTCTTCTTGTACATGGCGAGCATGCGCTGGGTGACGAGGAAGCCGCCGAAGATGTTCACGGAGGCCATGACGAGGGCGAGGAAGCCGAAGACCTGTGCGCCCCAGCCAGCCCCGCTATCGGTCATCGCCGCAGCAGCGGGCATGCCCACCGCAAGAAGCGCACCGACCACGATCACCGAGGAGATCGCGTTGGTCACCGACATCAGCGGCGTGTGCAGCGCGGGCGTTACCGCCCAGACCACGTAATAGCCGACGAAAATGGCGAGCACGAAGATCGCAATGCGAAACACCGTCGGATCGACACCGCCGCCTGTGGCCACCGTTGCGGCAACAGCCAGCGAATCGGCGTAACCCTGCGCCGCATCCGCCGCCTCGCGTGCGACTTCCGCCGCCGCTTGCGCGCGTTCGAGCGCCTGTTCGGGAGTGAGGTCCGTCATCGTTTCCCCCCTCTGTCCTTATGCTGCCGCGCTCACGCGTCCGGCTTGAAATTGGGATGGACGATCGCGCCTTCGCGGGTGAGAAGCGTCGCCTTGACGAGCTCGTCCTCCCAGTTGACAGCGATTGCCTTGGCCTCCTTGTCGATCAGCGTCTCGACGAAGGCGTAGAGATTCTTGGCGTAGAGCGCCGAGGCGCTGGCGGCGAGGCGACCGGGCATGTTGAGATGGCCGACGATCTTGACGCCCTGATGCTCGACCACGTCGCCCGGCTCCGACAATTCACAATTGCCGCCGCGCTCGACCGCGAGATCGACGATCACCGAGCCCGGTTTCATCGATTCGACCATGGCGCGATCGATCAGGACCGGCGCGGGGCGGCCCGGGATCAGCGCAGTGGTGATCACGAGATCCTGCTTGGCGATGTGGGCAGCGACGAGTTCCGCCTGCTTGGCCTTGTACTGCTCCGACATCTCCTTGGCATAGCCGCCTGCCGTCTCAGCCTGCTTGAATTCCTCGTCCTCGACCGCGATGAACTTGGCGCCGAGGCTCTCGACCTGTTCCTTTACAGCGGGCCGCACATCGGTCGCGGAGACGACGGCGCCGAGGCGTCGCGCCGTGGCGATCGCCTGCAAACCGGCGACGCCGCCCCCCATGACGAAGGCGCGCGCGGCGGGAATGGTGCCGGCTGCGGTCATCATCATCGGCATGGCGCGGCCATATTCCGCAGCAGCGTCGATCACGGCGCGATAGCCTGCGAGATTGGCCTGACTGGAAAGCACATCCATCACCTGGGCGCGGGTGATTCGCGGCATCAGCTCCATGGCGAACCCGGCAATGTTACGCCCGGCCATCTCGGCCAGTGCATCCTGCGCGCCGTAAGGATCCATGATGGCGACGACGATTGCACCGTCTTTTATGCTTTCGATCACCGCACTATCCGGGCGACGGACGAGCAGCACGATATCCGCGCCCTCTGCAGCCGCACCGGGGCTCGCCGCGATCGTCGCGCCTACGGCCTCGTAATCAGCATCCGTCACGCCAGAGGTCAGGCCAGCTCCGGCCTGGACGACCACATCCGCGCCGAGCGCCTTGAACTTCTTCACCGTGTCCGGTGTTGCGGCAACCCGGCTCTCGTTCGCCTCGGTTTCCGTGAGTACGGCGATACGCATGCAATACCCCCTCGCATTGAGCCGGGACCGACCGGCGACGTTTCGGCGGAAACGGTCAGATGCACCTTAAGAGGTCAGTGCCGTCACCGAATCAGCGTTATGCGCCCCATCCCTCTGTCGCCACGAGCGCAAATCGCCACATGGCGTTCGTAACAGGCATCGTTCCCGATGCCCTTCATTCTTCTCTGCCCGATCGGGACCCGACCGGGCAACGCGCTTCGCGTGCGAACGCGCAAGATGATCGAAACGCAAGCGACAGGCGTTCAGATCACCACGAAATGAAGGATCATCAGCCCGAACACGGCTGCCGGCGCCTTCCAGGCGACCGTGCGCGACACGGCGCCGATGGTCCCGGCCACGCTAGAGAGCACGACATAGACGATCGCGGCGACCCAGGCACCCTTGATCCCGCCAAGAGCGAGGGCGAGGACCCAGCACAAAACAACAAGCGTCGACAATGTCGTGAATTCCACGAACCCGCCATAGGTTTTCTCGTGGATTTCCCCGTCCATCTCGGGCCTGTATTCCTCCGTCGGACGACGGTCCGTATCCGCCATGGCAGCCATGTCCTGTTTTCCTACTGAAACTGTCCACCGGCTTTAGCCCAACAAAGCGCGCGCCGCAATGGATTGATGCGCCGTAAGCCGCGCTTTCGACAGGATAGATCGCAAATCCCGGGTCGGCGTGTCACACTGGCATCGGCTCCAGACCGGCACGTGCCAGCGCATCGTTCTGGCGTTCGGCGAGGGCATCAATGTCGAAACGGGCGATTTCTTCCTCGAACAGCTGATGATAATTCAGTTCCGCGCGCAGGTGCAGATACACTGCGCCCAGCCCGATCGCAGCGCGATCCATGAAGACGAATTCGCGCGGCACTGTCACCGGGCCCTTCTCCTTGAGCGCACGGTGCACCTCGAAGGCCTGCCGGCGCCCGTATTCGCCCGGTTTGACGCCATCGGCGATGGTGCGCACCCGATTTTCCAGCAGCGGGCCATAGATGAAACGTGCCCAGATGTTGAGGATGTCGATAAGCTCGTTGGTCAGCCCCTTGAAGCCCCAGGTCTCATAGGCGTGAACGGTGCGCTCGCGGTCATCATGCTGGAGACCGCGATAGAGATCGACGACACCGCTGACGAATTTCGGCGGGAAGATGCGGATACAGCCGTAATCGAGCAGGTTGATGCCCATCGGTTCGCCGGCTTCCTCGAACACCGTGTAATTGCCGAGATGCGGGTCGCCGTGGATCACAGCCGCATGGCTGAACGGGTGCCACCACGCCTTGAACATGGCGATGGCCAGCCGGTTGCGGATCTCGACTGGATGCTCCTTGTATTCGAGAATGCGCTTGCCCTCAAGCCAGCCCAGTGACAGCAGGCGCTTCGTCGAGAGATCCTGATGCACGCTGGGAACGCGTACGGCATCAACGCCGCTCAGGGCATGATCATAGAGCGCGACATGCCTGGCTTCGCGTGCATAATCAAGCTCCTCGCGCACCCGCTCGCCGATTTCCGTAGCGATCTCGCGCGTATCGATGGCCGGGTCCATGCGCCGGTGGATGGCGAAGACCATGCCGAGCTGGCGCAGATCCGCCTCCACCGCCGACTGCATGTCCGGATATTGCAGCTTGCAGGCGAGCTTTTGCCCGTCCTTCGTGGTGGCGCGATGCACCTGGCCGAGGGAGGCTGCGGCAGCGGGCTTGAGGTCGAATTCGCCGAAGCGTTCGCGCCATCCCGCGCCGAGCTCCGTCTGCATGCGGCGCTTGACGAAGGCGGCGCCCATGGGCGGAGCTTCCGATTGCAGCTTTTGCAATTCCGCGGCATATTCCGGGGGCACGGCTTCCGGGATGGTGGCGAGCAGCTGCGCCACCTTCATGATCGGCCCCTTGAGCCCGCCCAGCGCCTGGGCGAGAGCCGCCGCGTTTTCCGGATTGGCCTGCCCCCTGGTCCCGAACAGGCGAGACCCCGCAGCGCGCGCAGCCACAGCGCCGACATTGGCACCGACGCGGGCGTAGCGACTGGCGCGGGCTGAAAAACGGTTTGCTTCGCGATCACGCGTGCTCATGCGGCGGCCTCCGGGCGGGTCTTGCAGTGCACCCCATCAGATAGCGTCAGGTGATCACATGAGAAGGGGAGGCGTCACTGCGCAGCGGGGGCCTGCGCTTCCGGGGCATCCTGTGCCGCCTCCTCATCCAGTGGCAGCACGAAGACCTGGCCGGGATAGATCAGATCCGGATTGCGGATCTGATCCTGATTGGCTTCGAAGATCTCGGTATAACGGATGCCACGCCCATAGACCTGACGGCTGATGCGCCACAGGCTGTCGCCGCGCTCGACCGAGGCCGTGGACAGTTCGGGGACGACCACCGTTGCCTCGGGGCGCTCCGCGACGGTTGCCGGCGCCTCGGGAGGCGATTCGGCTTCAGCGGTGGTCCCGGGAGCGGATGCGGCGGGTGCGGCATCAGCTTGCGATTCGCGCAGCGGCTCGCGCCCTGCGGTATCCTGCATCCCGGCTTCCTCAGCGCCGGTTGCCTCAGCTTCCGCGCCTTGCGCCGCATCGTCTGCCGGCGCTTGCGCTTGTGCAGCGGGAGCCGGTTGCGGCTCCGGCAGCGCCGCCACCGCTTCGGGGACGGTAAAGCCGACCTCGGCGCGTGAGAGCACCGTGCCGGTCTCAGGATCGACGTCGTCGAGCCGCACCTGATAGCGCCCGGCCCGCACACCGCGCCTGATGGCGAAGGAAATGTCACCGGCCTCATCGGCCTCGGCGCGTGCGACCAGAGTGTCGTTCAGATAAAGCCGGATCGCTGCCTGCGCATCAGCCTCGCCGGAGACGAAGAGCCCGCCCCCGGTCTCGGCCTCGACGGCGACGATGCGCACACCGGCACGCGCGGCGACGGGCTGCACCGTATTGTCGGCGTCCGGATCGATTGCGGCGACCGTCGTCTCTGTTTCGTCGGTCGGCATTGCGTCGCTTTCGGGCATGGCCGTCTCTGCAGTACCGGGCTCGCGCGGCATTTGCTGTGCGGCATCCGCCCCGGAAGCATCGCTTTCTTCGGGCGATCCGGCAACGTCATCGGGCTCGACCGCGTCGCGGGTCGCGCGCACTTCCGCCGGTGCTTCGGAGGACGTCGTTTCCTGCACGGCAATTTCGGCAACCTGCGCCGGTTCGGGACGCGAGAGCACTTCGGTGGGACGCCCGGGCGCCGTGAGCGCCACCATCGGCATCTGCAAGCGATCGGCATCGACGATGATGGTGACGCTTTCGCGCGACATCAGCACATTGCCGTCCGCATCGGTGGCGCGCAGCGCGACATCGCTGGTGCCGACCGGGAACGGCTCGGGAATGAAGACGAAGGCGCCTGACGGGCCGGCATAGGTCTCGTCGTAAACCTCGCCGTCGCGCAGCAACGCCACCTCGCCCTGCGGCGCATCCCGCCCGGCAATGACGGCCTCGCCCGTGGGCTCGACGCGGACCGTATCGAAGGCCGGCAGGCGCGGCTGCGCGACTTCCGTCTCGGCTTCCGGTTCGGTTTCGCGCGCAGGCGCGGGGGCGGCGGGATCGGTGAGGGCGGCGAGATCCTCCTTGATCAGCGTTTCGATCTGCGCGGTGGCGGCATCGCTTTCCGCGACGGCGTCTTCCGAGGCATCGCCGCTCCCATCTTCTGCCGCTTCCGCGACTGCACCTTGCGCGACCCGCCTCTCGGTCACCGGCTCGTCGGACGACGCTTCTGCCGCCTCTTCGGGCTCGGCCTCGGCCTCGACCGCCTCTTCCCCGGGTGCCCGCACCTCGGCCTGCGACGGCGTGGTTTCCGGCGTGACGACAGATTCCCGTTGCGCCACCGGTGCGCTGGGCCCATCCTCGCTGAGAATGTACCAGAGCCCGGCGCCTGCGCCGGTGACGGCTGCGACAACGGCGATGACGAGATAGCGAGACAGACCAAAGATCACGGCGCGCTCTCCAAAGCGGTTGCGCCACGTCGCTGCGGCGCGAAAATTCCCGTATGCGGCAACGCATTACACGGTTCATCTAGTCGTGAAAACGGCTAAATGAACAGATCTGACCAGTCTTGGGGCAAAAACGGACGAAATCATGAATCAGATCAAGTCGATTTGTGTCTATTGCGGCTCGGGGTCGGGCTCGGATCCGGCCTTTGCCGAGGCGGCGAAGGCGCTCGGGCGCGCCATGGCCGCGGAAAATATCGGCCTCGTCTATGGCGGCGGCGCCGTCGGCCTGATGGGAACCGTGGCCCGCGCAGTGCTCGATCACGGTGGCCATGTCACGGGGATCATTCCCGATTTCCTGATGGCCAAGGAGCGTATGCTCTCTGATGTGCAGGATACCATCGTCGTTTCCGACATGCATACCCGCAAGCAGATGATGTTCGAGAAGGCCGATGCCTTCGTCGCCCTGCCCGGTGGTATCGGCACGCTGGAGGAACTGGTTGAGCAGATGACCTGGGCCCAGCTCGGTCGCCACCGCAAGCCGATCCTCATGCTCTCGGTCGCCGATTTCTACAAGCCGTTTCTGGTTCTGCTCGCCCATATGCGCCAGAGCGGCTTCATCCGTGCCGGTATGGAACTGAATTATCTCGTGGCCGAGCGCCCGGAAGACGTGATCGGCATGCTGCGCGATGCCGCCCGCCGGCGTGGCGCAGGGGATGCCCATGACGAGTCCCTGATCGAGAACCGTTTCTGATGACGCATGACAAGGCTTGAAATGCGTGGGCGGCCCCGGTAACCCTCGGTTCATTGATGGTGTTTACAAAGGGTTGCACAAGCGGACGTGGCGGAACTGGTAGACGCAAGGGACTTAAAATCCCTCGACTTCGGTCATGCGGGTTCGATTCCCGCCGTCCGCACCAACGCTCCCGATGATCGCCAGATCAGTTGCTGGGCAATTCCGAGGCGCCGCCATGGGCCGCCGACCATTTTGCCGGCTCGTTGAGGAAAGTCTCGACTTCGCTGAGCGTATTGACGTCGAAATATTCCATCGTGCGCGCCACGCGCAGAACGTCCCACCAGGTGGCCAACGCATGCATGGCGACGCCGTTCTCGCGCAGCATGTCCTTGGTCTGCGGGAAAATGTCGTAGTGGAAGACCACGAAGGCGTGCTCGACGATCAGGCCACTCTTGCGCATGGCATCGACGAACTTGATCTTGGAGCGCCCGTCCGTGGTGAGGTCTTCCACCAGCAGCACGCGTGAGCCCTCGATGTAATGGCCCTCGATCTGGGCGTCGCGCCCGAAACCCTTCGGCTTCTTGCGCACATATTGCATCGGCATCGACAGACGGTCGGCGATCCAGGCGGCGAAGGGGATACCCGCCGTCTCGCCACCAGCGATCGCGTCGAGTGTCTCGAAACCGACCTCGCGCAGGATCACGGAAGCGGCGAAATCCATCAGCGTGTTGCGCACGCGGGGAAACGAGATCAGCTTGCGGCAATCGATATAGACCGGGCTCGCCCAGCCGGAGGTGAAGCGGAACGGCTCATCCGCGCGAAAATGCACGGCCTCCACTTCCAGCAGCATCTTGGCGGTTATGTCGGCGATCAGGGTCCGGTCGGGAAAGCTGGTCATGGGGCACCTCGTCTGGCGGCAACGCGCATTTGCCGTTCCTGTGGCAGATGGCGGAGATCAAGGCAAGTCGCAAGCAGAAGGCAAGCCGCAAGCTGTGGGTAAACGACTCAGGCCGCCTCGCTCGCGCCGACGATGATCTGGCGGGCCTGGGCGGGCGTCAGCGGCTCACCGAAGAGATAGCCCTGTGCGTAATCGCAGCCGAGCTGTGAAAGCTCGACGGCATCCGACTCGGTCTCGACCAGATCCGCGACGACTTCGAGCCCGAGATCCTGCGCCATGCGGATGACCGGCGAGAGCAGGGCCGAGCGCTCGCCCGAGGGCCGCTCGCGCATGAGGCTGCGATCAAGCCGCATCATTTCGAGCGGCAGGCGCTCGAGATAGGCGAGCGCGCAATAGCCGGCGCCGAACCCGTCCAGCGTCATGCCGGCGCCGAGATCGCGCAGACGCAGGAAGAGCTGCGCGGCATATTCCGGATTCTCCATCACCATGCGCTCCGGAAAGGCGAGACGCAGGCTGCGCGGCGCGACGCGCGCGCGGGAGAGCACGTTCTTTACGTCCGAAAGCAGTTCGTGGCGCATCAATTCCGGCGACAGGATCGGCGTGTTGACGAAGATGGGCGGATCGACATCCAGGGCCCCCTGCCAGAAATTCAACTCCTCGGCCGCCCGTTCCATGGCGAAAGCGACGAGGTCGCCGGCTGCTCCACTTTCCTGCGCGATCGCGGCGAAGACGTCATCGGTGATGCGCCCACGCTTGGGGTGATCCCAGCGCAGAACCGTCTCGAACCCGGCGATGGTGCGGTCATCGAGCCGCACGATGGGCTGGAACAGGGCGCGGATCTCGTTCTGCTCCAGCGCCCGAGCGAGATCGGCGGCCAGCGGCAGATCCTCTGTCTGCACGCTGCGCAGGGTGGGGCGATAGACATGGGTACGGTCGCCGCCCAGGCGCTTGGCCTCGGTCATGGCGAGATCGGCATTGTCGAGCATGGCATCGGGCTTCAGCGTCTGGGCGTCATAAAGCGCGACGCCGATCGAGGCGGTGAAGAAGATCTCGCGTTCGGCATAGGTGACGGGTGTGGCGAGGCTGCGCCGGACGGCATCGGCGAAGCCCATGATGCGATCGGGATCGCGCTCGCTGAGCAGGATCACGCCGAAGCGGTCGCCATTGAGGCGCGCGAGGGTGTCCTGCGGGCGCAGCAGCCGCGACAGGCGCCGCGACAATGTGAGCAGGATGGCATCGCCGGCGGAGAGTCCCGCTTCCTCGTTGACCTGCTTGAAGCGATCAATGTCGATGACGATCACCGCCGGCGAATGCCGCGCATCCTGCGAGGCCAGGATGAGGGCGGCACGCAGGCGATCATCAAAGAGGCATCTGTTGGGCAGGCCGGTGAGGTTGTCGTGCACCGCATCATGCAACAGCCGCTCCTGGGCGGTGCGTGTATCGGTCACGTCGGCGATGGTGCCGACCACGCGGATCACCTCGCCGTCACTGCCGATGACCGGGCGTGCACGCAGGCGCAGCCAGTGATAGGGCCCCTGCCCCGAGCGCAGACGAAATTCCTGCGAGATGCGACCGCGTTTCTGCTCGATCACCGCATCGAGCGCGGTGCGGTAGCGATCCCGGTCGAAGGGATGGACCAGGTCGAGCCAGTTCGCCACCGATCCCTGCAACGCACCGCGCCTGAGCGAAAGCTGGTCCTCGATCTCGGGGCTGACGAAGACGCGGTCGGACAGCACGTCCCAGTCGAAGACGATATCGCCGGCGCCGGAGAGCGCCAGCGCCCGCCGCTCCGAATCACTCACCAGCCCCTGCGCGAAGGCGCCGCCGGCAAAGGCGTGCTGCATCACGGTGAAGCCGATCAGCATGACGATCAGGACCAGTCCGCCGATCAGCGCCTGCGAGACGAGATCCCCGGTGAGATAGCCCGTCACGGTAAAGCCGGCCGCCGTGACCCAGGCGATCAGCAGGAGCCAGGTCGGGATCAGCATCACCGCCCGGTCATAGCCGAGTGTGGCGAGATGCAGCACCAGCAGGAAACCGATCCCGGCAACGGCCGCGATCGAGACCCGCGCCACCCCCGCCGCGACAGGCGGATCGATCACGGCGAGACCGACAAGCGCGGCGAGGAAGGCGTGACGGGCGAACCGGCTCCGCGCGAACAGCAGCAACGAACCCGCCACCGCACCCTACACGCCGAGCGCCCAGCACACGCTCGCCCAGAGCGGATAGTCCGCGAAATAGGCGAGGATCTCCTGGACGGTGATGCCCATGCTCTCGGCCGCCATCCCGAGATAGGCAGCGTTCGCGGTCCTCGTCATGACATAATCGTTCGCGCCGCCCGCGAACCACAGGAGGCTCGCCAGGGCGAGCGCCCACAAGTGCCACGGTGCCTTCGCGCGTTCGCCCCGCACCGCGAATGCGTCGGTCATCGGCAATCCCTCCCCTTCCGGCGCGACCCGTTCCCGGGCGAGGCTACGCTCGCCCGGGCGAATCCGCAAATGCCGGCTGCCGCCGTGCGCGGCCGGGAGGGGCTGCGTTCAAAGCCGCTCGATCCGTTTGGCGACCTCGTCGATGATGTCGACGATCT
>Ga0076929_101053_pt1 | contig 11017 bp, 11 predicted proteins | sample HotLakConUCCSL28_FD_87104 | JGI IMG/M metagenome (GOLD analysis project Ga0076929, IMG submission 87104) | Hypersaline microbial mat communities from Hot Lake, Washington, USA - Hot Lake Consortium UCC-SL28 (version 3) (version 3) | ecosystem: Environmental > Aquatic > Thermal springs > Hot...
TGCCAATAAGTTATTTCTCTTCTGAGACCATAAATAATTTCTCTAATGTATCTATCTTCTTTTTTACCATCACTAAAAATTCGTTTAAATTTGTACCATTTATTCGCTCTTATCGTCTGTGAACTTGGCATCCAAACACCATGGTCTTTTCTAATAGAGACAATAAAATCAAGATTATTTTGTCTCAGTGCATTAATTAAAGTCGATGCTTCCCCATATAAACTATCAGCTAATACTAAATTAATAGAAAAACCTAACTCTACTAAATACTCGATAATTTCTCTTGCTAATTCTATTTTTGTTTTGTAAACATCACCCTCTTTGAGAGTCTTTTTTGGTTTGAATATTCTTGTCACTAAAGGGAAAGTAATATTTCTATAAAGACCATAAACATTTACTGATACTATAATACCTTGATCTATTTTCCCTAAGCTTCCCAAATATTGTCGAGAAGTATAATCTGTGTTATTTCCTTATCTTGGTGCGCGTTCCCTTGCGTCTTTCGCCGACGCGGGGTCGCACCGCTTTTTACGATCTCCTGTTTCATCAATGATTACTGTAATCGGTGTATCAATCAGTATACTTAAAATATATTTTAAACGTACTTTTTCCAAGTCTGATGAATTCCAATTAGATTTTGTCAAAAAATGATGTAAACCTTGAGAGGAAACATTAACAATTTTACTTATTTCTGGCAAAGATTTTCTTTTGAGTGTTGAAATTAATCCTAAGTGTAAATATTTAAAATATTCATAATTACGCACATCGGAAAATAAAGAACGATAAAACGAACAATAGTTATCAATCAGAGGAACTGTTTCTGTGGGATTTCGAGGTAAGTGTTGCCTGATTTGTTCAGCTATATCCATTGCCATAATTGCGTTTCATTTTTACTATCTTTTTATTTTGCCACTTTTTCTCTCGGAAAGTGACAAAAGAGGGATATATGTCTTACGGTTTATTATATGGCTTCTAGGGTTATAATAGCTATAGTGCCGTAATTCAAGTTTTAGTGACCTCTGTTCTACGAAAATTTGGAGTAGTTTACTTTTAGTTAAAAGTTTGCTTTCTGCTCCTGCTAACTGATTGTCCCGATGCTGTCTATCTTCGGATGGAGAAAATAAGAGCACTCTCAGCAACAAGGATGCAGGTATGCTGTTCCAGCGGTTAGTAAATCACTTCCGAGCAAGGAGGAGTTCTTTTAGAGAATTGAAAGCGAGTCTCTCCGTCTGCCTTAACGACATTATTTTGTTATCATGTCATTTATTTTGTTAAGACGACACTAATGTGTTACCGATGACAAATAATTTGTTAATGTACAGTACAATTACTATTTAAAACACTCTTTATAGAATGCGGACGGAGAGACTCGAACTCTCACATCAGAGATACTAGAACCTAAATCTAGCGCGTCTACCAATTCCGCCACGTCCGCTTTAAACAAGACCAAAAACTATAATAACACAAGCTAAATAAAAATTCAAGGCGAAATCATCGATGAGTCCCAAAACGCATTTGTGTAAGGGCTTTTTGGGTTTTACTATCGAGGGAGTTGAATAAAAAGCGCCCTTGGGGTTTATTCCTAGAGCGATGATTGCGTTTTTCTCTTTTTTGGGTCATATCAATCTCCTTTGCCAAGACTTGAGCTGACATCCATTCTGCCCCATAACCAACTACTGTGTGGCGTTGTGCTTGGTCTGAGGTAGCAACTACAATTCTGGTGCTAGTATCGGGGTTTTTGCGCTGAAATGAAGCACAATATTTTTCTATGTAGGTGTCTGCCGTTTCGTTATAAGATGTATAGTGTACCCAGAGGCGATCGCTATATTTATCCTTATAGCTAGGAATTTTTTGGTAATGAGCGTCAAATACTACCTTTGTTTCTAATGCCTTGTAACCAGTGTAATTCACGAGGGTATCTAGCAAAGACTGTCTAGCATATTCTAAACCATTCTTATCCCTCATTTTCTTAAGGGAATTCCACGCCCCAATGATGTTGTAACCATCTACCAGCAAAATAATTTGAGAAGTAGTAGAAACCATTTTCCTGCATATATCCTATTTTATGGGTTTATCTGTCTTGATGTCATAATGTTAAATTTTAGCAAAATTTTATAATTGTCGGTGTATAAATATTGACAACTAAACCAACAATTTATCCCTATCAAAAGTAGAGACGTAGTATGTTACGCCCCTACACAAAATCAACTTTACAGCACAAGTTATCTTGTGTGTCTCAACCTCAATGACTCCACTTTTTCAGCGCCCCTTAGATACCAATGACATACTTTCGCCACTCATGATTAAGATTATCTTTAGTACACTTAACAATTTCAAAATGCAAACTGCTGTAAGGTTTTCTTGGTTGCGTCAATAACGGCATCTCTGCTTCCTTCGGAGTTCTATTTCCCTTACGAATATTGCACCTCACACAAGCTGTAACCAAATTTTCCCAAGTATCAGGACCTTTTCGGGAACGGGGAAGAACATGATCTAATGTTAATTTTTCCCCTCTATAATTACAATATTGACAAGTATGCCGATCGCGCTCTAACACATTCTTTCTAGTTAAAGGAATCTCCTTATAGGGAACCTTGACATAATACCGTAACCTAATCACCGAGGGTAACGGGAATGTCTGACAAATAAATGTTCCATCATGTTCTAACTGTTCCGCCTTGCCTTTAATTAACAGAATTACCGCTCTTTTCCAACTGGTGATATTTAGCGGTTCATAGGAGGCATTTAAAACTAAAACCTTACCCATAAACGTCTTTTTCCAAGGATTTATTGCTGATACTAGCACAAACAATATATTTATTGCACAAATTTAAAGCCATAAAACCGCACTAGGTTCATGTTTCAGACAAATATAAAATGCAATTTGGCAGAAAAAACAACCATTACACCTCATATTTACCGCCCTTATGAGGATCTGTCCAATCACATCTATAATTCTGAGTTTCAGGCACAAAGCGATTCCAAGGAATAGGAGCTACAGAAGTATCGCTAGAATAGACAATATCAAACAGTCCATCATCTCTCACCTGCCCAATGCGCACAGTTTTAGAAATATGATGATTTGGGTGCATGGTAACCATACCATGGGGGGCATTAAACTGTTGTCCGATCGCACTTACCCTAATAGCTTCTAAATCCATCTCACTACCAGCTTTCTCCACCGCTTGTTTCCAAAGATATACCATGACATAAGCAGATTCCATAGGATCATTGGTCACCCTATCAGCACCATATTCAGCCTTAAAACTATCAACAAATTTAATATTTTCTGGAGTTTCCACCGTTTGAAAATAGTTCCATGCGGCATAATGTCCCCTCAAATACTCTACCCCCATTTGCCGAACTTCCTCCTCGGCAATACTCACCGACATCACAGGATATTTATCTGCACCCAATCCCGCCGCGTGAATTTGTTTAAAAAAAGCCACATTACTATCGCCATTGAGACTGTTAAAAATAATTCCCCCATGGGGTAAGGTTGCCTGAATTTTTGAAATGATAGAGCCAACCCCGATATTTCCCAAGGGTAAATAATTTTCCCCCACAGTTTTTCCCCCCAAAGCATCAAGTTGTTGTTTAATAATAAGATTAGCGGTACGGGGAAAAATGTAATCTGAACCCACCAAAAAAAACTCATCCCCTTTATTTTGCAACAACCACTTCACCGCAGGTTCAATTTGTTGATTAGGAGTTGCCCCAGTATAAAAAATGTTGCGAGAACATTCTTGCCCTTCATACTGAACAGGATACCAAAGCATATGATTTTTGGCTTCAAATACGGGTAAAACCGCCTGACGACTCGCAGAAGTCCAACAACCAAACACCGTTACCACCTGATCTTTATCAATCAATTTCCTCGCCTTATCCCTAAATGTAAGCCAGTCGGAAGCACCATCTTCAATAATTGCTTCAATCTGTTTTCCTAACACCCCCCCATTTCTATTAATTTCCTTGATGGCTAATAATTCAGCTTCCACCACCGCCGTTTCGCTAATGGCCATGGTGCCACTGAGGGAGTGTAGTATTCCCACTTTTATGATGTTTTCTTTCGGGGGAATTGTTTCTTCATTACCCATGGGAATGTCATTATGACAACCTTTGAATAACAAACTCGCTCCTAATGTTAAACCCCCATACCCTAAGAATTTTCTTCTGCTGTGGCAAAAATTCACTGGTGTTGAACCTATTACCTTTGATATATGCGTTGACTCTCATATTTTTCCCTAACGAAGATGATAATCTAGCTTTTCTTTTCAATTCTTTTTTGAGGCTATCACCATAAATCCCTGAAAATATTAAAATTATCTTGTACCTGTAAATAGTGTTAAGAAATTTTAAGAAATGAGCCAAGTAATTGATCAAGTAGTAAGCGATCGCATTTGTAAACACATGAATGACGATCATCAAGATGCCATAATCCTTTATGCCCAAGCCTTTGCTCACATCGAAAATGTACAAAGTGCCACCATGATTTCCATTGATCATGAAGGAATGAATATTGCCGTTAACAATGAACCTCAAAACCCCATTAGAATAACATTTGACCACACTCTCACCGATGCTAAGGATGCCCACCATACCTTGGTTGAAATGATCAAAACCGCCAAAAGTAAATAATAAATTTGGCAGTGGCACAAAAAGTGCTTTAGGGTGGATAGGTGTTAGGTTTGAGCATATTCTTCGATATTATTTTCCCATTTTTTGTGACCTATTTCTTATTACTTAAATAAATAAAAACACCAACGAGGAATTTAAGTGTTATAATGGCTTTACAAGAGATTAAAGTATCGGTTTAAAGATTTTGTTGAAGATATTCCCGAATTTTCGAGTTTTCCACTGGCAGTCTTCTCTCCGAATATTACAGATCCTACCATAAGCAAAAAAACACTGGAGACAAGACAATTATGTCAATATATGTAGGCAACCTTTCCTATGACGTTACCGAAGCTCACCTTACCTCTGCGTTTGCAGACTTCGGAGCAGTAAAAAGAGTATATTTACCCACTGACCGTGAAACTGGTCGTATGCGTGGTTTTGGTTTCGTGGAAATGGACACCGAAGCCGAAGAAAACGCAGCCATCGAAGCCCTAGACGGTGCAGAATGGATGGGGCGTGATATGAAGGTTAATAAAGCTAAACCCCGTGAGAACAACAACAACAATCGTTCCTCTTACGGTGGCGGTGGCAGCAGAGGCGGAAGTCGCTTCTAAAAAACCTTAGAAGGTTTTAATAAATAAATCCTCATCTACAAATTAGGTGGGGATTTTTTTTGGGAAAATTTAGCATTTATCTCAACATTTCATAACAAAAGTGCCTAACTCGAAATAAAAATAAGGAAATTTAGACATATTTAACCCAAAACCAAAAAGGTTTGTTAACCTAAGAGCAAGGAAGAATTTGCACCTACTAACAAAACGTATGTATTACGACGGATATTATCCACTATGGTTAAAAAAATATCACTTCTCGATGCCATTTTCTGTGAAATTCATTACAATATCTGAAAGATTTGACCGAAAAAACTTGTTTAACAATCAAGAGTAAAAGGGAATGACTTTTTTTCAAAGCTCCGTAACAATTGATTTTAAAAAAGGGACCATTAAGCACTTAGTGCAGAAAATGTGATGACAATTTATCTCATCCAACCCTCGCAGATATTTCCAAGAAAGATTTACTCCGAATATGGAAATAGACTTCGATAAAACAAGATTTTTCAGTTGAAATTCCACTTCTTAACAAAAGTATTAAGTATAGTTTTAGCGTTTATTCCCATAGGTTTTATGCTGAGGGGAATTATGACAAAACTAACTCTAAGGTTAAGCTGGTTTTTCAAACCGAATTTAATTTTGATGGCAAACAAACTGATGAAAACAAAAATCATCCGAGTTAATTTGTTTGAATTTACATGAAGGTTTTGTCAAGAAACAGAATCACTTTAACAAATAATTTACGACTTTTTCACTATTAATCTTCAAGCATAAAAGGAATAAGAGGAAAACGGCATGACGCAGGCACAAGAAATTTTCGCAACTATCACCCCCACTGACGACATGGAAGCACTTTTAGATTTAGGATCAACATCTAAGGGTAAGAATAAAAGTTCAGTTTCTGTAGATACAGAATTAACAGAAATTATGTCCGATGCAGATTCTATGGGGGGTGTTGAAACAAGTACGAAAAAAGCGACAAAACTTGCTGCTAACCGCCGTCGAACTCAAACCAAGAAAAAGCCTTTTACCGAAGATTCTATTCGTGTTTATCTCCAAGAAATAGGTCGCATCAGACTTTTAAGGGCAGAGGAAGAAATTGAGTTGGCCCGTCAGATTGCAGACTTACTAGATTTAGAATATATCCGAGCTACTCAAATCGAGCATTTAGGACGTATTCCCACCGATGAAGAATGGGCAGTGGCTTGTGATATTCCTAATATGCGTCAGTTTAACCGTCGCTTGCATATTGGGAGAAGGGCAAAGGATAAAATGGTTCAATCAAATTTGCGTTTGGTGGTATCCATTGCCAAGAAGTACATGAATCGAGGGTTATCTTTTCAAGATTTGATTCAAGAAGGTTCGTTAGGTTTGATTCGCGCCGCCGAAAAGTTTGACCATGAAAAGGGTTACAAATTCTCCACTTACGCCACATGGTGGATTCGTCAAGCTATTACCCGTGCGATCGCAGATCAATCCCGTACGATCCGCTTACCCGTCCATCTCTACGAAACCATCTCAAGGATTAAGAAAACCACCAAAATGCTTTCTCAAAAAATGGGCAGAAAACCCACTGAGGAAGAAATCGCAGAAGATATGGAGATGACTATCGAAAAACTAAGATTCATCGCCAAGTCTGCGCAACTACCTATCTCCTTAGAAACTCCTATCGGTAAGGAAGAGGATTCTCGTCTAGGTGACTTTATCGAAGCGGACGGAGAAACCCCCGAAGATGAAGTATCCAAAAACTTATTACGGGAAGACTTAGAAAATGTACTCGATTCCCTTAGCCCCCGTGAAAGAGATGTTCTCAGACTTCGTTATGGTTTGGATGATGGACGAATGAAAACCCTAGAAGAAATCGGGCAGATATTTAACGTTACCCGTGAGCGTATCCGTCAAATTGAAGCTAAAGCATTACGCAAGTTGCGCCATCCCAACCGTAATAGTATCCTAAAAGAATATATCCGTTAGGAATAATCTCTCTTAATTTTTCCCCCATAATAATCAACCATGGGGGATTGTTTTCCCACTATAGAAAAAGCAATGACCACAAAATCAGACAAAAATTGGCAAGAAAAAATAGAAGAAATTGAAGCCGAAATTTATGACGCTACCCCTTTAAATCCTCCGAGTAATGCTCAGGGCAGTTTTATCCCCGTCATCAAAGGATGGTTTACGGCTTTACCCACAGGGGGCAAAGTTATCATTAGTGTGTTTGGGGTGATGTTATTATTTTCCCTAATTAGTACCGTGTTTTCTATTCTTAAGTCCTTACTCAGTATTCTGGTGATTGGGGTTGTTTTTTATATTGCTTATAAGTTTGTTAACAGTAACAGCAAAGAGTAATTGATAATTGAGAATAAAAATTTTATCAATTCATCTTCTTTTCTTCTCTACTTCTACAACCTAAAACAAGATTATCCTTATGACAAAAAAAGCGTTAATATCTGGCATATCTGGGCAGGATGGGGCTTATTTAGCTCAATTGTTATTGTCTAAGGGGTATGAGGTGGCAGGTACTTCTAGGGATGCTCAGATGTCTTCCTTCAAAAATTTAGAGCTTTTAGGAATAAAGGATAAAATTCAATTAGAGTCCATGGCACTGAATGATTTTCGCAGTGTCTTACAGATTTTGATGAAAACTGAACCCGATGAGGTTTATAATTTGGCAGGACAAAGTTCCGTGGGTTTGTCCTTTGAGTTACCAGTGGAAACCTTAGAAAGTATTGCGACGGGTACTTTGAATTTATTGGAAGCCATTCGTTTTACCCATCGCCCCATTAAGTTTTATAGTGCAGGTTCGAGCGAATGTTTTGGGGATATAGGAGTTGAGGCGGCCGATGAGAATACCCCTTTTCGCCCTAGAAGTCCTTATGGGGTGGCAAAATCCACGGCTTTTTGGCAGGTGGCTAATTATCGGGAGGCTTATGATATTTTTGCTTGTACAGGAATTTTGTTTAACCATGAGTCGCCATTGCGCCCTCGTCGTTTTGTGACTCAAAAAATTATTAATAGGGTGATAGATATTGCGGAGGGTAAAGAGCAGGTTTTGTCTTTGGGTAATATTAATATCAGTCGAGATTGGGGTTGGGCGCCTGAGTATGTGCAGGCAATGTATTTGATGTTGCAACATGATTCTCCCGAAGATTTTGTCATTGCTACGGGGGCTAGTTATAAGTTGGAGGATTTTGTGGCTTGTGCTTTTGATTTTTTTGATTTGGATTGGCAAAAATATGTAGAGTGCGATCGCACTTTATTACGACCCACGGATTTAGCCTTTAGTCAGGGCAACCCCACCAAAGCGAAAAAAATATTAGACTGGGAAGCCCAATATAAAATGCCTGATGTGGTGAGAGGAATGATTGAAGCCAAGGTGAATAAAGCTTGATGAAAAAGTGGAGTTGTGAGGGTAGGCAAAAGTTTTTTGATCTTGAGATTAACAATTATAGTTAGTCAACTTATTTATTATCACCAAAAAACTCCCCCATTATGGAGGAATTTAAGAATAAAAAATAATAAAAATATGGTTATGGTTTGATAATGTCTATTCCTCGCTGGTATAACTCTTTAGCGTAATCTGTCCATGTGCCTTGCCCCCAATAGCGAAAACAACTGGTTTGCAATAGTAGATGATATAAAAGGGCTTCTTGATAATCTTGGCTTTTGGTGATTTCAGGATTTTCTTTTACTAAACCATCATATTTTTGATGGAATAAAGCACTTAATTGATTCATGGGTTGTAATACATTCTCATAACCCCTTACCCAGCTTAAATCATTAGTCCACGATGCACCTTCGGTATGGAATTGATGATCATTTTCGGTTAAAAAAGCGATCGCACTTTGTACTTTTTCGGGGGTTATATCATTCCCAACCCGTTGCCAAATCTTGTGTTGCCCCACCCCTTGACACACAGGGAAATCATCTTCATATACCCCAGAGGCTGCCAACAACTCCAGATATTCTGTGCCATTTACCCCCACCACATCAGAATTTTTGATGCCATACCATAGGGGAGGAAAATCCCGAGGAAACTCATTCATCATTACCCCACCATTTTCTCCATCGGCAATTTGGGTTACACAAGGGGGAATCATCACCCCATTTATGGATTGCTTGTCTTTTGTTTTCGCCTCATGGTAGGGTTGCATCTGTGCCACTAACTTAGTATCCGAACCCTGAGTTTTGATTAACGCTGTAATACTGATAGTCTCCCCACGGGAATTTTTAGCTACCAAACGATTAGGAATATATTTCTCATCATGGTATAGTCCTTGTCCATCGAGTCTTTCCACTGAATGCTCTTGTACTAATAACCAACGATAACCACATTCCTTCAACGCCTTGATATATTCATACAAAGTATCAGGATGATTAGGCAGGTGCATCTCAGGGGGGGAAAAACCCTTAACTCTTTTTAGGGCATCTTCTCCGAAAATAGAAGCAAAATGATGTTGCCATGCCTGAATGTGTAACTTAATATCGGGAATAGGAGTAGATGGAATTACCCCATGGGACCACATCGTGCCTAACCATTCTACATAGGGTTGGTAGGTTTTATCTTGAGTAATTTTACGCAAATTATTTAAAATATCCTCCCTGCCCATCTGTTGCAATCCCCATAATAGATTGCCTGAATAGTCCAGCATAATGCGAGGGCTACAACCATTTGCCACTAATTCGGGAATAAAATCCCCCATACGGCTATAACACCAAGCAAATACAGAAGCGTTATGGTTATCCCCTTCCCCCTGATGCTCAAACATATGTTGTAAATTACAGATTAATTCCCCATGTTGCCCTGCGGGGATGGTGGGTTGGTGCATATGTAAGGCACAGGCAAATAGAGCTTTTTTTTCTTCTAAATTAATATCGGTGTTATCTAAAAAAATAGATTCTTGGTGATTAACTATCTTTTCTATATCTAATTCTTTTCCTGCAATGGGGGGAATATCTGTGGTGAGTTGTCTAAACTGTTGTACATTTGTAGCGGTCATGATAACAATGGTTCTCCATGTGAACTATCGCTATAGTATCTTTATTATGTAAGTCTTTTTAGTTTGACTCTCAAATCTTAATTAATTTTTTACATATACCCCCATGTCTAATATTCTAGCACCATGGCGATCGCCCTTAGCCAAAGCATTACATCTAAATAGGGCAAAACCCTATAGCCGTTACTTTCAACTAGCCACCATTTCCCCCGAGGGCTTTCCTACAAATCGCACCGTGGTATTTAGGGGATTTTATGACGATACCAACTGGCTACAAATCATCACCGACATCAGAAGCGAAAAATATCAACATCTACAAAAACAACCCCAAAGCGAAATTTGTTGGTACTTTACCAAAACCAGAGAACAATTTAGAATCAATGGTTATATTGACATTATCACCCACCAAGAAAAAGATCAAAAAATGATCAATGCCCGTAAGCAAGTATGGGACAAATTAAGCGATAACGCCAAAATTCAATTTACATGGGCAAATCCGGGAGAAACACTCAATGATGAATCTATCATCACTCCCGACAACCTTGATAATCCCCTTGATACTTTTTGTTTACTACTATTTAAACCCCAAAAAGTTGATCATCTACAACTTAAAGGCAATCCCCAAAATAGATACCTATACCAACTTGAGGAACAAAATCACTGGGAAATGAGTCCTATTAATCCATAATTGCAAAACATATTTTTCTTTACAAGGAGTTATAGTCACTTTACTTAAGTATGAACCAATCAAGGGTAAAATAATGGATGAAGTAATTATTTTTATATTTAAGT